>Ga0187863_10001858_pt1 | contig 16555 bp, 16 predicted proteins | sample June2016WEW_11_1_FD_132975 | JGI IMG/M metagenome (GOLD analysis project Ga0187863, IMG submission 132975) | Peatland microbial communities from SPRUCE experiment site at the Marcell Experimental Forest, Minnesota, USA - June2016WEW_11_10 | ecosystem: Environmental > Terrestrial > Soil >... | reverse complement strand
CCGCAACGAAGGCCTGGGCTGGCGCTGGAATCCCGAGTTCACCATGCTCGAGTTCTACCAGGCTTATACCGATTATCAGGGCGTGATGGACCTGACGCAGGAAATCATCACCCAGGCTGCGAAAGACGTGAACGGCACCACGAAGGCGAAATGGGGCGATCAGGAAATCGATTGGGCCAACTGGCAGCGGCTGACCATGCGCGAAGCGATTATTCATTACTGGCCCGAAGGTGCGGGGGCGAAGCCACAACTCAGTGATTTTGCATCGCCCGCGATAGTGAAGTCGATGGTTGGGCAGCTTCTTAATTCAGGTGTTAAGGTCGACCACGATTTTGCGAAACCGTTGGGTGCGACGATTGCCGCGATCTTCGAAGCCGTTGCAGAGGAGCACCTCACCCAGCCCACGATCATCTACGAGTTCCCTACCGCGATCTCGCCGCTCTCCAAGCAGAAACCGGACGAGCCAGAATGGACCGAGCGTTGGGAAATCTATGCCGGGCAAATGGAAATTTCCAACGGCTTCAGCGAACTCAACGACCCCGAGGACCAGCGCCGCCGCTTTGAAGCGCAATTGCAAGAGCGCGAGCGCGGCGACGAAGAAGCTCACCAGATGGATGAAGACTACATCCGCGCGCTCTCCTACGGGATGCCGCCGGCTGGAGGGGTGGGGGTGGGCGTGGACCGCCTATGCATGCTGCTGACCGACTCGCACACCATTCGCGACGTGATTCTGTTTCCGCTGCTGCGGCCGGAGAAAGGCACAACCACAGAAGACACAGGGGAAACGCAGGAAAAGCCTTAACTGCCTTGGGATTAACTGCTTTGGAACTAAGACTGCTTGTATTAGACCTCCGATTATTAACCTCCCAGTACCCTACTATGCACTAGGATTGGTGCAGTGGCATTTCTATACTTTTACCATCAGTTTGGGTTCATCAAGGGCAGCGCTGCCGTAGCGTCTGTGAAACATCTGGACGCTGGGTCGGCGGCGCTTTGCTTTTTGTATTGGACGACCCTACTTCGAGGGTCTTCCAGCGCTCTTTTCGGACGCGCTTCTGTCAGCGGCAGTCCGCGGCGGCTCGTAGGCAGGCTGATCTGGACTGAAGTTCGTGCTCAGATAATCGACCAGAGCGTCGTGATCGCTGGCATCGACTACCGCGCCCCACTTCACCATCTTGTCCACTTCCTTGGCCCATGCGCCCTTGCTCAGTCTCTGCTGCAGGATGATGCGCCCTTCGTGACACTCCAGACAGGCCGTGGTAGCCTTCGCCTGCATCGCTCCGGCTGGCAGATCCTCTGTTACCCTCGCAGTTGATGGCTTGTCCGATAATGCCCAGAAGGGTATCGCCGTGGTGATTATAACCGCAACTGTGACTGCCCCTGCGAGCACTACGGGTGCGAACCAGCATTTTCGCTGCTTCCCGCTTTCCCCGATACTACGCGACGACGCATCGCCTAACAGATTACGAAACATGGACCTTCACCTGATCGACTGCGTTGTAAAGATAGCCGCTGGGATTCCAAACCGGCGCAGCCGGCTGAACGCGTCCCTGAGAATCAGTGGCACGCGAAAGAACGGTGTAGTCGCCGCCCTTAGCTTTCCATTCATAACTCCACAAGCGCCAGGCGTAGCGCGATTGCTCGTGACCAAGCTTCGCAGTATTCCAGGTGGAACCGGCATCGGTAGAAATTTCCACCTTCACGACGTCGGCCTCGCCGGCCCACGCGGCTCCGTGTACGGCCACTTTCCCGGCTCTGAGATTCGCTCCGTCGCCGGGGCCCGAAATTACCGACTTCACGTTCAGTGCGGTCAACGGGTGAGTATCTTCCGGCTTCACCGCGTCTCCCGGTTTCCCGGGCTGGTTGGGAAAACGGTAGCCCGGACTCATAAAGTTGCCCACGAATTCGTTTTCCAGCACTTTGATCTCGGTGAGCCACTTGCAGGAAGCCGCGCCAATCCAGCCCGGAACCAGGGCGCGCGCGGGAAAACCGTGATGCCGGGTGAGGGCAGCACCGTTCATGTGGGTCGACACCAGCGTGTCGGAATCCAGCGCCTTTTCGATCGGGATGCTGCGAATAAATGGTGGAACTTTTCCCGGAACTTCATCGAGTCCGCGAAACATCACATGCTTGCCGCTGGGCTTCACTCCGGCGCGCTGCAGCACATCGCGCAGTCGAGGACCAGAAAACCGCGCCGTACTCACCGCGCCCTTGCCCCACTGAATGCCGGGAACCTGCGGCCGCTGCAGGCTGCGTCCGTTGCCCGCGCATTCCAGCGTGTTGACCAACGCATGCGTCTCGAACTTTGAAAGTTCGGTCAGGCTCAGGGTGACTGGTTTTTCGACCTCGCCACCAATCGTGAGTCTCCAGTCGTCCGCGTTGAGCTCGCTCGGTTCGGACATGTGGTTGCGCACGAAGAAATGAGGCACCGGTGTGAGCCAACTATTGAAATACTCGACTGGAGTTTCCAGGTCCACGAAACGGAACGACCGCAGGATCATCCCGTCTTCGCCGGGAACATCGACGCCTTGCGCCTGCGGCAACGGGAGTGACCAGGTCAGCATCGCAGGCGCCGCTGCTGCCGCCAGCGCTGCACCCGACATCTGCTTCAGGAATTTGCGTCTCGAACTCATGAGGTAATCAACCAGGTTTCAAATGCGCAAAATAATGCGGAATCCTTCTCTAGTATTGCCGGGAAAAAACTGTATTCTCGCCCCGCTCTAAGGGGCGCAGCTTCCCGGTCGGCAGCTGCGTTCAGTCCGGAATTCTCACTCGGGCTTGCCGCCGCCGACTACCATGGGCAGAACGCTGCGCGCTTCCTTCTTCTGAGCGCGCTGCCGCTTGGAGCCTTTGCTCGCGCGCGGCCCTGCGTCGACAATCAGATCGGCCAGGCTCGTGTGCTCCAGGATTTTCGCCGCTGCGTCGCGTACGTCCAGAAAAACCTGGTAGAGCGCCCGGTGCGGCAGGTCGCGATCGATCAGCACGCGCAGTTGCTCGGCGTCGCCAAAGGGCGCCAGCGGTCCGTCAATAAGCCGAATGATCTCACTCAACCGGATGTCGCCCGGCTCGCGCCGCAGCTGGTAGCCACCCTTGGCCCCGCGCACACTCTCCACCATTCGCGCGTTCTTCAGCTCCAACAGAATGAGTTCCAGAAATTTCTCCGGCAGATCTTCTTCGTAGGCAATGTCCCGGATCTTGATCGCGCCCTGGTGATGATGACGAGCCAGCATCATCATGGCCTGCAGCGCGTACAGTCCTTTTTGCGAGATTTTCATAAGGCTTCCGATTTTGCCATAAATACGACTAACTAGCTAGACTTTATCGACCTGCAAGACGATGCACGCGGATGACCCATCCCCAAGCTGGGGAATTCTCGAATCCACTTTGGATTGAATAGCTTGCCAGCCGAGAGAGGTGGGGCCGACCTCGACGCTGTGAACCAGTTTGCAGTTTTTGGGATGACGGCGTTCCGTCGGAAACCCGACCCATCAGGAGTTTGGGGTTAGTCCATCTCCGCTCCCACGCGGATCACCTGCACCGTAATGTTATCGGGGCCGCCTCGTTCCAAGGCCTTGGTCACCAGTGCGCGGCAGCACTTTTCGGGGTCGAATTCATTCACCGCGCTCACGATCTCGCGTTCGTTCACGACGCTCCAAAGACCGTCAGTGCAGAGCACCAGCGTATCGCTTTGCTGGAGTGGAACGGCGTGCTGCGAGACGTCGGCCGCCACTTCATTTCCCGATCCCAGGGCAGCCGTCAGGATGTGCCGCTGCGGATGCGATTCCGCATCTTCGGCGCGCACAATACCGTTCTCCACCAACCGTCCCACATAAGAGTGGTCGCGCGTCAGGCGGGAAAGCACGAGGCCGCGAATCAGATAAAGGCGGCTGTCGCCGACATGGGCAAAAAACAGTTCATGCTCGCGAATCACCAGAGCCGTGCACGTGGTTCCCATGCCTCGGAATTCAGGATGCGTCTCCGCATAGTTCTGAATGCGCTCGTGTGCCGCGGCGAATGCCTTGACCAGTGCGGGCTGAGGATCCTTTACGAACGCCTGGTCGTAGACTTCGCGAACGGTTTCCACGGCGAGGCGGCTGGCTTCCTGCCCGCCCTCATAGCCGCCCATGCCGTCGGCGATCACTGCGAGCCGGCCTTTGCGAAGAAAATCGGCTGCGCCCTGCGGCTCCCAATAGAGGCAGGAATCCTCGTTGTTTTCCCGCTGGCGGCCGACATCGGTGAGACACGCCACTTCCATCCCCGGTTTTACGTCCATGCAGTGAATCACCATCGGACCACGAAGGCAGCAACTCGGAATCCCGGCGCACCGAATTCAGGGTTCGGTCCGGGCAAGGCTTGGTCATTATAAGGGAATCTTCGAATCCCGCCATCTCGAGGTGCTCAGGTAGGGACGGCCACCCCTTCGACCTCGCTCAGGGCAGGCTGTCGAGAATATTAAAGCAGCAGTTTGCCGCCGCGGCGCCACTGGTTACATTCGAACGCGAGTGATTGACGGACAGAGCGGATTCGCCGCTGAATTTTCGCAGAAGGGCGAAGCTGCGGAGCGCAAGGAGAAAGCAACTCCGGTCTAAGGTCTAATTTCGGGACGCACCAGCACGTTACCCAGATTCGGGTCTACCACCACCCGGTTCGTCCGTTGCATCATTCTCCAGTCGTATTCGTAGGCTGTTCCGCAGAGTACGCAGATCTGGTAATGACGATCGCTGGCGTCGATGCGGGGCCACGCAAACCGATGCGTGCACCAGTTTCCGAAAAACCGTTTCAAAATCTTCATTGCTTCGCTCCCTGGTTGCGGTCTCTCCAGAGATCAAGCCAGCGATGGAAGAACGGCTTCGACGAGCGGCCGTCGATCATATGCTGCAGGTTCGACAGGAGTTTATCGGTCGGTTGCGATTTCGAAAGGAATGCGTCCACGGCCTTCAATTTGTTCTTGGGCAGGGGCTCGTAGGCGGATAACATCATGATCGGAACGCTGGATTTGATCCGCTTCATCTTCGCGGCCACCACGTCGCCGTTCATGCCCGGCATCTGGTAGTCGAGCACGACCGCATCCACCCGATTCGAGCGGAACAGCTTCAGCCCTTCGTCGCCGCCGCTGGCTCCCAGAACTTCATAGCCATTTTTTTCCAGCAACATCTTCCGGCCAATCAGTCCATTCCAATGATCATCAATGCAGAGAATTTTCGATTTTAGCCGAGTCATGACTACTCACTTCCAACTGGCCAGGGTGGGTTAATGTCAGCGATGTGTTCCCAGGCAGGAAGCTTTTCATCGCTGCTCTTTCTCTTATTCGCTGCTCTTTACTTTTATTCGCAGCTCTTTTTATCGCTGCTCTTTTTTTCGCAGCTCTTGAAGTGGCGTTAGGTTGATTCTGACCACCTCTCGTGCCACTTTCAAATTACGAACGTGCACTCGTGGACCAATTACCACGCGGCGAGTCGAAGGGGATCCTCCGCAGCGGACTATCCTTGTCATCCCGAACCTCTGTCATCCCGAACGCCCGCGTTTTTTATCGCGGCGGAGGGATCTCAGTCTCCACGGACTGTGGAGCGTCAGCCTCGGCATCCTGCCCTGAGCCGCCAAGCTCCAACCGTGGCGCCATTTTCTCAGCCCATGTTATCGTTTCACGATTCCCGCGCTCCGGAGCAACTTCATGAGCACTGCCCCGCCTCCGCTCGCAGTCAACATCACGGCACCTTCACGCGTCGCATCCATCGATCTCATTCGCGGCGCGGTGATGATCGTCATGGCCATCGACCACGTGCGCGTCTATTCAGGCCTTCCCGCCGGCGGCCCCACTCCGGGAATCTTCTTCACCCGCTGGATCACCCACTTCTGTGCGCCCGCATTCATTTTCCTGGCGGGGACCAGCATCTTCCTCTACGCTCGCAAGCATGCACATGTGTCCAGCGGTGTATCCGGCGGTGTGTCGAGCTATTTGCTGATCCGCGGCGCCTGGCTCATCTTTCTCGAACTCACATTCCTTCGCGTCGCCTGGACCTTCAATTTCGATTTCCGGCATTACGAGATGGCGGGCGTCATCTGGGTGATTGGAGTCTGCATGATCCTGATGGCCGGGCTGGTCAAACTCCCGCTACCCGTGGTGGGCGCGATTGGCGTGGTCATCATCGCCGCTCATAACCTGATGGATTCACACCTGGGCAAACTGCTCGATGGCCTCGACCAGAACCCGCTCTCCGGTCTCTGGAAAATCCTCTATGTGGGCTTTTTCGCCGGGCCGGTCCAGTTTGGCCCCAACGGACCCTACCTGACCGTGCTCTATTCCATCATCCCGTGGATTGGCGTCATGGCTGCCGGCTACGCCTTCGGCAAGATCCTGACATTCGAGCCCGCACGCAGAAAACATATCTGCCTCGCGATCGGACTCTCGGCCATCGCACTCTTTCTGATTCTGCGCGGATTCAACCTCTACGGCGACCCGCGCCCCTGGCATGCCTCTGTCGTGGGACGCAACGGCGCCCCGCCTATGCCCGCGCTCTTTTCATTCCTGAACACAAGCAAGTACCCGGCGTCGCTCGACTTCCTGTTGATGACGCTCGGGCCCATCATCACGCTGATCCCGCTGGTCGAGGGCCTCCACGGCGCTATCGCGCGAGGAATTACTCTTTTCGGACGCGTGCCGTTCTTCTATTACATGCTTCACATCCCGCTGATTCACGCGCTCGCCCTCGTGGTGTCGAAAATCCGCCTCGGCTACGTCAGCCCATGGCTCTTTACCAACCATCCCATGGGCAATCCCGAGCCGCCGGAAGGCTACGTCTGGAGCCTGCCGCTTCTCTATCTAGTCTGGGCGATCGCCATTGTGCTGCTCTATTTCGCCTGCCGCTGGTTCGCCGCGCTCAAAGCCAGGCGAAACGACTGGTGGCTCCAGTACCTCTAGATGCTCATGTAGAGACAGCCGCCTCGGCTGTCCCGCCAAGCGTAGCGAGGCGGCGTCTTCCCACAGCCGCAGAGCTCCCCCGCACCGATTCCCGTTTCGGTCCGCCGACAGCTCCCCTCACCCGGCCATTCCCTGCAACGGTCCGTATTGACCATCTATCCGCCCGCCCGAAGCCGATACTCGAACCATCGAGTTTGGATCGAAAAGCTTGGATAGCAAGAGCAGATGTTCGGGAGGATAACAACATGTGGCAAGTAAAAAACGTCGCGCGCTGGACTCATAAGCTCGCCCTGCGCAGTCTTCTTCTGGCCGGAACGGCAACCTTACTCGCCCCCGGGGCCGTGGTGCCAACCGCCGGCGCACAAATTAGCGTCGGCATAGGCATTCAACCGGTCTGTTCCTACGGCTATTACGAGTACGCACCATACGGCTGCGCGCCCAGTGGCTTTTATGGGCCGGGCTATTTCTATAACGGGGTCTTCCTGGGCGTGGGGCCGTGGGCGAACTGGGGCTACGGCCACGGCTGGGGCGAACACCGCTTCAATGGCGGTGGCGGAGGAAGGTATGTCGCAGGCCGTGGAAACGGCCGCGGTTATGCTGCCAATCGCGGGGGTGGCCATGCAGTAGCAGCGCATGGTGGCGCGCCTCGCGGTGCATCCCATGCCGCTCCGCATGCCGCAGCCCACGGTGGCGAGTCTCACAGTGCTCCCCATGCCGCAGCAGCCCATGGTGGAGGCGAACACGGAGGCGGGGAGCATCATTAACCAGTAGCGCTGACTTTGTCGTCGCAGCAAACAAACGACCGGAAGCGGCGGAGCGTAAAACCTCCGCCGTTTTTTGCGTTTGTGCGCGGCAGGTTGGCGGTGAGCCGGAGTTCTTCTTCCTCGAACTCTGCAGTCACAAACGCTATCGGACCGAATCAACGCGCCCGCCGCAAATGCAGCAGTTGAACCCAATGCTGCAAGCTGCGCGGACGCCGCTCCGGAGGCTGGTTGCCATACCATAAGATGCACGCGCTCAGCCCCAGTAGAACAAGCATGGTCGCGTCCAATACCCATCGCCTGGAAGCAGCCGCGGCCGCGGGGTCAACCGGCACAACCGCAACAGCCGGCTCTTCGCCGGGTTGAGACTCTGCGATCTCAACCGATGCGCTCCCGTCCACCGGAGCAGCAATCGCCACGGCACCCCGGCTGGTTCGCAAGCTCCCCACCACTACCATCACGTTCGTCACCAGGATCACGGCGAAGGCCAGCGCGGAGAGAAAGCTGGCTTCGCTGCGCGCCGCAGCGACTTGCAGCGCCAGCACAACCGTGATCAGGCCGCGCGGCATGATCCACAACATCAATTCCCGCTCTTTTGCTTCAACGTTGCGGAAGGCGAACCCGCTGACCTGCAAGGCCAGCCAGCGCGCCGCGAACAACGCTCCCAGCGTTCCCACGATCAGCAGCGTGTGGCCGCGAAAACTTCCCACATCCGCAATCGCTCCAATCAGCACGAAAAAGAACGAGCGCACCAGAAACGCCAGCTCGGAGTGAAAGCTCAGCAGCAATTCCTGCGACTGTAACGATACCGACCCCTCTTCCACCTCACGAAATCGAGGATCCATCCCGGGAAAATTCGACAGCGTCAGCCCGAAAGCCAGCACTGCGATCAGCCCACTCGCGCCCAGGGCTTCGGTGCCGGCATACAGTACCAGCACGATCGAGAAGGTCATCACCTGCCAGAAGCGGGCCTCCGCCATCACGGGCAGAAGGCGCGACCACAGAATCCCCGCCGCGGTGGCGAACACCACCGCCACTCCCACCTGCGTCAGCAGGCTGCGCAGAACGTGCTGCGCCACCGCGCCGCCCTGGCTCCCTGCGCCCAGCAATAGACCCACCGTCAGCACCGCGAGCACGTCTCCCCAGGAAGCTTCCAGCATCAGCGTGACCCGCACCGGCTCACGCGCCCCCAGTTGCTGCAGAACCGGCAGCACTACCGTGCTGCTGGTGCATCCCAGCACCGCGCCCACGGCCAGCGCCGTGGTGAGCGGCAATCCGAAACCCTTATGGACAATCAACCCAACCAGCGCGATGCTGAAGCCGTAAGCCAGCACCGCCAGCAACAGGCTGCCGGCAAAATGCCGCAAGGTGCGGCGCAAGTCCAGGTCCAGCCCACCCTCAAACAGCACCAGGATGATGGCCAGCGTCCCGAGCACATTGGTGGTCGAGGAAAGATGAGCCGGATCCACAAACCCCAGCACCGGGCCCAGCACCAGTCCCAGGGCCATCAGCACGAGCACGTCCGGCACGCGAGTCACACGGAAGACGCGGTTCGCCAGAAAAGCCAACATCAGCAGCGCGCCGACCAGTCCGAGGATGAGTGCGGTAGACACTATTCGAGGGGGAGTTAAAGCGCCGATTGTCGGCCGCGCAACCGCGACCTGTCAAACGGAACCCGGACTCTCGAAGCTCCGAGTATGACGGTGCAACCCTTGAATTTTGGAACGCGGAAGTGGCCCGATTCTGTCCGATTGCGAACCGGGAATCGCCTCTCCACATACAACTGGGCGGATGAGTGCGATGGCAGCCGTACTTGATCAGCCAGAACCTTGCATGGAACTGTTTCTCAAAAGACGACCGTGAACAAAGCCATCCCGGTGACGCCGCCCGCGGCCGCCGGCGCTCCCGGAAGACCACCTTTCAGCGATACCCCGAAGCTGATGTCCCCAGGACGCTGTGCGGCGATCTTCCCCGCCGCATCAATGGCCGCTTTAATCGGCGTCAGATACGGAGTGAACTGCTGCACCGTCTTTACCGGATTACTGAAGTCGACCTTGTTCGCATTGGACAAAACGCCACGCACCGCGCTCTCGCCCTGCTGGAAAACGTTCGCGACGTCGGAAAGATTCGGCGACTGGCGGCCGATGGTGAAAGTCATGGTCCAGTTATCGTTGACAGGATCGATCTTGGCCGCGAACGTCATGCCCGAGATGTCGGTCTTTAACTCGAGTGTGCGATCCCAGCCCGCGGTGACCTGTGCCTTCGCATCACCCTTGCCCGCGCTGACGGTCGCCCCGGTGAACGAGATGCCTGCGCTCGCTCCATCTCCTACCCACTTGAGTTCTGTGGGTATGGAGCCGAGCGTTTTCATGAGCGCCTTTAAGCGATCCAGTATCTCTGGGTCCCCCGCCCGCACCGGAGCGGCTCCGGCGTTTGCCGGGACCGCAGAACCAGGAGTGCCCTGCCAGTTCACAGGTAAGAAGCTATGAGTCTCGGCCCATTTATGGATTTCCCAGGCGATGTCGCCGTTATCCATCTCCGAAATTTGGGTACCCAATTCCAGACGCGCCATCAGAATGATGTCGCGCTCGGGGCGCATCCGCAGGCTGTCGGTGTTCTTCAATAGCCAATCCCGCAGTACTTGTGTGGGAGTGACCCGCATCAACATTAAGTCGCCGCCCATAAATAATTCCTCCCTCGAACCGAGTGGCAAAGATAAATGACTTGGGCTGTGGCGTTCAATCCTTAACGAGTCGTCTGCTGCCCAAAATCTCTCGCAGCACTTCACCTCCTGGCAAGCAGCCCACGCAGCTTGCGAACGGAGCGCGGAATCTCCGCAACATCCGTGCTGCCAAAACCGAGGATGAAGCCGGACCTCGTGGCCTCGCCCAGGTAGTTGGGCGACAGAGGCCAGATCCACAGATTCTCGCGCGCGGCTCGCTCGGAGATTTCCACATCGCGAAAGCTGGTCGGCAGGGTTACGGTCAGATGCATTCCGGCTTCCCCCCCGAGCACTTCAGCCATGGTCCCAAGTTCTTCGCGGATGCTGTCGACAAGGGCGCTCCTGCGCTCGCGGTAGAGAACCCGCATCCTGCGAATGTGGCGCGCAAAATGCCCTTCGCCAATAAAGTCCGCCAGCACTTCCTGAAAAAAGCTGGGAGGACCAAGATCCATCGCCCGGCGGACGGTAAGAAAAGCATCGACCAGGTCCGGCGGGATCACGATATAGCCAAGGCGCAAGGCAGGAAACAGGACCTTGCTGAAAGTCCCGACATAAATCACGCGAGCGCCGGCATCGAGCCCTTGCAACGACGCGATGGGCAAGCTCTCGTATCGGTATTCGCTGTCGTAGTCATCTTCAATAACCCAGGATCCCCCGGCCTGGGCCCACTCCAGCAATTGAAAGCGGCGTGATGCACTCATGGTCGCGCCCAGCGGGTATTGATGCGAGGGCGTCACAAACGCGGCCCGCGCCTTGGGACAGCGACGGATTCCGGCGGCAACATCCAGACCCTCGCCGTCTACCGGAACCGGCACCAGACTGCAGCCATTCAGCGCGAAGGCATCTTGCGCCAGCCGGTAACCCGGCTCTTCCACCCACACGGAGCTCCCCGGATCGAGGAGAACGCGAGCCGAAATCTCCAGCGCCTGCTGCGACCCGGCGACGATCATTACCTGCTCGGCTTCGCAATGCAGCGCGCGCGCCGTTCTCAGATAGCTGGCGAGGGTTTCCCGCAGCGGTTTGAAGCCGGTCTGGTCGCCATAGTGAAACGACGCAGCGTCCATAGTCCGGCAGCGGCGCGCCACCAGCTTCGACCATACGTGCAGGGGAAATTGATCCGCAGCCACTTGCCCCACGCCAAATGCTCCCGGGCCGCGCAACCATGGGAGCCGTTGCATACCGCGAAGATTCGGATGACGCGCCACCTGCCGAGGCCCGGAGCCGGCCGCCGCGAACCGCGCATTCGTTGATCCGCTTGAAGGTGATCCGCTCGAACCTGGTCCGCTCCTCGCTGGTCCACTCGATGTGAGCTGGTCTGGAAGAAGACTCGAGACCACGGTCCCCGCGCCAACCCGGCTCTCGAAATAGCCTTCCGCCAGCAGCTGGGCGTAGGCATTCAGCACCGGAAACCGGGAAACTCCCAGCTCAGTCGCGAGCACCCGGGTTGAGGGAATTCGCTGCCGCGGACGCAGGCTGCCGGTCACGATCGCGGTGCGATAAGCATCATAAATCTGCGTATGCAAAGCTTTGGCAGCCTTGCGGTCGACCGCGATCACGGGAACAATTCCGGAGGCTGCTCTCTTCATGTGGGCGGATCATAATGGCTATGTCTAAATGCCGTCAAGTGGGTATTGTGTCTGACCACTTTCAAGCTCAATATGGCATCAGCGATGTTCCTCACCCCTCGCACGGAGCCGAACAGGAACCCTATGGGACTCTCAGTTGTGAACAAGACCACACCCGAACCAACGGCTTCCCTGATGGAAGCTTTGCCACCGTTGCCACGTTTCACCAGCCCCGCGCCGCCCCGGATCGCCTTCAAGGTGAAGGGCCGGATTCTCTTCATCAATCCTGGTGAAGTGGTCGCAGTGCAGTCGGAAGGCAATTATGTGTGGCTGCGGCTGGAATCGATTTCCCATCTGCTGCGTGAGTCGCTCTCCGTCGTGGCTCAAAAGCTGGAGCCTCACGGCTTCATCCGGATTCATCGCTCCGTGCTGGTAAATGCCTCATTCGTAGAAGAAATCCGGCCCTACCCTACAGGAGAATATGGTCTCCGGGTAAAAGGTGGGAAGGAATACACGGTAACCCGCACTTACAAGCGGAATCTGAAATCCCTCGCAGCATTCTGGCTTGGCACCGGAGCGCTGTTCTCCGACTGAAAAAACCTATCCAAATTTCGCACCAGCCAGATCGTGGAGCCCCGGACGCCCTCGTCCGGGGAGCCTGCTCGGCGGACGAGGGCGTCCGCCGCTCCATTCTGGAAAAACGGCAGAGCCACAAACTCCATAAGCAGATTATGGAAGGCAACCCGAAATTCGTAGTGTGATTAGCGCGGCACCGTGATAGCGGTTATCATGCTGTCCGGCCTCTCGGCTCGGCCACAAAGAAAATCAGGAAGTTTCAAAATGCTGCAAAGGAAGCTCATCGCTGCAATCCCGCACTGTCTGAGCATTGCGCTCCTGGTTGGCTCGATCGGGATTATCGCTCTCGGGTTGAGTAACCTTGGGCTTATCAATCCCGCATTCGGCCAGTCTGCTCCGCCACCACAACACACTGAACGCCCTGCTCCGCCCACGCGCGACCCGCACAGTCCCGGCTATGTCACCGCGAAGGAATTGCCCGACGGCTCACTCCCTCCCGCGAACGCGGACGGCAACTTCATCATCGGCCCCACGCACCCTGCTACTCCGGCTGCTACTCCCGAGATGACGGCCGCGAACGGCGTACCCAAAGGAACCGTCGTTGAGTTCACCATGAACTCGTCAGCCAGCAAAATCTATCCCGGCATCGCGCGTGACCCCAATACCTTCGGAACCGCCGATCCCGCGGACCCAGCGAAGCTCGTAGTGACCACCAGCCATTCCGCTCCGTACGCGCGGAAAGTGGCCGTCTATGTTCCGAACCAGTACGTCCCCGGCAGCGTGGCGCCTTTCATCGTGGGAGCCGACGGACCCGACGGCTTGCTCTTTTCAACTCTCGACACTTTGATCGCGCAACATAAAGTCCCGGTGATGATCGCCATTTCTATCGGCAACGGGAGCGGAGACGCACAAGGCAGCGAGCGTGGCCTGGAGTACGACACCATGTCCGGCGTCTATGCCGAGTTTGTGGAAAAAGAAGTTTTGCCTCTGGTTGAAACCCAGGCGCACGTGAAGCTCACGAAGGATCCTGACGGCCGAGCGACCATGGGCGGTAGCTCAGGAGGCTCCTGCGCCCTGATCATGGCCTGGTATCACCCGGAGCTATACCACCGCGTGCTTACTTACTCGGGAACATTCATCAACCAGCAGTGGCCTTACAATCCGCAGACCCCGCACGGGGCCTGGGAATTTCACGAGCATCTGATTCCGGAGAACCCGGCCAAGCCCATACGACTCTGGATGGAAGTTGGCGACCGCGATCTTTTCAATCCCAACGTGATGCGCGACAACATGCACGATTGGGTTCTGGCCAACGAGAATATGGCGAGAGTACTCGCGGCCAAGGGCTATCACTATCAGTTCGTCTTCGCCCGCAATGCTGGGCACGTCGATCGAGCGACAAAACAGCAAACTCTTCCCGAAGCGCTCGAATACCTGTGGCAGGACTATCGATCTTCAGGCAAGAACTGATTCGCGCCCGGTAGCTTGATCGCCCGCTTACGAATTTGCCGCTTTAAGTTGTTGCAGAAGTCGTATCGCCAGGAATGGCAAGAACACGGCAGAAACCAACCCAAGATAAGTGTGGGCCAGTATTTCTTCGGCAAGCCGAGCCTGCAGATTCGGCAGGCCCGCGGAGAGTGTGTGACTCAAGGCGCCTCGCAGAAGAATGCTGAGTCCCCCAACCACCAGGATGGGAAGCGACCCCAAACAAGCCGCCGCCGCAGGCCTCGGTTTGGCCGATTGCAGGTACGCCACCCGCAGATAGAGACACGTGTCGAGCAGAAATGTGAAGACCATCATGATCGGCATCAGCTGGGCATGCTCCCAGCTTCGCACGATCATGCGCGGGAACGATTCCGGAAAAAACACCAGCAGCAGGCCAAATAGCAACGAAAGAACCGCCACGGCGCCGGACGCGTCCGCCATGCGCACCACTGCAATCTTGCGCGGCGTTTTCGCCGGAGCCGCCAGAGCTGGAGCAGGAGCACTCACTGGCCCACCGCCTTTGCAAAACGGTCCAATAAAATTTCCAGCACCGCGGCCATACTGAAGACCAGTAGCGCCAGGTTCCGCGAGTCCCGCCAGGCCCGCTCGGGGCGCTGGTCGCCGCCGCTGGCCTGCCGGCAGTAGGTTTCCACCCACACGCTGACCGCCATGATCCCGCTCAAACCCATGATGACTGAGCCCAGCGCGACCGTGTGCGGCATGAACTGCGACTGAAGAAGATTCCAGATCACCGAGCAGGCCAGGATGAGGCTGGGAAGCCCTAATTCCCCGCGCTGGAAAAGCTGCTGCGGTTTGAGATGAAGCTCCTTGCCGTGCTGATAAACCCAGGTACGCGAGATTGCCCAGGGCAAAAACACGACTGGAATCAGGTACAAGCCAATCCACAGCAGCCACTTGAGCGAATTCCAAGCCAGCATATCCTGCCTCATTGCTGCACCCACACATTTCCGCTCTGGTTATAGAGCCGCCAACCGCGGATTTTTCCACTCGGCCCAATGACCGAGACCGCCCGCGAGCTGTATAAGTCGGTGGGACGCGTGAGGTAAATAACCCCGCTGTTGTAGTTGCCTAAATCGTCCTGCGCGGACCCGTCAGGATAGAAAATCAAACAAGGCTGGCCCGCCTCGACCGCGGTGCATGGATTAAAGGCGACCGCCTCTGTCCCGTTGCTCAGGCTCTCCGGCCCGGGATTGGGGAAGCCCGCCTGCACCGCGAATTGTATGTCGGCGGGCAGGGTATAAGTCGCCACCGTCGTCGGGACCGGCGACGCGGTCCCTGACCAATACTGCACCGTGATCGTTCCCGGAGCCGAGAACAGAAGAATGTAGCGCCGCGTCTGGGTGATCGCCAGGCTTCTGTAATTGCTGATCACCGACAAGGTGGTGTCGTAGGCAGCATCCACATGGCTCGCGCGAAGCAACGGCGTCAGCGCCACGAAAGTGACGCCCGCCATGGTCAAGACGATGGCGACCGTGATCACCAATTCCATCATGCTGAACCCGCGATTTTTTCCCAAGGTCATAGATCGCTCTTGCGGGACAGGACGAAAACACGGCACGCCGCCGATCAGGCGCATTCCGCAGCTCTGCGGAGGATCACGCCGGGGGGATACTGCTCCGTGCTAATCCTAGGGTGGGGGTCGGACCGGGTCAAAGTACGGTGGTTCAATTACCGCATTCCTACTTTTTCCTATTTTCCGACTTGGACAAAGTTACTCAGGTTCATGGACCCGCGGTTAGTGAGATAAGCGCGGGTGGCCCATCCTTGCGTTTTTCGCAAGGGTGGGAATCCCAACTGCGAACGCCTCGAGATTTTGAATTCCTGCACCCGCAGGAAATCGGAATGCGTTCATGGCTACAGAAACCGTCCTCAGGCATCCACCCTTTTCGCAAAAAGCGCGAAAGGATGGACCACCCCGGCAAGGCGGCCCTTCGTTAGCTCCTATTCGAGTGCCGGCCGGTTTGGTCGAACATATTTGTCGGGAGCTCAAAGCCGGCGGCTTTGAGTCTTTCCGAGAACCTGGGCCGGATGCCCGAGGCGTTGAAGGTTCCGAGGACGCGTCCTTCGGAGGAAACTCCCTGCTTCTCGAATACGAATAGATCCTGCATGCTGACCACATCGCCTTCCATGCCGGTGATTTCGGCGATCTGGGTGAGACGGCGGGTTCCGTCGCTGAAGCGTGCAGTCTGAACAATTAAGCAAACTGCCGACGCGATCTGTTTTCGAATCGCCTTCTCGGGCAGATTCAGGTTCGCCATCATAGCCATGGTCTCCATGCGGGCAACGGCGTCGCGCGGGCTGTTGGCATGAATCGTAGTCAAAGATCCGTCATGGCCGGTGTTCATGGCTTGCAGCATGTCGAGCGCTTCCTCGCCGCGCACCTCGCCGACCACGATCCGGTTCGGCCGCATGCGCAGGCTGTTGATCACCAGTTGCCGCGCCTGCACTGCTCCCTTCCCTGCCGCGTCGGCGGGCCGGCATTCCAACCGGACGACGTGGCGTTGCT
>Ga0187863_10001856_pt1 | contig 16557 bp, 12 predicted proteins | sample June2016WEW_11_1_FD_132975 | JGI IMG/M metagenome (GOLD analysis project Ga0187863, IMG submission 132975) | Peatland microbial communities from SPRUCE experiment site at the Marcell Experimental Forest, Minnesota, USA - June2016WEW_11_10 | ecosystem: Environmental > Terrestrial > Soil >... | reverse complement strand
GGCCGATGCGGGCTCTTCAGTCCGGCACGCGAACGCCGTATGGCCCGAGCCAGCGCGCCGATGGCTTTCTCCTGCGAGATGACCCGCTTGTGCAGCTCTTCTTCCACCCGCAGCAGCTTCTGCGTCTCTTCTTCCTTGATGCTCGTCACCGGAACGCCCGTCCAGCGGCTGACAACATCCTCGATGTCCTCGCGGCCCACAATGCCTGCCGCCGAATCATCGAGATGGTACTTGTCGCGCAGAGCCCTGAGATTTTCGCGTTCCTTGCGTTCTTCGTCGGAGTAGAACCGCGCCTTCTCGAATTCGTGATTCGCAATCGCCGAATCCATGCGGTGCACGATGAACTTGATCCGCTTCTGCACCTCTGTGATCTCCTCGGGCAGCGAGGTCTGGCGCAACTTCACACGCGCACCTGCCTCGTCGATCAAGTCGATTGCCTTATCGGGAAGGAAGCGATCCGGAATATAGCGATTCGAATGCGACACCGCGAACTCGACCGCGGCATCGGTGTAGCTTACCGCGTGAAACTTCTCGTAGCGGTCCTTGATGCCGTTGATGATTTTGATCGCGTCCGCCTCGTTCGGCGGAGGCACCTTGACGGCCTGGAAGCGCCGCTCGAGCGAACGATCCTTCTCGATCGACTTGCGGTATTCCGCAGGTGTCGTCGCGCCGATGCACTGAATCTCACCGCGCGACAATGCCGGTTTCAGAATGTTCGCCGCGTCGAGCGAACCCTCTGCCGAACCCGCGCCCACCAGCGTATGCAGCTCGTCGATAAAGATGATGGAATTCTGATTCTCCATCAGCTCTTTCATGATCGTCTTCAGCCGCTCTTCAAACTGACCGCGGTATTTGGTGCCCGCCACTATCAGCGAAAGATCCAGCCCCAGAACTCGCTTATCCGCGAGGAAGCTCGGCACTTCGCCATCGGCGATGCGCTGCGCAAGACCCTCGACGATCGCTGTCTTGCCCACGCCGGGCTCGCCGATCAGCACGGGGTTGTTCTTTGTCCGGCGGCACAGAATCTGCACCACACGCTCCAGTTCGCCATCGCGGCCGACCAGCGGATCAAGCTGCCCATCCATGGCTGCCTGCGTCAAATCGCGGCTGAACTCCGCCAGCAAACTCGACTCGCGTTGGCGCTGCTGCTGCGGAGCTTTCTCCTGCGTCACGCGGGCCAGCTCATCGCGGATCTGCGCCAGCTTCAGGCCGCGCTCCTGCAGGATCTCCGAAGCAAAGCACTTCTCTTCGCGCAGCAGGCCAAGCAGCAGGTGCTCAGTTCCAATGTGCTTGTGCCCCAGGCGCTCGGCTTCTTCCGCCGCGTAAGCCAACACCCTTTTGCATTCGTTCGAGAGCGGCAAGTCCACGCTGGTCGACACTTTCTCGCGGATCGTGGTATGCGCCTCGATCTGCTTGCGTATCGACTCGACCGATGCGTGCGAGCGCAGAAAACGGTTGGTTAACGCCTTGTCCTCGCGCAAAAGGCCAAGCAACAGGTGCTCGGTCTCGATATAGGGCGAACCAAACTGGCTGGCCTCATACCGCGCGAAAAAGATCACGCGCCGTGCCTTTTCCGTATAGCGTTCGAACATTGTTTTTCTCCCTTGCAGCAGGCTCTCGGTAAGGAGTAGCCGTCCGGTCGTTACGCCGGCCTCAGCCCAACCCGCACGCGCCCTTCAGTAAAAGTCGCCGCCGGAGGCCCCGATTGAAAACCGCTTGCATGCCCCGAACAGCTCTTTTGGATGGTTCCGGACCTGCCTTCCATCCGAACGTCTTCGGCCCTTTTTGCCCACCGACGACTACCACCCGAACCTCGTCAGCCTTGGACGGGCGAGTTTCCCGTCAAAGACCCCTTGCTTATCAGACTCCCGAAACCTCCGAAACGCTGCGTCATTCGTCACGCGTTTCCGGGGTTGAGTCCGGCTCGGGATGTTTGCCCCAAACCAGTCAGGCGCCCACCCTCCAGGCGCAGAGTCCGCGTACATCGCGCGGCCAATTCCATGTTGTGCGTCACCACAATCGAAGTGAGACCATGAGTAACATGCAACCGTTCTAGTAGATCGAATACACGGCCCGCCGTGGTTTCATCCAGATCGCCTGTTGGCTCATCGGCCAGGAGCAGCCTCGGTCCACCCACCAGCGCGCGCGCCAATGCTACTCGCTGTTGCTCGCCGCCCGATAGCTCTCCGGGCCGATGGTCGCTGCGGTCTTCCAGATCGACCTCTCTAAGCCAATTAGATGCAACAGCCAGTGATTCGCGTCTTGTTTGTCCGCGCGCCAGCAGCGGCATGGCCACGTTTTCCAGAGCGGTGAACTCCGGCAATAAGTAATGAAACTGCCAAACGTAGCCGATCTCGCGGTTCCGAAAGGCTGCTGCCTCCCGAGGGCTAAGACTCGCTACGTTGGTTGACGCGCAGTGTACCGTTCCTGCGGTCGCAGTATCAAGAGCACCGAGGATGTGCAGTAGGGTACTTTTGCCTGCACCGGATTGACCCACAACGGCCACCAGCTCGCCCGGAAATACCTCTAAGTTCAATTCTTGGAAGAGAGTGAGCGTGCCACGGGCGGTTCGGTAGGTTTTTCCCAGGTTCTTTACACACACCAAGGGCGCCCGCGCGTCCGGTTCCCGCTGGCTGCGGGATGCCTGACTGGCAGCCGCTGGAATGGTTTGATTCATCCGATTAATCCATTCTACCGTGCCCGTCAACGTCAATCTGCAAAAACAGGCCCAAATTGCCGGCAGCGTGCTGAGAGCATTCTTAACGTTTTGGTTACGGCTTAGGCGCCGGTCACTAAACACTCCGTGCCCCATCCTTTCGCCTTCTTCCTGGCGAAAGGGTGGGAAACCCAGTCTCTCAATCCCGTCGGCCCGCTTCTCGAAGCAGCACACACATCTCCGATTCAACCTCGACGACACCGGTCACACCCGATGCCCAGGCATTGAAACTTGACCATGGCCAATCCTGAGGTTTGGCACACAAACCGCGTTTCACGGGGTTCCGATGGATGTAGCGAAGTTGAGTCACGAAGCCCGCATGGTTCCTTACATTGTGATCGAAGCTGCGCGCCTGCCAGAAAGGAGGCCCGCCCGCCACGCGCCGTCCTTGCCTTCGCGCCGCAAGGGCAACCTTCGTCTTCAGCAGTTGAATCGCCCTCGGATGCCTGCCATCGTAGGGCTCACTCAGCAGGAAGTGAACATGTTCCGGCATGACAACATAGCCGAAGATCCGCGTCTCGAACCGTCGCCGCGTCTCCTCAAGAGCAAGAAGGAACGCCTCTTCCATGTGCATCTGCGCCAGCAGGGGAAGACGGTGATAACAACTGAATGTAATGAAATGCGACTGACCGGAACGAGGGAGCCTTTTGAGACCTTCAGGCACGATGTTTCCTAGCTCTCCGAGAGGATCGCAGAAAACAGTGTATGCGCGAGGATCGTGCTATCCCACCCTTGCGCCAGCGAAAAGGCGCAAGGACGGGGCACGGAAGTTCCTTGGCGCTCTCTGTTCCCGGTCCTCGTCCCGCCGCGGATTTGGCGGAAAACCACCGAAGCCCAACCCGCCAAATCAAGGACCTCGGAACAAGGACAAACTCCGTGCCCCATCCTTTCGCCTTCTTTCTGGCGAAAGGGTGGGAGACCACAGACGCTCAAATTCCCGAATCCTCGAAACTCAGCGCTTCGGGATCAACGCGGCATTCAGCTTCGCAATCCTTCCATTCGGCCCAACCACAAACGGCAACGAAAGCGCATTCCAATTCCCGTCGTCGAGACGTACCCATGTCTTCCCATCGTCCCGGCTGACGTCCGAACCGTTCGTCCCTACAGTGACCCAAATCTTCAGCGAGTCCGACCATCGGACAGCGGAACGGTAGCCATGCGGCAGAGTCGTCGCCAACGTCCAGGTCGCGCCGCCATCCGCGGACCACGCAGCAGTCGCGGCCGACTCATTCGGTTTGGTGTAGTCCCCACCCACCGCCACAAAGAGCGAGTTGTCGTTGAACGTGCACTCCGCGCACACTCCAATCGTGACCGGATAACGATACGCGACCGAAAACGCGCCGGCGCTGTCACTCCCCGAGGCAATCGGAATTGGACTGGACTTCCAGGGAGGTTCCTTCCGCACCAGCCGGTCAATCATTCCGTGTTGTTCCTCCTGCCGCGTGAAAGGCCGGCTGAAAAAGATTGAGCCGCTCTTCCCTCCCGTCACGAACGCCCGGGTAAACAAACCATTTCCGATCGGAATGGAGCTGTTGCTCGCAGCAAAAGCTGCAAGCGAGCGTCCACGGATCGACAGACCTCCGTGTTCATCGCGCTTCCAGGTCTTGCCATTGTTCTCAGTAAGAAATACCGCAAACTGTTCTCGCACCGGATCGCCAAGCAAGATGCCGCGCGAACCGTTCAACCAGAAGCTGTCAAAAAAGCCTTGCGGCGCATCCGGATTCGCAAACAGCAGCATCCACGTCCTGCACCCATCCGTCGTTTTGTACAGCCGGCTCTTGGCTCCCGGCCCCGATGCCATCACAAGCGCAGTCTGCGCATCCCACGCCTGCACGCCACGAAAATCCAGCGTGGCGCCATCCTTGTCCGCATCCGGAATCGCGCACTTTTGCCAATGCCCGCCGCCGTCGATGGTCCTGAGTACAGTCCCGCCCGTCCCGCTCGCCCAGGCCACGGCGCCATCGACTGAATCGATTCCGCGCAGGCTCGCCGTCGTGCTCGACTCCTGCACCTTCCACGGCCCACTCTCCTGCGCAGGCGCGCATACCGTACACACAGCGGCCCACACGCACAACGCAACCACCAACGCCCATCGCATGGCCCGAAGTATAGAGTAGTTCTCCTATTCGCGTGGCGCTTCGAGAGGCGCGCAAGGTGGCATTTTCTCGAGGAAAAAGCCACTCAGCGGTCGCGGTTTTCCTCTACAACAATAGGAGAACTGCTATATCCGCCGCCACCGGGGATGCTGGAGCACCAAAACACTCCGTGCCCCATCCTTTCCGCTTCTTTCTGCGGAAAGGGTGGGAAACTGATGACGCCAAAAATCCCGTGCTCCATGTCACAGAGCCAGATCCGCCCCGGTTGCTACAAACAATCAGCATCCGGTGATGAGCTCACACACCCTCGCAGCACTCGCAGTAGCGGCATGCCTTCTGGGTACAAACACTCTCTGCGCACAGCAGTCCTTCCGTGAGCAATTCCGCGCGCACAACGCCGACATGGCTAAGCTCCAGCCAGCGATGGTCACCCCGCTCGTCGCCGCCGATCCACGTCTCATTCAATACGTGCGTCTTGCCGTCTCTAACGAGTTCACAACGGCGGGGACCGAAACCGTGAACTACGGCAATGCGCGCGGCGCCGGCATGGTTGCCTTTCGCCGCTTCGAGTTCGATGCGATGCCGCCGCCCTGGATCCAGCACAACAGTACGTCCATCGACGGCTTCGGCGACGCTACCGTATCCGGCAAAGTTCGCATCGCTTCGGGCGACGCCGAGCACGGCAACTTCGACGTGGCCGCCAGCCTGGCTCACTGCTTTGCCACCGGCAGCTATAAAAACGGCGCGCTCACCGATTCGTTTACACCGACGCTTGTTGGTGATTTCACCATCCATCGCCTGAGCTTCATCTCCGCGCTGAGTGGGACTCTACCGACAGGCAAGATCGCGGTTCAGGGGCGTTCGATCGCCTGGAACGAATCGACGCAATTCCACGCGACCCCGCATATTTGGTTCGAAGTCGAGAACAACGCGACGTTCTACTTTGCCGGCAGCCACGACGGAAAGATACAAAACTTTGTGACACCGGCGGCTTTCTACGTGCTGCGCCGCAAGCAGTGGGAATCCACGCATCCATTCGCCGTGTTCGCTTCAGGCATGCAGATCGCGACGTCGGGTTTCCATACCTACAACCACAACCTGATCTTCGAGGTACGCATTCTCTTCTGACCAGTGTCCGTTGCAGAAGCCCGTGAAAACACCGCGCACGGACGCTGACTCCGATTTCAAAAGGCACAGACGAGCCTCGCGTCCGCTGCCTTCTGTGCTGAGGGTTCAAGGAAGGCCCCCGGGGGTCGGAAGCAGCCACCCCTACCCCTCCGTGCCCCTGGAATCGTGCACCTGCGAGAATGTGCCGCATTCCGCGTGAATCGCACATGCTAGCAGAAAACACGGGAATCCATCGCAATTCGCGGCAATCTTGTGTATTCCCCAACACAATTGTTCCACGTGGAACAATTTGGCGGGATGACTTACGCTAGGATGCCTCGGATTCTGCGACGGCCGGATCGACCGAAGTGGCACTCGCCGGTGCAACGATCCGCATCAGCGCAACATAAATAATTCCCGCCGTGAAGAAGCCGACGAACCACGCGTAGTCGTAAAGGAAATGCAGCGGTTTGACCGCCAGCCCAACGAGAGCAATCACCACGCCCAGCACCAGGGCCACAACGGCTCTAGGGTTGATCCCTTTCGTGTAGTGATAAATGCCTTCGCGATGATAGAGCGAATTCACATCCAGTTCGGTTTTGCGAATCAAAAAGTAGTCAGAAACCATGATGCCCGCAACAGGTCCGAGCAGTCCGGAGTAACCGACCAGCCAGCCGAAGATGTAAGCGTCAGGCGTAGCCAGCAGTTTCCAGGGGCACATCGCCAATCCAAGAAAACCGGTGATGAGGCCGCCAGTGCGGAAGCTGATGAGGCGTGGGTAAAGATTTGAGAAATCATTGGAAGGCGAGACAACATTGGCGCCGATGTTCACATTCAGCGTCGCGATCAGAATGGCAATCAACGCGATGAATGCCACCACAGGCTGATGAAACGCACCGATGAGCAGGATCGGATTCCAGATGGGATGCCCAAAAAGCACCGTCGAGGCAGATGTAACCGAGATGCCGACAAACGTGTAAAGTGTCATCGCGACCGGCAAGCCGAAGGCCTGTCCCCACGACTGCGCCGATTGCGATTTGGAGTAGCGCGTGAAGTCGGGAATATTCAGCGCCAGTGTTGCCCAGTAACCAACCATCGCTGTGAGCGACGGAAAAAACACGGCGAGAAATTCGCCGATCGAATGAAACTGGCTGGGCGTCGAAAGCATGGTGCCGAAGCTGCCGGCCTTGATGCGCACCCAGATCAGAAGCAGCGCGGCCATGATGAACATGAACGGCGCGCCCAATGCCTGCAAGTGACGAATCGATTCGACACCGCGCCAGACGACGATCATGTTGAGCAGCCAGAATCCCAGAAAGCATGCCCAGAGCATGCCCGGTGCATCCGCGGCTGACGGCCAGATGACCGCGAGCATCGAGTGAATGGCTGTGCCGCCGATCCAGGATTGGATGCCAAACCAGCCGCAGGCCACAATGGCCCGCAGAAGCGCGGGCAGGTTTGCGCCGCGCACTCCAAATGGCGCACGAATGAAAACCGGAAACGGAATGCCGTACTTCGCGCCAGCGTGTGCATTCAGCAGCATGGGGACCAGCACGATGAGATTGCCTAGGAGCACTGTGCCTACTGCCTGTTTCCAATCCATACCTTTGGCGATGAGCGAGGATGCGAGCTGGTATGTAGTGATCTCCATAGACATAGAAAACCACAACGCGATGTAGTTGTACATCGTCCAGGTGCGCTGTGCAGGCGTGGTTGGACGAAGGTCCTGATTGGATAAGGATGGATCGACAACGCTCAAGAGAAGTTCATCTCCACAGAGAAGGTAGAGTTCGTGCTTTCCCAGGTCTCGAAACAGAGACCTGGGGCACCCGTTTTCGTGCGTTGAGCAAATTCAGATGCCGCCGCCGACTTTTCCAAATAGAGGAGCCGCTCAGGATGACAATTCCCTTTTGAATTTAATGGCCTGCGCACAAAGATGGAATGATTATTTCCACGCGCCGCCGCGTGCTTCGCGCCGCAGATACTGGCCGCGGCCGGGCTTGCCGATGAACTCGCCTTTGGAAACAATCAACTCACCGCGCGAGTACACGTCGCGGGCGTTGCCCTTGACCTTGAAGCCTTCGAACATGGAGTAGTCGACGCGCATGTGGTGGGTCGCGGCAGAGATGGTGTGTGCGGCTATGGGATCCCAAAGGACAATGTCTGCGTCGCTGCCGGCGGCAAGCACGCCTTTCTTCGGATACATGCCGAAGATGCGCGCGGGGGCGGTCGAGACGAGTTCGACGAAGCGCTGAAGGGTGAGATGGCCAAGACCGACGCCGTGGTGATGAAGAAGTTGCAGGCGATTCTCAATGCCGGGACCGCCATTGGGGATTTTGGTGAAATCGTCCTTGCCGAGAGCTTTCTGATCTTCGAAACAGAATGGACAATGGTCCGTTGAAACAACCTGCAGATTGTCTTTGCGCAGACCTTCCCAGAGTTTGGGCTGATTCTTCTTCTCCCGCAACGGCGGTGTGAAGACATACTTCGCCCCTTCCCAGCCCTTGTCTGCCACGTCTTCGAGCGAGAGCAACAGATATTGCGGGCAGGTTTCGGCGAAGGCCGGCAATCCGCGGTCGCGCGCTTCGCGGACTTGATTCAGCGCGTCTTCACTGGAGAGATGCACGATGTAGACGGGCACGCCGGCCATCTCGGCCATCGCAATCGCACGGTGCACGGCCTCGGCCTCGGCGCGTGTGGGGCGCGTCAACGCGTGGTAGATCGGCGCGGTTTTGCCCTCGGCTAATGCCTGCTGCACGATCACGTCGATGACCGATCCGTTTTCCGCGTGCATGCAGATCAGCGCGCCGTTCTTGGCGGTCTGTCGCATCGCTTTGAAGATGGTGGCGTCGTCGACCATGAGCACGTTGGGATACGCCATGAACAACTTGAAGCTGGCCACACCCTCGCGCACCATGTCGTCCATGTCTTCAAGGCCGGCATCGCCAAGATCCGTGACGATCATGTGCAGGCCGTAATCGATGCAGGCTTTGCCGTCGGCCTTCTTCCACCAGGTGTCGAGCGCGGTGCGCATCTTGGTTCCGCGGGCTTGAATGGCGAAATCGACAATGGTTGTCGTTCCACCGATGGCTGCGGCGCGCGTGCCGGTGAGGAAGTCGTCAGCAGAGTTGGTGCCGCCGAAGGGCATGTCGAGATGCGTGTGGGCATCGATGCCACCAGGCAGCAGCAACAGCCCCGTGGCGTCAACGACGGTCTGCACAGAGTTCGCTGGAATGCCCGGGCGGACTTCCTTGATGAGGCCGGCCTCGATGAGCAGATCGGCGCGCACGGTGGAGGCGGCGTTAACGATGGTGCCATTTTGGATGAGGGTCGAAGGCATGGAGGGATTTTAGATGATCCTTGGCGAAAAACGACGATGCGCACGCAGGCAAGCATCAAAATGCGGGAGGGTGCTCGGTATTGCTTGCTCGAATCTGAGCTGAGACAGGATGAACCTTAGAAGATACTCGGCGTGGTCTGTCGCGTACGAAGGCTCGTCAGCATGCGATTCGACGGCGTGATTTCGTGCTCTCCCACCCTTTCGCCAGACACAAGGCGAAAGGATGGGGCACGGAGCCTCGATGGTTGAAGAACGAATGCGTTACGAACGGTGCGGTTCAACCGCGCAGCTTAAACCGTGCGTGCGTTCTTCCCAAGTCTCGGCGGGAACACCGGAGTCAACTCGAACCATGGTGATGCACTGGTCGACGGGGCAGACGAGCGAGCAAAGATTGCAGCCCACGCATTCGGTTTCATCCACGCGCGGAATGCGATCAATCGGCGTCATGTAGGGCCCGTGCGTTGCGCCGGCGGCTGCCCGCTCTTTGCGTGTCACCGGTGTCACCGTGATCGAAGCGCGGCTGTGGGCTTCATTTTGCGCGGGGGTGGGGTGCAATTCCACATGCCCGTTGACGGGGCCGGTTACGCGATCGAGATGAATGCATTGGTGTGCGCCGTCCCAGCAGGCGATGTGGCAGAGATCGCAGCCGATGCATTTCGACTCGTCGATGCGCGCAACGATCTTGTAGTTGAGATTGAGATTCTTCCAATCGGTAACGCGATTGAGGGAGAGGCCGCGAAAATCCTCAATTCGATCGAACTTCTTGGAGCGCATCCAGCTTTCGAGACCCTCGGCCATGTCCTCGACGATGCGATAGCCGTAATGCATCACTGCGGTGCACACCTGCACGGTTCCGCAGCCAAGCAGGATGAATTCGGCCGCGTCGCGCCACGTCTCGATGCCCCCGATGCCTGAGAGCGGAAGCGCCGACTCGGGATCAGCCATGACCTGCTGCACCATGTTTAACGCGATGGGCTTGACGGCCGGTCCGCAGTAGCCGCCGTGCGAAGTTTTGCCGTCTACGTTTGGACGCGGAACCAATGTATCCAGATCGATGCCGGTGATTGAGTTGATGGTGTTGATCGCAGAAAGGCCGTCGGCGCCACCGCGCTTGGCTGCGCGCGCCACGGTGCGTATGTCCGTGATGTTCGGCGTCAGCTTGACGAGCACGGGTGTGCGGGCTTTTTCCTTGACCCACGCCGTGATCATTTCGGCATATTCGGGAACCTGCCCAACTGCCGAGCCCATGCCTCGCTCGCTCATGCCATGCGGGCAGCCGAAGTTCAATTCGAGGCCGTCGGCTCCAGCGTCCTCGGAGCGCATTACTATTTCGTGCCATGCCTCGCGGTTCGACGCCACCATCAGAGAGGCAATTACTGCGTGATGGGGATAGCGCTTCTTTACTTCGGCCATTTCGCGCAGATTGTCTTCTACGCTGCGATCGCTGATGAGCTCGATATTGTTGAAGCCCATGATGCGCAGGCCGTTCCAATCGGTGGCGGAGTAGCGCGAACTGACATTGGTTACCGGTTCGCCGATGGTCTTCCACACAGCACCACCCCAGCCCGCATCAAAGGCGCGCATGATCTGTTCGCCGCAATTGGTGGGCGGAGCAGAGGCAAGCCAGAAGGGATTGGGCGAGTTGATGCTGCCCGCAAATCCTCGCACGCGAATGTCAGACATACATGGCCTCCGCGATCTTCAACATCGCCAGCGCCGAGCGTTTTCCATCGGCGACCGCGTCCACGACTTCCCTGCCGCCGTTGGTGCAGTCGCCGCCAGCAAAATAGCGCGGATTGCCGGTTTGTCCTGTCGCGTGGTCGATCACGATCTGCCCGTCGCGCACCTCGATCCGGCAGAAATCGCGCATCAGGTCTGTAATAGGGGACTGCCCGATGGCGGGCACCACGAGGTGGCATGCGATAGTCAATTTGGAATCCGGAATCGGCACCAGCTCTTTGTCGACCTCGCGCACCTGAACGGTGTCGAGAAGAAGAACACCGTGCGCGTCGGCACGAATGGCCATGGGCTGACGGCGCCATAAAAACTGCACGCCCTCCACTTTGGAGTGTTCGTATTCCGACTCGAAGGCGGGGATGTCGCGCTCTCCGCGGCGATAGAGCAGATAGACAGTCTCCGCACCCAGGCGGCGCGCCGCGTTGGCGGCATCGATAGCGGTATTTCCCGCACCGACAACAACCACGGTTCCGGCCAATTCGCGAATGCGTCCGGTTTTATATCCCGCAATCAATTCGAGGGCATTCATCACGCCTTCAGATTCTTCGCCGGGAATATTCAACTGCTGCATTGCACCGAGGCCGAGACCGAGAAAGATGAAGTCAAATTCCGATTCCAGTTCCTTGAGATCCTCGGCGCTCTCAATGCCTGCCCCGAAGCGAAATTCAACGCCCATGCGGCGAATCATCTCAATTTCGCGCAGGCTTTCGGCAGCGCGCAACTTGTACTCGGCTACCCCATAGGTGTTGAGGCCACCAGGCAAGGCACGGCGCTCGACGACAGTCGCCTTTGCGCCCTGTCGGCATAACTCCGCGGCACACGCCAGAGATGCAGGGCCAGCGCCGATGCAGGCCACGCGCACATGCCGGGACCCGCGCGGCGCAGTCTGCACATCTCCACCCGCATCGTGAAAAGCGTCGATGGCATGGCGCTGCAACTGGCCAATGCGGATGGGATGTCGGCCCTGCTTATGCATCACGCATGCGCCTTCGCAGAGTATGTCGACGGGACAGGCGCGGGAACAACTGCCGCCTAGAATATTCGCGTCGAGGATGCGCATGGCCGATCCGCGCAGATTGCCTGAGGCGATGCGCTTGATGAATCCGGGAACGTCGATATGCGTGGGGCAGGCGACGGTGCAAGGCGCGTCAAAACAATAGAGGCATCGGTTGGCCTCGATCGTCGCAGCCTGCGGTGTCAGAGGCGGCTTCAGCTCGGTGAAGCGCTCACGCAGTTGTGGATCGTCCGGTAAAGTTGTGGTGCTCATCCGTTCCTCTGCGATCTGGTCCTCGTCGTGTTTCGTCTTAAATGCCAAGCAATCACTCTCTAAAACTGCGCTACGAAGCGACCAGGGGGCCATATTGATCGGGCCGGCGATCGCGGAAGAATTGCCATGTACGTCGTACTTCGGCGATTTGGTCGAGATCCAAGTCGGCGGTCAGGACTTCGTCTTTATCGCGCGATGCCTGTGCGACTATCTGGCCGCGGGGATTGGCGAAATAACTCGATCCGTAAAATTCGCCGATGTTCCACGGCGGCTCCGTGCCAACGCGATTGATGGCCGCAATGAAATAGCCGTTCGCCGCTGCGTGTGCCGGCTGCTCCAGCTTCCATAGATATTCGCTGAGCCCGGCAACCGTGGCCGAGGGGTTAAACACGATTTCAGCTCCATTCAATCCGAGGCAGCGCGCGCCCTCGGGAAAATGACGGTCATAACAGATGTAGACGCCGATTTTGGCGAAGCCCAGATCGAAAACCGGGTACCCCAAATTCCCCGGCCGAAAGTAAAACTTCTCCCAGAAGCCGGGCGCGACATGCGGAATATGCGTCTTGCGATATTTTCCCAGATAGGCGCCGTCCTTCTGGATCACCGCTGCCGTGTTGTAGAAAATTCCTTCCTGCTCGATTTCGTAGACCGGCACGACCATGGCGATGCCAAGCTCTTTAGCGAGAGAGCGCATGAGGGTCACGGTAGGCCCGTCGGGAACGCTTTCCGTGGTCTCATACCATTTGACGGATTGCTCGGCGCAAAAGTATGGGCCGTTGAAGATCTCCTGGAGGCACACGATCTGGGCGCCGGCTTTGGCGGCCTCGCGGATCAGGCCGAGGTGCTTCTCGATCATGGCTTTCTTCTGCGCCGCCAGCGGCTCCGTGGCCGGCAGGGCGTTCGAGGCCTGGATGATGGAACAACGGACCAATCGGGGCATGCAGCGCCAACTCCCACAAGAAGCTTACGAGTCTTTGACGTTAATGCATGAAACGTAGGATGGGCAATTGGTTTGTTCAGCATTCATGAGCCGTTGACATGGTTCGGTGAGGTGTTGGCGGGCCGATCGGGTCGATCTGCTGATTGCCTGGGGCGCGCGGGCGGAAGGGATTCGCGCTGGGTGGCGGGCTGGCGTTCAGTATTCGATTTTGTTCGTGGACTCGATCCAGGCGGCAAAGCCGGCCCACGCTTCGTCGCCGAGCAATTGCATTGAGGGGAGCCCTCGATCTTTTGGGCTCTTCAGAAACTCTGCGTAGAGAAAGGCATCGTCGAAGCCAGCGCGGGCGGCATCGGCGGCGCTGCAACCGAAATAAACAGCGTCGAGGCGTGCCCAATATGCAGCGGCAAGGCACATGGGACAGGGCTCGCAGCTTGTGTAGAGTTCGCATCCGGCGAGAGAAAAAGTCCCCAGAGCCTTGCATGCGGCGCGGATGGCGTTGACCTCGCCGTGAGCCGTGGGATCATTCGTTGCGGTGACGGAGTTTGCACCTTCGCCGACCACTTCCCCGGCACGCACGATGACTGCGGCAAATGGGCCGCCTTTGCCGGTGACGACATTCCGTGTTGCGAGCGCGATGGCCCGTCGGAGGAATTCTGGATTTGGTAGGCTGGACATGAAGAATCGACTCTTCCCAGTACTCGAGAGCGAAAGTTAAAGACAGTATGGCACAGGCCTTTCGGTCAACCCGCGTACTGACGGAGCAGGGACTGATGCCTGCGACACTTGTGGTCGAGGAAGGGCGTTTCGCGGAGATCCGGACCGCTCGCGATGTTCTTCCTGCGGCGGATTTGCGTGATTTTGGGAATGCGGTGCTGCTACCGGGACTGGTCGATTCGCATGTGCATATCAACGAGCCGGGACGCACGGAGTGGGAGGGATTCTGGACTGCCACGCGGGCTGCGGCGGCCGGGGGTGTGACGACTCTGGTCGACATGCCGCTGAATTGTGTGCCGGAGACGGTCAATGTGGAGGCGCTTGAGGCCAAACGGGCAGCGGCTCGGGGAAAGACCTGGGTGGATTGGGCCGCGTGGGGTGGAGTCGTTCGGGGGAACTCGGATAGTCTGAGGCCGCTTGCCGGCGCGGGCGTCCCCGGGTTCAAATGCTTTCTGATTCACTCCGGCATTGACGGCTTTGCGTGGGTGGATGAGTCGGATCTGCGGTTGGCGCTCGAACAACTGACGAGCACCGGATTGCCGCTGCTGGCGCATGCTGAGCTAGTGGGGCCGGTGAACGCAGCTAGCGAGAGGCTCAATTCTTCGAATGCGGATTGGCGTGTATATGCCAATTACCTGGGTTCACGTCCTGACGAAGCTGAGAGCGAAGCCATCGATCTACTTATTCGACTCGCGGAAGAATTCAACACGCCGATTCACATTGTGCATCTTTCGAGCGCGAAGGCTTTGCCGCTGCTCGCCGATGCGCGGACGCGCGGTGTGCTTATCACCGTGGAAACTTGCACGCAGTACCTGCACTTTGGAGCCGAGGATATTCCCGATGGGGCGACGGAGTTCAAGTGCGCGCCGCCGATTCGCTATGCAGAAAACCGCGAGAGATTGTGGAAGGCGCTCGAAATGGGCCTGATTGATTTTGTGGTGACCGACCACTCCCCTTGCCCGCCGGCGATGAAGTGCCGCGATACCGGACGATTCGATAAGGGATGGGGCGGGATTGCCAGTCTTGGCCTGGCACTCCCCATTCTGTGGACGGGCATGAGAGAACGCGGGATTGCCCTCGAGAGAGTCGGCGAGTGGATGGCCGCTGGGCCAGCGAGACTGGGGGGCTTCAGCGGCAAGAAGGGGGCGCTGGCTCCGGGTGCGGACGCGGACTTTGTGGTCTTTGATCCGGATAAGGTTTGGACGGTTTCGCCGGAGGACTTGCAGTTTCGCCATAAGATTTCGCCGTACCTCGGTGCGAAATTGCGCGGACGCGTGATCGAAACCTGGCTTCGCGGAGAACCGGTTTTCCGGAACGGCGAATTCATTGGGGAGCCACGCGGCCGGGAACAGGTGCGTCGATGAAGGAACGAGCTCTCCGCGCCCTAGAGGAATGCCAACGAATCGCGGCGATGTCAGAGGAGCCAGGGCGCATTACGCGCCGTTTTCTGACGCCGCCAGCCCACGATGTCCATGCACATCTTCGTGCGCGCATGGAAGCGATGGGCATGACGGTCCATTTGGACGATGCGGGAAATTTGCGCGGAATTTTTCGTCCCGAGGGCAGGGGCGGCAGAAGATTGATCCTTGGGTCACACATTGATACGGTCCCCGATGCCGGCGCGTTCGACGGCGTGCTTGGAGTTGTTTTGGCGATCGAATGCGTCGATCTTGTGCGGGAGCTGCATCTGCCGCTGGCGATCGAGGTGATCGCGTTCTCAGAGGAAGAAGGAGTGCGCTTCGGCGTGCCGTTCCTTGGGAGCCGTGCCATTGCCGGGCGGTTCGATTCTGCGCTGCTCGCGCTCAAGGATGCAGAAGGTGTCACTCTTGAAGACGCGATTCGTGCCTACGGTCTCGACCCCTCGCGCATCACCGAGTCTGCGATCGATGAAGACACCCTCGGCTTTGTTGAAATCCATATCGAACAGGGCCCTGTGCTCGAAGCCGAGAATCTCAGCGTTGCCGCGGTCACGGGAATCGTTGGCCAGACGCGTTTGACTCTCGAGCTGGCCGGTCAGGCCAACCATGCCGGCACGACTCCGATGAACCTCCGCCGTGACGCGCTTGCCGGGGCTGCCGAATGGATCGCTGCCGTGGAAAAACTTGCCAAACAAACGGAGGGCCTTGTGGCCACCGTTGGCAAAATCGAAGTCGCGCCCAACGCTACCAATGTCGTCGCAGGAACCGCCTCGATGACCTTGGACGCGCGGCATCCGCATGATGCGATCAGACTCGGATCAGTCAACGCATTGATTGAGACTGCCAACGCGATTACGGACCGCCGTAGCCTGGCGATGCAGTGCACGCCGCAGATGGATCAGCCCGCAGTTTCCATGGACGAACGAATGACTGCTTATCTCGTGGAGGCGATGGAAGCCGCGGGACTTCCGGCCAAACGGATGCACAGCGGAGCCGGTCACGATGCGATGGTGATGGCGGCCCGGATGCCTACGGCGATGCTGTTTCTGCGCAGTCCTGGCGGCATCAGCCATAATCCTGCGGAGAGCGTACGCACCGCAGACGTGGAGGCAGCGCTGCAGGTGATGCGCGTCTTTCTGGAACGTCTCGCGGGCGAGGTCTCCGACCGCGTTCTTTCGCACTTTCGGGGTTAGAGCTTTCCCACCCTTTCGCCAGAAAAAAG
>Ga0187863_10001855_pt1 | contig 16560 bp, 18 predicted proteins | sample June2016WEW_11_1_FD_132975 | JGI IMG/M metagenome (GOLD analysis project Ga0187863, IMG submission 132975) | Peatland microbial communities from SPRUCE experiment site at the Marcell Experimental Forest, Minnesota, USA - June2016WEW_11_10 | ecosystem: Environmental > Terrestrial > Soil >... | reverse complement strand
GTACTCGCCGAAGAATACGTGCTCGCCGGTGGCGGGATTGCGCGTGAAGCCGACGCCGGTGCCGGAGTTCTCACCGAGGTTGCCGAAGACCATGGCTTGCACGTTGACGGCTGTACCTAACCAGTCGTCGATGTGGTTGATGCGGCGGTAGGTCTTGGCGCGATCGTTCTGCCAGCTACGGAACACGGCATCGCGGGCAGCAACGAGCTGCTCGAGCGGTTTCTGCGGAAATTCCTTGCCCGTTTCCTTTTTCACCAGCTTTTTGTATTCGACGATGATGCTTTGCAAAGCTGCCGGTGTGAGTTCGTAATCGAACTTGACCTTCTCGCGATGTTTGATGCTGTCGAAGATGTGCTCGAACTTCTTCTTGGGAACATCGAGAACCACGTCGCCAAACATCTGGATCAGGCGGCGATAGGAATCATACGCGAACCGGGGATTCTTGCTACGCTCCGCGAGCGCTTCCACGGCTTCGTCATTCAAACCCAGATTCAGGATGGTGTCCATCATGCCCGGCATGGAAAACTTGGCGCCGGAGCGGACGGAAACGAGCAGTGGGTTTTCACCCGCGCCGAGCTTCTGGCCCTGCAATTTCTCGAGTCGTTCCAAAGCGGCATACATTTCTTTATCGATGGCGGGACTGAGCGCGCCGCGCATGTATTCGCGACAGGCTTCGGTCTGGATCGTGAATCCCGGAGGTACGGGCAGACCCGCATTGGTCATTTCAGCGAGGCCGGCGCCCTTGCCGCCCAGCACGTCCTTCATGCGGCCGTTGCCGTCCGCTTTGCCATCGCCAAAGAAGTAAACATATTTGGTTGTTGCTGCCTTTGAGGTTGAACCTGCCTTGTCGGCAAGTTGCGGATCCAGTACTGCCTGAGCCATGGAATGAAGCCTCCGATGTAGGATGTTCAACCCGAGCGACGAAAAGTGTCGCAAGGGCCCGGTATTCCGCAAAGGCGGCGCCCATGAAAGGGTGGCGGTACGTCAGCTCGGTTCATTCGCGGGAAGATCGGGTAAAAAACCAAGCGCGTGCAGGCACTCAAACACGTTGACTGCGCCTTGCGGAGTCACGCGATTCGCATTAACAAATAGCGCGGCAAGTATACACTTGCCTGTGCCTTACATCACAGCCCTTGCTAAAGAGCATTGAATCCTGGTGGTTTTTCAAGCGCCGGGCGCGGAAAAGCCACAGCGTCGCTTCGAAATCTGCAAGCCGATGCCTACCCATGGCTCTTAGTTTTCGGACCGCGCTTCGACGCACGGATTTCCTTTTCCAGTTCGACCCGCAGATCGAACGGAGCCTTCGGATCGGATTTGTCGAGAATGTCCCAGATGCGCCATTGGCCACCTACAGACACCAGCGTCATTTCGAGCGAGCGACGATCCCGGTCGGTGTTTGCCTTCGGTGCAAACAGCGCAAACGAGACCGCAGCCTTCGCGCGTCCATCACCCAGCGGTTGAATGGCGATCTTCAGATCCCAGATTCCATCCCAATCCTGACAGCTGCAGATCGGGTCGCCGTCCAGCACTCCCACCTCGTCCGGACCTATGGCCTTCTGGTCCGCGTGCAGTAGTGCGATCAGCGAGGAATCGAAGACGTCTCGGGCCTTGGGTCCAGTAAAATCGATGCCCTTACCGTGATTCGCATAATGCTCATAGACAGAGGTGAGAAACTGCTTCGCCGAATCCGCATTCTGCCCCGAGGCAGGGATGGCCGACAAAGCTGCAGCCAGGACAATCAGCAGCGGCGAATCGACCAATGAAAATCGAGAGAAAACGCGCACGAAGAACGCTCACTTTCAAGGACGAGCAGAAAAGATCAGAAGCGATTCTACGCGGGCGTTCGATCGGAAAACTGGGATGAGTTGTAAATGTGTGTGTTTCTCAACTTCGCGAACACGAGGACAATTCTGCACGACTCGCACCGCCGCGCAGATTCGCACAATGGGCGAACTTACGCGGCGGGCTGGGCGAAGCAGGGTTCAGGTTGAGGGCAGGGAACCGCATTGTGGGAAATCAGAATGCGGTCCAGTCCTACCAGAGCAAGAATTTCCGCCACACGCGCAGATGCATTCACAACGGCGAAATCGTTCCCTGCGGTATGGGCGCATCCGTAGAGTGAGATAAGCGCGGCGATGCCCGCGGCATCGATGCGCTCGACGTGAGTCAGGTCAAGGATGACGCTCTGCCGGCGCACCAGCGGGGTCAGCCGGGTGACGAGTTCCTGCTCCTGGCCGCGTACCAGCTCGTGCAGGTCGCCGGGCGGGATGAGCAGTGTGTCATCGGTATGGGAAAGAATGTTATTCATATATTCTCCTCAGGATACCAGCAGCCTCCGAGTCTGAAGGGGGAGAGAGCTGCCGAAATCGGCTCTTACCTAGCCTTTAGTTTGCACCCGGTCTGCCAAACTGACCCTGCGGCGGAATATGCTGAAATCACAGTGGATGCGAGCGATGCATCCCGGCTGGCTTAGCGTTCTGGGTGTCCGGATTTGGCCCTGGCGTCCGCTATCGAACATGCTGCAGACAGGTACGCAGATAAAACGGAGAAGTTCCCGTGGATGTTAACAACTCAGGCACCGGGGTTGAGAAAACGGTTACTGGTCTCACAACTGACCAGGCGCGCGCATTCGCGCTCGAAGCAGGGTTCAGCGAGGCCGGCTTAGTCGCGCTTCCATATGCCGATGAAGCCCGCGACGCCATACGATTCGCGGAGTGGGTGAAGGCTGGACGTTCAGGTTCCATGTCTTATTTGACTCGCAGGGACGAGGCCGGGAAACATTTTGTTCGTGCGAAGGTTGGTACTCCATTCCCTTGGGCGCGCTCAGTAATTGTTTGCCTGGCGAACTATAACTCGACTCCGCCGCGCTCGATTGCGCCTGCCGACCCGGAATCCGGCTGGATCGCGCGCTATGCCTGGTCCAGCCGCCTGGATGATAACGGCGTGCGCAGTCCGGCGGATTATCACAAAGTGCTGAAGAAGCGGCTGCAGGCACTTGAAGCGCGGCTGCATCAGGAATTCGGCACGTTTGAAGCACGCGCCTATGTAGATACCGGGCCGGTTGTGGAACGCTCGCTGGCGACGGCGGCGGGGCTTGGCTGGACCGGCAAGAATACTTGTCTCATCCACCCCAAGCTTGGGTCGTTTGGATTTTTGGGTGTTCTTCTCATCTCAATGCCAGTCCAAGAGGGAAAAGGGCCCACGGCGCTGGAGGTCCCGGATCGGTGTGGGAGCTGCAGACGCTGTATCGAGGCTTGTCCGACCGACGCGCTGATTGCGCCCTACCAGATGGACGCGGCGAGGTGCATCGCTTATCTGACCATCGAACACAAGGGGCCCATTGCGCCGGAGCTGATGGAGGGCATGGGACGTCAGGTGTTCGGTTGCGATATCTGCCAGGACGTCTGCCCTTGGAATCGAAAAGCGCCCATCAGCATGGATGCGGAGCTGGAACCGCGGTCAGAACTTGTGAATCCCGCGCTGGCGGCGTTGGCGGCGATGGACGAGCAATCCTTCGAACGCACCTTTAATGGCTCACCGGTGCGGCGCGCAGGGTTCGCGGGCCTGCGACGCAATGTCGCGATTGCCATGGCGAACAGCGGCGCGCGCGAGTTTGCACCGCGACTGCGCGAGTGGGCCAGCGCAACCGACGAAGGCTTGCGCGCGGCGGCCCAGTGGGCCGTTAAGAAGTTCAATTTGTAGTTGGGTCCGACGGAAAAAATGGAAACTCGAAACCCAGGCAACGCCGGCCTATGCAAACGCAGGCCTGCAAAATTCGGACTATGAAACCCGCATCACATTGGCCGCGCTGAGGCCCTTGGGGCCTTGCTGGCACTCAAATTCGACGGCTTCGCCCTCATTGAGTGTCTTGTATCCTTCTTCCTGAATGGCGGAAAAGTGGACAAAGACATCCTCTCCGCTTGACCGCTGGATGAAACCGTAACCCTTTGCACCGTTGAACCATTTCACGACACCTTGTTCCTTCATGTACTAGCTCCTTCATTGGTGGTCGGCACAACACCCTGACTCGCGCGGCACGAAACGGATTGCGTGAACGGAGAGTGTTTTATCTCCAGAAACGCCGCGAGCCGCCCATGCACGCGTGAAACCGTGCGCAGTGGCAGCTCGTTGAATTCCCGGATTTGAGGTTGTGCTCGCCAAGAACCAAAACATCCAAAACGAACGGCCTTCCAACTGATTCGAACCAGCGTGCCTCCCGGCGCGCCGTGCTCAAGTTATGGCAGGAAACGGGTTAGGATGCAAGGAGAAAATGGGTGTTACCAAGCCCCGGACAATGAACCTTCGTCACGGCAGGCTGGGCCGAATGCATCTATCCTTGAGTAGAAGTCAACGAAACCGCACACGGACTGGCTGTCCAGGCGTTGGTCCACTAGTTATTCATTTGGCGAGGTTTACGTGTCAGACGTCTCAGATGCCGGTACGCTTGGCGGAACTGCAATCCAAACCGAGTGCGCCGAGCCGCCCGCTCCACCGGTTACCCAATCCAAGTGGTTCAGGCTGCGGCGAAGCTGTGAACCGGTACTGAGCTATCTGCTCGACAGCGAAGTGCATACCTACGCCTTCAGCGTGGCGGCGAATGCGATCATTTCGTTTATCCCGTTTATCGTCCTGCTCTATACGCTTTCGCGCGCATTCTTCCATTCGACAATGATGGTGGAAGTGGTAGGCAAGATGGTGCACTACTTTCTGCCTTCCAACCAGGATTGGGTGGCTGCCAGCCTGGCCAACGCCGCCAGCCGCCAGGGGGTCCAGTGGCTCTCGGTGGTGATGATTTTGATTTCGTGCACGGGAATTTTTCTGCCCCTTGAAGTGGCCTTGAACCAGGCCTGGGGCGTGAGCAAGAGCCGCAATTACCTGTTCAACCAATTGGTCGCGTTTGGGCTTGCGATCCTGATGGTGGCTTTGGCGATTGTGAGCATCCTGGCGAGTACATGGCAACGGCAAATTCTCGGCGTGCTGTTTTTTCATCACACCGACAACTTCTTCTTCGAGGGCATCAGCTATTTGTGGCTCGCGCTCTCGACGGGGATCGCGTCCATTCTGTTCTTTTTCTCGATTTACTGGATCCTTCCCAACCGCAAGATTCCGGCGCGTCATGTACTACGGACTTCCATAGTGACCGGAATCATCTGGCTGCTGGCCAAGAACATCTACGTCGCTGTGCTGCCGCATCTGGATCTGAAAGCGCTCTATGGTCCTTTTTATGTTTCGGTGGGACTGCTCTTCTGGGCCTATGTTTCCGGGCTGATCCTGTTTGCCGGCGCGCAGTTCAGCGTGACGCGGTTCAACGGAGAAAAGTGAACGGGAGACAGTGAACAGTGAACAGCCTCGGGCCGTAGAGCTCGGTGCGAGAATGGGCGTCATGGATGACTTTCCCAGGTTCATGAAGCACGACGCAAACAGGATTGCAACCGCGAACAATGCGACGCCTCGAGTCGAAGGATATGTCTTCGACGGAGCAGACGGGAGTCAGATGGCGTTTTGGACATGCGGTCAATCGGCGTCTTCCTCCGCGCATGCGCACGAGTTCGACGAGTACATGCTCGTGGTGCAGGGCTGCTATACGCTCATCATCGATGGCCGGCACATTCCTCTCAATGCCGGATCTGAATACCTCATCCCTCGAGGCGTGCTGCACAGCGGCGAAGTCCTCGCCGGAACTCGCACGATCCACGCTTTCGGGGGCCACCGCGCGAGTCGAATCCCAGTGACCGTTGCAGAGAATTAGGGCAGCCTGAAGGCTTTCACTGCGATGGCATTCGGGTTGCGTCCTGCGGGCAGCATGGTAAAGAGCGAGTGCGAGGCTGTGCGCACTACGGCCACATCTCCCGAGCGCGCATCGACAACAAACAGGAGATGGCCGGACGCGGAAAAAGCCAGGGCTGAGGGGCCGTCGCCCACGTGAATGGAGCCCGCGCGCTTGCCATCGTCGATGGCGTAAATGGTGACTTCCTGCGAGCGCAAGTTGCCGACGTAGAGCAGGGAATTATCGGCTGAAACCAGACCGCGCACAGGATCGGCGCCCATGAGATAAGCGCCTAATACGTCGTCGGTCCCGGTAATCACTTCTGAGATGGAATCGCTTAGGGAATTCGATACGAAGATTTCGCCGCCGTCGGGCTTGAGCGCAAGCTGGATGGGTTGGCGGCCCACATCGAGGAGAGATTCGACTCGATCGGGACGTGGTGGACGGGCATCGCCATGCGCGAGCGCGATAGCCAGAACCTGATGGCCTCCGGAGCAGGCCGCGAAGGCCTTGGACGAATCAGGCAGAATGACGACGTCGTTCGCGCCCGGACAGCCCTCGAAAACGGCGCGCACCTGCCGCGAAGAGGGGTCGACGAGGCTCACAGAATTGCCGCGGCGGTTCGCGATCGCAAGCGTCAAGCCGTCGGGGGAGACGCGCACCGCTGCGGGCTCTTCTCCGGTGCCGATGACTGCCACTTCGCGGCGCGCCTTGAGATCGATGACCGACACACTGTTCGAGGCGGAATTGGCGACGTAGGCCAGCTTGTCGTCAGGATCGAGCGCAAGAGCGACCGGTTGTTTGTGCAACGGAATTGTCGTTGCGACGCTGTTGTTCTCAGTGTTGATGATTGAGAGGGACCCCTGTCCTCCGGGTGCGCCGGAGTTGACCACGTAGACCTCGTTGCGCGTGGCGCTCGGCGCGACCGCAACCGGATCTTGGCCTACCTGCAATTCGCGGTCGAGCCGAACATTCACGACATCGTAGATGGAAACGGTACCGCTGCCGCCGTTTGTCACATAGGCGTATTCGCGGTAGTTGGCGGGATATTGGGGGAAGTCGTGCGGGCGACAGCCGGCGAGGGAAACGGGCAACACGAGGACCAGAAGGCGCACAGTGAAGCATCCGCGTGGCATGCACATCCCGAAAACCAGGTCCTTCGCTTCGCTCAGGATGACAACCTTAGCGCGCCTTGGCGACATGCGTGTCCGCCGAACCAGTCTCGATGTGCAGGCCGCGTGGCAGCTTGCGATGAACCACCGGCGCGATCTGCTCAAGCTCGTTCATCATGTGGGCAAATTGATTGGGGTAGATCGATTGCGCGCCGTCCGACAGGGCCTTGTCCGGCTGGTGATGCACTTCCACCAGAATGCCGTCGGCGCCCGCGGCAATCGCGGCGCGGGCCATCGGCAGCACGTTGTCGCGCTTGCCGGTGCCATGGCTCGGGTCGACAAGAATCGGCAGATGGCTCAACTTCTGCGCGGCTGGAACAATGCTGAGGTCGAGCGTATTCCGCGTGTGATCGGCAAAGGTGCGTACGCCGCGTTCGCACAGGATGACCTCGTAGTTGCCCTCGCTCATGATGTATTCGGCGGCCATTAAAAACTCATCCAGCGTGGCGCTCAAGCCGCGCTTCAGCAGGACGGGTTTGCGCAGGCGCCCGGCATGCTTGAGCAGCGAAAAATTCTGCATGTTGCGTGCGCCGATCTGAATGACGTCGGCCCATTCCGCAACGAGCTCGAGGGTCTCGTTGTCGATAGCCTCGGTAACGATGCGCAGTCCGAATTTGTCCCTGATCTCAGCCATGATTTTCAAGGCTTCGACGCCGAGACCCTGAAACGCGTAGGGCGATGTGCGAGGCTTATATGCGCCGCCGCGGAAGAACTGTGCGCCGGCGGCTGCCACTTGTTCGGCGATGGCGAACGCCTGTTCGCGGCTTTCGATGGAGCAGGGCCCGGCAATCATCGCCAGATTGCGACCACCGATGGCCGCGTCGGTTCCGGGAAAGCGGATGACGGTGTCTTCTTCTTTTACGTCGCGGCTGGCAAGTTTGTAGGGTTTGCTGACGCGGATGACGTCGGCTACGCCGGAGAGATCTTCGAAGTTGCCGCGGTCGATTTCACCGGGGTTCCCCGTGATGCCGATGGCAGTGCGTTGCGCGCCCGGCAGCGGATGGGCGCGAAAGCCCATTTGTTCGATGTGGTCGCAGACCGCCTGGATCTCCTCTGGCGTCGCCTGCGCTTTCATGACAACCAACATGATGGCCTCTCAAAAATCCAGTTTACGTCAATCCCACAATGGCCGCGCTGTGATCGCGATCTCACGATGCTGCATGAAGTCAACGAGATCGCTGCGTTCGCCGCTCCGCATTGCGCTTTTCGGCACACCATTTCAGTCCAAGCCATGCAAGATATCCGAGTTGCAGAGCCCATGTGACGGAATACGCGGCAATTACAAATTGGTGGTCGAGAATCGCGGCTTGACTCATATTTTCCTTGTCTGGGCGAGAGCCTCGGCGGATCAGATATTGGCCGCCAGCGCTTCCTCGGCTTCCTCTGTTGCGTATTGCTGATGCTTGCGTTCGACGTTGTAACGCAGGATGAGGACGAAGATGCCCCACATCATCCACGCCAGCATGTTCCATAAAAACGGTCCAACCATGGATTTGTCCATGCCCGAGCCCTCCGCGCCGCCAAAGACGGGTGCGGGATGCTGGGTGCGCCACCAGCGGTTCGACATGTAGACGATGGGCACATCGAGCGCGCCAAAGATGCCGAGCACTGCGGCAAGAGTCTGCACCTGCGGTCCTGCGGCAAAACGGCGCAAGAGAAGATAGCTGACGTAGATGAGCCACAGCACCAGTGTGGTGGTCAGGCGAGCATCCCATGTCCACCAGATGCCCCAGGCGCGCCGGCCCCAGAGCGGCCCGGTGGTCAGCACAACAGTGCAAAATACTACGCCGACTTCGGCTCCGGCGAGAGCCCAGGCATCGGCGACCTGCGCCCACTCGGGGTGGCTACGGCGATAGGCCAAATAGCCGATAGAGCCGAGAAGCGAGATTGCGAAAAACAGGAAGGCCACTGACGCCGAGGGCACGTGATAGAAGATGATGCGGAAGATTTCGCCCTGCATCGCATCGATTGGCGCGACGTAGATGGCTTGATAGAAGCCCCAGACCATCATCGCGACGGTGATGGTGGCGTAAAGCCCGATGGCGAGTTTCTTCATACGTAAACCCTGAATTCGACTGCTATCAGTGTACGACGGAGGTGATGCAGCGGTCTCCATCGCATGGTGGACGTCCTATTCCGCGTGAAAGATCACATCGAAGAGCAACAAACTTACGGTGGTGAAGATAATGTCGTAGCCGACCAGCAGCTTGATCCAGAGGGACGGATCGCTTTCGCCGGTCAGAATCGAGGTGGTGGCAACGACCATCGCGAGCAGAGCGGGCAGAAAGATAGGAAACAAGATCAGCGGCAACAGCAACTCGCGATTTCGGCTGCGGATCGCGAGTGCAGCGAAGAATGTACCATTCGCCACAAGTGCCCATGTGCCGAGCGGCAACACCAGCGCCAGCAGCCACGGGTTGCCCTCGATGTGCAGGTTGTACATCACCAGGAACACGGGCGCGAGCGCGATTTGCACGATGGTGACGAAGAGAAAGTTGGCCAAAACCTTGGCCAGAAAAAGTTCAGCTCCTGGCGCGGGGGCCATGCGCTGTGCGTCCAGAACCTGGTGACGAATCTCGCGCGCCCACGCCTGATTGAGCGCACTGACGGAGGCAAACATCGTCGCGACACACAAAACGCCACCGGCAATATCGCGAGCAAAGGCTCCGCGCGGGTCAAAGGAGATGGAAAACAACACAACGACCAGCAGCGCGAAGAACAGCATCGAGTTGATGGCGTCTTTCGAGCGCCACTCGATGCGCAGGTCTTTGACGAGATGGGTCCAGAGGGCGCGGGTCATTTGTGGCCCTCAGTCGCGGCCGACTTGATCAGGTCGGCAGTCTGGACTTCTACATCGAGAGCCTGGGCCGCGCGCAGGTAGTCGTCCGGGCTAAGAATAAGCTGTATGCCGCGGGCTCCCGCAGAGACACTGATTTTGTCGAAGAGGATGGCCGTCTCGTCGATGTAGACGGGGAATGGCTTTCTCGATCCGAAGAGGGTGACGCCGCCGCGAATGTAACCGGTAAGCGGCTGCACGTCCTTGAGCGGGGCCATTTCGGCTTTGCGGAGTCCAGCGGCGCGTGCGAGTTTTTTAAAGTCGAGTTCGGCGTCGCCGGGAATCACGGCGAATCGGTAGATGTTCGGTCCGCCGGTAGTCAGCAGAGTCTTGAAGACCTGCTCCGCGGGCATGCCGATTTTTTTCGCTACAGTGATTGCCGACAAATCCTCGGGATCGACTTCGTACTCGCGCAGTTCGAATGGAATGCCGAGGCTTTCGAGGAAACGTGCGCCGTTGGTCTTCATTTCGTAGGCCTGCCGGGTTCGAACGATGCGACGCGCCCTGCCTTCAGAGCCAATACCCAATCCGCAATCGGAGCGGCGGCATCGCGTTGATGGGTCGTGATGACAATGGTGCGATTGCCCTGGCGAAATCCGGAAAGCAGTTCGACCATCTGCTGCACGCTCTCCACATCCATGTTGGAGAAGGGCTCATCAAGCAGAAGTAACTCGGGAATAGGCAAAAGCACGCGGGCCAGAGATGTGCGTTGCCGCATGCCCTGTGAATATTGGCCGAACGGCCGCTGCAATTCGGGATCGAGGCCGACTTGGCGCAGAGCCTCGGCGGGGGCCAGGCACTTCTGTCCTGGATAAAGGCTCGCAAAGTAGCGGAGATTTTCCTGTGCGGTCAGCTCATCGTAGAGCATGGGTGCGTGGCTCATGTAGCCGATCCGTGCCCGCGCGTCGTGCGGCTCCTGATCGCCGAAGACCTTCACGGTCCCGTGTGTGGGACGAAGCAGCCCGGCCAGTATGCGCAGCAACGTCGATTTACCGGCTCCGTTTTCGCCGATCAGGACGTAGCAGCGGCCTGGCTCGAGATCGACTGAAACTTTACGGAGCGCGGCAAAGGAGCCAAAGAGTTTGGAAACTTGATTGAGACGGGCGCAATGTGGGCGGGTGAGGAGGTTCGAGCTATCGGCCTCCGTGGCGAGGGTCATGCGCTTATTCGGCAGTTGCCAGGCGGTCAGAACTCGTCTTCGTTGTTACGGACGCCGTGGCCGCATGTGGATTAACGGGCGCGGCGGCCGGCTTGGCAGGCGCGGCGCCGGGTTGCGCGGGCGCATATTTGCTGGCGCACTTGGCTTGCAATTCTGTGGCGTGGAAGACTCCGTCGCGCCCAAAAGTGCCTGCAGCGAGGGCCTGTGCGTCATCTTTGAAAGTGTCCGGCGGAGGCTCGGAACCCTTGTAATTCACAAGGAGGGAGCGGCCTGTCGCAGCCTTTGGCGAATGGCTTTCGAACTCGTTCAGAACAAATTGAACATGGGTCCCGCTTTGCTCGATCGAGCCCGGCTTCACAAAACCCTCCACGCGCAAATTGCTCTTGTAAGCTTTATCGCCCATGCCGCCCAGTTCGGCGACCGTGACGTAGTAGCTCTTGCTGGAGCCGTAGCCCGAGTAGGCCAGCCACCCGATGGTGCCGAGAATGACGGCGACCGCAATGCCGATCCGAAGCGAGTTGGAGGATTTCTTCATGTTCTGATGCCCAGCTTTAACGATACGGGCCCAAGCGGGCGGGGTCAATGATTCAGAGCCCTTCGGGGCCAACTTAGGTGATCTGGATCACAAATCTTTAGCCAGCCAATTCATTCCTCCAAAGCATTGCCCTCCGCAGGGTTACTGGGCAGATTCAAGCGTTTGCGCGGCGCGGTCGAGTGCCTGGGTCAGGACCGAGAGCTGCTGACTGCCCCTTGCCGCATCCTTGGCGTCGATGGCCTCATTTACGCCGGGAATGACCACAGCGGAGTAGCCGGTGTATTCGCCTGGAGCATAGATGGTGTGCTTGTACCAGGGGCGATTTGGCAGCCCCTGCGGCGAGAGCAGCGCAGTCTCGGCTGCGCGAAGGGCCTTGTTCAGGCTTGCGGGGTCGCTGGGCGGAGCGATCTGGGCAGCGTGCGCCTTATTGGCCGCGGCAGTCAACCGGGCGGCGGCAGCCAAAGCTGGGCCGAAGTCCATGGAGCCGAGTCCGGCATCGTTTGCCTTGCGCTTCGCGGTCTCGACATAGGACGTGATCTCGCGCGCATAGGCGACATAGTCGTAGGGCAGAACGTCGGCGTCCGCCATGCGAAGAGATTCCAGGCCGAAGACCCGCGCCATTTCCTGCAGGTAAACAAACCTTGGGTCTGCATTCATAATGAACCAGGCATAGTCGTCGAATGTGGAGTGGTAGACGCCGTAAGGCCCCGAGGAACCGACGTCGGTGGAGGGGACACCGGCGTGTTGCAAAAACGGCGTGAAGTCGGAGCCCGAGCCGAGATCGGCAACGCGCACTTCTTCGCCCGGCTGCAGCGGAGCATTCGTGGTGCGGTGTTCGTCACCCTTGTCGCGATTGAGCCGCCATTCCTGGTAGACGGTGCCTCCCAGCGGACTTGGAACGGACTTGGTTACGTCGCGTACAAACTGCTTCAGTGACGGCACAGCAGACGCGTTGAAATCGGGTCCGGCCACACCAACGTCGGTGTTGAAGTAGGCAACGGCGTGGTCGAGGGTTTGCGCGTGTTGCTCCACCCATTCCGTTGAGCCGATCAGGCCCTCTTCTTCGGCATCCCAGCTGCAAAAGAGGATGGTTCGTTTGGGCCTCCATCCGTCCTTCAGCAGAACGCCGATGCCGTGGACCGCCTCGAGCATGGCGGCAGTGCCGCTGTTGGGGTCGACCGCCCCGTAGACCCAGGCATCGCGATGATTGCCGTTCACGACCCATTCATCGGGATACTGCGATCCCCTGATTTTGCCGACGACATCCCAGATCAAACGGCGCTGATAGTCCTGCTGTGAAACCAGGTGGACCTTCACGCCTCCTGCGCCGAGGTGATAGCGGAAAGGAAGGGCGCCCTGCCAGCCTTGCGGTACTCCGGGGCCCTTAAGAGCCTGCAGAATCGGCGCAGCGTCGTGATAGCTGATGGGGATGGAGATAATGTGCGGCTGATTGCCATCAGGATTGATACGCGCGGAATCCGGCAGATCGGGAGTCGATGCGACGCCGGGTGTCTCTGGATCGCCGGGGTATTTGAAGAGATATTGAACCGATCCTCGTTGCACACCGGTTTCAGGACGCCATGGTCCGATTGGATAGGCATCGCCTTTAAAGTAGCCGTCGTCTTGCGGATCGGAGTAGATGAGCACTCCGGCTGCGCCGCGCTGCTCGGCCAGGTAGACCTTGACACCGCGAAAATTGGCGCCGTAGCGCGCGATGACAATCTTGCCGTGCAGGTCGATGTGCTGCGCAGCGAGTTGATCGAAATCCTCCAGCCGGCCGTAGTTGGCGTACACCACTTCGCCGGTCACATCTCCCGAACCGGAAGAGCCGTTGAAGGGCGTGACGACCCGAGGATCGTCCTGTCCGGGATCGTTCTGCACATGCTCGGGTGTGGGACCGCTCATCAGCGGCCTGTTCTCGGAGTCGAAAGCTTCGACTCGCACGACTTTGGGATGATTCAGCAACACGCGATAAGGGACGATCTCGGTTTCGAGGCCTGCAGCGCGAAACTTTTCGGCTACATATTCCGCGGTCTTGTGGTCTTCAGGAGAAGCCGCGATGTGTGGCTCGGCGGTGAGGATTTTCAACTCTTCGCCGGCCAATTTGGGGCTGGGCACATCGAGGAACTTGGCTTCGAAGGCAGCCTCTCTGGAGAAGTCTGTGTAGCCGAATGCCGAAGGAGCGGACGCCTGCGCGGAAGAGCGAGGCCCATGTTGACCGGGGACGAGCGCGAGCAACAGAAGAAGCGCAGAAGATTTGCGAATGAGCATCGAATAGGCCCTTAGCCGAGTGCTTGTGCAGTAGGGATTGTCAGAGGACGGACGCGAACGGCTCGTCGCATTTCACCTCAGCTTACACTAGGAAAGCGGGGGGCGTTTTCTGGACGAAAAGCGGGGGCCAAACGATGAATGGATGCGTACCGTGCAGCAAGAGTCTGCTCTCGGAGCAATGGAATCTCCGAGCGCGCGCGAGACGAAGCTGCCGCAGATGGCGCGCGCCCTGCGCAATCCAAATTTCCGGCTCTTCTGGAGCGGCAACTTCCTCTCCAACATCGGCACCTGGATGCAGAATGTGGCGCAGGGCTGGCTCGTTCTTGTTCTAACCAACTCGGCGTTCTGGCTCGGGGTGGTGGGATTTGCGGGATCGATTCCGTTTCTGATTTTCACTCTCTTTGGCGGCGTGATTGCCGATCGGGTGGACAAGCGGCGTCTGCTGCTGGTGACGCAAACAGTCATGATGATGCTGGCGTTCCTGCTGGCTGCGCTGGCGTGGTTCAAAGTCATTACGGTGTGGGAAGTCGCGGCGATCGCATTTATGAATGGCGTGGCCATGTCGATGAACGCCCCCAGTTATCAGGCGATGGTGCCGCGCCTGGTGAAGCGGGAGGACCTGACGAACGCGATCGCGCTGAACTCCGCGCAATTCAATATGTCGCGCATCCTTGGGCCTACGTTGGGCGGTTACGCCATGGCGATCTTCGGTGTGGCTGGGAATTTTTTTCTAAACGGTGTGAGCTTTCTCGCCGTGCTGTGGGCACTCACGCATATTGAATACCCGGACGAGAAGCCGGCCCGCCACGAGAGCATGTGGGCGAGCCTGCGTGGCGGATTCGCCTATCTGCACGAGAACAAGCAGATGCTGGTGCTGATGTGGATGACCGTGGCGGCGAGCCTGTTTGGCATTCCATTTCTCACCTTCATTCCGTACTTTGCCAAGGTGCAGTTGAACGCGGGTGAGAGCGGACTCGGGTGGCTGCTTGCGGCCTCTGGTTTTGGAGCTGTCCTTGGCGCGATGACAGTGGCAATTGCGGGCATGATCCGACATCGGGGACGAGTGTTGACCGTTGCGGGAGTGATCTTTTTCCTGGCCATCATCGGATTCAGCGAATCGCACAGCTTTGCGCTCTCCGAGTGCCTGGCATTTTTCGAAGGCTATTGCGGGATCATGATGATCTCCTGTTTCAACGTGTCGATTCAGCATCTGTCGTCGGACGAAATGCGCGGGCGAGTGATGAGCATCTATGCAACAAGCTTTTTAGGGCTGCCGCCGCTGGGCGCATTGCTGGCGGGCGAACTTTCGCGGCACATGCCAACCGGCCATGCATTGTCGATGATGGCCGGGACGGCGCTGCTGTGCTTCCTCGGTTTCTTTGCCTTCTCGCAACCACTGCGCGAGCTGGACTGATGGCCCGATGCAACCTCGGGGCTAGGCTACGAGTTGCGCGCAGTGAGCGCAGCGCCTCGCGGCGGCTGGAATGTCACTGAGGCACTCAGGGCAAGCCTTGGTAGCCGGCGGCGTGTCGGGCACCGGCTTCTTGAAACGCGCCAGCAGAGCATTGACGGGGAGTACGAAGGCGAAGTAGACCACCGAGGCGATCAGCGTGAACGAGATGACGTGATCGATGAAGTTGCCAACCTTTACTTGTCCCTTGCCAACATGAAGGATGATCGAGCTGAAGTCTGGTTGCCCCACGGTAGCTGCAATCAGTGGATTGATAATGTCGCTTACCAGCGAAGTAACGATGGCTCCGAAAGCGGCGCCGATGATGACGGCCACGGCCAGGTCCACAACGTTTCCGCGAAGAATAAAATCACGAAAGCCTTTGAGCATGTCTTCCTCCTGCAATTGATTCGTAGCTCGTTCCCCGCCGAGTGCAATGCAGCCTTGCCGCCGGCGCGCCGTGCGTACAGCCATGCTACACGGCCAAGATGAAAAGGCCACCCCTGAAGTTGGAGTAGACTTGCGGCAAGCTTCCCCGCAACCTGTTCGTGAGGTGTTGCGATGAAGTTTGCAAGAACCTCGGCAATAGTCCTCCTGGTTTTCCTGGGGCTGAGCGGAATCGCTGGCGGAGCGCCGATGATCGTTAGCTCGATTTGGAAAACGCGGGCGTTCATGCCCCTGAACCTGCTCCAGCACTCGCCGTTTCATTCGTATCTGATTCCCGGCATCATTCTCCTCGTAGCGAATGGGCTGCTTGCCTTGTGGATCGTGCGTCTCGTGATCCAGAGAAGGCCGGGATATGGGCTGTGGACGGCGCTGCAGGGATGCGTGCTGATGGGTTGGCTCGTGGTGGAATGCATCATGCTCCGGCTGGTCATCTGGCCACACTACCTATATGGCGCCGTGGCGCTGCTGCTGATCGTATTAGGGTTTGTGCAGCGAGGCGGATATGTGCAGACACCCTCTCAGGGGTAGGCGACAAGGAACACAATCATCGCCAGGATCATGAGATCGGCGTAGAGAAGCAGCAGAACGCCGCCATGGTAGAGACTCCATTTGCGCTGCAGGCAGCGCGCGATGTCTCCCATGCCCCATGCGGCGATAAAAAGAGCAAGGATTTGCCAGCGTGAGCCATGAAGGTTCTCGATATGCGGAAATCCAGCCAACAGGAGGCTGGCAACGAACGCTCCCAGCGAAAGCACGATGCCGCGCACGAGAGACTTCTGCCGAAGATGGACGAAGGCAAGGCGAGGCCGCACAATTTCTTACTGTAGACGGTTGTGCTTGGAGCTGTTCTCCAATTTGGACCTGGCATTTTGAGTTTCGAGCAAGGTAGCTTTTTCATTATGAAAATGCCACTTAGGTGATGT
>Ga0187863_10001854_pt1 | contig 16562 bp, 14 predicted proteins | sample June2016WEW_11_1_FD_132975 | JGI IMG/M metagenome (GOLD analysis project Ga0187863, IMG submission 132975) | Peatland microbial communities from SPRUCE experiment site at the Marcell Experimental Forest, Minnesota, USA - June2016WEW_11_10 | ecosystem: Environmental > Terrestrial > Soil >... | reverse complement strand
TCGCGCGGCGCGCGGCGGCGCCCGGCGGCGCGCGGCGGCGCGCGGCGGCGCGGCGGCGCGGCGGCGCGGCGGCGCGGCGGCGCGGCGGCGCGGCGGCGCGGCGGCGCGGCGGCGCGGCGGCGCGGCGGCGCGGCGGCGCGCGGCGGCGGCGCGCGGGCAGAGGGGGAGCGTGCGCGGTTTGGGGTGGGGGGCGGGCAGGATGGGGGCATGGACCACCGCAACCTCATAGCCGGGCCGCCCCCGGTCTATCTGCCTGACGACCCCTGCGCCGCCGAACTGGCCTCCGGCGCCGATCCCGCTACCGTCGCCGCGGGCAACCCGGCGTGCCTGGCCGCCTGGGCCGAACTGGCCGAGCAGGCCCTGGACCGTGGCGAGCTGGTCGCTGGCTACGCGTACGCCCGCACCGGTTACCACCGCGGCCTGGACCAGCTGCGCCGGGCCGGGTGGAAAGGCCACGGGGCGATCCCCTGGGAGCACGAGCCCAACCGGGGATTCCTGCGCTCGCTGCACGCGCTGGGCCGGGCCGCCGGAGCCATCGGCGAGACCGAGGAAGAAGCACGCTGCCAGATCTTCCTGGCCGACTCCAGTGCCGCCGCCGTGGCCGCCCTCGACGTGCCCTGACCCCGCGCCCCCCGGCGCCGCCTGACCCCGCGCCCCGGGCGCCCCCGGGCCCCGCGCGACTCCGCGCCCCGGCGCCGCGTGGGCCCGGAGACGTGGCGTAACGCCCAGTCCAGGACGTGGAGTAGCCTCAACTCCGCAACCGGGGGCGAGGCCTGGAAGGGGCTGGTGCGATGCCGGCCATTGTGGTCGTGGGTGCGCAGTGGGGTGATGAGGGTAAGGGCAAGGCCACCGACCTCCTCGGCGACCGGGTGGACTACGTCGTCAGGTACCAGGGCGGCAACAACGCCGGTCATACCGTCGTCATCGGTGACGAGAGCTACGCTCTGCACCTGCTTCCCTCGGGCGTGCTGTCTCCCCGGGTGGTGCCGGTCATCGGGAACGGCGTCGTGGTCGATCCCGAAGTGCTACTCCGGGAGATCGACGACCTCAGGCAGCGCGGCGTGTCTTGCGAGGACCTGCTGATTTCCGCGAACGCCCACCTGATCATGCCGTACCACCGCGCCCTGGATAAGGTCACCGAGCGGTACCTGGGCAGTGCCCGGATCGGCACCACTGGCCGGGGCATCGGGCCCGCCTACGCGGACAAGGTGGCCAGGACCGGCATCCGCATCCAGGACCTGCTCGACCCGGGGATCCTGAACCAGAAGCTGGAACTGGTCCTGCGGGAGCGCAACCAGGTACTCACCAAGGTCTACAACCGCCGTGGCATCGACGCGGCCGCCGTCGCCGAGGAGTACCTGGGTTACGGCGAGCAGATCCGCTCCTACGTGGCCGACACCGGGCTGGTGCTGAACCAGGCGCTGGACGGGGGCAAGTCGATCCTGCTGGAGGGCGCGCAGGCGACCATGCTCGACGTGGATCACGGCACCTACCCGTTCGTCACGTCCTCCAGCCCGACGGCGGGCGGTGCCTGCGTGGGCTCGGGTATCGGCCCGACCCGGATCACCAAGATGATCGGGATCCTCAAGGCGTACACCACCCGGGTGGGCGCGGGCCCGTTCCCCACCGAGCTGACCGATGCGCAGGGCGAGTGGCTGCGTAAGGCCGGGGGCGAGTACGGGGTGACCACTGGCCGCCCGCGGCGCACCGGGTGGTTCGACGCGGTGGTCGCCCGCTATTCCACCCGGGTCAACGGGATCACCGACTACTTCATCACCAAGCTCGACGTGCTGTCCGGTCTGGAGCGCGTCCCGGTCTGCGTGGCCTATGACGTGGGCGGCACCCGGCACGACGAGATCCCGATGACCCAGACCGACTTCCACCACGCCGCGCCGATCTATGAGTACCTGGACGGGTGGTGGGAGGACATCTCGCAGGCCCGCGAGCTGGCTGACCTGCCCCGCAACGCGCAGGTGTACGTCAAGGCGCTGGAGGACATGATCGGCGCGCCGGTCGCGGCGATCGGCACCGGCCCGCGCCGCGACCAGACCCTGCAGCTGCGCCCGCTCGCCTGAGCTCTCCCCCTGGAAAAATTAAAGGCCCGCAACGAACCGTCCCGGGGACTGTCACCACCCACCGCGCGGTACCTGGCACCCCTGCCGCTTCGGTAGCCCGGCTACTGACTGCGGCGCTGGCCGGGGGCAGGCTGGAGGCCATGCCAGCCGCATCGGTGGTGGCGCCGCCGCTGGCCCCGTCCGTCCTGCCCGGCGCCTGCGCTGTGGTCTGGGCGGGTCAGCCGCGGGCTGCGTGGCGGGCGGACCAGGCCTCGGCACGGATCGCCCGGCGCTCGTGATCACGCCAACCTCAAACAGCCGGTGGCCCGCCCGGTTCCGCCGCAGGCCCGGGCGCGGGCGCGGGTAGGCTCGCGCCCGTGCGAGTCCTCCTCCTCGGCTCGGGCGGCCGCGAGCACGCGCTGGCCCGGGCGCTGTCTGCCGACCCGGACGTCACCGACCTGCATGCGGCGCCCGGCAACCCGGGCATCGCCGAGCTCGCCCGCCAGCATCCGGTGGACCCGACCGACACCGGGCAGGTGGCTGGCCTGGCCCGGGCGACGGGCGCCGACCTGGTCGTGGTTGGCCCGGAGGCGCCACTGGTCGCCGGGGTGGCCGACGCGCTGCGCGCGTCCGGCATCCCCTGCTTCGGGCCCAGCCGCCGGGCCGCGGCCATCGAGGGCTCCAAGTCGTTCGCCAAGCAGATCATGCAGGCGGCCGGGATCCCGACCGCCGAGGCCTACACCTGCCAGACGAGCGGCCAGGCCGACGCCGCGCTGGCCGAACTCGGGCCGCCGTACGTGGTCAAGGCGGATGGCCTGGCCGCGGGCAAAGGGGTCGTGGTCACCACCGACCTGGCCGCCGCCCGGGCCCACGCGGAGGCCTGCGGCACGGTGCTCATCGAGGAGTTCCTGGACGGCCCCGAGGTATCGCTGTTCGCGCTGGCCGACGGATTCACCGCGGTCCCGTTGCTGGCCGCGCAGGACTTCAAGCGGGCCGGGGACGGGGACCAGGGACCGAACACCGGCGGCATGGGGGCGTACACCCCGCTGCCCTGGGCGCCGCCGGGCCTCGCCGACGAGGTGATGGCCACGGTGATCCAGCCGGCCGTGGACGAGCTCCGGCGCCGCGGCACCCCGTACCGCGGCCTGCTGTACGCGGGGCTGAGCCTGACGGCGGCGGGTGTGCGGGTGGTGGAGTTCAACGCCCGGTTCGGTGACCCGGAGACCCAGGTCGTGCTGGACCGGCTGGCCACACCGCTGGCCGGGCTGCTGGCCGCGGCCGCCTCCGGGTCACTGGGCGGCGTGGCCCCGCCCCGGTGGACGGCGGGCGCGGCGGTCACCGTGGTCATCGCGGCCGAGGGCTACCCGGGCCAGCCCGCCGCCGGTGACGAGATCACCGGGATAGCGGCGGCCGGGCGGGTCCCGGGCGCGTACGTACTGCACGCGGGCACCCGGACCGATGACGCGGGTCACCTCGTGTCGGCCGGCGGCCGGGTGCTCAACGTGGTCGGCACCGGCCCCGATGTGGCCGCTGCCCGCGCGGTGGCGTACCAGGCCGCGGGGCAGATCGAGATGCGCGGTGGCTGGTACCGCACTGACATCGCCGGGCATGCGGCAGGACGGCCGGCCCAGGCCAGCCCGTGACCAGCGAACCACCCCCGTCCGGCACCAGCCCGCCGTCCGCGGGGCCAGGTTTCCGGGCCGGACGCCCCGCTGCGGGTCGGCACCCTGGAACTGTTCTTCGGCCTGGTCTTCGCGTTCACCCTCACCCAGCTGTCCACGCTGCTGGACGGTAACGGCATTTCCGCCACCTCGATCGTCCAGGTGCTGCTGGTGTTCGGGGTGCTGTGGTGGATGTACGGCGGATACGCCTGGCTGATCAACACCCGCAGCCCGGACCGGGCCCCCGAGCGGACCGGATGGGGCCGAACCCGTTCCGGATGGCCAGCCCCACGACCAGGAACCGGGCCATGGCAGCAGCGGGAGCAGTCCGGCCGCCCCAGGCTCGCCACAGTGACCAAAGTCACCGCGCTGATCCGGCCGGTCGCCACGGCCGGCCCCTGGCGCGTGCCTGGCCCGCGCGAATGATGCGCGAGGATAGAGCATGTGATCGAGCGCTACACACGGCCCGAGATGGGCCGGATCTGGAGCGATGCGCACAAGTACCAGCTGTGGGCCCGGATCGAGACGCTGGTCCTGGAGGCGCACGCCAAAGCCGGGACCGTGCCGCCCGAAGCGGTAGACCCGGTCCGGGCCGCCCCGCCGCCCACCCCGGAAGCGGTCGCTGAGGTGGAGGCGGTCACCGACCACGACGTGATCGCGTTCCTGACGGCCTGGGCGGACAACACTGCGCCGCGCGAGGCCGCCGCCTACGTGCACTACGGGATGACCTCCTCCGACCTGCTGGACACGGCGCTGGCGCTGCAGCTGGCGGAGGCTACCGACCTGCTGGTGGCGGAGGCGACCCGGCTGGTCGCCGCGCTGCGCGAGCATGGCCTGGCGCACCGCGGCACGCTCCGGGTGGGACGGACACACGGAATCCACGCCGAGCCGGACGTCTGGGGACACCGGGTGGCCGACTTCGCGTTCGCCATGGCCCGCAGCCGGGACCGGCTGGCCCGGGCCCGGGACGCGGTCGCGGTTGGCAAGCTGTCCGGCCCGGTCGGCACCTACTCCAACATCGACCCGGCCATCGAGGCCACGGTCATGCCTGAGCTGGGCCTCCGCCCGGCGGACGTGGCCACCCAGGTGGTGTTCCGGGACGGCATCTCGGAGTGGATCAGCGCGCTCGCGGTGATCGCCACGGTCTGCGAGGCGATCGCGCTGGAAGTCCGGCACGGCCAGCGGACCGAGGTGCGGGAGCTGGCTGAGCCGTTCCGGGCCGGCCAGAAGGGTTCCTCGGCGATGCCGCACAAGAAGAACCCGATCCGGTCGGAGCGGATCAGCGGCATCGCCCGGATCGTCCGCGGCTACGTCACCCCTGTCCTGGAGGGCATGCCGCTCTGGCACGAGCGTGACATTTCGCACTCCAGCGTGGAGCGGATCGCGCTGCCGGACGCAGCGACCGCCACCGACTACATGCTGAACCTGACCGCCGGGCTGGTGGAGGGCCTGGTGGTCGACGAGGCACGGATGAGGGCGAACCTGGAATCCACCGGCGGGCTCATTTACACCTCGAGCATCCTGCTCGCCCTCGTCGACTCCGGGATGTCCCGGGAGGACGCATATGCGCTGGTCCAGGCCGCAGCCATGATCACGTGGCAGACCGGGATGCCGCTGCGGGAAACACTCCGGGCCGAGGCCAGCGCACACGGCCGCACCCTGGACGAGGCCGCGCTGGACGAGGTGTGCCGCCCGGAACGCTACGTGGCGCGGCTCGGGCCCGTCTTCGAGCGGCTGGAACGGCTCTCATGAGCGCCCCGGAGGCACCCGGAAGGCCGGGTGCGAATGACCCTGCGGGGAAATACGAGAGCGGAGCGCCGCTCACGCTGCTGTACTCGGGCAAGGTCCGCGACGTCTACGGCTGGGGCGATGACCGGCTCCTGCTCGTCGCCTCCGACCGGGTGTCGGCCTACGACCATGTGCTGCCCACCCCGATCCCGGACAAAGGGAAGATCCTGACCCAGCTGTCGCTGTGGTGGTTCGGGCAGCTCGCCGACCTGGTCCGGAACCATCTCGTCGACGCGGAGATCCCGGCCGAGTTCGCCGGCCGGGCCATGGCCTGCCGCAGGCTGTCGATGGTGCCGGTGGAGTGCGTGGCCCGCGGCTACCTGGCCGGGTCCGGGCTGCGCGAGTACCGGGCGTCCGGGTCCGTGTGCGGCGTGCCGCTGCCTCCCGGGCTCACCGACGGGTCCCGGCTGCCTGAGCCGATCTTCACCCCGGCGACCAAGGCGCCGCGCGGGCAGCACGACGAGAACGTCCCGTTCTCGTCGGTGGCCGCGTCGGTGGGTGCCGATGTCGCCGCTGAGCTGCAGCGGATCACGCTGGAGGTGTACCGGCGGGGGGCGGCCATCGCCTCGCGGCAGGGCATCCTGGTCGCCGACACCAAGATCGAGCTCGGCTTCGACCCGGTCGGGCGGCTGCTGCTGGCCGACGAGGTTCTCACCCCGGATTCGTCCCGGCTGTGGCCTGCGAGCCAGTGGCAGCCTGGCCGGCCACAAGTCTCATTCGACAAGCAGATTGTCAGGGACTGGCTAGACTCGCCCGAGGCTGGCTGGGACAAACGGGACACGGAGCCGCCCCCAGCACTGCCTGGCCACGTGGTCGAGCAGACCCGCGCAAGTTACATCGAGGCATATGAGCGCATCACTGGACGACAGTGGGTATGACTGCCGTGACAGCCCGGCCACTCACCCCGCGCCGCTGACTGGGCACGGTCCGGGTGGCCCGAATCTGACTGTCGCTGAAGGGGGACCAGGCCGGTGGAATACTGGCCTGGAACAAGTACGAGGCTTCCCGCCGGCCCGCATCCCGCTGGGCGGGCACCGGGTGGAGGCACCCCGCCGCGACTGCGGCAGGCCGTTGACCTCGCGTTTCCGAAGGACAGGAGCTTCAACCCCATGACCATTGGCCCCGAGACCTGCTACCGCGTACGAGGCGGGATCCCGCTCCAGGGAACGGTCTTCGTTCAGGGCGCCAAGAACGCGGCGCTCAAGATGATCGCCGCGTCGCTGCTCACCGGAGAAGGCCGGACCGTACTGCGCAACGTCCCCGCTATCGAGGACGTCCGCCGGGCGGTCGAACTGGCTCAGGCCGTGGGCGCGGTGGTCAAGTTCCACGAGGCCGAGCACACCCTCGTGGTGGACGCCTCCAACCTGACCAGCTTCGTCCTGCCGGCCGAGATCGCCCGCCGGTTCCGCGGCTCGGTGCTGTTCGTGCCGGCCCTGCTGCACCGGTTCGGCGAAGCCGTCATCGAGGGCATCGGCGGCTGCAACCTGGGCAGCCGCAACCTGGACTTCCACTACCGCGGCTTCGCCCGGCTCGGCGCCGTCGTAGACGAGCGCGAAAACGAGATCCACATCAAGGCGGGCCAGCTCCGCGGGGCGCATCTGTACCTGGACACCCCGTCGCACACCGGCACCGAGAACCTGATCATGGCGGCCAGCCTGGCCCCCGGCACCACCATCATCGACAACTGCGCCCTCGAGCCGGAAGTGCTCGACGTCATCGCGTTCCTGACCAAGATGGGCGCGGACATCAGCGGCGGCGGCACCGGGTTCGTCACCGTGCGCGGGGTCAGCCAGCTGACCGCGACCGAGCACACGGTGATGCCGGACCGGATCGACGCGGGGGTGCTGGCCATGGCGGCCGCGATCACCGGCGGCGAGCTGAACCTGGTCGGCGCCTCCCTCGAGCATTTCGGGGTGGTCCGCTGGAAGCTCGAGCAGATGGGGGTGGAATTCACCCCGAAGGGTGCCGTCCTCCAGGTCCGCCGGGACCGCACGCTGCGCCCGATCAACGTGATCACCGGCCCGTACCCTGGCTTCGCGACCGACCTCCAGTCGCCGATCATGGCGCTGAGCTGCCTGGCCGATGGCACCAGCTACATCCGGGAGACCATCTTCGACGGCCGGTACGGCCTGGTCGCGGAGCTGAACAAGATGGGTGCCAAGGTCGAGGTGGACAGCGGCAACGTGGTCATCGTGCATGGCCCGTCCACGCTCAAGGGCACCAAAGTCGTCGCGCACGACCTGCGCACCGGGATCGCGCTCATCCTGGCCGGGCTGGGCGCGGAGGGCGAGACCGTGGTCGCGCCGGGATACCTCATCGACCGTGGCCACGCCGCGGTCGCGGAGCGGCTCACCACCCTGGGCGCCGACATCACCGCCGAGGAAAGCGGCTGACCCAGGCGGCAGCTGACCTGGCCGGCGGCTGAGCTGCCGGGCGGCTGACCCGCGGGCCCGCAGGGGGTCCTGCCCCGGGAAAAATGTGACATTGCACGAAACAGTCTGCCGATTCCCTTCTCAGGACGGCGCGGACGGGCTACGAAATATACGATCGTGCAATCGTTGCAGCGTAAGGGTCTAACAGTGACTTCACAGCACAGGGAGTACCCCGTAGCCGGCGGCACCTTAGGAGTTGCCGGACCATCTGACGCGTGCCCGGCATGCCGGGCACGCGTCGTCTGTGGCGCCACTGGTCAGCCGCCAGCGCCGGGAGGTAGCCGGCCATGACCGGCCAGCGCCAGCCTGCGGCCGAGCTGACCATCGGCATCGTCGGGCCCCACGACCTGGTGGAACGGATCATGTTGTCCGGGAGCCCGGCGCCGGGCGGGCTGCCCGGCGGCGCCGCTCACCCCGCGGCAAATCCCCCCGGGATGTCCGGCGCCGGAACCTCAGCCGCCCCAGCCCGCAGGCTGGTGGCCGCTGCGTACCGCAGCGAGCAGGAAGCGGCCGACAAGGTGCTGCGGCTGGGGCCGGGCATCGACGCCTGCCTGTTCGCCAGCCAGGTGCCTTACGAATACGCCCGGCGGGCCGGCACGCTCCGCGTTCCGGCCACCTACGTGCCGCTGTCCGGCAGCGCGCTGTACGCGGCCCTGCTCCGTGCGACCAGGGAACTGGGCCAGGACCTCAGCCGCGTCAGCGTGGACGTGCTCAGCCGCGCTGACGTCGAGGACGTCTTCGCCGAGCTGGGCATGCCCGCCGCCGGCGTGCACGTCCGGGAGGACGCAGCGAACGCGGCCACGCTGGCCGCGTTCCACGAGCGGCTCTGGCGGCAGGACGAGATCACGGTCGCCTTCACCTGCCTCCAGTCGGTCGCCCAGCGGCTGTCCGCCGCCGACGTGCCCGTCCGGATCCTGCGGCCCACCAGCAGCGCCATCCGGGCCGCCCTGCGCACGGCGACCCTGCTCGCCGGGAACCGCCGCCTGGAGGAGGCTCAGCTCGCCGTGGCCCTGGTGGAGGTGCCCACGCTGCGGGACACCTCGCGGCGGTCCTCCCCGCGGCACGCCCGCGAGGAACTGCGGCTCACCGTGCACCGGTTCCTCGTCCAGGAGGCCCAGCGGATGCACGCCTCGGTCAGCCCGGTCAGCGACCACTGCTTCCTGGTCACCGCGACCCGCGGCTCGCTGGCGGCGGCCACCGACGGGTTCCGGGTCCCCCCGTTCAGCGAGCGGGCCCGGACCGAGCTCGGCATCGCACTGGAAGTGGGCATCGGCATGGGCCGCACCGCGCAGGACGCGGAGACGCACGCCCAGGCGGCGCTTTCCCGGTCGCATGTGGCCGCCGGGACCCGCGGATTCGCGCTGGACCGGGAAGGTATCGCGCTGGTCCCCGCGCCACGGCACCCGGCCGCCCCGGCCGCGGAGGCCAGCCGCCCCCGCGGCCTGGAGACCCTGTCCCGGCTGGCGGACAAGCTGGCCGGCAGCGACAGCGCGCTCGTGGTCGACGCGGAAACCGCAGGCCGGGTGCTGGGGGTCACCGCCCGCACCGCCCGGCGGCTGCTGCACAGCCTGGTCGAGGAAGGGCTGGCCTGGCCGCTGCCGCCGAGCCGTGCGCCGCAGCCGGGCCGGCCGCGCCAGTTCTACCGGCTGGTCACCGAGAAACTGGAGCGCCACGGCGCCGCCCGCTGACCAGCCGGGGCACGGCGCGGCGCGGTCAATGCCGCGCCGCGATCCGTCCGTTAGAGGAAGCCTTGGTCAGTGGCGTCGCGGGTAGCCGCGCGCCACGGCGAGGAACGCGTCGTTCGCGTCATGGTCCCCGATCGAGATCCGCGCGCCCTCCGCGCCGAACGGCCGGACCGCGACCCCGGCCCGCGCAGAGGCGGCCGCGAAGTCCTGGGTGTCCTCGCCGAGGCGCAGCCAGACGAAGTTGGCCTCGGCGGGCGGCACCGACCATCCCTGGGCGAGCAGCTCGTCCCGGACCCGGGAACGCTCCTTGACCACGGCGTCCACCCGCTCGAGCAGTTCCGCCCCGGCGGCCAGCGACGCGATGGCCGCGGCCTGCGCGAGCGCGTTCACCGTGAACGGAAGCATGGTCTTGCGTACCGCCGCCGCCACCGCCGGCTGCGCCACGAGGAAGCCGACGCGCAGCCCGGCCAGGCCGTACGCCTTGGAGAACGTGCGCAGCACGGCGACGTTCGGGTGGTCCCGGTACACGGCCATCCCGTCCGGTACCTGCGGGTCCCGGACGTACTCGGTGTAGGCCTCATCCAGCACGACGAGCGTGTCGGCGGGCACCCGGTCCAGGAACGCCGCGAGCTCGTCCGCGTGTACCACCGTGCCGGTCGGGTTGTTCGGGTTGCAGACGAAGATGAGCCGGGTGCGGCTGGTGACCGCGTCCGCCATGGCCGGCAGGTCGTGCGTCTCGTCCCGCAGCGGCACCGTGACCGCCACCGCCGACGACAGGCCGACGAGGGTCGGATAGGCCTCGAACGAACGCCAGGCGTAAAGCACCTCGGCGGCCGGCTCGCCGACCGCCTCGAGCAGCTGCTGGGTCACGCCGACCGATCCGCAGCCGACCGCGACGTGCTCCGGTGACACCGAGAACCGCTGGGCGATCGCCTCGGTCAGCGCCGCCGCCCCGTTGTCGGGGTAGCGGTTCACGTCCAGGGCCGCCTGCGCGATCGCCCGCGCCACTGACGGCAGCGGCCCGAACGGGGACTCGTTCGAGGACAGCTTGTAGGACCGGCCGTCCGGCGCGGACACCCGGCGGCCAGGCTGGTACGGGGCGAAGTTCTCCAGTACCGCACGGAAACGGGGTGATTCCTGGGACATCGGTGTCCTCCCCTCGGCGGCGACCTGCACATCCTAGCCCGGCCGCGCGGCGGTTCAGGCGCCCGCCACAGTCCGTCCCCATGTTCACGAAGGCGGTCATTGACGGCCCGGCCGGTGTGGGATCTGATCAAAGAGGGTCACCCGGGATCAGCCACGGTGGGCACACCTCCAGGGGGCGGCGCCATGTCCTCCCAGCCGGTCAGCAGAAGGGCGGTGCTCGCCGCGATCGGCGGCGGCGCGGCCGGGGCCGTTCTGGGCAGCGTCCTTCCTCCTGGCCGGCTGAGTGCCGCCTCAGGCAACTGGACAAGCGGGTACGTCCCGGACGGAACCACCGGGCTCGGCGCCGCGTTCCCGCTGTCCGCGGTCCGGCTGCTGGACAGCCCGCTGCGGGCCAACCAGGCGCGGAACACCAACTACCTGATGTTCGTCGACCCGGACCGGATGCTGCACACGTTCCGGCGGAACTACGGCCTGCCGTCGCCGGCCCGGCCGTGCGGCGGCTGGGAGGCGCCGGGCTCCCTGGTCCGCGGGCACTGCACCGGGCACCTGATGTCCGCGCTGGCCCTCACCTACGCCAACACCGGGAACCAGGCCGCCGCGGACAAGGGCGCCTACCTGGTCGACCAGCTGGCCGGGCTTCAGGCCCGGGATCGCGCCGCGGGCTTCCACGACGGGTACCTGTCGGCCTTCCCGGAGAGGTTCTTCGGCCGGCTGGAGGCAGGGCTGCCGGTCTGGTCGCCCTACTACATGATCCACAAGCTCATGGCCGGGCTGATCGACCAGCATGAGCTGGCCGGGAACACCCGGGCCCTGGAGATGGCGGCCCGGCTCGGCGACTGGGTCGGCTGGCGGACCGGCCGGCTCTCCTACGCGCACATGCAGCGGATCCTGGAGATCGAGCACGGCGGCATCGCCGAATCGCTGACCAACCTGTACCGGCTGACCTGGGACGAGAGCTACCTCCGCACGGCGCAGCGGTTCTACCACGCGCGGGTCTTCGACCCGCTGGCCCGCGGCCAGGACGACCTGCATGGCCTGCACGCGAACACCAACATCCCGAAGATGATCGCCTGCATCCGGATCTGGGAGGAAACCGGGGACCTCCGCTATCGCGACATCGGCACCAACTTCTGGCGGATCGTCACTGATCACCACGCCTACGTCATCGGCGGCACCAGCAATTACGAGCACTGGCACGCCCCCGACGTCATCGCCGGGCAATTGAGCAACCGCACCTGCGAGAACTGCTGCAGTTACAACATGCTGAAGCTGACCCGGCTGCTGCACTTCCACCAGCCGGACCGGGTGGACCTGCTCGACTACTACGAGCGGACGCTGTTCAACCAGATGCTGGGCGAGCAGGATCCGCGGTCCGCGCACGGCTTCAACATCTACTACACGGGCCTGTCACCGGCCGCCTTCAAACGGCAGCCGAGCTTCATGGGCACCAACCCGGACGTCTACTCGACCAACTACCACAATTTCTCCTGCGACGACGCGACCGGGATGGAGACCCAGTCCAAGTTCGCCGACACCATCTACTCACGGGACGCGGGCGGCCTGTTCGTCAACCTGTTCATCCCGTCCGAGGTCCGGTGGGCCGCGGCGGGGATGACGATCCGGCAGGAAACCGGCTTCCCGGACGAGCCCGCCACCCATCTCACGGTCGTCTCCGGCTCGGCCCGGATGGCCGTGCGGGTCCGGCTGCCGGGCTGGCTGGCCGGGCCGGGCCGGGCCTGGGTGAACGGCGAGCCGCTGGCCGGCCCGCTCGCGCCGGGCACCTGGCTGGTCATCGAGCGGCTGTGGCGGCCCGGGGACCGGGTGGACGTGAGCCTGCCGATGGCGCTCGCGCTGAACCGGACGCCGGACCGGCCCGGGGTGCAGGCCGTGACCTACGGCCCAGTCGTGCTCAGCGGCGGCTACGGCGGTGTCGAATCGATGCCGATGCCCCGGCTGACCTCGGAGTCCGTGACCCGGATTCCCGGGCGGCGGCTGCGGTTCGCGGCCACCGCGGGCGGCCACCGTGTCGAGCTCATCCCGATCGCGCGGATGCACCATCAGCATTACAACGTGTACTGGCTGACCTGACCTTGTGGCGGCCGGGGAGGCTGGGTCTGTCCGGTGGTATAGCCGGTAGGTAGAGTGACTGCGTGAACCGACTGGGCGAACTAGAACGAGCCATCATGGACGTTCTCTGGGAAAGCGAGACTCAGCTCACAGTGCGCCAGGTTGGCAGTAGGCTTACCGACCGGGATCTGGCTCACACCACGGTGATGACCGTCCTGGACCGATTGGCCAAGAAAGGGTTCGCCCGGCGAGAGCGGGACGGACGGGCCTGGCTGTACCGCGCCGCAGCGAGCCGGGAAGCATACGTCACCGAGCTGATGCTTTTCGCCCTCGACCAGACCGGCGACCGGTCGGCCGCGCTTGCGAGTTTCGCCCGCCGCGTGTCTGGAAATGAGGCGCGGGTGCTGCGACGAGCCCTGGAGACAGGCGGAGATCCCGCCAGGAGCTGACCTTTCGTGCTTTCGCCCGTCCTGGTTCTGGCTGCCGTAGCGGTGGGCCTGGTGCCCGTAGCTGCGGGCCTGGCCACGGCGCGCTGGCCGTGCCGGTCACCGGGCGCGGCCATCATGCTCTGGCAGGCCATGGGCCTCGGCTGGGGAGTCGCCGGGATCGGGACCCTGGCAGCGCTCGGCGCCGATCCCGGGGGTCCCGGGGTGGCAGCCGGCGCGTTCACCGCATTGGACAAGGCGGTCCGCGACGTGGCCGGTGAGGCGCGGTCGCCCGGCATAGTCGCGCTGATGCGGCTGCTCTGCCTGGGTGCCTCGGCGGCCCTGCTCGTGCTGCTCTGCTGGGTCCTTATCGCCTCGACGGGGGCGATGCTGCGGGACCGCCGGCGCCAGCGGGCGCTGCTCAGCCTCCTGGCGCACGGCGACCCGAAGGTGCCCGGCGCCCTGGTCGTCGACCATCCGGCCGCCGCCGCTTACTGCGTGCCCGGGCTGCGCTCCCGCATCGTGATCAGCGCCGGTGCGCTGGACCTGCTGGACCAGGCGGAACTAGCCGCGGTCCTGGCCCACGAGCGGGCCCACCTCCGGGAGCGGCACGACCTCGTGCTGCTCCCGTTCACGGCGCTCGCCCGGGCCTTCCCCTGGTCGGTGCTGGTGCAGCGGTCTTACGCCTCGGTGGCACTGCTCGTCGAGATGCTCGCCGACGATCACGCGGCCCGGCAGCGGCCCGCCCGTGAGCTCGTCACCGCGCTGATCCGGGTCGGGGCCGCGGGCACGCCGGGCACGCCCGCCGGCACGCTGGCCGTGGCGGACGAGGACGCCGCGATGGGCGATAGCGGGGTGTCGGCCCGGGTGGAACGGCTGCTCACGCCGTCGCCGGGACTCTCGGTGCCCGCCCGGGTCCTGGTCTGCGGGGCGGCTGCCGCCCTGGTCGTGGTCCCGGCCGCGCTCCTGGTGATGCCGCTCTAGTTCCGGTCCCGCTCTAGTTCCGGTCCCGCTCTAGTTCCGGTCCCGCCAGGGGCGCCGAAGCAGCCTGGCATGAATCAGCCGCGCGGGCAGCATCCCGTGGCCGGGGGGCTGGTGGCCGCGTGGGCCGGGTGGCCGGGGGCTGGCGGTGCAGGAGGTCGGGCTCCGGGCTTACCAGGGTCCGTAGGGGCCCTGGCTGCTTCCGTTGCTGCCCCGGAATTCCCGGACCTTGGGCCGCACATCGGTGAGATAGATAGCCGAAGCCACGAAGGCAGCGATGGGCAGGATGCCCACAGCGCCGAATCCTCCGGACAGGACGCCCAGGTAGAGCCCGATCACCGCGGCTACGCCGAGGATGATCAGCCAGAGCGGCTTGTTCTGCTTGCCTGCCGCCAAGAACGCCTTCGACGGCCGGCGCAGTGCGTCTACAAAGCCCCATACCTCGCAGACAAAGGCGGCGATCGCCAGTATCTCGAGGAACCAGTAGAGCGGGGTCATCGCTCCTGTGTTCAGCAACACAGGATCAGGTTATCCGGTCCGGGCGGGAACCGGGACCAAAGCCCGTCTCCCGCCCGGCCTGAAGCAGTTGCCTGCACACGGAATCGTCAGCTCTTCTTGCCCTTGCCGGGCAGGGCGGTCTTCCCGTTGAGCACCCGGGCGCCGTGCATGGCGAGCCTGTCGTACTCCTGGACCGCCTTTGTCCGGGCGGTGGTCATGTACTCGGTGGCCAGGCCCGGCAGCGCGGCCAGCGAGCCATCGCTGCGCCAGCGGGCGATCCGCGCGGGCAGCTCGCGCAGCGCCGCGGAGGCCAGCACCCCGGCCCCGGCGGCGGCGAGCGCGGGCTTGCTGCTGGCCAGCTTGCGCACCTCGGTCTTCACGTCAATGGTGGTGCGGTTCATCGTCTTTCTTCCTTCCTGGTCCACCCGTCCGGCAGACCCGTTGAGTCAGGCGGCGTGGCCGCCGCGTTGGTGCCCAACGGCTCCGCTGCCGCGAGGGGGTCATCAACCTCTTCGTCGAGTCCTGCGCCGGACGGGCCGGTCGCCTGCTTCCAGGCGCCCCCGGCGGCGTCCTGCGCGCGGGCGGCCCCGGCCACGGCCGCCTGGATCGCGGCCGCCTCCGACGCGACGGCGGCGGCCTCGGCGTCATCCGGTGTCTGCGCCGCGGCTTCCCGGCGGAAGGAGTCGTAGATCTCCAGCAGTACCTGCTTCTGCCGCTCGGTCAGGTCCGGCGCGGCCAGCACGGCGGCGCGGACCCCCGAGTCGGGCGCCCGGTCCTCCAGGATCCCGGCCTGCACGTACAGGGCCTCCGCGGAGATCCGCAGCCCCTTGGCGATCTGCTGCAGTATCTCGGCGCTCGGCCGGCGTACGCCGCGCTCGATCTGGCTCAGGTACGGGTTGGAGACCCCCGCTGCGGCGGCTAGCTGGCGCAGCGAGATCTTCGCTTGCTCCCGTTGCTCCTTGATGTATTCACCGATGGAGCTCACTCGCATAGGACTCACGGATCCAGTGAATCAAAAGGTGCTTGCTTTTGCAAACGCCCCGCAAGCACCCTCCGGAGCCGGGCCCTCAGCCGGGAAGCACGGCGCGGACCACGCCGACGGGCCGGCTCCCGCCCAGCACCGGGACGGCACCGATCGCGTCCAGCGCCGAGTCCGGCACCCCCGGCCCGGTGGTCACCCCGAGCCGCCGCAGCAGTGCGACCGTGACCGGCTCCCGGGCCCGGTCCGAGCCGTCCTCGATCTTGAACGCCCCCGCGCGGCCGTCCGCCAGCGCGAACGCCTGCACGCCCTCCGCGCCCACCTTGACCAGCAGGCCCGGGACCGAGGCCATCAGCGCCCGCTCCGGGCGCAGGCTCCCCGACGTCCACTCCGGGTGGGCACGCATCGCATCGGCCACCCGGCGTTCGGGCGACTCCGGCGGCGCGGTGACCAGCGCCTGGAAGGCGCGGGTCAGGCCGGCCAGGGACAGCGCGAACACCGGGGCACCGCACCCGTCCACCCCCACCGCCGCGGACGGCTCCCCGGCCAGGCCCTCGATCTCCTGGCGGAGCGCCACCTGGAGCGGGTGGCCAGGGTCGGTGTAGGTGTCCGTGGGCCATCCCGCCGCGACACAGGCGGCGAGCATGGCCGCGTGCTGGCCGGAACAGTTCATGTGCACCCGGTCGGGCTCCCGGCCCTCGCGCAGGTAATCCTGCTGGAACACCTCTTCGCGGGGCAGTGCGCGCGGGCACTGCAGGTCGTCCTCGGTCAGCCCGGCCAGGTCCAGGATCTCGCGCACGCCGGCGACGTGAAAGTCCTCACCGGAATGACTGGCCGCGGCGAGGG
>Ga0187863_10001850_pt1 | contig 16592 bp, 14 predicted proteins | sample June2016WEW_11_1_FD_132975 | JGI IMG/M metagenome (GOLD analysis project Ga0187863, IMG submission 132975) | Peatland microbial communities from SPRUCE experiment site at the Marcell Experimental Forest, Minnesota, USA - June2016WEW_11_10 | ecosystem: Environmental > Terrestrial > Soil >... | reverse complement strand
CGAGCCGCCGCCCAGATCGCCGACCACGCCGGCGGCCTCGGGAATCGCGGCCAGCACGCCCATGGCGGCAAGCTTGCCCTCCTCCTCGCCCGAGAGCACCCGGACGCGGACGGAAAAGCGCTTCTCGATATCGGCGACGAAGGCGGGGCCGTCGGTGGCGTCGCGCACCGCGGCGGTCGCCAGGATGTCGAAATGCGCCGCGCCCAGGCCGCGCCCGAGCGTCACAAAACGCTGCATGTTGGCCTTGGCCTGCTCGACGCCGCCGGGATCGAGCCTGCCGGTCTTGCTCAGGCCGCGGCCGAGACCGCACATCACCTTCTCGTTGAAGAGCGTGCGGCCGGTGCGTTTCAGCCCGTCATAGATCACCAGACGCAACGAGTTGGAGCCGACATCGACCACGGCGACGCAATCGCGGCGACGCGCTGCGCCTTCCGACACCACGGCCAATCGCGCCGGCATGCTCAAGGGCTGTCCTTTTCGGAAACCAGCCGGGGCGACGAGCGGACGCGCTGGGTTTGCAGAGCGCTGCCGCGTCCCGACAGGCTCGGATTGGTCATGAAATAAATGTGCGCGCTGGGCGCGTTGGGATCGGTGCCGATTCGGGTATAGTCGCCGTCGGGCCCGAGCCGCCAGCTCTGAGCCTCTTCCTTGAGCGATGTGGCCATGATCTCGACCAGCACCTGGCGATGCACGGTCTCGTTCTCGACCGGCACCAGCGCCTCGACGCGCCAGTCGAGATTGCGCGGCATCCAATCGGCCGAGGAGATGTAGACCTTGGCGTGGGGCGACGGCAATTTCTGGCCGTTGCCGAAGCAGACGATGCGGCCATGCTCCAAGAAGCGGCCGATGATGCTCTTGACGCGGATGTTGTCGGACAATCCCGCCACCCCCGGCCTGAGGCAGCAGATGCCGCGTATGATCAGGTCGATCTTCACCCCCGCCTGCGAGGCGCGGTAGAGCCGGTCGATCAGATCGGGATCGACCAGCGCGTTGAGCTTGACCCAGATCTGGGCCGGACGGCCGGCCTTGGCATGCTCGATCTCGGCCTCGATCAGCTCGTTGAGGCACTGGCGCAGATTGATGGGCGCGACCGCGATCTTTTCGAGCTTCGCCGGCCGGGCATAGCCGGTCATGTAGTTGAACAGCTGCTGAGCGTCGCGCGTCAGCGCCGGATCGCAGGTGAAGAAGCTCAGATCGGTGTAAACCTTGGCGGTATAGGGATGGTAATTGCCGGTGCCGAAATGCACATAGGCCCGGAGTTCGCCGGCTTCGCGCCGCACCACCAGCGACACCTTGGCGTGGGTCTTCAATTCGATGAAGCCGTAGACCACCTGCACGCCGGCGCGCTCCAGATCGCGCGCCCAGCGGATATTGGCCTCCTCGTCGAAGCGCGCCTTCAACTCGACCAGCGCGGTGACCGACTTGCCGGCCTCGGCCGCGTCGATCAGCGCGCGCACGATCGGGCTGTCGTTGCTGGTGCGGTAGAGCGTCTGCTTGATCGCGACCACGGCGGGGTCGTGCGCCGCCTGGCGGACGAACTGCACCACCACGTCGAAGCTTTCATAGGGGTGATGGACGAGGATGTCCTTCTGGCGGATGGCGGCAAAGCAATCGCCGCCGAAATCGCGGATGCGCTCGGGGAAACGCGGATTATAGGGCGTGAAGACCAGATCCGGCCGCTCGTCGATGATGAGCTGGTTGGTGTCGGCCAGGCCCTGGAGACCATCGAGCTGGAACACGTCGTCGAGCGAGGCGTCGAGCCTCTCGATCAGGAAATCGCGCAAATCCTCGGGCATGCCGGCGTCGATGCCGAGGCGGATGACGTTGCCGCGGCGGCGGCGCTTGAGCGCCGATTCGAACAGCCGCACCAGATCCTCGGCCTCTTCCTCGATTTCCATCTCGCTGTCGCGCAGGATGCGGAACATGCCCTTGCCCGCGACCGCGAATCCGGGGAAGAGCTGGTCGAGGAACAGGCCGATCATCTGCTCGACCGGCAGGAAGCGGACATCCTTGCCGGGCAGGCGCACGAAGCGCGCGACCGAGGCCGGGATAAGGAGCAGCGCCTGCATCCGGTTGCCGTCGCTGCGGCGCCTCAACTCCAGCGCCAGGCCGCAACCGAGATTGGCGATGAAGGGAAAGGGATGCGCCGGATCGATGGCGAGCGGCGTCAGCACCGGGAAGATCTCGGCCCGGAAGCGCTGGGCCAGGAAGGCGTTATCCTCGGGCGAAAGCTCGTCCGGCTCGACCACCGCGATTCCGGCCGCCTCCATCTCGTCTTTGAGCGCGGCCCAGGTCTTCTGCTGATCCTGCATCAGCTTGCCGGCGCGCTGGTTGATGGCGGCGAGCTGCTGCGCCGGAGTCAACCCGTCCTGGCTCGGAGTCGAGATGCCGGCCTGCACCTGGCCCTTCAAGCCGGCGACCCGCACCATGTAGAATTCGTCCAGGTTGTTCGCCGAAATCGACAGGAAACGCAGCCGCTCCAGCAGCGGATAGCGCGCATTGTCGGCCTCGGCCAGCACGCGCTCGTTGAAGGCGAGCCAGGACAGTTCGCGATTGATGAAACGGCCGGGCGAGGAGCCGTCGTAGGACTTGTCCTCGGCCCGCTGCTGGCTTCCGGATAGCGCCGCCATTTCCCGTTCCATGCGGCGAGACTATAACCGTTATATGAACATGTCATTGCGAAATTGGGCCTGTGGATGAATACGCTCTATCTGCTTCGCCATGCCAAGGCGGAAACCCAAGGCGAGAACGGCGACCAAGCGCGCGTGCTGGCCGAGGCTGGAATCCGGGACGCCAAGACCATGGCCGCGGCCATGGTGGAGGCGCGGATATCGCCCGAGTTGGTGTTGTGTTCCGGCTCGGCGCGGACGCGGCAGACGCTCGAACTCGTGCTGCCGGCGCTTAAGCCCGCGCCGCGGATCGTTTACGAGGACGAACTCTATCTCGCCGACGCGAAACACCTGCTGGCGCGACTCCGGCACGTGCCCGAGGACACGCGCGGCGTCTTGCTGGTCGGGCACAATCCCGGTTTGCAGGAATTGGCCGTGCTGCTGTCCGACCAGCCGACCGGACCGCTGATGGCGCAACTGGCGCAGGGCTTTCCGACCTCGGCGCTGGCGAGCTTCGATCTGCCTCTGCCTTGGGCGGAACTCGCCATCGGCACGGCGCATCTGCGCGCGCTGTACGCGCTCAAGTAAGCGGTCCGGATTCGGGGCCGCTTTCCAGCACAAGGCGCGCGAGATGAATCGTGACGCGGCGATGCGCCGCCAGCGCGGCCCGGTCGAGCGCCTCGACCGCGAAGCGCGCCGCGGCGAAGCTGCGCTCGATGCGGCTCAGGAGATAGCCGATCACGTCTTCGCCCACGGTCAACTGCCGGTCGGCGAACAGCTTGACCAGCACCGACGCCAAGAGCGCGTCATCCGGAGCCGATACCTCCGCGGCCGGCGCCGCCAGGAGTCGCGACCGTAGATCGGCGAGTTCGATGCCCCAGCGCGAGGGCGGCTCGCGCGACACCAGCAGCAGATATCCTGCCTGCTCGGCGAGCAGATTGTAGAGATGGAACAGCCCCTCGCCCCGGTCCATCAGGAGAACGCGCTCGGCGTCGTCGACGATGGCTGCCTTGGACTGGCCGAGCAGGGAACGCGCGCGATCGGCGGCCAATTCCCCGGGCAAGAGGAACACCGCCTGCGAACGCGCCTGGAAGACATGGGCGAGATGGGTCTTGCCGCTTCCGGCGGGACCGAACAGCGACAGGGCATGGCCGGGCCAGCGCGGCCAGCGATCGAGCCATGACACCGCCGCCTGGTTCGACGGCGCCACCAGGAAATCGTCCCACCCCAGCGCCGGAAGATGTCCGAGATCGAGCGGCAGCTGCGCCATGGCCCTCGCCTCAGCCGCGCCTGCCGCGCGGCCTTGTGCCCCCATCGTAGAACGCGCTGGCGAGATAGCGGCTCATGCCGAAGCGCACCATCACCCCGGTCACCGCCGCCGCCGGCAGCGCCAGCAACACGCCGAGGAAGCCGAACAGCTTGCCGAAAGCCATGAGCGCGAAGATCACCCAGACCGGGTGGAGATTGACGCGGCCGCCGACCAGTTTCGGCGACAGAAAGCTGTTCTCGGCCACTTGCCCGACCGCGAAGACGGCCACCACGATCCCGGCCGCGGTCCAGGTCGGGGTCTGGACCAAGGTGATGCCCATCGCCAGCACCAGGCCGATGGCCACGCCGACCACCGGGATGAAGGACAGGATGCCGATCAGGACGCCAATGACGATGGCGAAATTGGTGCCGGCGAGCGACAACGCGGCGGCGTAATAGGCCGCCAGGATCAGCCCGACCAGCGTCTGGCCGCGCACGAAACCGGACAGCGTCGCGTTGATCTCCGCCATCTCCTTGCGCACGGTGGCGACATGGCGGCGCGGAACCCAGCTTTCGAGATGGGACACCACGCCGTCCCAGTCGCGCAGCAGGTAGAACGCCACCAAGGGCGTGATGAAGATCAGCGACAGGAGATTGGCGAGCGCCACGCCGCTGGTCAGAATCTCCTCGGCCAGCTTGGCGGCCCAGCCCAGCACCGCCGAGGACAAGGAACCCGCCATGTCCCTGAGCCGCGCCGCGTCCTCGGGCGAGAGCTTCTGTTGCACCATCTGAAAAAGCTGCTGGATCTGCTGGCGGCCCTGGTCCATCGCCGTGGGCGCGAGGCGCGACAACTCCGACACCTGCGCCTCGATCAGCGGCAGGATCAGCATCACCACCAGCGCCAGCACCAGCAGGAACAGCAGCAGCACCACCAGCGTGGCAAGCGTGCGCGACAGCCGCGCTTGCTGCACCCGGTCGACCAGCGGCGCCAGGAAATAGGCGATGCCGAAGGCGGCGACGAAGGGCAGCAATATCCCGCTCAGCAGGTGGATCGCCAACAGCAGGAAAACCAGCAACGCGAGCCAGAACATCAGTGTCCAGCGCCGGTTGGCCAGTGAGTTGGTTGCCATTATTCTCCCGCTTCCTCCACGCCCGCGAAAATGCGCATCCAGCGCACCAGATAGAGAGCGCCAGAGAGCACGGTGGTTGCGCCCACGGCAAGCGCCAACGGCATGGTCATGCCGTAATCCTCCACGCCCAGCCCGACATGCGCCAGGACCAGGATGATCAGGGCGATTTGCAGCGCGGTGTTGACCTTGCTGACGGCATTGGGCCGCCAGTGCGGCGGCCGGGCCAAGGCCAGCGCCAGCAGATAGCCGCCGACGATCAAAAGGTCGCGGAACACCACCAGGATGACCACCCAGTTCGGCAGATAGTCTGACAGCCCGAGCGTCACCGTCATGCTGACGATCAGCGCCTTGTCGGCGACCGGGTCGAGCAGCTCGCCCAGCTCGGATGTCTGGTTGAAATGCTTGGCGATGAAGCCGTCCACCGCATCGGACAGGCCGGCGGCGGCGAACAGCCAGAACGCCGCGGCGAGATCGTGGTTGAGGATGAACCAGACGCCGAGCGGCGCCGACAGGAGCCGGGCCAGCGAAATGATGTTCGGCAGATTCATGGGCTGGCCGCGCCCGGATGAGCGACCAGGACCAGGCTGGACGGATCGCCGTTCAAATCGAGATTACTTTGCGCCAGCGCCAGGCGAAGCTGCGACGGATCGCCGACATAATGGATGAGGATGTGCGCCATTTGCCGGTTGAGCGACAAGAGATCGACGCGCTGAATCACGGCGATGCCGGAAAGCTTGGCGTTGAGCGCGGCCCAGCTTTGTACATCGGAAACCGGTACGTTGACCGCGAGCGCCCCCGCCTGGCCGAAATCGATGACGTTGGCCGCTTTCCACGCCTCCTCGATCTGCAAATCCGTGCCCACAGCGGCGCGTTGCAGGAGATCGGGCTCCTGTTCGCCGGTTCCCGCCACGTATGAAGCGATCCAGGTCGGGTTGTTGCCGGACGAGCCGGGGGAATAGCGCGTGGCGTTGACAGTGACGGATTCGGGCGCGCCCGGCTTGATCGTGGCGCGCGTCACCAGCACGTCGGCGCCGTTGTAGCGTTTGGAAATCGCGGAAAGCGCGGCATCGTCGCCGCGGTCGGCGGCCGGCCCATCGGCCGCCGCGAGATCGGCGGCGTCGCCCAGCGGCTCGATCAACGGCACCAGCCCGGGCGGGAAATTGGCCTGGTTCCAGGCGGCGCGCCAGGGATTGGGATCGTCCCACAGCAACGGGCTGGCGCCGCCCTCCAGCACCGGCAGGACGACCAGGGGCCGTGACGGCGCTTCGGCGAAGGGAATTTGCGCCTGGCGCAACAAGGCGCGGATGCCGTCGGGGCGGAAATGATAGGTGTAGTCGGCGAAGTAGCGCACATTCGAGCGGCGTTCATTCGCCACCTCGAAGCCCTGGATCAGATCGTTGAGACTGGCGTCGTTGGCGGGCGGCAGGCGCGCGGCGTCGGATGCGCGCGTGAGCCGCGACAGCATGAGTATATAGGCATGGTGTTCGCCCTCGAGCCGGGCGGCATCGCGCGCGGCATTGGCCGAGGCGGCGGTCTGATCGACGTGAACCTGTATGGCATAGACGTCGAACGGCGCGGCTTGTTGCGCCAAGGCCGGCGCGGCCCGGAACGCCGTCAGCGCCACAGCCAACGCGGCAAGCAGCAGGCCTCGTCCAATTACGGCTTTACGTCTCAACGTCCCAACCCCCATGCAATGTCGCGCGTCCCGGCGCGCCGTCCGGTTCCGGTTTCTATTCTACCCAAAACGGTTCTGTAAACCGAGCCTGGTATCCGGCATAGTCGGACCGCCAAATTAGGGAGGGGAAACGTGGCGCAAACTGCGCCGGCGATCCGGCTGAACCGGGTCTCCAAGTGGTTCTTCAAGGACGGCAACCGGATCGCCGCGGTCGAGGATGTCAGCGCCGACATCCCCGAAGGGGCCTTTATCGCCTTGGTGGGGCCGAGCGGCTGCGGCAAGTCCACGCTGTTCAACTGCATCGCCGGATTCGAGCAGCCCGAGCGCGGCGAGGTGATCTATCGCGGTTCGCCCGTGACCAAGCCCAATATCGGCATCGGCTACATGACGCAGAAGGACAGCCTGATGCCCTGGCGCAGCGTGCTGGCCAACGTCATGCTGCCGCTTTATCTCCAGAAGGTGCCGCTTGCCGAGGCCCGCGAGCGGGCGATGAAGGTCATATCCCGCGTGGGATTGGGCGGATTCGCCGATCACCTGCCGGCCGAGCTTTCTGGCGGGATGCAGAAGCGCACCGCGCTCGCCCGCATGTTGGCCTACAACCCCGCGACATTGCTGATGGACGAACCCTTCGGCAATGTCGACGTGCAGCTTAAATTACAATTGCAGCGCGAGCTGATGGGCCTGTGGGAAAGCGAGCGCAAGACCGTGGTGTTCGTGACCCACGATCTGGAAGAGGCGATCGCGCTGTCGGACCGCGTCATCGTTTTGTCGCGCCGGCCGGGGCGGATCAAGGCCGACATCGAAATCGGATTGAAGCGGCCGCGCGACCCGGTGCAGATCCGCTTCGAGCCCGCTTTCCAGGAAATTCACAAGCGGCTGTGGTCGCTGACCGATACCGCGGAGGAATAGATGGCAAGAACGGTTGAGAGCATCGACGACATCATCGATCCGGGGATCGCGCAGGCGCACAGGCGGCGCAACATCGTGCTGGCGGGACGCATCATCGTCAGCGTCGGATTCATCCTCGCCTGGCAGATCGCCGGCCCGCATCTCGACAAGCTGATCTTCAGCGATCCCTCGGACATAGCCCGGCGGCTGTGGGAATGGACCGCCGACGGCACGCTGGCGCAGAACCTGATCGTCACCGCCGAGGAAATCCTCCTGGGCTATGCGGTGGGCGCGGGCGCCGGGGTGGCGCTGGGGCTGCTGATGGGCAGCTATCCGGTGATCGCGAGCATCTTCGACCCGATCCTGATGGCGGTTTACGGCGTGCCCAAGATCGCCTTCGGGCCGCTGTTCATCGTCTGGTTCGGGATCAACCTCACGCCCAAGGTGGTGATCACCGCGCTGGTGGTGTTCTTCTTCGTGTTCCTGTCCACCTACGAGGGCGCGCGCAGCGTCGACCGCGATTTGCTGCGGGTGGTGAAGCTGATGGGCGCCAATGGCTGGCAGGAGCGCCGGCTGGTGGTGATCCCCGGCGCGCTGCCGGCGATCATGCTGGGCTTGAAGCTTGCCATTCCCGAGGCGCTGGTCGGCGCCATCGTCGGCGAGCTTATCGTCTCCAGCCGCGGCATCGGCTATCTTGTGCAGTTCTCGGCCTCGCAGCTCGACAGCGCCGGCGTGTTCGCGGGGTTGTTCGTGCTCATGGCGCTGGCGTTGCTGTTCAATTCGGCGGTCAACTACGCAACCGGTAAAAGCAGGGGGAGACGGGCATGAGGAAATTCATCGGGGCGGCGGCGCTGCTCCTTATCCTGGCGGGACATGATTCGCGGGCGCAGGCCCCCACCCATGTGGTGATCGCGCAGACCAGCATCGCCATCGGATTCGCCGCGGTTTCGATCGCCGCCGACGAGGGCTTCTATAAGAAGGAAGGGCTCGACGCCGACATACAGCTGGTCGGCCATGGCGACCCCGACGTGCTGGCGGCGCTCCATTCCGAGGGCGCGAATTTCGGCGCCATGACGCTGGTGCCGGCGATGCAGGCGATGGCGCGCGGCGAAAATCTGCGCATCGTCTCGCCCTTCGTGCGCGAATTCGTCATCCAGTTCGTCATCAATCCCGACGCGGCCAAGAAGATTGGCCTGACGCCGACCATGCCGCTCAAGGAGAAATACGTCCGCGCCAAGGGGCTGACCGTCGGCACGCTCGACGTGGGCGGCGGCTTGGACCTCATGTTCCGCGGGCTCGCCAAGCAATTCGGCATCAATGCCGGGAGCGATTACACCATCACGTCGATCAATTCCTATCCGACCCTGCTGGCCGCGGCGCAACGCGGGCAGATCGACATCGCCTTGACCGCCATTCCCTATGGCAGGCTGGGCGTGCAGCAGGATGGGCTGGTGATGATGGCCGATTTCTGGGGCGGCGCCGTTCCCGCCTATGACGGCGCGGTTCACCAGGGGCTGGTGGTCGAGGCCGATTACGCCGCCAAGAACCCCGACGTGGTGGCGCGCATGCACCGGGCGATGGAGGAAACGCTCGTCTTCATGCACGCCAATCCGGACAAGACCGTGGCCGATCTGCACGCGCGTTATCAGAACCTGCCGGAAGAGTTGCTCCGCTCCTTCATCGTCGGCGACGCCAAGAGCTATGCCGCCCATGCCGTGGTGGAGCGCAAGGGCTTCGCCATCATCCGCAACTTCGTCATTCAGAACAGCAACCCCGACGCGGCCAACATCAAATACGAGACCGTGGTCATCCCGGCGGCGCAGGAGAAGTGAGGTCTCAAGCCCCCCGATAAACCGGCGCGGGCTGGGTGAAGAACGAACGCAGGATATGATAGACCAGCAGATAGTTCTTCTGCTGGAACGAGGCATGGGCGATGCCCGGCAAAACCGCGAATTGCTTGTCGGGATTGGGCAGCAGGTCGAAGAACGCCAATAAATCCTCGAATCCCGCGATGCCGTCATATTCGCCGCGCAGGATGAGCGTGGCCGCCTTGATCTGGCGCGGATCGTTGACCGGCAAATTCTCGCACATGTCGACATAAGTCCCGATCGGCACGGAATCGTCGAGCGCCAGGATCGCGTCGGCGAAGGCATCCACCACCTTGTCCTCGGCGGTGCCGGCATGGTCGCGGGTGAAGATGCTGTGCACGAATTTGCGGTCGATCGGGCGGCGCAGGTGCTTGCGCAGCTCGGGCAATTTCTTGCGCCGTTCGGCCAGGGTCGGGCTGCCCTCGCCGGTCCACACCATGGCGTCGAGCGCCAGGCGCGCAACGCGTTCGGGATGGCGTTCGGCGAAGAGCGCCGCGCGCAACGCGCCCGAGGAGATGCCGTAGACCAGCAACGGCCCGCATTTCCGGGTCTTGATGATGTAATCGCTGGCAGCTTCGAGATCGTCGGCGCCGTTCGAGATGTCGCAGGTGATCGGGCGCGACTTGCCGGAGCGGCCATAGCCTTCCATGTCGACGCACCAGCAATTGAACCCGAGCCCTGCGAAGTAATCCATCACCGAGGAATGGGCCCGACCCGGAACCTGGAGATCGAATGTCGGCTGCGAAGCCATCGACGAGCCGTGCACGAACAATATGACGGGCTTGCCGTCGGGCGATCCGGCGCATTTCTCCCACAGGAAGAGTTTGACATCTCCCTTGCGGGTCCAATGCTCCCGGCCCGCAATCTTGGCTCCGCCCTGCCCTTCCATCGCGGTCACACGCCCACGCTTTTCATCTGCGGCTCGGGATAGCGCGTTCCCGCCGCCACCCCGCGCGGGAAGGCCTTTTCCAGCGCGGTTATGGTTTGCGGCGACAGGGTCAGCTCCGCCGCCTTGGCGTTCTCCTCGAGGTATTTGCGGTGGCTGGTGCCGGGCAGCGCGACGATGAAGGGCCGGCGCGACAACACGAAGGCCAGCGCCAGCTGCGCCGGGGTGCATTTCTCCTTGGCCGCCAGCTCCTTGAAGTCCTTGAGCAAGGCCAGGTTGCGCTTGAGGTTCTCGGCCTCGAAGCGCGGATGCTGGCGGCGCCGGTCGTTCTCGCCGAGATCGCCCAATCCGCCGATGGCGCCGGTGAGGAATCCCCGTCCCAACGGGCTATAGGCGACGTAACCCACGCCCAGCTCCGCGCAGGTCTTGAACAATTCGTCCTCGGCGTCGCGCGTCCACAGCGAATATTCGGTCTGCAACGCGGCCATGGGATGCGCCTTGTGCGCACGGCGCAATGTGGCGGGCGCGGCCTCGGATATCCCGAGGAAACGGATCTTGCCCTGCTGCTTCAACTTCACCATCGCCCCCACCGTGTCCTCGATCGGCACCGTGGTGTCGACGCGGTGGATGTAATAGAGGTCGATCATGTCCGTTCCCAGCCGCGTCAGGCTCTTCTCGCAGGCCTCGATCACGTAGTCGGGACGGCCGACCGCGCCCCTTGCGCCGGGCGTCATGATGTTGCCGAACTTGCTCGCCAGGACGGCCTTGCCGCGCCGGTCCTTCAACGCGCGGCCGACCAGTTCCTCGTTCTTGCCCGCGCCATAGGCGTCGGAAGTGTCGATCAGGTCGACGCCGAGTTCCAGCGCGCGGTGGATGGTGGCGACCGCCTCGGCGGGATCGGGGGTTCCGTAGATCGGCGTCATGCTCATGCAGCCCAATCCGACGGCCGAGACTTCGAGCGCTCCAAGCTTGCGGCGTTTCATGACGAGGACTCCCTTCGCGCGGTTTTTTATGGCGGCCGCTAATTTGGCACGGGCCACGGAAAACCGCCTAGAAAAATCGCCGCCGCCCCATTCTAGAGCCTTGATCGGAATGCGCTTTTTGCGTGCTTGCAGATGACAACGCGGCGCGCCAATGTTCATCCCAATGGACGGGGAGGCTCCGGAAAACACGGCGGTCAGCGCCGCCGAGATGCGTTACGCCATCGGCTTTTCGGTGGCGCCGGAGGATTTGGCGCGCCTCAAGGCTTTGCCGCTGCTGGCCGGGCTCAACCCCGCGAAATCCGCCGAGACCCGAACCTATTACGACACGCCCAAGCGCGATCTCGGCCAGGTGGGGCTGGGATTGTCCATCCGCAAGGACGGCCTGCGCGCGATCGAGACGCTCGAGCCGCTCGACGCCATGGGCGCCGGCGGTTTCGAGCAGCCGGTGTGGCGGGTGAAGCTGCCGCGGCCCGCGCCCGATCTGGCACCCCTGGAAGACGTGGACGGACTTAAAGACGTATCCCAGGACAAGCTCAAGCCGGTGTTCACCTGCCGCCTCAACCGCTCGCGCGTCGCCTTGCAGCGGGACGAAAACGCGAGCATCGGCCTTTCCTTCGACAGCGGCTTCATCCGCGCGCGCGACGGAAGGAAGCTCGCGGTCTCCGAGATCGAGATCGAGCTCGAAAGTGGCGGACCCCAGGCGCTATTCGACCTGGCGCGGACCTTGAATGAAAGCGCCTCGCTGCGCCTGCAAATGGGCAGCAAGGCGGCGCGCGGCTACGCCTTCGCGGCGGTCACGCCCGGCAAACACGGCTGGGTGACGGAACGGTTCGGCAGCATCGAACTCGACCGCGACATGTCGGCGGAGGACGCGCTCGCCATCGTGCTGCGCTGCAGCCTCAGGCACATGCTGGCCAACGACCGCGCCGCGCTCGCCGGCCACGCGGAAGGCGTGCACCAGATGCGCGTGGCCTTGCGCCGGCTGCGCGTGGCCTTCACCCTGTTCAAGGGCCTGATCCCCGAGGAGCAGCGCGCCTGGGCGGTGGGGGAGATCAAATGGCTGGCCGCCGCGCTGGGGCCGGGCCGCAATTGGGACGTGTTCTCGGAAATCGTCGCGCGGGTGCGCAAGACCTTCCACGAGGATGTGGATCTCGCCGATCTCGCCAAGTCGATCGCGGCGCAGCAGCGCGGAGCCTATCGCGGGTTGCGGACGGCGCTCGCCTCGCGCCGTTACGGCGAATTCGCGCTCAACCTCGCGGCCTGGATCGAAACCCGCGCCTGGCGGCGGCAAAGCCCGTTCGAGACCTCGGTGCTCCAGGTTTCGCCGGTCGGAAGCCTGGCCGACTCGCTGTTGGAGAAGCGCTACCGCGCGGTGCGCAAGCGGGCGAGGAAATTCGACCAGCTCGACGCCGAGGGCCGCCACACCCTGCGCATCGTGGTCAAGAAGATGCGTTATGCCGCCGACGTGTTCGAGAGCATCTATGCGAAGAAGCGCGTCCGCCGCTACGTCGAACGCCTCGAGGATCTCCAGGACGATCTGGGATTGCTCAACGACATCGCCACCGCCGAAACCCTCGCCCGCGACCTGCCGCTGCCCAAGGGCAAGGAAGAGGCGCTGTCGCGCGCGGCGGCGCTGGTGACCGGATGGTGCGGCCATACCGTCACCGTGCGGGTGCCGAAGCTGGGCAAGCGGCTGAAGCGGCTGCGCCAGGCGGAGCCGTTCTGGCACCGGCCGGCGTGACGGAGATCGGCGGCACGGTGAGGCTTTCGACGCTGCTCGGCAATCATCCCGGCACGGCGGCGTTGAAGCGCGGCGATATCAGCTCGGCCCTGGTCGAATTCGACTATGACGACGTCAAGGTGACCAACACCGGGTTCAAGCCGCTGGTGCGCGAGGGCAAATACGATTGCGGCGAACTCGCGATCGTGACATTTCTCCAGGCCAAGGTCTACGGCAAGCCCTATGCGTTGATGCCCGCCGTGGTGATGTCCCGCGCCCAGCACCACACCATTTTCTACAACGCGGCGCGCGGGAAGCTCGCGCCCGGCGAACTCGAAGGCAAGCGCGTCGGATTGCGGGGATATCCCGTGACCACCGCGACCTGGGTGCGCGGCATATTGTCCGAGGAATACGGCGTCGATCCGGACCGCGTGCGCTGGGTCACCTTCGAGGACGGACATTTGGCCGAATACCGCGACCCGGCGACCGTCGCGCGCGCGCCCGCCGGCAAGGAGATCGCGCAGATGCTGCTCGACGGCGAGCTCGACGCCGCCATTCTCGGCGACAAGGCGCCAGATCCGCGCCTGATGCCGCTCATCCCGGACGTGGCGGATGCCGAACGGAAATGGGCGGAACGCCACCGCACCGTGCCGGTCAATCACTTCATGGTGATCCGGCAATCGATCGCGCGGACGCGCCCTGAGGTGGTGAAAGAGGTCTACCGCCTGCTGCGCGAAAGCCGCGACCGGTTGCCGCCCGGACCGGAGCGCGACGCCCTGCCCTTCGGATTGGAAGCCTGCCGCCGCAGCCTCGACATCATCGTCGATTACGCGTTGAAGCAGCGTCTCATCCCCCGGCGTTTTTCGGCCGAGGAGCTGTTCGACGACGCCACGCGAAACCTATAGCCGCGCGCGGCGCAGCCGCAACGCGTTGCCGACCACCGAGACCGAGCTGAAGCTCATCGCCGCCGCCGCCGCCACCGGGCTCAACAACAGGCCGAAGACGGGGTAGAGCACGCCCGCGGCCAGCGGAACGCCGAGCAGGTTGTAGACGAAGGCGAGCGCCAGATTCTGCCGGATGTTGCGCATGGTCGCGCGGCTCAACGCCATCGCCCGCGCGATGCCGGCGAGATCGCCCTTCACCAGGGTCACGCCCGCGCTGGCCATGGCGATATCGGTTCCCGAACCCATGGCCACGCCGACATCGGCCTCGGCGAGCGCCGGCGCGTCGTTGATGCCGTCGCCGGCCATGGCGACGACGCGGCCCTCGCCGCGCAGCCGCCGCACGACCGCGTTCTTCCGCTCCGGCAGGATTCCGGCCTCGATTTCGGCGATGCCGAGCTTGGCCGCGACGGCTTGCGCGGTGGCCAGGGTGTCGCCGGTCAGCATGACGATGCGGATTCCGTCCGCGATCAGCCTGGATATCGCATCCGGGGTCGTCGCCTTGATTGGATCGGCGATTGCGATGATCCCGGCCGGACGCCCATCGACCGCCGCGAACACCACGGTCGCGCCCTCGCGCATCAGGCCGTCGGCGCGCGCTTCCAGCCCGGAGGCGGGAATCCCGTACTCCTCGAGCAGTTGCGCATTGCCCAGCGCCACCGGACGGCCGCCGATCTTGCCGGCGACGCCCTTGCCGGGAATGGCGGTGAAATCGGCCACATCCCGCAGAGTCAGGCCGCGCTCGCGGGCGCAGGATAGGATGGCGGCGCCGAGCGGGTGCTCGCTCGCGCGCTCGAGACAGGCCGCGAGCGACAGAAGCGCGGTCTCGTCGAAACCCTCGCCCGGCAGGATCGAGACCACGCGCGGCTTGCCTTCGGTCAGCGTGCCGGTCTTGTCCACCACCAGCGTGTCGATTTTCTCGAACCGCTCCAGCGCCTCGGCGTTCTTGATCAGGATTCCCATCCGCGCGCCACGGCCCACGCCCACCATGATCGACATCGGCGTCGCCAGGCCGAGCGCGCAAGGACAGGCGATGATCACGACCGAAACCGCCGCGACCAGCGCGTAGGAAAACGCCGGCGGCGGTCCCCAGATCATCCAGGCGGCGAAGGCGAGCGCCGCCGCCGCGATGACCGCGGGCACGAACCAGGCGGCCACCACGTCGGCCAGACGCTGGATGGGCGCGCGGCTGCGCTGCGCCTCGGCGACCATGTGGACGATGCGCGCCAGCATGGTGTCGGCGCCCACCTTTTCGGCCCGCATCACCAGCCCGCCCGCGCCGTTGATGGTGCCGCCGATCAGCTTGGCGCCCGGTTCCTTGACGACCGGCATGGATTCGCCGGTCACCATCGATTCATCGACCGCGCCGCGCCCTTCCAGCACGGCGCCGTCGACCGGCACGCTGTCGCCGGGCCGGATGCGCAAGCGGTCGCCCACCTTCACCCGGTCGAGGGCCAATTCCTCGTCGGCGCCGCCCTCGCTTATGCGCCGGGCGGTCTTGGGCGCGAGCTTGAGCAAGGCGCGGATGGCGCTGCCGGTCCGTTCGCGGGCGCGGAGCTCGAGCACCTGCCCGAACAGCACCAGCACGGTGATGACCGACGCGGATTCGTAATAGACTGGCAGGACGCCGCCTGCCATCCGCAAGCCCGCCGGAAAGAGGCCGGGCGCGAATGTCGCGGCCAGGCTGTAGAGATAGGCCGCGCCGATGCCGAGCGCGATCAGGCTGAACATGTTGAGCGAGCGGTTGCGAACCGAATGCCAGCCGCGCGCGAAGAACGGCCACCCGGCCCACAGTACCACCGGCGAAGCGAACGCGAACTGAATCCACGTCGAAACCAGCGGCGACACGATGCGGTGAAGGTTCAAGCCCGGGAAATGGCCGCCCATCTCCAGCACCAGCACCGGCAGCGCGAGCAAGGCGGCGATCCAGAGCCGCCTGGTCATGTCGGTCAATTCGGCGTTGGGGCCGGAATCCGCGGCGGCTTCCAAGGGTTCCAGCGCCATGCCGCAAAGCGGGCAAGCGCCCGGCCCGGCCTGTTTGATCCGCGGATGCATCGGGCAGGTATAGAGCGCGCGGCTCGGCGACGGCGGCGGCGCAGGCTGCGCGGGCTTCAGGTACTTGGCGGGATCGGCCAGGAATTTTTCCCGGCAACCGGCGCAGCAGAAATAATACGTGACGCCGCCATGCTCGGCGCGGGGCTTGGACGCGGCGGGGTCGACAATCATGCCGCAGACGGGATCGCGATTTGGCGCCATCGGCCCTGCGTTGCAGTTTCAAGTTAAGCGCCGCGCGACCGTCCAAAACTCCGCCGCGCGCGCAAGGTCTTGGTTTAATTGGTGCCCCTGGCCGGACTCGAACCAGCACGCCCTTGCGAGCAACAGATTTTGAGTCTGTATACGCCCATTTTCGCCCGGTTTCGATCAGCTCCGATAAAGTACGATTTCACCATTAATATCAAATAGATAGACTCTTTTTTCTTGCGCTGATCCCGCACTCGGCTACGCTCTGAATTGCTTACCCGTGCTTACCCCGAGCTTACCCGGAAGAGCGATTTCGAGCGGCGCATGCGGCTCACAAAGCGGATCATCGATGCATTGAGTCCGTTGGCGACGGATACCTTCGTTTGGGATTCCGAGACGCGTG
>Ga0187863_10001848_pt1 | contig 16597 bp, 10 predicted proteins | sample June2016WEW_11_1_FD_132975 | JGI IMG/M metagenome (GOLD analysis project Ga0187863, IMG submission 132975) | Peatland microbial communities from SPRUCE experiment site at the Marcell Experimental Forest, Minnesota, USA - June2016WEW_11_10 | ecosystem: Environmental > Terrestrial > Soil >... | reverse complement strand
TTGCTGCGCGAAGTTCGTGGGCTGGAGCGAACGTGATCAACATTCGCGGCGGTGCCCGGGTTTTTGTGACCGCTTTGTGCTGCGCTGTGATCGGCGCGCTGGCATTGTCCCAGGAAACTCCGCCGCGTACGGTCCACGTTTTCGTTGCACTGGCCGACAACCAACACCAGGGCATTGTACCGGTTCCGGCGCGGCTGGGAAACGGCGACGATCCTGATCACAATCTCTATTGGGGGTCAGCGTACGGAATAAAGATTTTCTTTGCGCGCAGTGCAGATTGGTTGCATCTGAACTGCAGCGCAAAACCCAAGCCTGAGGTTCTGGAGCGATGTATTTTCAAGCACCGCAAGACCAATACCTATTTGGTCGCCGATGCCTATCGTGGAAGCGAAATCCGCGAAGCCATTCTCGATTTCTTTGATGCGGCGGCTGGAGCCAGCCCGGAAACCGTCGTCGCTCGGCCCTCAGCCGAGCGGTTGACCATTCGTGGAGGGGCAAATCTCGTAGCTTACGTTGGGCATGACGGCCTCATGGATTTCAAGCTGCCGTTGATCCCCAAGAAGAAAAATGAGGTTCATCGCGACGCGATCATCCTGGCTTGCGCGAGCAAGCAATACTTCGCTGAGGTGCTCCGTGCGGGCGGAGCATATCCCCTGGTGTGGACGACCAATTTGATGGCTCCGGAGGCCTACACTCTGAAGAGCGCGCTCGATGGCTGGATCGGCGGCGAGAATGGCGAGCAGATTCGCGATCGCGCTGCCGAGGCTTACGACAAGTATCAGAAGTGCGGACTGCGCGCGGCTCGGCGGTTGTTTGCCACGGGCTGGTGATAGCGATTCGAGCGCGGGCGGCGCCTGTGGCATCTTTCTCAGCACTTTCTTCAGCGTCCGATAACGAGCATACTCGATTCATTCCTTCACGATGGCTACCGAAACAAACTCGCGCGTGCTATCCAGCTTTCTCGACTATCTGAGAATCGAAAAGGGATTGGCGCCGCTTTCCATCAGTGCCTACACTACCGACATCTGCCAGTTCTCGGGGTTCCTCGAAGAACGCAAACACCTGCTGCTGACCGCTCGCCGCGCGGATGTGCGCGATTTCCTGCAGCAGCTTTTTTCCCATCAAGTCGATGGCCGCAGCGTGGGACGAAAACTTTCGGCGTTGCGTCATCTCTACCGCTACCTGCTGCTGGATAAGAAACTCGAACACGATCCCACGCTGAACATCGAGTCGCCAAGGCAGTGGAAGGTTCTTCCCAAGGCTCTGGCTCGCGACGAAATGGAAGCCACGCTCGCCGCTCCGCTCACCCGGCACAGCGGCGGCGGAGTGCGCGACACGAAGGAATCAGCGGCGCTGGCGGCTCGCGATCGCGCCATGCTGGAAGTTTTCTACGCGGGCGCGCTGCGGGTTTCGGAGGTGATCAACGCTAAGCTCGAAGACCTGAAGCTCGATGCCGGGTACATGCTGGTGCGCGGCAAGGGCGATAAAGAGCGCGTGGTGCCCCTGGGAAGATCAGCTCAGGACGCGCTGACAGAGTATCTGAGATATTCGCGTCCCCTGCTGACGGCAGGGAATCGAAGCGGAAAATCGGACGGAATCTCGGCAGCCGCAGCCTCCGTCAGGAATTCTCCTTTTTTGTTCGTCGCGCGTGGAGGGCGCAATCTGACGCGCCAGCGGGTTTGGCAGATGGTGCGAGCTGCCTCGGCGGTTTCAGGGCGTGCTGCTTCTCCGCACATGCTCCGTCATTCCTGCGCTACGCACATGGTGGAGAATGGCGCCGATCTTCGAACGGTGCAAACCATCCTGGGCCATGCCGACATCTCGACCACCCAGATATACACGCATCTCGCGCTCGATAGGCTGAGGACGGTTTATCAGAAGCATCATCCGAGAGCGAAGGCCAGATGAGGATCATTGCTAAGACAAAATCCACCACGGAGACACAGAGTCACGGAGAAAATCTATTACAGGTGTTCTCCGTGACTCTGTGTCTCCGTGGTGGGTTCTGGGTTTTATGACTACGAGCAAGGCAAACACGACAGTCGCTGACAAGGCCGTCGCCGATTTTATCCGTCATCTGCGCGAGCGCAACGCCTCGCCGCACACCGTTAAGGCTTACGTTCACGATCTGTCACTGTTCTCCTTGTATGCCGGTTCGCGCGGATGGAAACAAATCGACCACATCGCGGTGCGGGGATTTCTCTCCCAGCTCTACGGGCAGGGGCTGAGCAAAACTTCCGTGGCGCGCGCTTTGGCTGCAGTACGGTCCCTCTATCGCTGGCTGGCACGGGAAGGCGTGGTCGAGCAGAATCCGGCGAAGCTGGTGGCCACGCCGAAGCTTCCCAAGAAACTTCCGCGCGTGCCCACGATTGAAGAAATGAACTCGGTCATCGACGGCGAAATGCCGGAAGTGGCGGCATTCCCCGAACGTGACCGGCTTATGCTGGAACTGCTCTACGGATGCGGCATCCGCAATTCGGAACTCACCGGAATTAACCTCGATGACATCCGACTGAGTGCCGAGGCCATTCTCATCCGCGGCAAGGGAAAAAAGGAACGCTACGTTCCGTTCGGCGATTCAGTGAAGGCAGCACTCGCAACATATCTCTCTGAACGCCAGAAAGTTCTCGAAGCAATCCGCAAGCAGTCGGCGGCGTTGCTGATAAACCGGCGAGGGGGCCGGCTCACCACGCGCAGCGTCGGCCGCATCATTAAGAAAATTGCCGTCGCCAAGGGTCTCTCTCCGGACGTTCATCCGCACACGCTGCGTCACGCTTTCGGCACGCACATGCTGGAAGAAGGCGCCGATTTGCGCGCCATTCAGGAGCTACTTGGCCACGAGCGCCTTGCAACCACGCAGCGCTATACGCAGTTGTCGATGAAACACGTGCTGCAGGTGTACGACCAGACGCATCCACGCGCGAAGTAGGAGCGCTTTACAGCAACTGGGGATGCTCTTGCCGCAGCCCCTCCCACATCTCCACCACCCGCGATCTCAGGTCAGCAGTCAGCCTCTCGTAAGCCGCTTCCGACGCATCGCTCTCTGGTGGAGGAACAATCGGATCGCCGAACGCTATCTTCAGCGGCGTGAAGCCCTGAAATGATTTGTTTCTCGGCCAAGCTTTGTAGAATCCTTCGATGGCCAGGGGCACAATCGGCACCTGCATGTGAATGGACAGGATGGCCGCGCCCTTCTTGAAGATTCTCGGCGTGCCGTCAATCGAGCGCTCGCCTTCCGGATAAAGGATGAGCGGGCGCCCCTGCCGCAGTCCGAACGCGCCAGCCCGCATGGCTGGAATCAGATTCGCGTCGGGATCGACGACTACAACTCTCAGCGATTGCGCCAGGCGCAGCATGAATCCCTTTCCGAAGATTTCGCTCGTTCCCACGGCAAACACTTTGTCGAATACCTCCGGTGGCAGAACACCCGCCAGGATGAGCGGATCGAGATAGCTCTGGTGATTGGACGAGATGATGTAAGCACCGCTCTTCGGAAGCTTCTCAATTCCACTCACCTGCAGATTAAAGCGGTCGAGTGCGACTACCTGGATCAGCCGCGAAAACAGATACCAGAAGGCAGCGCTAAGCCGCTGGGGCCGAACCAGAGAAACTACGTCAGCGGCATCCGGTTCTTCGGCCAGAATCGCTTTCCAACCGGCAAAAGTGGTGCGCGTGCCGGGCGCGGCAGCACCGCTGGCGGCGCTATGCAGAACGGCATCGACGAGATCTCGGACAGAGTAAATCCCCGCGAGACGCGATTCTTCTACGTTGCCTCCCAGTTGTTCTTCGAGCTGGCTGAGCAACTCGACACGCTGCATGGAGTCGAGCCCCAGGTCGAGCTCCAAGTTGTGAGTGGGCCGCAACGTAGGCGGCGCAGTGCGCGCTGCCTCGCGCACAATCTTCAGCGCCCGCTGCACTTCGGGCTGATCGAGCCATGCCGACTCGTCCTTGGTTAATGGGCGTTCGTCCGGCAATTCGGAATCATCCGTAAGCTTCCGCGCCCGATTCGCCTTAACCCGCTTCTCCACTTCGAAGCGCTTGATCTTCCGGGTTGTGGTGCGCGGCAAATCTTCCTGCCAGATCTCATAGCTGCCAATGCGCTTGGTGGAAGCGATCTGCTGCGACAGGCTTTCAATGTCGAAGCGGATGACTTCCTTCGCGTTCACGATCTTTTTCTGGCGCAGCACATCGAAGTTGGGTACGACCACGGCGTGCAACCGGTCGCCGCCATCGCCGGGTTTGCCTTCGAGTCCGATCACCGCCAGTTCCTTGATGTACGGCGATTTCAGGTAGTGCGCCTCAACCTCTTCGGGATAAATATTTTTCCCATTGCTAAGAACGATCAATTCTTTCTTGCGGCCGGTGAGGAACAAGTTCCCGTCGGAGTCGAAGTAGCCGAGATCGCCGGTGGAGAACCATCCGTCGCGCAGCACCACCGCCGTTGCGTCGGGACGATTCCAGTAACCCTGCATTACCACCGCACCGCGTAGAGCGATTTCGCCGGTGGCCGGGCTGCCATCTTCCTGCGGTTGTGGGTCAACCACCTTAGCCTCCACGCCCTTCAAGGCCTTTCCCACGGATCCGATCACGTTGTTGTCCGGCGAATTCGCAAACACGGCTGCGGTAGTTTCCGTCAGCCCATAAGCTTGCAAGACGTCGATGCCCAGAGCCTGGAAGTCGCGAGCAATCTCGGGATCGAAGCGTGACCCTCCCGTGACCAGATAACGCATCTTCTTGCCGAGCGTGTCGTGGATTTTGCCAAACAGAATCGGCCCGGCATTGATTCCGACCTTGCGCAGCGTTCGATTGAGACTCATGAGACTCTTAAACAACTTCTGGGTGAGCGTTCCCCGTTTAGCGACCTCCTGGAAGATCCGTTCGTGAATCAGATAAAAGAATTGCGGCACCACGGCAAAGGCGGTGATATTCCGCTCTTGCAGAGCCCGCAAGAGTTCGGTCGTGTTCAGTGTCTCCAGATACACCACGCGTGAGCCCTTCACCAGCGGCAGAAGCAGGTTGGCCATTTGTGCCAGCACGTGAAACATGGGCAGCACACCCAACAGAGCGTCGGTGGGCCCAATGTCGACCCAATTGAAGACGGCCTCCACTTCGCCCAGAAAGTTGGCGTGGGTAAGCATGACGCCCTTGGGATCGGCTGTGGTTCCCGAGGTGTAGAGCAGAGAAGCGAGGTCATCCGCCGTCGACGGCGCAGGCTGGAATTTCCCCGGACCGGCATCGAAAATCGCCGGCAGGTTACCCAGCCAGCGTTCATGGATGGAGTGTTGGGCCATGCGGTCCGGATCCATGAGCACGAGTCCTATGTTCAGGCTCGCGACCGCTTCCCGCGAGGCTGGCGCATGCCTGGCATCGCAGAACAGGGCAGAAGCGCCGCTATCCTTCAACAGCTTGGTCAGCTGGTCGGCGTGCAGCGCAGTGTCGAGCGGGACCACCGTGCATCCCGCCGCGATGGTCCCGAGATACGCGGCCACCCAGCGCGGATGATTGTCCGCCACAATGGCCAGGCGCGATCCGCGCGAGAATCCGTTTTCTGTGAGCCATCGTCCAACGGATTCCGCCATGCGGTGGAGTTCGGCGTAGGTGCAACTTTCGATGCGATCGTCGCGCTGGATTTCCAATGCGACGTTGTTCGGCCAGCGCTCGGCGCACTCGACAAAACGATCGTAGAAAGTGGGCATGAGTCGTGTGGAATATACACGAAAAATCTATTTACCGCCGTGTGCGCCGGATCGCCGCGGACTGGAGGCAGTATCTTGTCTGGTTCCTTCGTTCGCTCTGCATTCTCATCGTGAATAACCGCTATCAGCTGTCTCTTACGCCTGTCCATCGCATCTAAATATGCTAGGCTAAATAGAGATACCCTTGGGCAATTCCCGCCCTCTGAAGGATTTCACAGTTTGATCAACACACTGATTGGCAAGGTCTTTGGGACCAAGAACGAGCGGGTGATCAAGAGCATGATGCCCCGGGTCGGGGCCATCAATGCCCTCGAACCACAGATGCAGAAGCTCACTGACGCGGAGTTGCGCGCCAAGACGGACGAGTTCCGGCAGCGCATTCAGGAACGGTTGAGTCGTGTCGGCGGCAATGGCAATCGGCCGCCTGAAAATGATTCTAGCGACGCGCTCGACGACGAAGCCGATCCCGATCGCGCCAAGCAGGTCGAGAAAGAGCAATACGAAGCTCTGCAGGAAGTGCTGAACGAAATTCTGGTGGAGGCGTTCGCCGTGGTGCGCGAGGCCGGACGCCGCGTGCTCAACATGCGCCATTTCGATGTGCAGTTGATCGGCGGCATGGTGCAGCACAACGGCATGATCTCGGAAATGAAGACTGGCGAAGGCAAAACGCTGGTTGCCACTCTTCCGGTCTATCTCAACGCCCTCAGCGGACGCGGCGTACACGTAGTTACCGTCAACGACTACCTGGCCAAACGCGACTCCGAATGGATGGGCAAGCTTTACCGTTTCCTCGGCCTTACGGTGGGCGTCATCGTCCACGACCTCGATGACGAGCAGCGTCGCGCTGCCTACGCCGCCGATGTTACTTACGGCACCAACAATGAATTCGGCTTCGATTACCTGCGCGACAACATGAAGTTCGATCTCAAGGACTGCGTGCAGCGCGGCCACAACTTTGCCATCGTCGATGAAGTCGACTCCATCCTCATCGACGAAGCCCGCACCCCGCTCATTATTTCCGGTGCGAGCGAGGAATCGACGGACAAGTATTACCGCGTGAACCGCATCATCCCTAAGCTCGAAAAGGGCGAAGAGCTCGAGGTTGCCACTGGCGAACCCTCGCAGCTCACCGGCGATTTTGTGGTCGACGAAAAACACCGCAACATCACTGTCACCGACGAGGGCTGGACCAAGGTCGAGCAACTGCTCGGCATCGGCAACATTGCCGATCCGGAGAACTGGCCGCTCAAGCATCACGTGGAGACTGCGGTCAAAGCGCACGCGCTTTATCGTCGCGATGTGGAGTACGTGATTAAAGATGGAGAAGTCATCATCGTCGACGAATTCACCGGACGCATGATGCCCGGCCGCCGCTGGTCTGACGGCCTGCATCAGGCGATCGAAGCTAAGGAAGGCGTCAAGATCGAGCGCGAGAACCAGACCCTTGCCACCATCACCTTCCAGAATTACTTCCGCATGTTCAAGAAGCTCTCCGGCATGACGGGTACGGCGGAAACGGAAGCCGCCGAGTTCGACAACATCTACAAGCTCGACGTCATGGTCGTTCCAACGAACAAGCAGATGCTGCGACTGGAAAATCCCGACGTCGTCTTTCGCACGGAAAAAGAGAAGTACTTCGCGGTCGCGGACGAGATCCAGAAGCTCAACGCGAGTGGCCAGCCGGTGTTGGTCGGCACCACATCGATTGAAAAATCCGAGCGCCTTTCCGCTTTGCTGGACAAGAAAGGTCTCAAGGGCAAGCACGTCGTCCTGAACGCGAAGTTCCACGAGCGCGAAGCCGAATTTGTAGCCCAGGCCGGTCGCAAAGGCATGGTCACCATTGCCACCAACATGGCCGGCCGCGGCACCGATATTTTGCTGGGCGGCAACCCCGAATTCATGGCCAAGCAGGAGTTGGTGAAAAAGGGAATCGCCCAGCAACTGCGCGTGGCCCAGGGCAAGATCGAAGGGCCGCAGGAAGATGGTACGATCTCGGTCTTCTATTACAACGGCAACGAATACACGGTCCCGACTGACAAATGGACCGAAGCTTTCAGCCGCTATAAGGCGCAGACCGACAAAGAGCACGACGAAGTCACCGCTGTCGGCGGCCTGCACATTCTCGGCACTGAACGCCACGAATCACGCCGCATCGACAACCAGCTTCGCGGCCGCGCCGGCCGCCAGGGTGATCCCGGCTCCTCGCGCTTCTATCTCGCGCTTGAAGATGACCTCATGCGCATCTTCGCCAAAGAGTGGGTGTCGAAACTGCTGGAGCGTCTGGGCATGGAAGAAGGCGTTCCGATCGAGTCCAAGCTCATCAGCCGGCGCATTGAGACGGCGCAGAAGGCAGTCGAAGGCCAGCACTTCGAATCCCGTAAGCACCTTCTCGAATACGACGACGTGATGAACAAGCAGCGCGAGGCCGTTTACGGCCTGCGCCGCCGCTTGCTCGAGGGCATGGATCAGAAAGATCTGATCCTCGAAGATTATGTTTCAGCCATTCTCGGCGACCTGATGGATGAGTATTGCCCGCCCAAAGGCCATGCCGACGACTGGAACATCAAAGGCCTGAAAGACGCGGTCTTCACCCGTTTCGGCGTGGATTTCATCGCGGAAGGTGTGAAGCCCGACGCGCTGAACCGGCAGGAACTCGGCGACGCTATCTTTGAGAAGCTGAAAGAACGCTATGACGCGAAGGAAAAGCTGATTGGTCCCGAGGCCATGCGCCATCATGAGCGCATGATCATGCTTAGCGTGATCGACCAGCAGTGGAAAGACCACCTCCTCAGCATGGACCACTTGAAGGAGGGCATCGGTCTGCGCGGCTATGGCCAGCACGATCCGCTGGTCGAGTACAAGAAAGAATCGTTCGAGATGTTCGAGGCCATGCTGCAACGCTTCCAGGAAGACACGGCCCGTTATCTCTACCTGATGCAGATTATCGAGCGGCCGCCGGACGCGGGTCCAAGCGGTCCGCCGGGAGGTGAACCCTCGGGCCATGGTCCGGAGCCCGGAGTGCCTTCGCAACAGGGAAGTGGTGGGAACGGACATCATCCGCCGCGGCTGGTCGCAACTTCCGCCGACGACCTGGAAGAGGCCTTCATGCGGCGCAAGCGTCGCGAACTGGAGCAGGCGCGCATGGCTGGCGCCGGCGACGTGCAGCCAGTGCAACAAGTCGTTCGCGGGCAGGAAAAAGTGGGCCGCAATGATCCTTGCCCCTGCGGCTCGGGGAAGAAATTCAAGAAGTGCCACGGGGTGTAAGGAAGTAGCTGCCACGAACATGTTGCGACGGACATCCGTCTAGGTTTCTGTGGGGATGTCGCCTTCGCCCGTCCAGCCAAGCGCAGCGAGGCGCACCCTATCACGAACGCGGGCCGGAAGTCTTTCGATCCGCCACGGCTCTGAATGTCATCTCGGCCGCCCCACTTCCGGTTCGAGCCTTCCACTCCAGAAACAATCCCGCGTAATTCTTCGTGATGTAATCCGCCGCGGTCACGCCTAGCTTCTTCGCCGTCACATCAATCCACCGGGACGCGCCTTCAATCTCGCAGAAATTTCCGATGGGCGTTTCATCCACTACGACTTGCCCTTTGCCATCCGTCCATTCGGCGCGAAACTTCTCGTATCGGAACGACGGCGCGTATCCCAGCGCTTGCAGGATTAAATCCATCTTCCGGCCGTTAGCTACGCCAGTCTCCGTCTCGACCCTGCTGTTATGCTTCCCAATCTTTCCCTTTGCCTTATGCGTCAACGTCCACTCCGTGCCATACTTTCGGATGCGCAGCAATTCCTTGCGTGCGCGCAGAAGTTGCCCAGGCAAGTCATACAGTGTGTTCATTTCGTGCGACCGCGGCGTGACCAGCCGAAATCCCGCGGCACGCAGCTTGCGCCCGAGCGTCCGCACGTCTGCGACACGAAACTTGATTTCGATTTCTCTCGTCGAAGCCATCCAGACAAGTATAAAAGGGTCGGTGCAACGGTGAGCGAACTACCAACGACGAACGCTAGCTGAACGTCGGCAACTTCACCAGATCATTCTGCGGAACGGATTCCAGCGGCTCCCCGGCCTTGCGCCAGGCAGTTAATCCGCCGACAATCACGAACGTGTTGAATCCCTTTTCCCGCAGCAGGTGCGCCACCCGGGCGCTGGTCGCTTCGCGCGCTCAAGTACAGTAAAGATAAATGTCCTTGTCCTTGGGAAGGTTCTTGATTTCCTCCTCAAGGTTGTTGGGCTCGATGCGGATCGAATTCTTGATGCGGGCTGATCCTGAGTCGTAATAGCCGTGGCTGCGGACGTCGACGATCTGCACCCGGCTCGCATCCTCGGAGGCCAGACGCGCGGCGAGTTCCTGAACCTGAATCCGGGGCACGATGCGGTACATCTTGTTCTTGCGATATTGCACTATCCGGTAGATTGCATACACCACCAGCGCGGCGACAACCACCACCTCCATCGCCAGCCCGGCCTCGTGAAACCCACGCAAGGTCGCCGCCAGAAAATCGCGGGAAAGGTATCCCACCGACAGATAGGTCAGCGAATAAAACATGGCCCCGACGAAGTCCAACTGCAAGAACTGCCAGAAGCGCATCTTCATGCTGCCGGCCAGCGGCGCCGCCATGGTGTTGACCCCAGGGATAAACTTCGCAATCACCAGCGTGACTTTGCCGCGCTTGTAGAAAGACTCCGCCGACCGCAGAATGCAGGTTTCCGGATTAATCGACACGCGGCACAGGAACCCCAGCAATGCCCAGCCCATGTACCGTCCCAACCAGAACTGTACGGTGTCACCGAGGAGCAGTGCGGTGACCGCCGCAAACAGAACGTACGGACCCCACAACGCGTGAGCTGCCACGGCAGCCCCCGCCGCCACCAACGCGATCGCGGCCGGGAAGGGAAGCCCGATCGCCTCCGCCAGCAGCAGACCAAAGGTCAAGGCGTACCCATGGCGCGCCATCAGCAAAAACAAGTTCATAAGAAGTCCTTTGGATGAAGAGAATCGGGAAAGGTCTCAATATTAGCAAAGGCGCCGATTGTCAGGACAATGCGCGCGGACCTGGGCTCTGGGAACTCGGTGAAGAAGCTCAATCGCGGAGAAATCAGAGAAACTACTTTTCTCTCGCCACCACAAACTCCGGCGCCCACAGAAGCGCCCGCTTGATCTCGGAATCGGGGAAGGTGCAGATTGCCTTCCGAGCCGACTCCGCATACCGCGCGGCGCGACTGTAGCGGCTTCCAGCGACCCGTAGCGCTGCAGAATCTCCATGATTTGCGAGTGGGTTACGCCGTTGAAAGCCCGGTCGCGCAGAATGTTTTCGATCTTGGCTCGTTCCTCCGCCGTGCAGCGCTCCAGCGCGTGGATCACAGCCATGGTGACCTTGCCCTCGCGCAGATCGCTCGCCACCGGCTTGCCCAGAACATCTTCGGAGGCGGTCAGGTCGAGCACGTCGTCCACAATCTGAAAGGCCATGCCGAGGTCGTGTCCGTACTGGCCCAGAGCTTCTTCCTGCGCGGCCGTCGCCCCACCCAGAATCGCTCCCAGCCGCATGCATACGGAAAACAGGCAAGCGGTCTTGCGGTAGATCAGATCGAAATGTTCGTCGAGCGTGATCAGCTTTCCGAGCTTTTCCATCTGCAAAAGCTCGCCCTCGACCATCTGTTGCGTCAGTTCGATCAGCGTGTCGAGAATGCGGAAGTTCCGCTCCTGCACCGCCACCTTGAAGGCCTGCATGTAAAGCCAGTCGCCCGCCAGCACGCATTTCGAGTTGCCCCACTGCGTATTAGCGGCGGGCCGGCCGCGGCGCGTTTTGGCCTCATCGATGATGTCATCGTGCACCAGCGTGGCAGTATGAATGATCTCGACCACGGCGCCCAGTCGCACCGCTCCTCGTCCTTTGTAATGGAAAAGCTTGGCGGAAAGGAACAGAAGTGCCGGGCGGATACGCTTTCCGCCCCCGTTGCGCAGATACTCGCCAATCTCGGTGATGGCCAGCACGCCCGAGACGGTATCCTGCCCGAACTCGCCTTCCAGCGCTGCGAGATCGTCGTGCAGCAGGTCGAAAACCTCTTTCCCGTTAATGATGGGCGGTGCGCTCAATGTGAACCCTGACCTCGGACGCCAGACCTCGGACTGCAGGCCTCAAAAACCTCGCCGTCTGCCGCCCGAGGTCTGACGTCTAATTTGTCCTGTAATTCGTAAACTGCAAATCAATTCCGAAATCGTGCTGCCGCAGCATGGCGATTACTTCCTGCAACGTGTCGCGGTCTTTACTGCTGATCCGCACCAGATCGCCCTGGATCGAAGCTTGCGCTTTCTTCTTCGAATCCTTGACCAGTTTCACGATCTCGCGCGCTTTTTCGATCACAATGCCTTGCTGCATCGTCACCTTGCGTTTCGCTGTTCCTCCGGCGGCCGGTTCGACCGCGCCGTAGGTCAAGCCCTTCAACGAAACGCCGCGCTTCACCAGTTTCTGCTGCAGGATGTCGTTCACCGCCTTGAGTTTGTACTCATCGGCCGAGTGCAGCACAATCGCGTCCTTCTCCAGTTCGATATTCGACTTTGAATCCTTCAGGTCGAAGCGCGTGTGGATCTCCTTCAACGCCTGCTGGATCGCGTTCGACACCTCCTGCAGGTCGATCTTGCTCACGATGTCAAAAGTGTTTTCGGGCATCGGATTTCAATTCTTTCTGAAATGATGGAATCTGACTCTTGAGGTTACCAGAAGAACCTCTCGGAGAGGGGCTTAAGGCGCCAAAACTTTGCTTTCAGCGATTTCAGCCAATTTGAAAAAATTGTAGAAATTGCGCGTCGTATACTGGCCGATCTCTTCCATCGCTAAGCCGCGCAATTCGCCTAGCTTCCGTGCCGTTTCCTTTACGAAGGCCGGTTCGTTTCGCTTTCCCCGGTTTGGCACTGGCGCCAAATAGGGAGAATCCGTCTCAATCAGCATGCGCTCCAGCGGGACTTCCAGCGCCGCATCTCGAATCTGCTGGGCTTTGGGGAAGGTCACGTTGCCTGCGAAGGAAATCATGAACCCCATGTCGAGAGCCCGCTTCGCCTGCGGCCAGGTTCCCGTGAAGCAGTGCAGAATTCCTCCCACCGCCGTCGCGGCCCAATGTTCCTGCATCAATTCAAAGCAATCTTCCCAAGCGTTTTCGCTGCCGTCCGATGGACGGCAATGAATAACGATGGGCAGCTTTGCCGCCCCGGCCAGCTCCATCTGCCGCGTGAACACTCGTTTCTGCACGTCGCGCGGCGAGTGATCGTAGAAATAATCCAACCCAATCTCGCCCCACGCAATCACTTTCGGATGCTTAGCCAGACGTTCCATGTTCTGATAAGCGGCTTCATCCGCGAGCCGGGCTTCATGAGGATGAATGCCCAGCGTCGCATACATGAAATCGTATTTCTCCGCCAGACGGATTCCGCAATCTACTTGCGCAGGACCGTCGCCGTTGCCGATGGCGACGATGGTTTGGACTCCAGCCTCGCGCGCGCGCGCAATCACCTGCTCGCGGTCAGAGTCGAACTGCTCGCCGTCGAGATGTGCGTGAGAATCAACGAACATGAAAAGTCAGACCTCGGACGTCGGACCTCAGACCTCAGACTTCAGGATTTCATCACGAATGGCTGAGGTCCGATGTCCGGACTTTCCTACTTCAGTCTCGCCCCCACCGGCACATCCTCCAAAAAGCCCGCTAGCACCGGTTTTCCGCCTTCAGGCGATGCGGCCACGATCATCCCATTCGATTCCATCCCGCGCAGCTTGCGCGGCGCCAGATTGGCCACGATCACGACCTTTCGCCCGATCAGAGTCTCCGGCGCATACGCCTCTGCGATCCCCGCCAGCACCTGCCGCACTTCGGTTCCGATATCAATCTCCAGCCGCAAGAGCTTGTCCGCCTTGGGCACTCTCTCGGCGACTTTCACGAGTCCCACGCGCAGTTCAATCTTGGCGAAGTCGTCGATCGAAATCTTTTCGCTCGCCGCCGGAACTATGGCCGGAACGGCCGCTGGAGCTGTCACTGCCGGAACCGCCTGCGCTGTGCTCGTTTGCGCTGGCGCAACTGCCGGGGCCTCGCCCACCGGCGTAACTCTCTGCTCCTCTTCCATCTTCTGCATCCTTTCAATCGCGCTCTTGTCCGCGCGCGGAAACACAGGCTGTATCTCACCCAGCTTGGTGCCCAACGGCAGTTGTCCCCAAGCCAATTCGCTCAGAGCGAGCTTCTTGATGTCCCCCAAGCCCATCTGCATCCAAATCTTCGCCGTCGCATCCGGGATCACCGGATGGGCGAGCGCCGTTGCGATCCGCAGCGCTTCAGCCGCGGTATAGAGCACGGTTGCCAAACGCGACCGGCTGTCCTCATCCTGCTTCTCGCCCAAACCCCACGGCTCATTCTCGACGATGTACTTATCCACCGCTGCCACTAGAGCCCACGCAGCTTCCAGCGCGCGCGAGAATTGAAACTGATCGAAGAGCACGCCGAATTCGCGGATCGTCCTCCGCGCCACTTCGGCGATGGCGTCGTCCGCAGGAGTCTTGGACGCCCCGTGCGATGGATACGGTACCTCGCCTTTGAAATAGCGGTTGATCATGGTCAGCGTGCGGCTGGCCAGATTCCCCAACCCATTCGCCAGATCAGAGTTGTACCGCTGCACCAGCGCATCGAACGAAAACGATCCATCCTGCCCAAACACAACTTCCCGCAGCAAGAAATAACGCAGCGCATCCGCGCCCAGAACGTCGAGAATGGTTTCCGTGCGCACGATGTTGCCGCGTGACTTCGACATCTTGCTCTCTTCAAACAGCAGCCATCCATGGGCCACAATCGTTTTGGGCAGCGGCAACCCCGCCGCCATCAGAAAAGCCGGCCAATAAACGCAATGGAAGCGTACGATTTCTTTCCCGATCATCTGCACATCCGCCGGCCAGAACTTCTTGAATGCCTCCTGCGCTCCCGCGTGCGAAGAGCCATAACCAATCGCGGTTATGTAGTTTGCCAGCGCATCGAGCCAGACGTAGATCACGTGCTTGGGATCGTCGGGCACGGGAATGCCCCAGGAAAACGTCGATCGGCTGATCGAAAGATCGCGCAATCCCGACTTCACAAACGAAATCACCTCGTTGCGACGCGCCTCCGGACGAATGAACTCTGGATTCGCATACAGCGCCAGCAGCTTGTCCTGAAATGCCGAGAGCTTGAAGAAATAGTTTTCTTCGTGCACCGTCTCTGTGATGCGTCCGCAGGTTGGGCAGGCATCGCCGGGCTGCGCGCCATCGACATAAAGTTCATCCGATACGCAATACTGCCCCGTGTAGGTGCCCTTATAGATGTACCCGTTGTCGCGAATCTTCCGAAAAAGTTCCTGCACCCGCTTCTTGTGGCGCTCTTCGGTAGTGCGGATGAAGTCATCGTTCGAAATGCCCATCCGCTTCCACAGTTGCCGAAATTCTCCCGAAATCTCATCCGCATACTGCTGTGGAGTCTTTCCCGCAGCCTGCGCCGCGCGCTCGATTTTTTGCCCGTGCTCGTCCGTGCCCGTGAGAAAAAACGTCTCCGCGCCCAGCAGGCGCTGCCGCCGCGCAATCGTGTCGCAAGCGATGGTCGTATAGGCGTGCCCGATGTGCGGGTGCGCGTTTACGTAGTAAATCGGCGTTGTGATGTAAAACTTCTTGCTCATAAAATCGAATGCCTTACCCTGTCCCCTAGGTGTTTAAGCGTTCTTGCCGGAGCCGAGATAAGCCCGCGCGGCCTCTTGCATGACAGTCTTCAGCGCAACGCGATGCTCGGTCGCAATGCGCCTGCAATCTTCATACTCTGGAGCGTAGTTGGTGACCGTTCCATTCATGCTGGCGATCTTGATCCTGACCTCGCCCCAGGGCGTGCTCACGCTCTCCCACCGTCGAGCCAATGTCTGCCGCATCTCATCGCGCCACCGCACACCCAGCGTAGTCGTCTCCGTGAAAATCAGTTGAGTCAGCTTGCTCGCATCTTCGGGCTTGCACAAAATCGTCAGCAGCATTCCCGGCCGGTTCTTCTTCATCTGCACCGGCACGCCAAACGCATCGAGCGCTCCTTCTTCGAACAAGCGGTCCATCACATATCCAAACACCTGCGGATTCAGGTCGTCGAGATTCGCTTCCAGCACCGTAATCGTCTCGGACGCAGTCTTCGCAGCCAGAGCAGTCGAGGTAGCTTCTCCAATCGTCAGCCGCACCACATTTGGATGCCCAGGAAAATCTCGCGACCCCGCACCATAGCCTGACTTCTCAATCTTCATCTCAGGAAACGCAGCGAAGCGCGAAGCCAAGGTCTTGACGATCGCTGCGCCCGTCGGCGTGACCAACTCCGCCTGGATTCCCGAAGAATATACCGGTGCTCCAGCCAACAACTCCACCGTCGCTGGAACCGGCACGGGAAGCGTCCCATGCGCGCACTTCACCGTCCCGCCACCCACGTTCAAGGGTGAACAGATAATCTCATCCACTCCCAGCGCTTCCGCCCCCACCGCAGCGCAGACGATATCCACCATCGCATCCACCGCACCCACTTCGTGGAAGTGCACGCTCTCGAGCGAAGTATTGTGAATCTTAGCCTCCGCCCGCCCCAGCGCCTCGAAGATCGTGATTGCGGTCCTCTTTGCGGTTTCCGAAATCGAAGCTGCCGAAATAATCTGACGAATCTCCACTAACCCCCGCGCATGAGAATGCTCATGTGGCGCTGACACTCCCTTCGACAAGCTCAGGGCAGGCTCTGTCCGCGTCTCACCAGGATGGGAATGTGTGTGCCCATGATGATCATGTGCATGAGAGTGCTCGGAAGCCTCATGATGGTGCGCATTCTCCGCCCCCTCCCAATACACCTCACGCGGCAAATCCTTCTCCCCGTCCACCCAAAC
>Ga0187863_10001846_pt1 | contig 16602 bp, 11 predicted proteins | sample June2016WEW_11_1_FD_132975 | JGI IMG/M metagenome (GOLD analysis project Ga0187863, IMG submission 132975) | Peatland microbial communities from SPRUCE experiment site at the Marcell Experimental Forest, Minnesota, USA - June2016WEW_11_10 | ecosystem: Environmental > Terrestrial > Soil >... | reverse complement strand
CCTTGTGCGTGATAAAGGACGTGGGTGTTGGAAAAGCGACATCCACCGCAGTATGTGACTCGACCACAGTGGCTTCCGAAGTCCGACTAATAACGAGGGGCTGGCCGGGAGAGATCCCCTCGACATCCCCCCGTGCCATTTCAACTGGTTCTGGCAACCCAGCCGCCACCCTTTGGTTGGGTATTTTAAGACTTTCAATCGCCTCAGGGCTGGAGAGAGAAGTTCTAAAATCGTCCAGTAACCCCGACCATTTATTTCAATTACTTAGTTGGTGTATCCATGCCGGGCGAGACGCCGCCGGTAATGCCCTCGAGTCCCGGCAAATCCGGTCCTCTTGCCTCAAACAAGCCTCTCAACTTATTGGTGACTACTCTTTGCCGCGGCTACGGGGCCGTCGTCTGTCCCTGTCTGATCTTCGCCAGTTGGCGATACGCGAAGAACCCACAAACGACCCCGATGGCCACCCACCCCCAGCAACCCTGCTCGCCCGACGACTCCCGCAGATGCCACGCCTGGTAGGGCCCGGTCAGCATATCCATTTCCAGCAGCTTCTGGTTGTACGCAACGTAGCGAACCCGCGCCCGCTCCCCCTGTACAAGCCCCGGCCCGGTGTACCTGCACCGGATAGGAACGGCGTGGCCGGTGGCGTCCGTAATCATAAACCGGGTCGAGTGTTCTCTGCTGCTAAACAGTTCCCGGATGTCCCATAAATTCCCCTCGACCACTGGCCGTGGCGAGTTGTGGATGAGTTGAAAGTTCACCAACCCAAACGCAAGGAAGGCGCCACTGATCAGACTCAGTCCCCCGCCCCGCCAAAGCGCGCGCTGCCTCGGGGTGAGGGTGGTCCTGGACCCCGAGATCGCCACCACGATCGCGGGGAACAACAGTCCGAAAAAGCTGACGCCGACTATATCTTCCGCTCGCACGGATCACCTCTTCATACGACTTTCACTGGTCTCGCCGACAGCTTGTCATCCTGGATTAAAGTTCGTCAAACAAAACGCATCCTGAATTGCTTGCGGCACTCGGCAGCGTATTGTTGAGTACAAGCCTATTGCGAATAGCATAGCTTCGATAATCGACCTCCCGTGTTTGGCGGGGAGCGAGGCAACAATGTCTGAAAGTTTCGGTGCCACACCGCAGTTGGGTCCGCAAAAGGGTCAGAGAATATCGCTCGGTGTCGATGCTCTTGCTCAGTCGTTTCTCGATAACCTGTTTTTCGTGCAGGGCAGATCTGTCGAACGCGCGACAGTGAACGATCTTTATATGGCGCTCGCACACACCGTACGCGACCGAATCGTCGAGCGCTGGATGTCAACTCTCAAAAACTACCAGGCACAGGATGTGCGCGTCGTCTGTTATTTGTCGGCGGAATTTCTGACTGGCCCTCATCTCGCCAACAACCTCATCAATCTGGGAATCTACGACCAGACCGAACAGGCGATGCGTCAGCTCGGCATCGACCTGAACGTTCTGATCGAACAGGAGGAAGAACCTGGGTTAGGCAATGGAGGGCTAGGCCGCCTTGCCGCCTGCTTCATGGATTCTCTGGCCACGCTCGATATTCCCGCCATCGGCTACGGAATTCGTTACGAATATGGAATCTTCGATCAGCAGATTCGCGACGGATGGCAGGTGGAATCCACCGACCACTGGTTGCGGCTCGGCAATCCCTGGGCATTGGAGCGGCCCGAAGATGGATTTGAAGTAAAACTTGGCGGGCGCACCGAGACCCACACGGACCTCAACGGCCGGCTGTCGGTGAAGTGGATTCCGAGAAAGGTTGTGCGCGGAGTTCCGCACGATACGCCGATTCTGGGCTACCGGACAAACACGGTGAACACCATGCGCCTTTGGGCTGCGCAGGCCGTCGAGAGCTTTGACTTCGAGACCTTCAATCACGGCGATTTCGTCGGAGCGGTCGCTGAAAAGGTGTCGTCCGAGAACATCTCAAAGATCCTTTATCCAAATGACGAAGACGTGCAGGGCAAAGAGCTGCGTCTGGCACAGCAGTTTTTCTTTGTCTCGTGTAGCCTGCAGCACATCCTCCGAATTCAGACCTCGCAAAACAGGCCATTGGCCGAGCTGCATCGCAACTTTACAATTCAAATGAACGACACTCACCCAGCCATCGCCGTGGCTGAGTTGATGCGTCTGCTGGTGGACGAGCACCTAATGGAGTGGGACGCTGCATGGCATGTGACCCAACATACTTTGTCGTATACCAACCACACCCTTCTGCCCGAAGCGCTGGAGCAGTGGTCGCGCAGCTTGTTTGGCTCGCTGCTTCCACGCCCTCTCGAGATTATTGAGGAGATCAATCGCCGGCATCTGATCGATGTGCGACAGAGATTTCCTAATGACGAGGGGCGGGTACAGCGGCTCTCGCTGATCAACGAGAACAGCGGCCACGGCGAGAAATACGTGCGCATGGCGCATTTGGCCGCACTCGGCAGTCACGCGATCAATGGAGTGGCGGCGCTGCACACTGAACTGCTAAAGACAAACGTACTCAATGATTTTTATGTGCTCACCCCCGAGAAATTCTCGAACAAGACCAACGGCGTGACACCGCGCCGCTGGATGGTGTTGAGCAATCCCCGTCTCGCTGAACTGCTGACAGCGCGGGTTGGAGCGGCGTGGATTCGTGACATTGAGAAATTGCGCCGGCTTGAGCCGATGATTGCAGATGCGGAGTTCTGCCAGGAATGGAGAGAGATCAAGCGTCACAACAAGGTTCAACTTTCCGCGTATATCCAGGACAAACTAGGGATAGCTGTCGACCCGGACTCGATCTTCGATGTGCTCGTCAAGCGACTCCACGAGTACAAGCGGCAACACTTGCAGGTTCTCCACATTCTCACGCTGTTGAAACGGATCCAGCGCGACCCCGATGCGGAGTTCATGCACCGAACCTTTATCTTTGGCGGAAAGGCCGCTCCCGGTTATCGCATGGCCAAGTTGATCATCAAGCTGATTCACTCGGTTGGAGAAGCGATCAACTCAGACCCCATCGTCAGAGGAAGACTTAAGGTAGTCTTTCTCCCGGACTTCAGTGTCAAGCTTGGCCAGCGCGTCTATCCCGCAGCCGATCTGTCGGAGCAGATTTCTCTTGCCGGCAAGGAAGCTTCTGGAACCGGAAACATGAAGTTCGCCATGAATGGCGCCATCACAATTGGAACGCTGGACGGCGCGAATATCGAGATCCGGGAAGAAGTGGGCGCCGAAAACTTCTTCTTGTTCGGGCTCACCGCATCTCAGGTCGAGCGGCACAAACGGGAAGGTTACAACCCGCACGCACTCTACGAGTCGAACGAGCATCTACGCGAAGTGTTGGATTCACTGACCAGCGGCGAGATCTCACGTGGTGACACCGGTCTGTTTCAGCCTCTCTTCAACTCACTGCTCACAAGCGACGAGTACATGCTGCTCGCCGATTACCAGTCTTACGTCGATTGCCAGGACACGGTGAGCCTGGCCTATACCAACCAGGACGCGTGGACCCGCATGTCCATCCTGAACGTGGCCCGCATTGGCAAGTTCTCGTCCGACCGCTCGATTCGCGATTATTGTTCCGACATTTGGAAGACGTGGCCGGTCACGATCGAGATATAGTCGGTGCGGTTCACGAAGGAATGCGATCGGCGATCAGGATGTAGAGCTAAGCGGCCGAATGCAACACCGCTTCAGCCCAAGCCACCGCGTCCACGTAGATCTTTGCCAGCTCCTGCTGGTTCAGGCTGTCGGCTTCTGCAGCTGCGTCGCACCCGGCCCAGTCCCCGCGCTCGCACTTTTCAAGCCACCCGAGTTGGACACGCTCCGGGTTCTTTGTCCCCAGCAGCGCCTTACGAATCTCATCGCCTAGCGGGAGCGTCGGAGCAATATCCTTCATCGCCTGGCCCTGCATCGCCGGAAGGAGGCTGAGCAATCCCAGCATGTATTGAATGAATGGATCGAGATTCCGCTTCGCACCGGCTACTTCGCAGAAGCGCCCCCGCACCATCGCCATACACAACAGCTCCGGTGGCTGATTGCCATTGAATTCGCTCGCGATTGCCGTCGTGGCAATACGGCGAAAGGCATCGTCACCCACGGTCATCAACGCCTGCTCGATCGAATCAATCTCCTTGCGCACGGCCCAGAGCGGAGAGTTGGCTAACCTCAACAATTGATACGTGAGTGGACCATCCCTCTTCACTAACGGGCTAATCTTGTGCACTTCCAGAGGAGTTTGCTGCAGTGCTCTCAAAATATCGATACGCAGAATCTGATTCACGGGCGGCCTGCGATTCCTCACCGGCACTGGCTCGCAGAAATAGTAGCCCTCAAACAGCTCAAATCCCTCTTCGCGTGCTCGAGCATAGTTCGCCTGTGTGTCAATGTTCCCGGCCAGTATCCCAATTGGCTTACCGCGGAGCTGTTCAAACAGTCCCCGCCGTTCCTCCTTTGAGGTCCGGTCAAAATCCACCTTGATGTAATCAGCTAGTTCCATCGACGGCTTGAACTGTGCATTAAAATCATTCAAAGCGAATCGAAACCCTTCCGCTTTGAGTTGCTGGCACACGGCAATTAACTCAGACGGCATCTCGAGGTTGCCTGGAATCTCCAGAACCGTAAGCGTCGCGGGCAGCTTCTGCGCAAGCTGATCGCTCAAATCCTCCCAGCGGCAGCTCACAAAGGCCATCATTTTGCCGGTCAACTTCTTCAACTCGCTGGGCTTTTGTAACGCAAAGAATGCCGCGGTCTCCGAAACGGTACGGACAACCGGCTCGCCGTTCCCAGTTAGCGCCGTTTGTTCCCGATGAAGCAACTCATAAGCATGGACACGGCCGCGCAGATCCAGAATCGGTTGCCGGGCAACCATATAAGGCACGGCCGGAACTTTGGGCTGGGTATCCTCGGCGTTCGAAACCGATCGAATCGGAGTGGCCATAGATTTTGCTTGAGTAATCATAGGCTACCGCACTTGCAGCTGGAAACATTCCCGCCAAGTGCCTGAGCCATTTGGTTGCGCGGGATGCGTCCATTCGCGATAACCGCCAAGTGCGCCCACCATCCCTGCAGAGCACAGCTAGCAGACGATCTTGTCATAACCAAGTGAGAGAGCATCGGCCATCGCATGCAGTCTGGCCGGATGGGGCACATAACCGCACTCGATAGGGCCCTGATCCCACGTAGCGCATCTTCAATCTGAGCCCACCGAGACAAACATTACCGGAATAAAAGCAGCACTGCTGCGAGAAAGGTGAAATGCAAAAAGGAACTGGAGTCGGAGTTCAAATCCTCCCTCGCCCAATTCTTTCCAATCACTTGTAATCCGCCCATTCTTACCCTGGGGCCGGCCGAGGTGCCCGAGCGCCTGAGGGCGCTTAATTTCTGGGCATTTTCCGGTCTTGGAGGTACGAACAGCTCCAAAATCGACTACAGTCGCTAAAGATGAACCCGCTTGACTCTCCAGTCCTGACTAATTCCCATTTCAAGGCCACTCCACTTTCGCTTACGGGTTTTGTCTGGAACAACCTATGGCGCCGACGCTTGAGGACGTTGCTGACACTCTGCGGAATTGGGATGGCTATTGGCGCATTCGTGGGTCTCGTCGGTTTTTCGAGTGCCTTTGAAGACGAATGGCTTCGAATCTACTCGAGTAGTGGCACCGACATGGCAGTGATCCAACAGACCTTTCTAAATACCTCATTGAATGAATCGGTTGGAACGACCCTGAAGTCGCTGCCTTTGGTGGCGCAGGCAACGCCCGTCATATTCAACATGATGGAACTGACGACGGATGTGAATGCCCTGGCATACGGATGGAAAGCCGATTCGTACGAATTTAACTCGTTGCAGATCCTCGCAGGACGGCATTTTCGCGATGGGCATCCTGAAGTCATGCTGGGCGATCTTCTAGCCGACGATCTGAAGAAAAAGGTGGGCGACACACTGGAGATTCAAAGCAAGCCATTCACCGTGTGCGCGATCTACCATGGCGGCTCTGGACTACAGGCGGATGCAGTCATCATGCCCCTGGATCAGTTGCAGGAGTTGAGCAGCCTGCAGGGCAAAGTCTCCACTTTTGACGTCCGTTTGCGCCCGGGCCCTACAGGAGAATCTCAGGAGCATTATTTAAAGCGGGCCCAGGCACAGATCGAAACTGCTCTACCCGGACTGCGCGCGGTTCCCGCTGCAGAGCGTGCCCATAACAATCAATTTGTACAACTAGCGCACGCTTCCGCCTGGGGCACTTCTTCGATCGCGCTGCTCATCGGCATCCTTGGAATAGCCAACACTATGGCCATGTCGGTTCACGAACGCACACGGGAAATCGGCATTTTGCGGGCGCTCGGTTGGAATCGGGGTAAGATTTTACTTCTCATCCAGCTTGAAGCAACAATTCTCGGACTGGGCGGCGGTTTTCTGGGGATCGCTTTCGGATGGTGCGCCCTGCACTTGCTGGCGGCGTTGCCTCAAACCGCAAGCATCGTCTCAACATCTCCCCCCTTGCTCCTTCTGGCCGAGACGCTTGGCATCGCCGTTCTGGCCGGGTTGATCGCGGGGGCACTGCCGGCGTGGCGTGCCGCGCAACTCTCTCCGGTGGAGGCGCTGCGCTATGACTAGCTCCGCGCTCGAAGCGCTGCCTTTACAAGAATTACGACGAAGGGAGAATTGAGGATTTCCTGGAGCCGCCACGCTTTTCGGAGAGACAGCGCGATCTGGGAGAAGTAGTATTAAAAGCGCCAATGCCTCCAGTTGATAAGCATAGCGGTTCAACACGGCGCCTCAGCGACCGCGGCTCGGCAAATGCGCCTCTCGGACAGAAAGATTTTATCTCCAAATCACTTACTAATTTCTAGGACGGTTCATGGGCTACCTTTTATCGATTCCCTGCTTGATCGCGGCTCTGGTTGCGGCAGGCTTTCTTTATCAATGGCTGGGCGCACATTTTGACCGGTGGCGATACTCGGCAGGGGGTAGATGGATTGCCATTGGGGGCGGGCAAAGGATCTATCTGCTGGAAAAGGGAACGGGCGAAGCCACGGTGTTGTTTGAATCGGGAATAGCTGCCACCAATCTGAACTGGTTTCACATCCAAGAGACCGTTTCGCGCTTTGCCGCCACGGCATCGTATGATCGCGGCGGCTTGGGATGGAGCAGTCCCTCCCGAACCGCACGTACCCCGGGCAACCTTGCCTCGGAATTGCACGAATTGATGCAGGAGGCCGGCCTCAAGCCACCCTATATCCTGGTGGGCCACTCCTTTGGCGGGCTGGTAATACGACGGTTTGCGCTTTTGTACCCGGAAGAGGTGGCAAGCATCGTGCTGGTGGATCCATTGCGGTGCGAGGAGTGGCTTCCTCTGGACCCGGCAAAGCAGGCGAAGCTGGACCGCGGCATAAAGCTCGCGAGTTTCGCGATTCCGATTGCGCGACTGGGATTGGCCCGACTTGCTGTGACCTCACTCCTGTGCCGCTCGGGACGGATCGCCGATCGGCTGGCCTGCGCTGCTGGCGAAGGAGGTAGGCACGTGCTCGGCCGGATAAAAGGTGAAGTGGCCAAGATGCCTCGGGAGGTATGGCCGAGCGTAGCCGCTCATTGGTCCCGGCCGAACTATTACGCCGGGATGCGCAACCATCTTGCGGCGGTGCCGGATACCCTGCTGGAAATGGAGGGCGCAGAGCCCATTCGCGGAATTCCCGTTTTGCTGCTGACACCGGGCAAATCGTCGCCGCTTTCAGATAAATGCCTACAGAAGATTGGGGACACGGTACAACAAGTGATCGCCCCCGCCAGCGCGCATTGGATTCATCTGGACGAGCCGGAGCTGGTGATTCAATCGATTCGGGAGATGGTAACGGCTGCCGCCGGTGTAGTGGATGCTCCTACCGAGGATGCGGTTACCGTAGGTTGAGCGGTGGTGCTGGCGGCACTTCCGCGTCAATCCCGCCAGAGCATTCCTCCATGGTTCCTCAAGACTACCCGGGGCGACTCCCTGGCGATTTTTCCGGATTTATGAGACGGATGGGGCCACGGGCTCAATCGAACTGAGTTTAAGCACTTGTTCGATGAGATCTGCCGCGCGGCCCGGGCCGTCCATCTGCTCGAGGTTTCTCTGCAATTCCTGGGCCGCCGCGCGGTATCTGGGATTCTGAAGCACCAACATCACTGCTTTACGAAGCCTGGTCGCGTTTAACCTGCGCACGGAAACCACCACGCACGCTCCGCGGGCCTTGACCCGCGCCGCCACTCCGGGTTGATCGTTGCCCAGGGGCACAGCCACGAGCGGCACTCCCTCGCAGAGCGACTCAAGGACCGTGTTGATTCCGGCGTGCGTGATCACCAACGCAGCCCGCTTCAGAATTTCCAATTGGGGTGCAAAGCTCACCACCAACGGATTCCCGGCCAGCTTCCCCAACCTTGCCGGATCGAGTCCGCCACCCAGGGAAATCAATAATTGTGCGTCGAGTCCTGCACAGGCCTCCGCGATCATTCTGAAGATGGGTTCCGAACCGTTCTGGAGAGTGCCCATCGATGCGTAAATCAGCGGGCGTCCATCGAGGCGCTCCCAGGGGAACTCGATCTCCGGACGCTGCCCATGGTGTACGAACGGCCCGGTGTAGTGAAGCCCCGCCGGCTTCTCGCCGGCGACTTCAAACTCCAGTGCTTCGGGCAACTGGGTAATTTGCGCCAGCGGCGAAAGCATTTCTTCGGGGCGCCTGAAAGGCTTTAGTCCCCATGCCTTACGATGTTGGTTCACCACTCCGAAGATAGGAGTCGCCAGCCCCAACAGCAGAAGCATTGCCAAGCGGTTCCGCAAACGGCTGAGTCGATCCTGTTCCGCCGCCCAACCAAACCAGAAGGGCGGGAACCGGTCATCTGAAACCATAGGAGGGATTAGGGCGATGGAGATCCACGGCAGGCCTAGATAATCTGCCACGTTTCCAGCAAAATCCGCCTCGTCGACCAGCAGCCCTTCTACATTGGCCGCCCGCACCGCCTCCGGCCCGTCGCGCAGCACCATCCGCGCCGAATTCCTCACTCGCTCCAATGTGAATCGAAGAGCTGCGAATCCCTTTAGCTGGGCCAAGTGCTCGTCCAGCTTTTGAAGGGTGCCGGGGGGATAGTCCTCCATGCCAATCCTATGAAACTCAATACCCCCGGCCCGCACACGCGCCTCGGTGTCTGCAATCCCGAAGATCACGACCTCATGGCCTCTCAATTGCAAGGAGCGCGCCAGCGCGGTCATCGGGTAGAGATGACCTGCTCCCGGAAAACAAAATGCGCCCAATCTTGCCATTGTTCTCTTCAATTCATTGAATTCAAGCGCAACTCCTTCCGGAACCTTATCCAAATTCCGCTCAGAAGGCCAACACCAAATCCGGGGAGGCTGTGTGCAATGATATTGCGTTCAGGGTCTTTCCTCTTGGACGATTCACCGCACAGATGGACACCATCCATTCCTGCTGGATAAACTTGGCATTCTGCTTCGGGTAAATCCGAGTAATGTAAGGACTCACTTCGACTTCATGGCCACTCAACTGTCGTTCATAGGATTTGTCCGGAAGAATCTTTGGCGGCGACGGCTGAGGACTACGCTCACACTTTGTGGAATCGGCATGGCGATCGGCGCGTTTATGGGCCTCGTCGGCTTTTCAAATGCGTTCGAACAGGCTTGGCTGCGTCTCTATACAAGCAGTGGAACCAACATTGCGATTATTCAGCGAACTTTTCTGAGCACTTCGTTGGATGAGTCAGCGACGCCAAAGGTAAAGGCGCTTCCTGCGGTGGCGCAAGCCACGCCTGTAATCTACAACGTGATGGATCTGACGCCAGAGGTGAATGCGCTGGTCTACGGCTGGAAGGCCGACTCCTATGAGCTCGAATCGCTTCAACTGCTTTCCGGACGCCCCTTGCGCGATGGTCATCCTGAAGTGATGTTGGGCGACCTCTTGGCCAACAGCCTGAGCAAGAAAACCGGTGACATGCTGCCGATTCAAGGTTCTCCTTTCAAGGTGGTCGCGGTTTATCACGGGGGGTCTGCGCTGGAGGCCGGCGCGGTGATCATGCCTCTCGATCAGTTACAGCGGCTCAGCAGCCTGCAAGGCAAAGTGTCGACAATTCATGTGCGGCTGCGCCCTGCGCCGAGCGGAGAAGCGCCTGACCATTATCTGAAGCGTGTACAGGCGCAAATTGAAGCTGCTTTACCGGGACTACGCGCGGTTCCGGCAGCCGAGCGCGCCGAGAACAATCAGTTCGTTCGGCTGGCAAATGCCTCCGCATGGGGCACGTCTTCAATTGCGTTGCTGATCGGCATTCTGGGGATCGCCAACACCATGGCCATGTCGGTCTTCGAGCGCACTCGGGAAATCGGCATCCTCCGCGCGCTAGGCTGGAAACGGGGACAGATTATGGTCCTCATCCAGCTTGAGGCGACTGTGCTTGGCTTAGGTGGCGGGTTGATGGGCGTCGTGATTGGATGGGGAGCCCTGCACCTGCTGGCAGCGCTGCCGCAATCTGCCGGCATTGTGTCGACGTACTTTCCTTTGCCGCTTGTCGCGAAAGCCCTGGGCATTTCGATACTGGCCGGACTGACTGCGGGAGCGATTCCTGCCTGGCGTGGCGCGCAACTCTCTCCCGTGGAGGCACTGCGACATGACTAGTCCGGCTCTCGAGGTGCGAAATCTGTTCAAGAGCTACGACGAGGGCCGGATCGAGGCCTTGCGGGGTGTGGACCTTTCGATTGCCGACGGCGAGTATGTGGCCATTACCGGCCCCAGCGGCAGTGGTAAGTCAACTTTGCTGCATATGCTGGGGGGGCTGGACAGTCCGACTACCGGCGAGGTCCTCTTCAGGAACGTCAGTCTCGGCTCAACGATTGACCTGGACACCTATCGCTCCAGAAACGTTGGATTCATCTTTCAGGCATTTCATTTGATGCCGACACTTCGGGCCATCGAAAACGTGCAGGTCCCGATGATTGGACTGAATCGCGGCGGATTCAACCGGGCCACGCGGGCGCGGGATTTGCTCAGGGAAATGGGTTTGGAAAACCGAATGGAGCAGTATCCAAATCAGCTCTCGGCAGGAGAGCGGCAGCGCGTTGCAATTGCGCGCGCCTTGGCCAACGACCCGGATATTCTGCTGGCCGATGAACCAACCGGAAACCTCGACAGCGTAAACTCCGCGCGAATCATGGAAATTCTCATCGGGATTCAACAGAAACGCGGGATGACTCTGATCGTCGTTACACACGAGAACGAGATCGCGCATGCGGCGGCCCGGCAGATTCGCATGCGGGACGGAAAGATCGAAGCATGAAACTTGCTCTGGCCGCGACAATGCTTGCAACGATGCTGCTGCCGATGGCCGCACCAGCCGAAGCTCCACCGGGAATACTGGCCGCGGCTAGGCAGCAGTTGGAGTCAGCCGACTATCGTCTGATTGGACACCTTGTTCGCGTGGACGGAAACGGGGCGAGAACCAGCTATGCCGTCAACATCAGTGCGCATTGGTTTCCAGGCGTGCTCCGCGTGCTGTTGGAAGTCGCTTCTCCGGCCGAGGCGCGTGTCCACCTGCTCGTGGAGACGCGAACGGACGGCAAAAGCACAATCCAACTTGCGCATCCGGGCGATAAGTCCCCAGCTGTTTTGCCGTTCGACAAATGGAGCGATGGCCCCATTGGCGGCGGATTCAGCTACGAGGATTTTCTCGAGGCTCAGTATTTCTGGGCGGAGCAAATGGCACTCGGCGAGACTAAATTTGGCGCGCGGGACTGTGATCTTTTAGTGAGTAGGCCCGGCCCCTTGGACAGGACTCATTACTCCGAGGTCAAAAGCTGGCTCGATCACGCGAGCGGCTTTCCGGTATATGTGGAGAAGACACTCAAAGGCTCAGGCGGCGTGAAGGAGTTTACTTACTTCGGGTTGCGCCAAACGCGAGGTGTCTGGTCGGCGACCCAGGTGGAGGCGAAGATCCGTGGTCGCGCCGGTTCAACATTGCTCATCATCGACCGCGGCACGCCGGCAGCGCACCTCGGCCCGAAGGATTTCAGTCCCGCACAGCTCACGCATTTCTAGGGAATCCGCGTTTTAGCTTTTCTTCATTCCTGGATGGGTCGTGGAATGGAAAGATCCAAGCAATTTTTCCGGAGAACATTCATCCATATTTTTCTTTCGAAAACCGCTCTTGCAGAGCCCGCCGGAGTATCTTTCCGTTTTGATTTTCAGGGAGTTCACCCGGCTTGAGAAGCCAGATGCGGCGAGGCGCTTTGTAGGGCGCCAGATTCTGCCGGCACCAATCGAGCAAGTCGCTCTCGTTCACGAGCGAACCGCTTTGCAACTCGACAGCGGCAACAGGAATTTCGCCTTTATCCGGGTGGGGCAGGCCAAAGGCGGCCGCACGCATCACGGCCGGATGAGCAACTATGGCCTCTTCAAGCTCGCGGACATAGACCGAATAACCTCCAGACTTGATCACATCCTTCATGCGCCCCACGAGCCGGATCAGGCCAAAACGGCTGCGCGTGGCCAGATCGCCGGTGCGCAGCCAACCGTCGCTGGTGAGCAAACCCTGACTGTCGCCTTTGTCTTTCCAATAGTGCGGAGCAAGACCGCGCCGGCGGATCTGGCACTCGCCCGTCGCACCGGGTCGCATGCGCTCCCCACTTTCGTCCGCCACACGAATTTGAAACGGGGGCACAGGGAAACACACGTCGCCACTGCCGGGGACAAGCGACAGCTCGACGCCCATCATGGCGAGACCACCCAACTCGACCATGCCGTAGCCGTTCAGGAGCACCGGTGGTACGCGCCGGCCTCCCGGCAATCTAAAAAGCGCGCCAAATTGGCGCAGACGTTGTCTTACTTCAGCGGGCAAGTGATCGCTGGCCGACAGCCACGTGCGCACCGTCCTAAGCCGGGCAGGTTCCGGATCGCTGTTGACCAACCGGGCAAACATCGCAGGCACTCCTACCACGGCGGTAATACCGAAGCGCTCCACAAGGTTCAACGCACTCTCGACATCGAAGCGATCGAGGAAGCATCCACGGATGCCCGCCATCAGACCATAGAGCGCGATACTTACGGCCATGATGTGAGACCAGGGCAGCGCAATCAGCGCAAGATCTCTCGTTCCGAGAATCAGCCCGGCCAACACTGTGGATATACGCGCTCCGAGCAGAGCGTTGCTCGACAGCGCAGCCCCCTTGGGAAAACCGCTTGTGCCCGAAGTGTGGAATACCGCAACGGTCGCGGCCGGATCGATGGCAGCCGGCGGGAACGGTGTCACCGTGTCTGAGTCGGCGGCGGAGATCCGAATGAATCCATCCAGTGTTTGTGTCTCATCGTCGGCTTGAATCCAGGTGCGCACATTCAGAGCGCTGCGCTCGCCAATATTGCGTTCGAAAACTGCTTTGTCCGTCACCAGGATCTCTGTGCCGCTCTCTGCCAGAATGCGGCGCACTTCGGAGACTGTGAGCTGGGGGTTCAGCGGCACCGCGATGCCGCCTGCCCGGATGATTGCCAGAAACCAATGAAAGCACCGCCGGTTGTTAGTGCAATAGATGGCGACGAGCTGACCGTGAGCGAGCGAAATTGATCGACGAAGAAAGGCGTCTATCCGACTGATGTCGGCGTGTAACTCGGCAAGATGAAAGCGGCCATCGTCTCCGACAGAAACCTCGCAGTCCCCTTTGCGTCGCAGCAACTCGTCGACGAGGTTGGCCACTGTGACGGTGCGGTCACACGCGAGTTGAAGACGTCGCAAGATATTCATTGGGCGGAAACAGGTTTGCGACCCCAATCGCTGGCAACGCAGTAATGGAACAGGCGATCGAGATAGTCCAGTACCGGCGGTGGTCGCAGCCCAGCCGGCTCCAAAAGCCGCTCGGCGTTCGTGGTATCGAACTGCATGCGCATCGTGAAGTAGTCACGGTAAGCGCGGCCATCGCGCAGCACGCGCCGTTTGCGTCCCCAAAGCGAGATGAAAAGCAGAGGACGAATTGCTGCGAAGAAGAGCTTGGGATCGACGTAGCGTACCTCAGGTCCGTCGAAATACTTCGCTGCCCTTCCGGCAACCTGCTGAATCGTTGCACTGCCGCGCGGACCGGCACAGAGGTGGACCGTACATCCGAGGGCGGCCTCATGAAAGATAAGTCGCGCGACTGAAGCCGCAACAAAATCGACAGGCACAATATCCAACACCGCGTCGGGAAAGCCTGGAACCGTGCGCCACAACCGGCGCGCATAGATCTTGAGCGGCCAATACATCATCTTGAAACTCGAAGTGACGCCGGTGCGGGAGTCTCCCACGATGATGCTGGGGCGCAGAATCACTCCGGGCAGTGAACCCAGGCGCGAGCGTACCAGCGCCTCGGCCTCGGCCTTGGTTTGTTCGTAGGTATTGCGATAGCTCTGGCCTACAGCAAGTTCGCTTTCGCGCACCAGGTCCGAGCGTTCGCCAGCCACGTAGGCTGTGCCCACGTAGGCCAAACTCCGCAATTGGCGCATGCCCGCGGCGAAATCGAGCACACGGCGCGTGCCCTCGACGTTGATGCGCCGCGCCTCGTCCAGCGAGTGATCGAAACGCACCGTGGCGGCGGAGTGAATCACGCGGCCTGTCTCCGCAGAGAGGCGCTCCAAAGCAGCGGGCTCCAGGCCACAATTGGGCAGGCCAACATCTCCGGAATGAACCTCAACGCGGTCGCGCGCGTCTGGAGGGACAATCAAATCGGCGCGCTGCTGACCAGATTGATCAGGCCTGTCGCGAATGAGCAGCGCCAGCCTGGCACGCGGTTGGCGAACCAACAGTTCGCGAACCAGCTGTGTTCCGAGAAAACCGGTCGCGCCGGTAATAAGGATAAGTTCTTCACTGTTCATTCGAATTCCGGCCTCGATGCTCGAACAACTCGAAGGCCGATGGACGATGACCTATAAGTGCCGGGGCAACGGTAAAGTGATTCCAGTTTATAGATCGAAGGCCCAGGCAGGAAAGCTCGACGATGCAATCCTGACAGATCGGGAGGTTGAAGCCGCCTCGGTGAGGTCCTGCTATCAAAAGTGAAAACGCAAAGTTAGTGATTGCTCTTCAGCTCTTCGCGTTGGAAAAGATCCAAAACATAGGCCCCCGCGCCGTATCCGACCATCGGCAGGGCTCCCGTTGGGTCGCCCACCGCTCCAGGAAACAGCTCGCAGGGCACGGCAACGTACATTTCGGGAATAATGTTGTGGTCCGAGGCTGCTTTGTCAACGATGCGTTTGAGCAGAGCGGCAGCTTCTGCATTCCTTCCCAGCCGTCGATACACTTCAGCCAAGCTGAGATCGACAAACAGAAACTCCTGCCTCTCGTACCAATACTCAAAGATAGCGGGATCCGTATAGGTACTGCGAACACGGCGATAGCCGCCTGAATCCACTTTCAGCAGTTCCATCCTTTCCACAGTGTCGTGCACGATCGCCGGATCTGTGACCACCCCGAAGTTGATTACCGCGAGTAAGGCTCCGTCGATATCGTTCTTCACTCCTTCTTCCAGGGTTCCGTGTAGCTTTCCGCCCAGGACAAAAGCCGCGCCGAATCCCTTCTCCAGCTGGGCAACCTGACTCAGGATTTCTGTTCGGGTCGGTTCGTCGCCCGCGCGTCGAGCCGTTTCCGCAAAATCTTTCAAGCCCACAATGGCGGCGGCCGTAGAAAAGGCAAAATGCTTCTTGTCTTTCTGCCGCTCCTCCCAGATCGAAGTGTCTGCCGCAACGATTGACCCCCGGTCGTATTTCTCCAGGTTTGCCAGCAGCGGCTTCACGACATAATCTCTGGCGCTTTCGTAGAGTGGACCACGATAGGTGGCGGTCTGCAGCAACGCGGGATCGTCGTATTGCCGCAGGTATTCGCCGAGCACCCAAAGCGCAAGGCCCCAATCGTCAAACTCGATATTGGTACTTCCCTCCATGGTGAAAAAAGGTTCTTCTGAGCCATCACCGAAGTAGCGGACGACGGAGATCTGGTAGTCGGCGCCCTGCGTCTCCGCACGCATTTTCCCCGTAGGCTGAGCGTTGAAATAGGCCAGCAGCGCGGCACGCGCTTCTTCCCGATGGCCCATACGCGCGAGCGCAACTGCCGCATACGCCATGTCGCGCGCCCATGGCGTGAACCACACGCCGTCAGGCAGACTCGCAACAATGAGTCCGTTGCTCTTGCGATCAGGACGGTTGGGCTCACGGCTTTGCGCAATGCGGAGCATCACCTCGCTTTGACGCCAGAGATGCCGTTCCTCTTCGCTGGCAAATCGCACCGCCGGCTTCACACGCCATTGTTCGAGTTCCGCAATCTCCCGCTTCGCCAGAGCCTGGGTAGAAAGTGCGCGTTGCCAGTGGTTGAATTCTCGAACTGCCGGTTCCAATTCGTTATCGCTTTCGAGAGAGATCAGTGCCCATCCCGGTCTGCCTGATAGAACCTGCTGCGATCGCGCGGGATCGACCCATTTCTGGCCGAGAGGAAGGAGCAACAACGATTCCTGAACTCCGTCGAATTTCAGGAGTTGCATTTCCCTGCCAAACAGGCGCACCGCTCTTTCCGAGCTGACGGGATGGCTCCAATCCGCATGCCAACCGACCTTCCGGG
>Ga0187863_10001845_pt1 | contig 16612 bp, 15 predicted proteins | sample June2016WEW_11_1_FD_132975 | JGI IMG/M metagenome (GOLD analysis project Ga0187863, IMG submission 132975) | Peatland microbial communities from SPRUCE experiment site at the Marcell Experimental Forest, Minnesota, USA - June2016WEW_11_10 | ecosystem: Environmental > Terrestrial > Soil >... | reverse complement strand
GCTATTTTTCATCGGACTGGCCGCATTCTTCTTCTTTATCTACGGTCGCCACAAGGCGCCAGGAAAAATTGGGAAGGGCACGACTTTAGTCGTGCCGCTGTGAGCAAGAGCTACCCGGCCTTCAGGCCCTGAGGTATGCAGGAGGAAGCACATGCCAGGCGGAGTTCAAACCGCAGTCCGCACTTACCAGATGTTCATCAACGGCGAATGGGTCGACAGCAAGTCGGCGAAGACTTTCCCGGTCTATGATCCTTCGACGGAAGAAGTGATCGCCCAGGTTCCCGACGCCGGTCCCGACGACGTGAACCGCGCTGTCGCCGCTGCCAAAGCCGCATTTGAAGATGGTCCGTGGGCGACCACGACCGCGCAGGAACGAGGTCGCGTGCTGTTTCGCCTCTCGGAAAAAATTCGCGCCAATCTCGCCACGCTCGCAGAACTCGAATGCCGCAACACTGGCAAGCCCATCGTCGAAGCCGAGTTCGACATCAACGATGCCGCCACTTGCTTCGAATACTACGGCGGTCTCGCAACCAAAGTGGTCGGCTACGTGAATCCTGTGCCCGACAACGCCATGAGCCTCACGCTCAAAGAGCCGGTGGGAATCGCTGGGCAGATTATTCCGTGGAACTACCCGCTGCTGATGGCCGCGTGGAAACTGGCGCCCGCCCTCGCCGCCGGTTGCACGTGCATCCTCAAACCCGCCGAGCAAACGCCGCTGACCGCGTTGGAATTCGCCAAATATTTTGCAGATTGCGGCCTGCCGCCGGGTGTTGTCAATGTGATCACCGGTTTCGGCGAATCCTGCGGCGCTCCGTTGGTGCAGCATCCGGATGTCAACAAGATCGCCTTCACCGGCAGCGCCGCGGTCGGCAAAATCATCGTGAAACAGGCTGCTGATACGGTGAAGCGCGTCACTCTTGAGCTCGGTGGCAAATCGCCGAACATCTTTTTCGCCGACGCGGATTTCGAAGCCGCCATCGATGGTGCGCTGTTCGGTGTCTTCATCAATCAAGGCGAAGTCTGCTCCGCCGGGAGCCGCATCCTGGTGCAGAAGACAATTTACAAAAAGTTTGTCGAGGCTATGACCGAAAAGGCGATGAAAATAAAACTCGGTCCGCCGCTCGAACGTGAGACCAAGATGGGTCCGCTGGTCAGCAAAGAGCAATACGACCGCGTCAACTCCTACATTGAGATCGGCAAGAAGGAGGCCAAACTTACCTCCGGCGGCGGGCGCCCGGAAAAATTCGCCAAGGGCTACTACGTGCAACCCACGATTTTCTCCGATGTGACCAACTCCGCCCGCATTGCCCGGGAAGAAATTTTCGGCCCTGTCGCGGCAGTGATTCCTTTCGAAGACGAAAAAGACGCGCTGAAGATCGCCAACGATTCTCCTTACGGCCTGGCGGCTGCCGTGTGGACGCGAGATATTTTCCGAGCCATGCGCGCCGTGAAAGCGCTGCGCGCCGGAATCGTCTGGGTCAACCACATGCAGCCCACCTACGTGGAAGCGCCGTGGGGAGGGTACAAGCAATCCGGCTTCGGCCGCGAACTTGGACCCTGGGGCATCGAAGAGTATCTCGAGACCAAGCAGGTATATATCAATTTGAACGAAGCGCCAATTGGCTGGTATTGAAAAGCAGTGGCTAGTAGCTAGTTGGGCCTTATTTCTTCGTTACGAGCAACTAGCCGCTAAATAGTGAGAGAACCGAGATCTACGATGTCCACGATTCAATTACGCACGCAAATCCCCGGGCCCAAATCCCAGGCACTCTCTGCGCGCCGCGCACAAGCTGTGCCCCGCGGGCTTTCTCACGGCACACCCATTTATGTCGCCAAGGCCGAAGACGCATGGCTGGAAGATGTCGACGGCAACCGCTACATCGATTTCGCCGGAGGCATCGGCTGCCTCAACGTGGGCCATCGGCAGAAAGCTGTTCTCGAAGCCCTGCACGGACAGCTCGACAAATTCCTCCACACTTGCGTGCAGGTCACGCCCTACGAAAGCTACATTCGCCTCGCCGAGCGCATGAACGAAGTTACGCCGGGCAACTTTGCGAAGAAAACTATCTTTGTGAACAGCGGCGCGGAGGCGGTCGAAAACGCGGTGAAGATCGCCCGCGCTTACACCAAGCGTCCCGGCATCATCGCCTTTGAAGACGCCTTCCACGGCCGCACCATGATGACTCTGGCTCTCACCAGCAAGACTCATCCTTACAAGGCGGGATTTGCGCCGCTTCCGGGCGAGGTCTATCGCGTCCCGTTCGCTTACTGCTATCGCTGCTCTTATAACCTGAAGTATCCCTCGTGCGATCTATACTGCGCGCGGCATTTGGAAGATACATTCAAGCGCGTCGTGGCCAACGAAGAAGTTGCGGCGGTGATTGCAGAACCAGTTTTGGGCGAAGGCGGATTTGTCGCGCCTCCACCCGACTATTTCAAAGTTCTCATCGAACTATGCCACAGGCACGGAATTCTTTTCATCGCCGACGAAGTTCAGTCCGGCTTCGGGCGCACCGGTGCTCTGTTCGCCAGCGAACGCTATGGCATTGAGCCTGATCTACTGGTCACAGCGAAATCTCTGGGCGGTGGCCTGCCGCTTGCGGCGGTTACGGGCCGCGCTGAGATCATGGATGCTCCCGGCCCCGGCGGACTCGGCGGGACATTTGCGGGCAACCCGCTGTCGTGCGCAGCGGCCCTTGCCGTTCTCGATTTGTTCGAGAGTGAGAATTTGTTGACGCGAGCGAACGAACTCGGGGACCGCTTCCAGCGCCGCGCGCGCGAGTGGCAGCGCCGCTGGCCGATTGTCGGCGACGTGCGCGGGCTCGGCGGCATGCAGGCCATCGAACTGGTGCAGTCGCAGGAAACCAAAATTCCCGCCGCGGATGAGACCAAGCAGATTACGCAGTATTGCTACGAGCACGGCCTGATCACCATCACCGCGGGTTCGTATTCCAACGTGATCCGAATTCTGGTCCCGCTGGTCGCGACGAACGAGCAGATTGACGAGGGCCTGGACGTGCTTGAGTCGGCTCTCGCCAGCGTCTGCGACAAGAAAGGCGCGGTCGCGCAGTTGGTGTAATAATCTGATTTACTCTTCGCGATAGCAGAGGCAATCTCATGACGTCAGTAGCCGCACCTCCCATCATCCGGCTTACCAACTACATCAACGGCCAATGGACCGACTCGCACGCCTCCGAATGGCGCGACGTGGTCAATCCCGCTACCGGCGAGACGCTGGCACAAGTCCCGCTCGCCGACGCTGCGGAAGTGAACACCGCGATCGAGGCCGCTGCAGCCGCATTTCCCGAGTGGCGCCGCACTCCGCCGGAAGACCGCATCCAGCCGCTGTTCAAGCTGAAGATGCTGCTCGAGGATCACATTGGCGACATTGCGCGCATCATCACGCAAGAAAATGGCAAGACCTTCGCCGAGGCCAAGGCGGAAATGCGCCGCGCTATCGAAAATGTTGAAGTCGCCTGCGGCATTCCCATGATGATGCAGGGCTACAACCTCGAAGACGTGGCTCGCGGCATCGACGAGATGATGATTCGTCAGCCCCTCGGCGTCACTGCCGCCATCGTGCCCTTCAATTTTCCCGGCATGATCGCGTTCTGGTATCTGCCGTACGCCATCGCCACCGGCAACACGTTCATCCTCAAACCGTCGGAGCGTGTTCCGCTCACTATGCGCTACGTGTATGAGCTTCTGGAAAAGACTGGCCTGCCTAAAGGCGTAGTGAACTTGGTCAATGGCGGCAAGGCGGTGGTTGATGCGCTCATCGACCACCCCAAGGTTCGCGCCATCAGCTTCGTTGGATCGACTCCGGTCGCGCGCTACATCTATGCGCGCTCCGGTGAAAAAGGAAAGCGCTGCCAGTGCCAGGGCGGGGCCAAGAATCACGTCGTCGTTCTTCCCGACGCAGACATGCCCATGGCCACGCAGATTATCAGCGATAGCGCGTTTGGATGCGCCGGGCAGCGTTGCCTCGCCGTCTCCGTCGCGGTCACCATCGGCGAAGCGCAGAAAACTTTTCGCGACTCCATTGCTGACGCCGCCGCAAAACTCAAAGTGGGCAACGGCCTCGAGGATGGCGTGCAGATGGGCCCCGTCATCACGCCGCAAAGCAAAGAACGTGTCGAATCGCTGATCGACCTTGGCGAAAAGCAAGGTGCGAAGGTCCTGCTCGACGGCCGTAACTCGAAGGTTCCTCGCTACGAGTCGGGAAACTTCGTGAACCCCACGATCCTCGATGACGTTCCCGCAACCAGCGACCTCGCCGACACGGAAATCTTCGGGCCGGTTCTCAGTCTCGTCCATGCCAGCGATATGGACGAAGCCCTCGCTTTTCTCGAGCGCAGCGCCTACGGCAATCAAGCGTCGTTGTTCACATCGAGCGGATCTGCCGCGCGCCGTTTCCGCTACGAAGCCCCCGCGGGAAATATCGGCATCAACATCGGAGTCGCCGCGCCCATGGCCTATTTCCCCTTCAGTGGTTGGAAGAACAGTTTCTTCGGCGATCTCCACGGCCAGGGCCGCGACGCCATCGAGTTCTACACCGACAAGAAAGTGGTAGTCGAGCGCTGGGCCAAGGAGCACTCACGCAAGTTCTGAGTTCTTACCACGGAGACACGGAGACAGGGAGAAAGCCAAGGAAACAAATATTTAGTTCTTCTCCGCGTCTCTGTGTCTCCGTGGTATTAAGCTTTCATTATGAGGAATCCATGAATATTGCTACAGCAACACCCGCCATGACCGGCCAGGAAATCGTTGACCTTACCAAGAAGCACACGCTGTTCGAATGGTCCGCGCAATCGAAGGTTGATCCCATTCCCGTGGCTCGCGCCAAGGGCATTCACTTCTGGACGCCCGAGGGCAAGCGCTTCATCGACTTCAACAGCCAGTTGATGTCGGTGAACATCGGCCACGGAGACGAGCGCGTCATCCAGGCTATTCATGAGCAGGCGCAGACTCTTTGCTATGCGAATCCCTTTATGGCGACCGAGCCCCGCGCTCGCCTCGGAGCCAAACTCGCCGAAATCACCCCCGGGGACATCGACACGTTCTTCTTCACTAACGGCGGCGCCGAGGCCAACGAGAACGCCATCAAGATTGCCCGCTTCTTCACCGGACGCCAGAAGATCATGGCGCGTTACCGCTCTTATCACGGCGCAACCGCCGGCGCCGTCACCCTCACCGGCGATCCGCGCCGCTGGGCCGCTGAGCCGGGTATTCCGGGCGTGGTGCGCGTGCTCGATCCTTATCACGGCATCGAGCGCGGCTGGGAGTCTGCGGAAACTTCGCTTCAGATGATCGAGGAGATTATCCAACTGGAAGGTTCGCATACGATCGCGGCCTTCATTCTCGAGACCGTCGTGGGCACCAACGGAATCCTCATCCCGCCCGACGGCTACATGCAGGGCGTGCGCAAGCTGTGCGACAAGTACGGCATCCTCATGATTGCCGACGAAGTGATGGCCGGCTTCGGCCGCACCGGCGAGTGGTTCGCCATTGACCACTGGAAAGTCGTCCCTGACTTGATCTCCATGGCCAAGGGATTAACTTCCAGCTATTTGCCGCTGGGAGCCGTGGGCATGCGCCATCACATCGCGCAGTATTTTCAGGATAAGGTTTTCTACGGGGGCCTCACCTACAACAGCCATCCCATGGGATGCGCCGCCGCGCTGGCTACGATTCGTGTCTACGAAGAAGATGATCTTATCGACAATGCGAAGAAGATGGGCGCGGTGATGAAAGGACTCGGCGCGGAATTGCAGGCCAAGCATCCGTCCGTGGGAGCGGTGCGCTCCATCGGACTGTTTGGCATCGTCGAACTTATCCGCAGCCGCAAGACACGGCAACCCATGGCTCCGTTCAACGGCACTTCCGAAGAGATGGCCGCCCTGGGGCGCTTTTTCCGCGAGCAGGGCCTCTACACGTTGGTGCGCTGGAACACTTTCTACACCAACCCGCCGCTCTGCATTAACGAACAGCAGTTGCGCGAGGCCTTCGCCATCATCGACAAGGGCCTCGAGATCACCGATAAAGCCGTGAAGGACTAGAGGCGGACGGTCGACGAATCCAGCGTTCTCCCGAGCTAAGCTGCCGAGGGCGTGCGGCCCAGCGCTGCGATCTGCGCGGAATTGAATCCGACAATCGAAACATCGCCGGGAACGCGCAGTCCGGCCTCGCGGATGGCATGAAGAGCACGCAGGAAATGTTCCGCGCCCACAAACATCAGCGTGCCGCTGGCATTGCCCATGTCTTGATTCCCAACGGCCGGCGCCGCGCCTGTTTGGGTGCGCAACGCACGCGCCACGGGGTTGGGTTGATAGTTCAGTTCGCGCGCTGCAGCAAAGACGCGATCCTTCGTCCGCTGCGGAATAGACGCCGATCCCGGAGCATTGTTCAGCACCAGTGAAACTGTGCCGGGAGCAAGGCCCACGCTCTCCGCCACCGTTTTCAGGGTCACCGCCCCTGGTCTCTTCAAGCCATTCTTCTTGTTGCTGGTCATGTTGTTTCGAATCATGTTGTCCCCCTTCACTCCTGGCGACTCCAGACGGGCGATCCAGACTTCTTCTCCCAAGTGCTGGCGATCAGGCCGCTCGGCGAAAGATGACACCTCCGGCAAAGCGGTGGCATCGTCGCGGGTTCGGAACAATCAGGAATAGCGACTCGGAAGGACTGGGCGAATCGCGTACATCACGCGGACATCAGGGGCCGCATGACCAACTATTCCAAAGAAAAACTGCGTCTACAATCTGACAAAGACCCGGGGCAAAGTCCAATCGAAAAAAGTTATCGCGACGATTACCTGCAGCGAATCGGAGACTGAATCGAATCACGGCGTCGGCAGGGCAAACCTATTGTTGCTGCTGTTGTTGCTCGTGTTCGGCGCGAGTGCTTCGCGGCGCAAATACCGGGCGCGATTGGATCACAATGCTCGGCGCCATGGGCTCCGGCAGTGGAGCGTCCGAGGGGCTCACCGTCACCGACACGCTCAGTTCACTTTGCGCTTCTCCCTTGTAGACACCGCGAGTGGGAGGAACATCGGCGTAATCGCGTCCAATCGCAACTCGTATATGCCGGTCCGCGCCGATCAGGTTGTTAGTGGGATCGAATGCAACCCAGCCCAACCGGGGCACCAGCGCCTCCACCCACGCGTGAGACGCGCCTTCCAGGGAGCGGTCGCGTTTTTCTCGCGTCGGATCGCGATGGAACATGTAGCCGCTGACATAGCGACAAGGCACCTGCAGCGGGCGCACCAGCGCGATCATGATGTGAGCGAAATCCTGGCACACCCCGCGGCGGGAGTGCAGAGCTTCTTCAATCGGCGAGTCGACATTCGTGCTGTTCGGCACGTAGGCAAACATGCCGTAAATGGCCTCATTCAGCTCGGTCAGCAGCTCCAGTGGATTTCCACGCCGGACGCACTTGAGTTCTTGCGAGAGCTGCTCGAGCGGTTCACTCGAGCGGGCGAAGTGGCTCGGCAAAAGCATTTCCCAATAGTCGTCGGCCGCAACCTGGGCGTCGAGGTCGGCCCAGTCGCCTGCGTCCGAGGCGCGCGGCGCAGATGCGTCCTGCACTTCGACCACAGACTGCGCGGTGAGTTCAAGTTGAGTATGACTCCCAGCTATATCGAAGTGGTGCACGATGTTGCCAGGGAAATCACGGTATTGCATGATGTTCGTCGCCGGGTTCACGTCGAGATGGAAGCTGAGGCAGCGTTGCCCCCCTTCGCTGCGCGGCTGCATGCGCACCTCCATCACACTCTCGCGGATCGCGGGCTCGTAATGGAATGTGGTGGTGTGACGGACCGAGTAAATCAAGGCAACACCCTCTCCTCAAATGGCAGATTCTTAGTTGCTTACGCGACCAGCGCCGACTCCACCGAGTAGTCAAAGTAAACCTGATGAATCGCAGTGTGCGCTTGCGCGCACTGCCAGCGAATGCTGTCAACATACGCGGTGGGTCCCGAGGCCATGATCTCGTCGATCTGGCTGAAGCTCAGGGTAGCGCGCAACCGCCCCGCCAGGCGCAGCGGTTGTTCCGCCTTGCGTTCCGTCAGTTCTCCAATCGCACGCAGGGCGGAATGCACCATGTCGACGGAAAAGCGCACGGAATGCGGAAAGTTCGAGTTCAACAGCAGAAACTCCGCCACCCGCAGGGGCCGCAACTCCGCAGTGTAGGTCTTGCAGTAGGCTTCAAACGCCGCACAGGATTTCAGCAGTCCCACCCACTCCAGGTACTCCTCGTTTTCGACGGACTGATCCAGCGATTGTGGCAACCGCCGGAAATGCGCACCGATCAGCCGCGCCAGCGCATCGGTGCGCTCCACAAATCGTCCCAGTTGAATGTAATGCCAGCCTTCGCCGTGCGACATGGTGGAATCGGTTACGCCCTGGAACAGGTGCGCGCCTTCCTGCACCGCGCGAAAAAAAATGTAAGAGTGCAGCAGCCACGCTTCGCTCGAGGTGGTGCTGTTCACTTGTAGATACAGGCGATTGAGCTGCTCCCACATTTCCGTGCTGCATTGTTCGCGGACCTGCCGCAGGTTCTCCCGCGCCGCGGCTACGCACGAAATAATCGACGAACCGTTGCTGCGATCCAGAGTGAGAAGCTGCGTGAGAGTCGGGGCGTCGATTGTGCCGTCCTCGGGAGGCTCGACCTGCGATGCTTCCAGCAGGCGCAACCAGCGTCCCGCGCCCGCTTCCGGAGATTGATCCAGCCGCAGCTGAAAATCCACGTCGATCAGGCGCGCGGTGTGCTCGGCGCGTTCCAGGTAGCGGCTCATCCAATACAAACTGTCCGCCACCCGCGACAGCATGGTTGTTTCTCTCTCCCCGCTCATGCGCGCAGCACCCACGTATCTTTGCTGCCCCCGCCCTGTGAGGAGTTAACCACCAGCGATCCGCGGCGCAAAGCCACGCGCGTCAGTCCGCCTGGCACCAGAGTTACGTTCTCACCATAAAGAATGTAGGGACGAAGGTCCACGTGCCGCGCCTGCGCTTCGCCCTCCAGAAAGCACGGCGCACGCGACAGACTTAGCGTAGGTTGCGCAATATAGTTCCGCGGCTCAGCCATAATTCGCTGGCGGAATTCTTCGCGCTGCTCTGCCGAACTGTGCGGTCCGATCAACATGCCGTATCCGCCCGACTCGCCCACCGCCTTTACTACCAGTTCGTCGAGATGTTCCAGAACGTAATTTCGCTGCGACCGGTCGGTCAGCATATAAGTCTGCACGTTGGCCAGAATGGGATCCTCACCCAGGTAGTAGCGGATGATCGCCGGCACGTAAGCATAAACCGCTTTGTCGTCGGCAATGCCCGTTCCGATCGCGTTGGCCAGCATCACATTGCCGGCACGGTAGGCGTTGAACAATCCGGGCACGCCCAAAGTCGAATCCCGCCGGAAGCAAAGTGGGTCGATGAAATCGTCGTCCACGCGCCGGTAGATCACATCCACGCGCCGCAGTCCCGCCGTGGTGCGCATGTAGACGACATTCTCGTGCACCAGCAGATCGCGGCCCTCCACCAACTCAATTCCCATCTGCTGCGCCAGAAATGTGTGTTCGAAATACGCCGAATTGAAAACGCCCGGCGTGAGCAGTACCACTTTCGGCTCGTGCCGCCCCGTGGAGTTCGGCGGGCTCAGCGCGCGCAGTGTCGCCAGCAGCGCCTGCGCATAATGATCCACGGGGCTCACGCCGTAGTCGCGGAACAGGGTAGGGAAGACCTTTTTCAAAACTTTGCGGTTCGCCAGCATGTAGGAAACGCCGCTGGGCACTCGCAGATTATCTTCCAGCACGGCGAAACTGCCGTCGGGCAGCCGCACCAGGTCGGTGCCGCAGATGCTGACATAAATTCCGCGCGGTACCGTCAGCCCGCGCATCTCACGCCGGAAATGGCGGCAACTGTAAACCAGTTCGCGGGGCACGATGCCATCCGCCAGAATCCTTCCCTGGTGGTAGACGTCTTCCAGAAAAAGGTTGAGCGCCGCGATTCTCTGGGTGAGTCCGCTTTCTATCTTGCGCCATTCGTGGTTGGGAATTATGCGCGGCAACAGATCGTTCGGGAACACGCGCTCCGTGCCTTCGTCGGCGCCATAGACCGTGAAGGTGATTCCCTGATGCAGAAAAGAAAGGTCGGCAGCTTGCTGGCTCTTGCGTAATTCCTCGGGAGGTAGTTCCAGTAGCGTCTGAAAAAGCGCCTGATAGTGTGGACGCGGCACTCCCGGAGCTTCGAACATCTCATCGTAGGCCCCACCAAACTGGTAGTTCCGGAACGGAGGCCGAAACAACGTGTGGACAGACTCCGGCATCACCATTCTTCTTAACACACTCCGGGCTCGGGTGCGGCTATGCGGCACTCCAGGACTCTAAGGGGCGGTCCAGCCCAAGTCCAATCTAATTTGTTTATGGCTTCTATTCGGTTTTTTACGGGGTCTTCACTTGACTTTAGCCCGGACGGGCTCAGAGGCTACGCACGCCAAATGCGCTGCTGAACGTCCAGCGAGGAAACCATCACCGGCTCGTGGTGTACCTGCGCCGCGTGCTGATTCAGCGCCCCCGCGGCCTGGGTACGGAGGTTGCCATTGCGCGCGTCGAACTCTGCCGTAGTGACGCTATGTTTGCAGCGCACGCAGGTGAACTGCATGCCGCCCGCGATTCGTTTGATGGTGTAGTGTCTCACTGGCTTGATTGTAGTCCCCGCCACAGAAATCGCAGCAGAAACGCACGAAGAAAGCCGCACCAGAGGTGGGCGGCGAAGGTAATGCGCGAGTAAGTAAAGTCGGGCGCCGGAAAGTCGATAGGGACTCGGCGGGGACCAGACGCGAGCCTGTCGACGACGTTACAGAAAGTTTGACCTTACAGAAGCCTTGCCCGTGCAAGAAGTCTTGTCATTCCGAACAGTAAGTCGTGTCATCCCGAGCGAAGCGAGGAATCTGTTTTCTGCTCGTGCAGGCACGGATTCGTCCGGGCGCGCCCGCCTGGCCCAAGAATCGTCACTTTGCCAGCCGGTTGTATTTTTTCAGCACCTCGCGGAGGCGGTCGTGCGGAAGCGCGATCACCTCGTGATTGTCGATGCCCTTCATGGTTTCCGCTGCGACCATAGCGTTGACAATGGCCTCTTCGGTGGCCTGGACGGTGGCAAGAAAGATGGGATCCATCGAATCGTTCGGAAGCATGGTGAGCTGGTGCAGTCCTTTCGTGCCGACCGCACCGGGATTGGCGGTGGAAAAAGCAATAAAGATGTCTCCCGAACCATCGCCGGAATAGCTGCCATCGCGGCCCAGGCCCAGGGAAACTCTTCTGGCCACGCGCTTAAGCTGCGTCGGAATCAGCGGAGCATCGGTCGCGACGACCACAATAATCGAGCCAGTATCATTGCCGTAAGCGGGATGCTCGGGAATTTCCTTGCCCACAGGAACGCCGGCGATGCGGAGCTCGCCGCGGCGGCCGTAGTTACACTGCACCAGCACACCGACGGTATAGCTCCCAGCTTTAGCGTCAAGCACACGGGAAGACGTCCCGATGCCCCCTTTGAATTCGTTGCAAACCATTCCCGTGCCACCGCCCACGTTGCCTTCTTCCACCAAACCGGAGTGCGCTACGTCGAGCGCGTGGAAGGCGTCCTCAGGGTGCACGTGGAATCCGTTGATGTCGTTGAGCCAGCCGTCCCAGGTCTCTGCCACGACCGGCAGCGACCACCAGTAGCCTTCCATGTCAGGAGTGCCATGCTTCACTTTCCACGCGATGACGGCGTCGCGGACCACGCCGACGCTGTGCGTGTTGGTGATCATCACCGGTCCGTTGAGAAAGCCGGAGTCTTCCACCCACGTGGTGCCGGTCATCTCACCGTTCCCGTTGAGCGTGAACCAGGCGGCGAAAACAGCGTCATCACTGGTCTTCCCACGGGGATGAATCGCAGTAACTCCGGTGCGCACCGGCCCCTGGCCGACTACGAGTTTGCCTTCGCCGGAGATGAGCGTGGTGTGGCCGACCTCAACTCCACTGACGTCGGTAATGGCGTTGTTGGGGCCGGGCGCGCCGTCGAAGGGCACGCCCAGATCGCGCGCCCGCGGCTTGGTCTGGGCGGAGACAGCGACCGTGAAAGTGAGAATGAACGCAGAGAGAACGACGCGGGGAATTCGACGCTCGAACATGGAGCCTCCGGAGAACGAGGAAGTATACAGGGACGGCGGGCGTTGAGGGACATGGCGTAGAGTGGGGTACAATCAACGTAAGAAGTTCCTTCGGAGTGAGATCATGGACGGCTGGAAAAAGGCACTGGTAGCGGGTTCGATGGGCGTAGCAACGATTCTGTTTGTGAAGAAAAAGTATCCGGCAGGCGTGCTGGCCTCAGGTGTTGGATTGGCTCTGCTGGCGTCGGAATATCCGGAGAAGTTCGAGAAACTGCGCCGGTCGCTGCCGGATTATTTCGACCGCGGGATGCAGGTGATGGAGATGGCCGCGCGCGCCGGCAAACGGATCACCGAAGCGGCGGGACAATCAGCCGCCAACGCCTGGGAAGAAATCGGCGGGTGAGAAAGGCGGGCTTCGGGCTTCAGCTTTCGGGCTTCGGCTTTACCCTTTCATTGGTGCCGGCCTTTGAACCCGTCCTGAATCGCGTTCTTCCAAACCTAGTTCATCGAGGAGTCTGGCTGAAGCCCGAAAGCCGAAGCCCGAAGCCCGCTTTGAGCCGCCTCACTGCACTGCCGTAGTCCATGCCAGCCCATCTACTCCGCGGCTCAAGCTGATAGGTTCTTCCATCTGCCACGAACTCAGGTTGAGCACCGCGATTTTCCCCGCCTGGATGCAGCTCACATACGCCACATCGCCGCCCGGCCGCGCCAGCAGTTCGAGAGGAATCCCCGGCAAATCAAACGAATGGACAATCTTCAGCGTCTGCAAATCGACCGCGTACAAACGATGCCGGTCGGAACCGTTCGTCGCCACCAGCAGCCAGCGTCCATCCGGCGTCGGAGTCGAAGCGTAAGCCATTTCCGGCATCGCAATCCAGTCGGTAACTTTATTGCTGGCCGTGTCGATCACCGCGACCCGCGCCGATTCGCGATCGTGCGTGAACACCCGGCGGCCGTCGGGAGAAATCGAAATTCGCTGAATCATCTTCGCGACGGGAATCACAGTGATCAGCTTTCTAGTCTTGAGGTCGAGCACGCTCACGCTCCCCGCGCTCACATTGGCGGTGTAGGCGCGTTGCCCGTCCGGCGTCAGCACGAGCATGTGGGTTTGCGGCTGATCCGTTGGAATCTTGGCCAGCACCTTCTGCGTCGCCGGATCAATTACGGCGACCGCATTGTCCAGTTCCGCAGTCACGTAGAGCAATCCGTCCGGCCCCAGTTGTGCGCGGTGAGGCCGCACCGGCTTGCCCAGATCCATCGTTCCTACAAGCTTTCGTGCCTGCAGATCGACAATGTCAATCGTGTTTCCGTCCGTGCCCGGCTCCCCAATGGCAACGTTGCTGTAGATGGGCACGTAGGCCAGCCGTCCATCTTTGGAAAGCGTTACCTCATGCCCGTTGACGCCCACCACCACGCGCCCGATCTCACGCTTGGCTACGGGATCGACCAGCAGCAAAGCGTGGTCAAACTGATTTTCCACCACCAGCAAACCTGAGGGTGCAGCTGCGCTGGCGTTCGGGACCGGAGCAGAATTTACTCCGGCGACAATCGTAAACAGGACTACAAAGAAGATTGCGATAGTTACCAACATCGGGAGCCGAGTGAGCATTGCCGCACCTCCGGTGCGCAGCCATTATGACGGCATCCAGCGTCGCGAGCAAGGCAGAAGCCGCGGAGCGCGAACGAGTGGAAAAAGAATCAGCAGCGGGAGTTGGGAAAGAGAGCAGACGCGAATTGAACTTCGACCCAGCCAGGCGATCTGGTAAAGTTTGCCCATGCTGAGCCCCGAGGCGAAACAGAGAATTCAGATTGTCCTGATCCTGGCGATGGCAGTGGCGGCGGTGCGCGTCGGAGTCATTCTCTTCCAGCGGCACGCCGACGAAGTCGACCGGGCGAACAAAATTAAGGCGCGGAACGCCGGCTACTCCAATCCCGACTACTACGTGAACCCCAAGAAGCTTTATCCCTATGACGTCAAGTCGGCGAAGCAGCTCACCCAGCAGCCGGTGTGGGCCAAGGAAGGCTACAAATACACCTACTATCCTTACGATGCGGCGAGCAAGCACGTCGACTTCGCGCATGAGGCCGGACTGTTACTCCCCATCGAGCGCCTCGAGATCAAAGACGTAGTCACCGATATTCCACACGCCCCCGGAAGCCGTCGCCAGATGTTGGCCGTGTTCGAGAAAAACGGCAAGACCTACGCGGTGCCCATCGGCTTCGAAGACAACGGGCAGTACACCATCTATTCCGACGAAATGCTTTTCATCGAAGATCCTCACGTCCTATACAAACACTGGCCCGCGGACGTCTGGCAGGCCGTCGATCAGCACGAAGTAAAGCCCGGCATGAATGAACTGCAGGCGGATTTCGCCGTGGGCATGGGTGTGCCGGATTCCGGCAGCAGTTCCTACGAAAAAACCGTGCGCTATCCGAACGGAGGAAAGCCCCTGGTGGTGGTCTACCACGACGGCAAGGCCGCCGAGGTCACGGCGGGAACGCCGGCATCTTAATGTGATCGTAGGCGCCCGAATGTGAACGGGAGATGGAGTTCCTTGGCAGATCTCCGCCCGTCGATGGTCTATTTCACTCCCGCCAGCGCCTTCGAGACCTCCGCAATATCGGGCACCACTGGGATGTCGTAATTCTTGTGCCAGGCGAGTTTGCCGTCGCGGTCAATGATGGAAATGGCCCGGCCGGTGATGCCTTTCTCTTCCAAATACACGCCATATTTCGCCGCGACTGCGCCCTTTGGATGGAAGTCGGCAAGCAGCGGGTAGCTGATGTGCATTTTCTCGGCATAGGCCTGGTGTGACCACACGCTGTCCACGCTCAGACCAAGCACTTGCGCGTCGAGCTGCTCAAACTGCTTCATATCGTTGACCAGGCAGGCATGCTCCTTGGTGCAAACTGGACTCCAGTCCAGCGGATAGAAAACCAGGACGACGCGCTTCTTGCCGCGGAAATCACTCAGTTTTACTTCCTTCTGGTTCTGGTCCTTCAAAGAAAATTCAGGTGCGGGCGCGCCCACCGATGCTGACATAATGCCTCCATGAAAAGTGGATTTCGTCTCAAAGGATTTACACGCAATGATAACTGACTTCGCTCCGCCTAGCTGCCTTTCGCAAAAACAGCCGAAAAGATTGCCGCTTCCAAGCGTTCGGCGACCTATTTCACTACCGGCGAATTTTCATCGGCGAGCTTGGTCTCGTCAGCGTGAATCTTGAAATCATCCTCCGCGTAGAAGGACCGGTGTTGAGCGTCGAGCTGTTTTGGTGTCATCGTGAGCACGAAGCTGTCTTTCTTGCCTTGGAAGCTGGCTGTGTAATCGCCGCGGTGGGGGTCGACCATGCGTTTGGTAAAAGTTCCGGAGTGCACCAGTTCCGCGAGCGTGGTGGCGAAATGGTCATACTGCTTATTGAACTGCCGTTGCGCGCGCAGCACCACGCGCATATAGCCCAGCGCCGCCGCCTCGGACTCGGAACGAGCAGGATCTCCCGGGAACTTCGGTTTGTAAGCTGGCTCAGCCGACGGAGCCGTCGCAGCCGGCGAAGTCTGAGCCGGCGAAGCAGCGGGCGCATCCTGCGCGCGAGCAGCCTGGGTCGATCCGGAAATCAGCGACCCCGCAAGGCAGCACATCAGCAAACCACGCAGAGAAATCCACCAGCTTCTCATCGCCGATTTTCGTGACGATCTCCGCTCATTCCTCTGCCCACATCGTTGAACTCCTTGCGTCCCTCTCATCGCCAAATCGATCCCAAATCGCATCGTTAGTCCTCTCCGTCAGTCCTCTCGCTGTTTCTGTCCCAAATAAGGCGCGCGCGCACTGAGTTGCCAAATCGGGCTCAGGACGCGCCACAACCCTGATTTTCCATGTTACTCCCGTAATTTATATCCGGTCATCAGTTCTTTCCATTAGCCGCTAATGTCTCTATGCTGGATTGAAGAATTCACACTGTACAGGGAAAACTAATGAAAGCAGCAGTCGCCAGAAAACCCATCATCAAAATCGCCGTTGTGGAGAGCGACCCCTTGCGCTTCGTGGGGTTCCGCGCTCTGTTCGACTCCGAGCCTGAGTTCGAACTAATCTCAGCGGCGCTGCCTGAGATCAGCACGTTACAGAACATCGATCTCATCCTGCTCGGGAACCGTTCCGGCCAGAATCTGTTTGACGTGATGGCCAGTCTGAAGGCGACGCGCCCGGATCTGCGCATCATCGTGACCGGCTCCGGCATCGACGAAGAGACAATTTTGAAAGCGATCGCTTCCGGCGCAAAAGGCTACGTCGACGAAGCCGCCTCACCCGCAGAGTTCGCGCAGGCCATCCGCATCGTGAATCAGGGCTCGGTATGGGCGCCGCGCCGCGTGCTCTCCATGTTCATCGAGCGCGTGTCCTCCACCCCCGGACGAATTTTTCCCGCCGGCCGCGTGACTTTCACCGACCGCGAAAAAGAAGTGCTGGAGATGCTGG
>Ga0187863_10001843_pt1 | contig 16620 bp, 12 predicted proteins | sample June2016WEW_11_1_FD_132975 | JGI IMG/M metagenome (GOLD analysis project Ga0187863, IMG submission 132975) | Peatland microbial communities from SPRUCE experiment site at the Marcell Experimental Forest, Minnesota, USA - June2016WEW_11_10 | ecosystem: Environmental > Terrestrial > Soil >... | reverse complement strand
TTGCGAGGTATGCACTATCAGGCTGCGCCCTTTGCAGAGACAAAACTCGTCCGCTGCACGCGCGGTTCGATTTTCGATGTGGCACTCGATCTGCGGCCCGATTCTCCAACGTATAAGGAGTGGACAGCGGCGGTTTTGACGGCGGGGAATCATCATATGCTCTGCATTTCTGAGGGATGTGCGCACGGCTTTCTGACGCTGGAGGACGATTGTGAAATCTTCTACCAGATGTCAGAGTTCTATCATCGGGAAATGTCGCGCGGCGTACGTTGGAATGACCCCGCCTTCGGCATTAAATGGCCGGGAAGAACGGAAGTCATTTCTACACGCGACGCGTCTTATCCTGACTTTGCCTAGACTCATGAAATTCTCGAGACAACTGGATCGTGCGGCCGACGCTGCAGCCGGGAAGGAACTGCAACGGTTCGCCGCGGAGCTCTACCCCATCTGCCGGAGCATTACGGGCGACGGAATCCGGCAAACGCTCCGGAGGATTCAACAGCGAATCCCGATGGAGATCTTCGAAGTTCCCTCCGGAACCCCGGTTTTTGACTGGACCGTTCCCCAAGAGTGGAACATCAAGGACGCTTATATCAAGGACAGTTCCGGCCGGCGCATCGTGGACTTTCAAAAGTGCAACTTGCACGTGCTCAATTACAGCGTGCCCATTCATGCCACAATGCCCTTAAGTGACATCCGGCCACATCTCTTCTCGATTCCGGCGCATCCGGATTGGATTCCCTATCGAACGTCCTATTACAAGCAGGACTGGGGCTTCTGCCTTTCGCACAATCAACTCGTTGCTTTGCCGGAAGGCGATTATGAAGTTTGCATCGACTCCAGCCTCGCGGATGGAACTCTGAGCTACGGCGAGTGTTTCCTGCCAGGGCAATCGAGCGATGAAATTCTGATCTCCTGCCATGCCTGTCATCCTTCGCTTGCCAATGACAATCTTTCGGGGTTGACGGTCGCCACAGCGTTGGCGGAATCTCTCGCGGAAGGTGGCTCCGGCCTGCGCTATTCCTACCGTTTCTTGTTTATCCCCGGAACGATTGGTGCGATCACCTGGCTCGCGCGAAATCAAGAGGATGCAGCGCGCATCCGCCACGGTCTGGTGCTGACTTGCATTGGCGATAAGGCACCGTTTCACTACAAGAAAAGCCGCACAGGAAACGCAGAGATCGACCGCGTTGTAGCGCACGTTCTTTCTCATCTTACCGAAACGCCGGAGATCCTGGAGTTTTCGCCCTACGGCTACGACGAGCGGCAATACTGTTCGCCGGGCTTCAACCTTGAAGTGGGTTGCCTGATGAGAAGCGTCTGGGGAAGTTTTCCCGAATACCATACTTCTGCCGACAACCTGAATTTCATCGAACCGCGGTATCTGGCCGAGTCACTTCGTACCTGCTTGGCTATCCTTGAGGTCCTTGAAAACAATAGGAGTTATCGCAACCGCAACCCCTTCTGTGAGCCTCAGCTCGGCCGCCGCGGGCTGTACCGCTCTACGGGCGGTGATTCTATCGCCAACGAAATCAACGCGCGGCTGTGGGTACTCAACCTTTCCGATGGTGAGAACTCTTTGTTTGATATCGCCGAGCGTTCCCGTATGCCGTTCTCGGCGATCCTGGAGGCAGCTGATCTCCTTTGTGAAAATGGGCTGCTGGAGCTTGTCCCTGAAGCGAAGGGCAGGGAAGAGGCCTCTGCCAGAGTGGCACATAAGAATAGTGCGACGAATTCCTGAAACAACTTTTCGTCGCGACATCGTAGAATCAAGACTGTCACAGAAAGGTCCCGTATGAAAATTCTTCTGACTGGCCACAAGGGTTATATTGGTTCGGTCGCGGGTCCCCTCCTGCAATCTGCGGGGCACGATGTGGTCGGCCTTGACAGCGATCTTTTTGAGGGTTGTGATTTCGGTGCTCCGGCAACCGAAATTCCGGGCATTCGCAAGGATCTTCGCGATCTCGTCAGAGAGGATTTGAAGGACTTTGACGCCGTTGTCCATCTCGCGGCGCTCTCCAACGATCCACTTGGCAATCTTGATCCGCAGCTTACCTATGATATCAATCACTTGGCCTCGGTCCGCCTCGCTCAACTGAGCAAGGCCGGTGGTGTCCGGCGATTCGTTCTGTTTTCCTCTTGCAGCGCCTATGGTGCCGCCGGCGAATCCATGCACGACGAAGGCGCCGTGCTCAATCCCGTCACTGCCTATGCGGAATCAAAGGTCTTGGTGGAGCGCGATCTTGCACCACTCGCCGACAAGAATTTCACCCCAACCTATCTGCGCAGCGCAACCGCCTACGGCGTTTCTCCCCGCCTGCGTTTGGATATCGTTCTAAATGACCTGGTCGCTTGGGCACACACGACCGGCCGCATTCTTGTGAAAAGTGACGGCACGCCGTGGCGTCCCATCGTTCATATCCGCGACATTACCGCCGCGATCTTGAGCGTACTGGAGGCTCCGCCAAACCTGATTCACAACGAAGTCTTCAACGTCGGCCGGACAGAAGAGAACTTCCGCATCAGTCAGCTCGCAGAAATCGTTGCCGAGACCGTGCCGGGATGCCGCGTCGAATACGCAGCCGACGGAGGTCCCGATACACGCTGCTACCGCATCAATTGCGATAAGCTCCGACGCGTTCTGCCGAGCTTCCAGCCCCAGTGGACGGCCCGCAAGGGCGCTCAGGAACTCTATGATGCCTACCGTGCAGCTGGACTTAGCTTCGAGGACATTGACAAGGGACGCTACGTGCGCATCAACCACATCCAGCGTCTGGTGAAGGCTGGGAAACTCGATGACTCCATGCGCTGGACAAATAGTGGCAAAAGCGTTCCCTTAGAATATAAACACCAATAGTCACAGGCATCAGGAGTGGTATTCGCCTGCAAGGTCAGGCCGCGTTGCCATATGTTAAGTCTTTATTTTTCAATTTATTACAGAATTTATGGGCTATTCCCTTAGTTGTCTATCGGGTACTGGGTTGGCAGGTGGATTGCGAGGTCTTTGCTAGGGGAGTGCTCGCTTGTCGACTTCAATGGCGGTAGCTTGTCTGGTACTGGGGCCCGTTCTCAAAGGTCCTCCATCGGTGCCGACTGTGCCTAAGTGATTCTTTTTCAATCTGGAACGTGGATTGTGGGCTTGCACCGAATGAATCCTAATTCTCGTCTGATTGAAGATGCTTTGGCTGCTAAGCCGTTCATCCAACACCTTTTATTTTCAGAAATGGACCCGTCCAAATGGCTACGATGACCCTACCCTCGCATCTGAAGCAGGGGACTGCCCCCCAGCCGTGCCGCTTCTGTGGTTCGGCCTTGCAGCGCACGTTTGTTGATCTTGGTATGTCGCCCCTTTGCGAGACCTACCCGGCCGCGGCTGATTTTAAGAATGGTGAAGTCTACTACCCCCTCCATGTGTACACTTGCGAGGAATGTTTCCTCGTGCAGCTTGAAGAATACGAGAAGGCAGAAAATATTTTTTCCGACTACCCGTATTTTTCTTCCTATTCGGATTCCTGGCTGAAGCACTGCGAAACCTACTCCCACAAAATGGCCAAGCGGTTCGGTCTCGATGGCCACAGCTTCGTCGTGGAAGTCGCTAGCAACGATGGCTACCTGCTTCAATATTTCGTCCGCCAGCAGGTACCGGTTCTCGGTATTGAGCCGGCCGCCAATGTCGCGAAGGTTGCCGTAGAAAAGGGCGTACCCACGCTCGTACGCTTCTTCGGCGCGCAAGTTGCGAAGGATCTCGTTGCGGAGCGTGGCGGCGCCGATCTGGTTCTTGGCAACAACGTTCTGGCCCAGGTTCCTGATCTCAACGATTTCGTTGAAGGCTTGAGGATTCTCTTGAAGCCCGCGGGAGTTCTCACACTGGAGTTCCCGCACTTGCTTCGTCTCATCGAAGAGAATGAATTCGACACCATCTATCACGAGCATTTTTCCTACTTCTCTCTGCTCACCACCACGCGCATTCTCGAGGCACACGGTATGAAAGTCTTCGACGTGGAAGAACTGTCGACCCACGGCGGTTCGCTCCGTGTTTATGCGTCTCGCGCCGAGAATACGACCCACCCGGTCCAACCCAGCGTGGCCCGACTGATCGAAGCCGAAAAAAAAGCGGGCCTCTGTTCGCCGGAAGGTTACGAACGCTTCGCTGCACGGGTCAAAGAGACTAAATTCGCGTTTGTCGAATTTCTGCTCTCTGCCGCTCGTCAGGGCAAGAAAGTTGCGGGCTATGGCGCACCCGGCAAGAGCGCTACGCTGCTCCACTATTGCGGGATTGGCAAGGATTTGATCGAATACACGGTGGACCGCAGCCCGCACAAGCAGGGCCGCTTTCTCCCCGGGAGCCACATTCCGATCTATCATCCCGATCGGATTCGAGAAACGAAGCCCGATTATGTTGTCATCCTGCCTTGGAACCTAAAAGATGAAATCATGGAGCAATTGCAATATATTCGGGAATGGGGCGGCCGTTTCGTGGTTCCCATTCCCCGGATTCTTGTTTCTTGAGTCGGAAAACAGCGAGGTGAGGAATGAAAGTCGTTCTGTTTTGCGGCGGCGCGGGAATGAGACTCAGGGGTTACTCGGAAGACGTTCCGAAACCGATGGTCACCATCGGTGCCAGGCCTGTCTTGTGGCACGTCATGAAGTACTATGCTCACTTCGGCCATAAGGAATTCATTCTCTGCCTGGGGTATAAGGCCAGCGTCATCAAGAACTATTTTCTCGAATACGAAGAATCCGTCTCCAACGACTTTGTCTTTTCGCAAGGTGGCCGGAAGTTGGAGTTCATGCAGCGCGATATCGACGACTGGAAGATTACTTTCGTTGATACGGGTTTGCGTGCGACGATCGCCGATCGCTTGCGCCTCGTCGAGCCGCACCTGGAAGGCGAAGAGATGTTTCTTGCCAACTATAGTGACGGCCTCACGGATTTCCATCTGCCCCAGATGATCCAGGAATTTACACGCCGGGATAGCTATGCCTCCTTCCTCTCCGTACAGCCGCGCTCAAGCAGCCTGGACACGGTTCAGGCAAGCGAGGACGGTTGCGTCCGGGCTATCAAGAGCATGAAGGACGCGAGCATTTGGGTGAACGGCGGATACTTCGTTCTGCGCAAGGAGATCTTCCGCTACATCAAGCCCGGCGAAGAACTGATCTACGAACCTTTCCAGCGCCTGATTGCGGAACGCAAAGTTTGGTCCCCGCGCTATGAGGGTTTCTGGCAGTGCATGGACACGTTTCGCGACAAGCAATTGCTCGACGAAATGGAAGCTTCCGGCGCGCCGCCGTGGTACCTGTGGAAGAACGGCCGTTCGGCGACGGGAGAAGTTGCTTGATCGGTTGGCGTCTGCCCCAGGGAACCACGGATGCCCTCCAGTTGCTGTGCTTGGGCGCGCATTCCGACGATATTGAAATTGGTTGCGGCGGTACGTTGTTATATCTCAAGCAGGCCTTTCCGGGGCTGAAGTTTCACTGGGTCGTTTTCAGTGCCGCCGGATCGCGCGGCCGGGAAGCCACAAAAGCGGCGGAACTGTTCACCGCAGGGTGCCAAGCAGAAATCGTTCTGAAGGACTATCGCGACGGCTTTTTCCCTTACAGCGGTGCTCAGCTAAAGGAATTTTTCGAGGAATTAAAGAGTCGCGTCAATCCGGACCTGATTTTCACGCAATGGAGCGGCGATGCGCACCAGGACCACCGCCTCCTTTCCGAACTCACTTGGAACACGTTTCGCAACCACCTGATTTTGGAATATGAGATTCCCAAGTACGATGGCGACATGGGCCGTCCCAACTGTTTTGTTCCGCTGGAAGCTTCCCTATCTGAACAAAAGATCGATCATCTGTTCATGGCGTTTGAATCTCAGCGCAGCAAAAGATGGTTTGACCGCGAGACGTTTCGCGGTCTGATGCGCCTTCGCGGGATGGAGTCCAACTCCCCCAGCGGCTATGCGGAGGCGTTTCACGCGCGGAAAATGGTCCTGCGTCCGCTGGCCTGAAAGAGAACCGCGATGGCGAATACTGCAGACAAATTGGCTGCGTCGGCGCTGGAGGCTGTCGACCGAATGGATTTTTCGAAATCACGCGACCTCCAGCCCAAGGCTCATCGCCTCATTCCGGGCGGGGCGCATACCTACGCAAAAGGGGACGATCAATATCCCGAGCAAGCCCCCGGCTTTATCGCTCGGGGCAAGGGCTGCCATGTGTGGGATCTGGATGGCAACGAGTACATTGAATACGGCATGGGCCTGCGTGCCGTTACCCTAGGACACGCTTTCGAGCCCGTCGTTGAGGCGGCTTACAAACAGATGCAGCTTGGGACGAACTTCAGCCGCCCGGCAAAGATCGAAGTCGACCTTGCCGAGGTGATGCTTGAGATTCTCGACGGGGCCGATATGGTGAAGTTTGCCAAGAATGGCTCCGATGTCACCACCGCCGCCGTAAAATTGGCCCGTGCCTATACCGGGCGTGATCTGGTCGCCATTTGCGACGATCACCCGTTCTTCTCGGTCGATGACTGGTTCATTGGTACCACGGAGGTAAATGCGGGCATTCCCCAAGCCGTTTCTCGCTTGAGCCTGAAGTTTAGCTACAACGATCTTGGCAGCTTGCGGCGATTGTTCGACCAGCATCCGAACCAGATCGCTTGCGTCGTTCTCGAACCGGAAAACGCTGTGCCCCCGGCGCCAAACTACTTGGCCCAGGTGAAAGATCTTTGCGAAGAGCGTGGCGCCGTCCTGTTCTTTGATGAGACGATCACCGGCTTTCGCTGGCATCTGGCCGGTGCACAAAAATTTCATGGAGTTGTTCCACACCTCTCTGCGTTCGGCAAGGCCATGGGAAATGGCTTCGCCGTCGCTGCCCTTGCCGGCAAACGAGACATTATGCGGCTGGGCGGCCTGGATCACGACCAACCCCGTGTTTTTCTGCTTTCCACCACTCACGGCGCAGAAACCCATGCCCTGGCGGCTTCCCTCGAAACGATTCGCATTTATCGCGAGCGCCATGTCGTTGAATTCCTATGGAAGCAGGGAGAACGTCTCCGGTCGCTCGTGCATCGATCCGTCGCCGAAAACCGTCTGGAAGGCTTCTTCGGACTCGCCGGGCGTCCGTGCAATCTCATATTTTTTACGCACGATCAGGAGCAGCAGCGGTCGCAGCCCTTCCGGACTTTGTTCATGCAGGAATTGATCCGCCGCGGCGTGATTGGCCCTTCGTTTGTCGTGAGCTTTTCCCACAGCGACGCAGACATCGATCGAACTGCCGAAGCCGTTCACGGCGCTCTGGTTGTCTATCGCAAGGCGCTCGATGAAGGCGTTGCGAAATATCTGGAAGGTCGTCCGATCAAACCGGTCTACCGTAAGTTCAACTAACCAACGGAATCCACACAAACACATGAAAGAAGAACTCCACGAGCTGTATAAATATCGAGAGCTTCTCTACATGATCACCTACCGTGACATCAAGGTCCGGTACAAACAGTCGATCATGGGCTTCTTCTGGGCCATACTGATGCCCATCCTCATCGTGATGTCCGGAGTCGTGGTGCGTTACGCCTATGCCATGGTCGCTCACGCGCCTCTCAAGACGGCCGATATCGCCGGCGTGGCCATCAAGTCGGTTCCGTGGGCGTTCGTTGTTTCCAGCATCCGCTTCACCTGCAACAGCCTCACTGGCAATCGCGACTTGGTCGTGAAAATCTATTTCCCGAAGGAAATTTTTCCCATGGCGGCGGTGCTGGCCTGTCTGTTCGATTTCTTTGTGGCCTATGCCGCTTTGGTGGTCTTACTGGTATTTATGAAGATTGGGTGGAGCATCTATCTCTTCTGGGTTCCCGTGTTGCTCAGCACCATGGTCCTGTTGTGCATGGGCATTGGCATGATCGTGTCCGCCGCCAGCCTGTTTTTCCGCGACGTGAAGTACATTGTCGAAGTCTTCCTGACCTTCGGCATCTTTTTCACCCCGGTGTTCTACGACGTAAGCATGCTGGGCGAGCGGGGGAAGTGGCTGCTGCTGAATCCGATCGCTCCGTTGCTCGAAGGGCTGAGCGCCTGCATGGCCGAGCACCGCCCCCCCGATCTTCATTGGTATTTCTACAGCCTTGGATTCAGTTTGGTTGCCTTCTTGAGTGGCTTTGTTTTATTTAAGGATCTCGAACCGGCTTTTGCGGAGAGTATATAATGGAAACCTCCCATGTCTGACGTCGCGCTCCGCATGGAGCACATCTACAAAAAATTTCGCAAGGGAGAGATTTACAATTCCCTGCGCGATTTGTTGCCTGCACTGACGGGCAAGATGCTCCGCGGGCAGGAGATCGATGCCAACGACAAGCGCGAATTCTGGGCGCTCCAGGATATTTCCTTCGAGGTCAAGCACGGCGAAGCGCTTGCGATCATCGGCCGCAACGGCGCCGGAAAAAGCACCGCGCTGAAGATTTTGAGTCGAATCATGAAGCCCACCAAAGGCCGCATGATTGTGAACGGGCGCCTTTCTGCTTTGCTGGAGGTTACCGCTGGGTTCCACCCGGATCTCACGGGCATGGAGAATATCTTTCTCCACGGCACGATTCTCGGCATGAAGAAGCGCGAAATCCAATCGAAACTCGACCAGATCATCGCCTTCTCGGGAATTGAAGAATTCATCCACACGCCCGTGAAGCGCTACTCATCCGGGATGTTCGCCCGCTTGGGTTTTTCTGTTGCCGCGCACGTCGATCCAGAAGTGCTCATTGTCGATGAAGTGCTCAGCGTGGGTGATTACGTTTTCCAGCAGCGCTGTATGGACCGCATCCGGTCGGTTATCAAGGGCGGGACCACCGTCCTTTTTGTCTCTCACAACCTCAAATCTGTCACCGAAGTATGCAAACGCGCCATGTTGCTCGAGCATGGGAAAGCTGTCATCATCGGCGATACCAATGCCGTCATCCGGAAATACCAGGATGCCGGAAACGCCGTGGCGATTCCCGAAGCAAGCAAATCCGTCTACATTTCCAGTGTAAAAGTGCGCGATCGCGCCGGTGAACAAGCCACCTTTGAGTCCGGGCAAACTGCATGGGTGGACATCGAAATTACCGCTCGCGAAAGCCTGGAGAAACTCGCCGTCGTAATCTGGTTGAGAGACGAGAGCGAATACGAAATTTTCAATACATCGACCGAACGTTTAGGGTGTGCTCCCCTTGCTCTTCAGCCCGGGCAGTCATACCGGTGCACCTTCGAGCTCACCCTGAATGTCGCCCACGGCACGTTTGGCTTGTGTGCCGCGGTTCATCGCTATGACATCGGGAAAAGCTATGATCGACGAGTACCTGCGGCCACCTTGTTTGTGGGTTCTTCCATGGCCGTGCGCGGTGCTGTGAACTGCTTTCCGCGAATCATCGAAAGTCGTGCCGTCGAATTAGGAACCGAAAACGCAGCGGTGCATTAGATTTGTCCCTGTGTGTGCGGTGAACACCTTCGGGTGACCCGATTCCCTGCCCGGCCAATCAGCTTTGTCTCTATCGCGGCGATCCCCATGCCTTCTCTAAATAAAGGAATTCGCTTCGTACTGGTGATCCTTGGCATTCTTACAGTTGTCTGCTTCGGCGCGCTCCTCGGGCTTCTCTCTGTGTCCCGATTTCGCTGGCGGGCGGAGATCGTCAGGCTAAAGGCCGTCGGTGCCTTACCCGACATCAGTTGGAAGGAACTCTTCGACCTAAATCGCCATGGGGACCCTTTTAATTTGAAGGAACTTGTAACGACTCCGAGCCCCTATCTGGTGATTCAGAATCCGTTTGTGTCCGGTGAAGACATCGCAGCCGGTGAGAGGATTTTTCAGTCAAATTGCACGCTGTGTCACGGCAGCAAAGGCGTGGGTGGCAGTCTCGGTCCCGCGCTGAAACAGCGTCAAATGGAGAAAGGCAGCAGCGACTGGGCTATCTTCAAGACCATTTCTCAAGGTATCGCCGGAACCTCCATGCCACCTAGCAGTTTGCCGTTAGACGATCGCTGGCGGATTGTCGCATACGTGAAAATGCTGGCAGAAGGCACCGAAGCTCATTCCGCTTCAACACTCACCTCACCGATTGCCAACCTTGGGTCTGTGAGCTATGAAGATATTCTGGCGGCGGGGCAGGATACCCAGCGTTGGTTGACCTATTCCGGCTCCTACGACGGGCATCGCTTCAGCCCGAACGATCAAATCAACAAAGCGAATGCGTCGAGTTTGCGCTTGCTGTGGATGCGCCAGTACACCACTTCGGAACCGGTGATTGAAACCAGCCCGCTAATTGTGGATGGATTTATGTTCATCACGGTTCCGCCCAATCGCGTGGAAGCTCTTGATGCTAGAACGGGTGCCCCGATTTGGGGTTATGACCGCCCCCTTCCTCCGCATATGTCGCTCTGTTGCGGCTACGTCAATCGCGGCCTCGCGGTGCTAGGGAATTTGCTCTTCCTGGGGACATTAGATGCCCACTTGGTTGCTTTGGACATCAGAACGGGACGTGTGGTTTGGGACGTCGAAGTCGCAGATTATAGAGAGGGCTATAGCATTACCAGCGCCCCGCTTGCATTGAAGAATATGGTCGTCACGGGTGTCGCTGGGGGTGAATTCGGCATTCGTGGATTTGTCGATGCGCGGGATGCAGCCACCGGGAAACAGATCTGGCGATTCGATACTATTCCGCGGCAGGGAGAGCCTGGGGCAGATACCTGGGAAGCGGATGCCTTAAAAACTGGTGGTGGCCCCACATGGTTGACCGGAACGTTTGATCCGGAGTTGAAGTTGCTTTATTGGCCCGTTGGCAACCCAAGTCCCAATTACAACGGCTACACTCGCAAGGGCGACAATCTCTATACCAATAGTGTCGTTGCGCTGGATGCGGATCACGGCAACCTGCGCTGGCACTTTCAGTTCACGCCGCACGATACGCACGACTGGGACGCCACTGAGATCCTGATCTTATTCGATAAAGCTGTTTCGGGCCAGCACGAGCGACTCCTCGCGCAGGCAAATCGCAACGCTTTCTACTACGTTTTGGACCGTGAGAATGGGCTGTTCCGCATGGCCCATCCCTTCGCAAAGCAGACTTGGGCTAAAGAAATCGACAGCCACGGGCGGCCGGTCATGAATCCGGCAGCGCTACCAACGCCAGAAGGATCGACCGTTTACCCTTCGGTGGGGGGCGCTAGCAACTGGCCGTCTCCTTCCTACAGCCCAATCACCGGTCTCATGTACGTGCCTGTTAGGGAGTGGGGTGGAATTTTCTTTTCGAAAACTGTCGAACACCATCCGGGCGACCTGTTCCTAGGTGGATCTTCCCAAATCTTTACGAACCCCCCGACCGAGGCTGTTGTGCGGGCGCTGGATGCTTCAACAGGGGAGTTGCGGTGGGAATATCGCAATACGACCTTTAATGTGGGCGGATTGCTCAGCACCAAGGGAGGCGTTGTGTTTGGGAGTGCCGCGCAAGCCTTCTTCGCGCTGGATGCCACTACGGGCCGCGAATTGTGGCGCATTGAGACTGGCGGAGCGATTGGGGCCGCTCCAGTGAGCTACTCCATCGGCGGCAGGCAGTTCGTCACGATCGCAGCTGGCCACGACCTTCTGACCTTTGGACTGCAGGTCCCCTTCAAATGAGCGGCACCCTTAATTTTAGAATGAGAATGGTTTTCTGGGCGCTCGGTACTGTTCTTGGCTTGGCGCAAGCCTGGAAGTCCAGACTCGGACTCGTCAATGACACGATCTCGTATCTCGATATGGGTGATTATTTCTTCCACGGCAAGCCTGCAGCCATCATCAATGGCATCTGGAGTCCGTTATATGCCTTCTTGTTGGGCGCAACTCTCGCCATTTTCAAGCCTTCACCCTATCGGGAGTATCCTTCTATCCATCTGCTGTTGTTTTGTATCTTCCTTTTCTCGATGGTTTGCTTTGACTTTTTTCTTCGCCAGTCGCACCTCCTTCGCGGTGGTTCCCCTCCTGAAAACCGTAGTGGGTCGTTAGATTGGCCCTGGATTGTCATCGCCTATACTCTTTTTCTTTGGTCCTCCTTAGTCCTGATCGGCGTCTACGAGACGAATCCGGATATGCTGGTCGCTGCATTCTTTTATCTCGCGTGCGGGTTCCTTATCAGGATTTCCGCGGGGCATGCGACCTGGAAAACATTCTTGGGTCTCGGGCTGGTCCTTGGCTTGAGCTATTTGACCAAGGGCGCGATGTTCCCGCTCTCTCTGGTGGTGCTCGCGATCGCTTGGCTCGCTGCGAAGCAGAAATCCCGCTACATCCTGGTCTCCCTTGCAGCCTTTATCGTTATTGCTTCGCCATACATCGCTGCGCTTTCGCTGCAGAAGGGCCACGTGACGTTCGGTGATTCCGGAAAGTACAATTATGCAGTTCATATCAATAGAATTAACTACCATCACTGGCAGGGTGACTCCGGCGCTGTCGGCCTCCCGATCCACCCCACACGCGAAATTGTTCGTTCGCCGGCGACGTTTGAATTTAAGGAGCCCGTGCCGGGCACCTATCCAGCCTGGTACGATCCCACATACTGGTATGAAGGTGTAAGGCCGCATCTCCACGTCCGCCAGGAGCTCAAAGCTCTTTCGAACAACCTGTTCTCGGAACTCACGACATTTTTGTATGCTCTAAGCGGGATCTTTTTCACCACGATGTTTCTTCTCTTCTGCGACGCTAAGAACAAATTAGCCATCCTGGAGAATGTCTTTCGTTGCTGGTTCTTGATCTTGCCTTCTGCATTGGGTTTCTGCCTCTACGCACTGGTTCATGTCGAAGCGCGTTACTTGGGCGCATTTTTCGTTGTGCTCGTCTTTTCTCTTTTTGCCTGTATTCTTTGGGCAGATGAGTTTCCGCGCCGGCGCTTGTTGTCTGGTGTCGCGATTCTCCAAGCGCTCATATTCCTGGGGACGGTTGCCCTGCCTTCTCTGTTCGACCTTCGTCATCCGTCCGTTTTTCCGAAGGGTTCCTATCAAGCCGTGGCGGAAGGCGCACGGAAGATGGGTTTGCAGCCCGGCGATCAAATCGCTTCCCTGAATTTTTCAAATCTTGGCACGGCCATGTGGGCCCGGCTGGATCGTCTTCAAATCATTGCCGAGGTTTATTATTGGCCGGGCGAGCCTGAGGGATCTGGTAACTGCTTTTGGAATAGGGACCAAGCCACACAAGAAAGAGTGCTGCAACGCCTCGCTCAGACAGGCGCAAAGGCCGTGGTCTCTAGTGATGTGCCCACGGGCCCGGAAGCGATCCACTGGTCGCGTATAGGAAACACTGGTTATTATTTGATGTGGCTCAATACCACGACGTCGTCTCTGCTGAGAAAGCCGGCGCCAGGCACGAATGAATCAAACGAGCTTGCTCGAGAGCGGGAAGCCGTTTTTCTTCCGGCACGCAAAACTTGAAAAAGGGCGGAAAGAGGTCGCAAACCTATGAATATCTTCGTCGATGCTAAAATAACTGATGATCGGCGCCGCAGGGATTTGTACAAGGGATCGCTGTTTATTCAGTCTCCTTCTCCCTCGGCCCTGAAGCTATGTCAATTGGCAAAAGATATGATCGAGGAGGCCTTTCATCCGCTCGACCCCCTCACTCTGCATGAAACCTTGCCTGTCGAGCGTTGCGTGGAAAAACTTGCTGTGCTCAAGCCGCAATTCATTCACCACGTGAAGTCTAAGGAATACATCAGGGGAATGCTGGTAGAAAGGGGTTGCGATCTAGAGAAGACTTATTTCGATGTACCGCGTCTGCGTACTGCTTTTCCCGGTGACTACCTAAAGTCAGGCATCGCCTACGCCTTTCATCCCCATCGAGACACTTGGTATTCCGCTCCCTTCTGTCAGATCAACTGGTGGATGCCCGTCTATCCCCTGAATTCTGAAAACTGTATGGCAATCCATCCCTACTATTGGGACCATCCAGTAAAGAACGGCTCAAGCAACTATAACTATCAGAAGTGGAACTTGGAGAGCCGCCAGAATGCCGCTCAACACATCAAGGCCGATACGCGTGTGCAGCCCAAACCCGAAGAGCCCGTGCAAATGGAGCCTCAAGTACGCTTGGTTTGCGAGGTCGGCGCGCCCTTCATTTTTTCGGCAGCTCAGTTGCATTCCACCGTCCCCAATACGTCGCCCCACATACGCTACAGCATCGACTTCCGCACGGTTCACCTCGACGATGTCATAAATCGCGTGGGCGCCCCCAACGTGGATTCGGCATGCACGGGCACGACCATTCATGACTATCTCCGGGGCACGGACCTGAGTCATTTGCCGCAGGATGTTCTGGCAATGTACGATGACGGCGCGCTCGCTGAATCCAGGTAATGCTGCTCAGACCAAGCACTGTTAAACCCGCACAGGAAGTGCCTGCATCCTGTCCTCGCATTGCTCTTTTGACGCCCTACGACGGTGGAAATCTGGGTGATGCAGCGATACAGGATTCGATGATTGCGAATCTTTGTGAGAGGATGCCGGGCCTGCAATTGTTGGGCATCACTCTCGGTTGCGATAACTTCTTGAAGCGGCATGGCCAGGAGGCATTTCCTCTGCTATCTGCTTCGTTCTCCTATGAACTCCAGGGGCGGGCAGAGACAAGACCGGATCAAACGGAATCAGAATCACACCCGACTGCCTCAAACCGTTCCGTCGAGCGCGGTTTGAGAAATCTAATCAGGCGCGCCCTCTCGAAGGTGCCCGGTTTGATGCCGGTCTTAAAGAAAGCCCGCGCCGTGATCGATGCGGCGTCGCGGCAGATTCTGCATTCGGTCGAAGGGTACCGCGTTCTTCGCAAGCAGGACCTTTTGATTATCTCCGGAGGTGGTCAGCTCGACGATGAATGGGGCGGGGCATGGGTGCATCCGTTTGCGCTCTGCAAATGGACCTTGCTAGCACGTTTGGCCGGCGTGCCTTGCGTCATGGCGAGTGTTGGCGTCGGCAAGATCTCCTCCCGGGCTTCGCGCAGGTTCATTTCGCTGGCGCTTCGTATGTGCCGTTACAGGTCTTATCGCGAGACGAAAACCAGGGCTATCGCTGTGAGCCTCTTGCCGCGTGCCGCAAATGATTCTGTCGTGCCGGATCTGGCTTTTAGCATGCCAGATTCCGAGCTTCCGTTACCGGGAGCCGATATTCGGTCCAAGGCTTGCGGCCGGACCGTTATAGCTATAAGCCCCATTGCTTTTGGCAAGCCAGGAAACTGGCCTACGCCGGACCGTGCTCTCCATGACCGCTACGTACAGCAAATGGCGCGGCTTCTGTCTTGCCTGGCGCGGCGCGGCTATTTCGTTGTGATTTTGTACTCCTCCCTCGGTGACGACGAAAGTGTTATCCCCGAGATCATGGGCCATCTGGGTGAGGAAATAAAGCATCATGTGGCGGGCCAAATCCATTTCCCTGCAATCAAGGGTTGGAAGGACCTGGTCACCGCGTTGCTCGATGTTGACTACCTTGTGGCGAGCCGTCTGCACAGCACAATTCTTGGATTTGTCAGCCGGACGCCCGTCGTTGCGATTTCTTTCGACCCTAAAGTGGACTGGGTCATGGAAGATTTAGACCAAACCGATTACCTTTTACAGATTCGTGATTTCGCCTCTGAAGACGTGCTCAGCGCGCTGGATCGCATGAAGGTTCGCAGGGATGCCGTCATCGAGCGGATTACTTCCTACCGGCAGAGCATTCTCTCCGCGTCCGCCCGGCAATATGACTCCTTGACGCGAATGGCCCTAGAGCATCATCAGTCCCACAATTGAGGGAAGAGCGTGGAATCCATCCCTTTAGTCAGCGCCGTTACTCCATTTTACAATACCCGAGAATTTCTGGCCGAGTGTATCGAGAGCGTTCTCCACCAGACGTACACGAACTGGGAATACATACTTGTGGACAATTGCAGTACGGATGGATCGAGTGATATCGCCAAGCAGTACGCGGCCCGGTTCCCGGACAAGATCCGTATCATCCGCACCCATTCATTTCTTTCCCAAGTGCAAAACTACAACTTCGCCCTTTCCCTCATCTCTCCCGATAGCAAATATTGCAAGATGGTGCAGGCAGACGACTGGATCTTTCCCGATTGCCTCCGGAGTATGGTGGAAGTGGCCGAGGCTCATCCCACCGTCGGTATTGTCTCGGCTTATGAACTGGAGGGTGACCACGCCTCTCTCGGCGGCGGATTGCCTTATCCGAGCCCAGAGGTTCCGGGCCGGGATATCTGTCGGCTTATTTTCTTGAAGGATAAATTTTTCTTTGGCACTCCCACATCTATTCTCATGCGCTCCGAGTTCGTTCGATCGCGGAATCCGTTTTATGAGGAGCGCTATGCTCCTTTTGAGGACTCCTACGCCTGCTTCGATGCGCTCCGGACGTGGAACTTCGGTTTTGTACATCAGGTTCTGACCTATTCACGGCGTGACAACGAATCGATTCTAGGCCGGATCCGCCCAATTCAATTCACTTTGTTTACTCGTTTGGCGGAAATCACTGCCCATGGCAGGTACTACTTATCGGAGGATGAATACCAGTCCTGTTTGAAAGATGCGGAGCGTATGTATTTTTACTTTCTCGGGATGTCTGCGCTACATGGCCAAGGTGCCGACTTTTGGAAGTTTCACCGGGAGCACTTGGCCTCGATTAAT
>Ga0187863_10001839_pt1 | contig 16634 bp, 9 predicted proteins | sample June2016WEW_11_1_FD_132975 | JGI IMG/M metagenome (GOLD analysis project Ga0187863, IMG submission 132975) | Peatland microbial communities from SPRUCE experiment site at the Marcell Experimental Forest, Minnesota, USA - June2016WEW_11_10 | ecosystem: Environmental > Terrestrial > Soil >... | reverse complement strand
CACCAGCTGGGATTGGATCGAGCAGAAGCGCGGCGTATTCGCAAGCTCACAGGAACTTGAGGATGCTGTCGACTCGCTGGTCGACAACGGGATCGACATCCAGGTGCAGTTGATTTATGGCAACGTGATGTACACGTCGCCCAGCGGCAAACGTCCTAATGTCAGTGTCCCCGAGCCTGGATCGTTTCATAACGATGATCGAAGTTTGTATTCGATCTTCTGGCCCCCGACCACGCCCGAGCAGATCGCGGCCTTCAATCGGTACGCGGCGTGGATGGTGAATCATTTTCACGATCGTGTCCACTATTGGGCTTTGGGAAACGAACAGGATATAGGTTACTGGAATCCCTGGGGCAATCCCGAACAATATGGAAGACTGCTGGCTCCTTTCATCGAAACCGTACACCGAACGGATCCGCAAGCGAAAGTGATCTACGGCGGGCAGGCGGATCCCGTCCGGGATTTCACGCAGAGGGCTTTCGATACATGCCAGTGCGCCTCCGGAATCGATGTGTACGCTTATCACACTTACCCGGGATATGGTCAGAACATGAATCCGGAGACCATGGATTACGGCGCTTATCAGACCGAATCTCCGCGGGCGTTGCGGGATTTGGTCACGCATTATCCCGGTGTCAAACCGAACATCCCGTTTTTCGATGACGAATTCAATTCCATTCCTTCATGGGTGGGGTCGGATGAGTCGGTGCAAGCGAAGTATGTTCCACGGGGATTTGTTTATAACCTGGCGGCGGGAGTGAAGACGTTTGTATGGCTGCTGGCTGCGGGAACCGACGGCAATGAGTACGACGACTTCGGAATTATTCACGGCATCACCAATCACGATTATGACTTCACCCCACGGCCGGTCTTTTACGCTTTGCAGAACACGAACGCCCTGTTCTCGGATACCAAGTTTGATCCGTCGATCGAGGTCGGTGGTGCCGAACTACCGGCCCTGCGGCGCCACGCCGGCTTCCCTTTCATGGGGTACGGCTTTCGATCGGATAGCGGAAAGGCAATCGTCGCGTATTGGCTGGCTGCCCATAGTCTTCCGGGGAATTCGTTTCCGCCGCTTTACGCCACGCTGTCATTGAAGAACACAGGAATTACGCATCCGGTTCTAATCGATGTTGTCTCTGGCGAGATCAGACCGGTCTCGTGGAAACCGGGCACTACCGACACGCTGGAAGCGCTGCCGGTAAAAGACAGCATCATGGCGGTGACCGACGAGAATTACTTTGATTGGCCGGTTCTTCCCGAAGCCCCAAGCTCGCTGAATCTTACCGTGGCAGGCAATACCGTGAAGCTGGAGTGGGAAAGCCACGGTGACAGCCGCACCGGCGTTGTGGTGGAGCGCACGATCGATGAGACTGGCAGCGCGAAAGAAATCTGGAGTCGAGTTGCTAAGCTTCCAGCCACCGCGACCGAGTACAGCGACTCCAGTTTGAAAAAGGGTGAGCGGTTCGCCTACCGGGTGCGTGCAGTGAACAGCGACGGCGAGTCTGCTTACTCGAACATCGCGCGGGGAACACTTCCGATCAAACCCTAACGACAAATGAACACAGAGCGTGTGCCCTGAAAAGTTGCAATCACTTGCGGCTGGTCAAATTCCACTGCTCGCTGAGCACATCGGCGTCAACGTCGCTGTCGCGGGAGATGGCGGTTTGCGCGTCCGTGAAATCGTTAGCGAGGGCGCGGATTCCACGCACGTCAGCGCCGCTCAGCTGCAGGAATGTATGCGTCCCTGGCAGAGCGCGTGCACCCTGCATCAGAGCCTGCTGTACGTCGTGGAACGCCACAGTCGGCTGGCTGCGGGCAGGGGCAGCGGCGCGGAATGAGAGCAGGTCGAATCGCTTCACGGCGTCAGCCACCAGGGCAGGGCGCTCATCCGGATTCTCCAAAGAAAAATCGACCCGGTCGAGCACCAATCCGTTCACGTGACGGCAATAAAGTGCGTAGCAGGGCAACTCGCCGAACATGTCCGCCTCCGGATACGCGGGAACATCTTCGGGGATTTCGCGATCCAGCCGGGCCGCGCTCCCCTTGCCCACGACGGAAATATGCGCGTCTTGAATCCGCACTGGCCCCACATCTCCACCGGGCACTCCTGTAATTGACGAGGCCAGCGCCGCCCCCGTCGCGCTGATGTGGGAAATCGAAACATTCCGCAGTGTGCCCGGAGCAGGCGTTTTTTGTGCGCGACCGCGGGCACCCAACCGGATGAAGATGGGCGCCCAAACATCGTGCATCACAATATTGGTCACCACGATTCCATCGATGTTTCCGCCGTCCACTGACTCAATGGCGACGCCGCCCAGCGGTCCCCGGTTCCACTTGTCTCGCCGGCCGGAGACCGTACAGTTGCTGAAAGCAATGTTTTTGAAGTCTCCACTCGATTCCGTGCCCAGCTTCAGTGCGTAGCAAGCTGTGGTGACCACACAGTTGGTGACCGTCACGTTCTCGGTGGACCTCAGGTAGCCGAGCGATGGGCTCGTCTTTAGAACGATCGCGTCGTCGAAGGTTTCCACAAAGCAATTGGCGATGCGCACAGACTGGCAGCAATCGGGATCAATCCCATCGGCAAAGCCGTTGAAGATCGTAATTCCATCGATGTTGACATAATCGCAGCCCAGGAGGCTTACGTTGTAATTGGGAGCGTTTTGCAGAGTAACGCCGTGAATTGAAACGAGACGGCACTTCTTGAGCGCAATGAGTTTGGGACCACCCCGTTGATTGCGGTTCCCGTCGATCGTTCCCTCGCCGCCCACCGAGACATTCTCCAGGCCCTCACCGGCGATCAAAGCGTGATGAAAGTAAGCGGTCTCCTCATCGGAAAACGTTTCGTAACCGAGTTTTTCGTACGCGTCGAAGTCAGCCTTTTCGGGGCTGGCGGTGAGTGTAGAGCCCGGTCCAAGGTATAACGTGACGGAGCTTTTCAGCCGCAGTGTGCCTGACACATAATTGCCGCCCGGGAAAATGACTGTGCCTCCGGTTTTACCGGCCGCGTCAATGGCGGCCTGTACAGCAGCTGTGTCCTTGGATTTTCCGTCGCCCTTCGCGCCGAACTGGAGGACGTTGAAAGTGGCGAGGTTCGCCGCGGGGTGCTCTGGCGTGGTGGCGGAAATCGCAGCGTGACGGGGCACCCAAGCCAGCCCGGGCGTTAGTACAGCGGCCGACCTCAAAAGAAAATCTTTCCTCGTAAGGGTCATTGATGTTTCCGCATCAGAGCCGCGGAGCCGCCCGCCCGATACGAGTCTTGACCGACTTGCGCAAAAAGAGATCCTGCCACACTCGGATGGTTGACTTCGGGTGATTGAAGCCGAGTCATCGAAGCCGGATCATTAGCATTCGGATCGAAACCGGCTCATTGAATTGAGCTGGCTGCGTTCGAAAATACGTTGTTCGCGTTGCTTCCGATCAGGCGGATGGTACCGACCACCAACACCAGGATAACGGCGAGCATTACCGCATACTCGGCGATATCCTGGCCCTGTTCCTGCCGCCAGAGTTCTTTAAGAAGACGATTCATCCCGCACCTCCATCTGAGCCCGGATTGTACTCGAACTGGACAGCACATATGAAGCGAACAATATCTTAGTTAGTGACCGTTGTACTCCTAACTTCTCTTTGAGGCAAATGAATCCTAGGCCATGGAATGACTTCCTTGTCAGCATTGCTTAAGGTATCTTAGGCGACAATTCCGTGGCTGCGGGGTCCACGGGTTAAGGAGGCTGGATGCGTACGGCACTCATCATTGGTGGGGGTCTGGTATTGCTGGCGGTTTGCATCTTACTCGCCCGCTGGCTGGGCGGGGCAGGTGCGACTAGGTTTGCCATTGGACTGTTCATTCCGGTGTGGCTGATTATCGCAGCGGTCAATATGTGGTTCGGAGTCGCTCGCGCGGGCTACTCGATCAGGGAAGAGTTGCCGGTCTTCACCGTCATCCTTCTCATTCCAGCGCTCGTCGCGGTGTGGCTGTGGTTTCGGCACGCGTGAATATGCAAACTTCGCGGTGAACTCCTGATAGGAATTTTTGATGAACGTGAAAAAAGCATGTGGACACGTCGGTATGTTGATAAGTGCTAGCCTGACGGCGGCTCTGGTTTTTGGCGCCACTAAGTTTCAAGTATAAGAAAACAAGAGGGTAAACCACGTTGGTTTGGGGCTTGAATGGGTATATACTTCGTTGCCACAAAGATCGCGGTTCCGGGGTAAGCCGGAGCCGTGAATTTTGTACCGGCCCTCCCTCGTATTCCGATTTTTCTTGCTCAGCTTTCTTACGTTGAGCTCGCAGCGTTGTGGCTGCGGTATCCATTTTTTCCCGGTGGTTTCGGTTACCGCGTACGAGGTCGTTATGGATGCGCCACCAGATGTGGCCACCCTTCTGGGTGAACTCGGTGTCGGCAATGACAAGGCGGCGGCCGAGTTGGTGGTACTGCTCTACTCGGAACTGCGGCGATTGGCGTCTCGCTACTTGCGGCGGGAGCGCAGCGATCACACCCTGCAGACTACTGCTCTGGTTCATGAAGCCTATCTTCGCCTGTCAGATCAGAGAGAGGTTCGCTGGAAAAATCGGGAGCAGTTTCTGGGCGTCGCGGCACAATTGATGCGGCGCATTCTGGTGGACTACAGCCGCGGACATGATGCGCAAAAGCGCGGCCACGGCTTTGAGAAAGTCTTCCTGGAAGAAGCGGCCGGCGTTTCCAAGGGGAAAGCCGCGGATGTCGTGGCATTGGATGAAGCTCTTACCCGCCTGGCTGAATTCGATCCGCAGCAGGCCCAACTTGTGGAAGTGCGCTTTTTCGGCGGCTTGAGCATTGACGAAGCTGCCGCAGTCCTGGGAGTGTCCCGCACTACGGTGAAGCGCAACTGGAACCTGGCCAAGGCGTGGCTTGCGCGCGAGCTGCGCAAAGGCGAACCGCAAGATGCCTGAAAAATGGGACCAGGTAAAAGAGCTGTTCGCGCTCGCTCTGGAGAAGGAACCTGCGGAGAGAAGCAGATTCTTGTGTCAAGCCTGCTCGGGCGATGACCGCTTGCGCGCGGAAATCGAATCGCTGCTAGCGAGCTTCGACGGCGCCGACACTTTTCTTGAGGATTGTCCCGCTGCTGATCTGCTAGCCGAGGAGTCGTCCGCGATCGCGGGGAAAAAGATTGGAGCCTACCGCATTGTCCGCGAGATTGGGCGGGGCGGCATGGCGGTGGTTTATTTGGGCGAGCGCGATGACCAGAGCTATCGCAAGCAGGTGGCGATAAAAATGGTCAGGCCGGGAATCGATACCGAACAAATCCTTCACCGCTTCTGCAACGAGCGCCAGACCCTTGCCGCACTGGACCATTCCAACATTGTGAAGCTCCTCGACGGCGGCAGCACGGAAGATGGCCTCCCCTATCTGGTGATGGAGTATGTGGAAGGTCTGCCGATCGATCGGTATTGCGATCTTCACACGCTTTCCATCGATGACCGTCTGCGGCTGTTTCGCCAGGTCTGCTCGGCGGTGCAGTACGCGCATGAAAATCTGGTGATCCACCGCGATCTCAAGCCGGGAAATATCCTGATCGCAAAAGGCGGTGTGCCGCGACTGCTGGACTTTGGCATCGCCAAGCTGCTGAATCCTGAGTTTTTTCAAACTCCGCTCGTCACGCGAACGAATTGGCGTCCCATGACGCCGGAATACGCGAGTCCGGAGCAGATTCGCGGTCACAACGTCACTACCGCAACCGACGTCTACTCATTGGGAATCCTGCTTTTTGAATTGCTGACTGGGAATCGCCCTTATCGCGATGCCGGCCAGTCTCTCTTGGAAATGGAGCGTTTGGTTTGCGAAGGGGAACCGGAAAAGCCGAGCGTTGTCATTCAGAGCACTGTCAATCAGAGGAAAGAAGGAACGCCAGTTCGCGAGGATAAGGCAGGGACCGCGATTACTCCGGAATGGGTAAGCAGCCAGCGCGGCTTGCAACCCGCTGAACTGCAGCGCCGCCTGCGTGGCGACCTCGACACCATCACGATGAAGGCGATTGAGAAAGATCCGAGCCGCCGGTACGCCACGGCCTCCGAGTTATCGGCGGACATCGGCAGATATCTTTCTCACGAGCCGGTGTTGGCCCGTCCCGCCAGTGCCACATATCGCACCCGGAAATACATCCGCCGTCATCCGGTTGGCGTCACCGTGGCCGCTGGAGTCGTACTGCTGCTGGCCGGGTTCGCGGGCATGCAATTCTTCCAACTACGCCGCATCACCCGCGAGCGTGACCGTGCGAACCGGGTCACGGAGTTCATGGAGGGCATGTTCAAGATATCGGATCCGAGCGAAGCTCGCGGCAACAGCATCACAGCCCGGGAAGTTTTGGACAGAGAGTCAAAGGACATCGACAGCGGGCTATCCCAGGATCCCGAACTCCAGGCACAGATGATGCACGTCATGGGAGATGTGTATAAGGACCTCGGACTTTTTCCACGGGCACAGTTGCTTTATGAGCGCTCAGCCGACATCCGACGCCGCACGCTCGGACCGGAGAATGCGGAAACGCTGCGGTCCATCGACGATCTGGCGTGGATACTCAATCAGGAGGGTCACGCTGCCGAGGCGGAGAAACTGCAGCGCCAAACAGTCGAAGTCAGGCGGCGCGTTTTTGGAACGCACAATCTGGACACGCTCAAGTCAATGAATCACCTCGCCTGGACCCTGGATCGCGAGGGGAACTACACCGAAGCCGAACACCTGGAACGGGAGGCGCTCGACATACGAAGGCGCGTCCTCAAAATTGTCGATGACCGGGAAACGGCGGCGGCGATGAACAACCTGGCCGCCACCTTGGGCCACGAGGGTCACTACGCCGAGGCGGAGAAGTTGAAGAGGGAAACGCTGGAGATTCGGCGTCGCGTCCTGGGGCCGGAACACCAGGAAACCCTGACTGCAATGAATAACCTGGCATTCACTCTTCAGCAGGAGGGGCGGTATCCGGAAGCGGAGGCGTTGCAGCGCGAGACCCTTGATCTTCAGCGCCGCATTCTCGGACCGGAACACCCTGACACGCTGCGGTCCATCAATAATCTCGCGGAGACGCTGGTCCGCGAAAACCAGTTCGCCGAGGCAGAGCATTTGCAGCGGGAAGCGCTCGGCATAAAGCAGCGTGTTCTCGGACCGGAGCACCAGGACACATTGTGGGCAATGAATGGTCTGGCCTGGACCCTTCAGAAAGAAGGCCATTTCTCCGACAGCGAGAAGTTGTTTCAGCAGACGCTGGAAATTCGGCGCCGCATCCTCGGACCGGAACACCCAAACACGCTCGCCACCATGGAAAGCCTCGCAGCAACTCTGGATAAGGCAGGCCGCTATTGCGAGGCGGAGAAATTGAGCCGGCAGACCGTCGACATGATGCGCCGCGTTCTCGGACCCGAGCACCCGTTTTCGTTGCAGGCAGCCGACGAGCTCGCTCACATCCTGGATGGAGAGGGCCGTTACGATGAGGCGGAGAAACTGGCGCGGCAGACACTGGAGACTCAGCGTCGCGTCCTCGGAAGGGACCACCCGGACGCTGCGGGCACGGCTTACGACCTAGCTTGCGTTCTGGCGCACACCGCACGGAGTGGGGAGGCCATCCCGCTTTTGCGCGAATCCGTCGACCATGGACTGGATGCGGCGGCTGATCGCGCGATGGCAACCGATCCCGATCTCAAACCGCTGCGCAAAGACCCGCGGTTTGCGGCACTGGTGGTTTACGCGCAACAGCGCGCCGCGTCTCAGAAACCTAACTAATTCCCCATTCTTCGCGACTCTCGCCCATTCAAGAAACATCGTTCAACGATCTGATTTTCTCCATGATCTTCGGTTCGATCTTCAGGTATAATCCCGGCCACTCGGGACAAGAGTGGCCTTATCAGGGACAGGAACGTCCCTCATGGGGACAAGAAGGGTCTTATCTGGTTGATGCAGAACCGGTAAAGGGAATCGAAAAAGCGCAAGCGGACGCGGGGAGAAGAACACGCGTGTGACTTCTTCTCACGTGTTTTTCGCCCGGCGTTGGCTTCTACCTCGGAGGCTATGTCGATGTCGCGAATCCATCAGCAAGAGAGCAGCAAGCAGCACAAAGGATGGTCCCAGTGTGGCATTCGGTGCATGCAGGGAGCAAAGCGCGCGATTTGGGTGGTCGCGGTAGCGGCATTCCTGGCCGCGTTGGCCGCGGCGCAATCGACGAGCCAGCTGAATGGCAGCGTCTCTGACTCGTCTGGCGCGGCGGTTGCCGACGCGAAGCTCACGTTGACCGACGCGGCCACCGGGTTGCATCGGGCTGCCACGAGCAACGGATCCGGGTTCTACCAGTTCCTGGACGTGCCTCCGGGCAACTATCAACTGGAGGCAACGGCTACAGGTTTTGCACCGTTTCTGGTGAAAGTCACATTGCTGGTCAAATTGCCCTCTACTGTACCCATACGGTTGCAGGTGGAAGGCGTGAAGATGTCCGTGGAGGTCGCGGGCGAGGCGCCACTCATTAATCGAACAGACGCGTCACTGGGCAACGTAGTCGAGGGAAACCAGATCGACGAATTGCCCATTGCCGCCCGCAACGTAGTCGAGTTGTTGAGCCTGCAGCCCGGTGTGGCGTACCTGGGCGATCAGCTGAATCAAGACACCGACACACGCAGCGGATCAGTGAATGGCCTGCGCAGCGACCAATCCAACGTTACGCTGGATGGCATTGGGGTCAACGACCAGAACAATGGTTACGCTTTTACCAGTGTTCTCAATATTCCGCCCGACTCCGTCCAGGAATTCAGGGTCACCACTGCGAACGCCAATGCCGACTCCGGCTATTCCAGCGGAGCTCAGGTCGCGCTGGTGACCAAGAGCGGCACCAACAGCTTTCACGGCTCCGCCTACGAATACAACCGCAACACGATTTTCAGCGCGAACGACCCATTCCTGAAAGAGTCGCAGCTCGTCAGCAGCGAGCCCAACAAGGCGCCCAAGCTTTTATACAACGTGTTTGGCGTGACGTTTGGAGGGCCAATCAAGAAGGACCGGCTTTTCTTCTTTGCCAACTATGAAGGGAAGCGGCAAGCCCAGGGCACGAGCATATTGCGAACTGTGCCGAGCGCATCGCTACAGCAGGGCTATCTCCAATACCTATGTACGCTCACCGCGAGCGGCGCCCTCGACACGACAACTTGTCCGGGCGGTACCGTAAACGGCGTGAGCGGTGTGCAGCCCGGCTACTATGCGCTGGGTCCGACCCAAATCAAGGGGATGGACCCTCTCGGCATCGGCGCGAGTGCGGGGATCGAGAGCGTCCTGAACCAATATCCCACGGCCAATGAAAATGCCGGCGACGGTTTGAATACGCTCGGTTATCGATTTTCCTCGAATGCCGATACCGGATGGAACTCCTACATTCTCAAGGGCGATTGGCACCTCAACTCCAGCGGCTCACAAACGCTCTTCTGGCGGGGAGAGACTCAGAATCTCAAGAATCCTGGACTGCAACAGTTTCCCGGTCAATCCGCATCTACGACGACGCTCGACGACAGCAAGGGCTCCACCGTCGGACTCACTTCACTCATCTCCCCCAGGCTGATCAACGATTTTCATTGGGGCTACATCCGCCAAGGAGTGAAGTATGCCGGTGCGTCACAGTATCCGGCAATTCTTCTGACTGGGCTCGACAATCTTGTTCCGTTCACGCGCTCGACCACAGCCTTTGTGCCCAACAATCAGTTCAGCGACACTTTGAGCTGGACTCACAAAAATCACACGTTTGCGTTCGGCGGCGACGTATTTCTCATTCGCAACAACCGCTCCAGCTTTGCCAACTCGTTCTCCGACGTTCAGACCAACCCGGTCTATCTCGACACGGGTGGAATCGCCAACACGCCCAGCCCACTGGACCCGGGCAACAACGGCTATCCAACAGTGGATCCCAGCTTCGGTCCGAACTACGACGGCGCAGCCGGTATCCTGTTAGGAATTTTCGCCGAGGGCGACGGCATCTACAATTTCGCTCACAACGGCACCGCACTGGTTCAGGGCGCGCCGATCAACCGCAGTTACGCGATCAATGACTCCGAATTCTATGGGCAGGACACCTGGCGGATAAAGCCTCGCTTGACCTTCACTTACGGCCTGCGCTGGGTGCTGGAAGCTCCGCCCCACGAAACCAACGGATTGCAGGTCGCACCTTGCGTGCAGGGTGCATATGGCGGCTGCAGCAATCAAAACCTCGCCGACTGGTTCAACCATACTGCCCAGTTGGCCTCGCAGGGTTCTTCGGCTAACAGCGCCGGAGAGGTTTCCTTCGTCTTGGGCGGCCCCGCCAATCACGGTCCGGGCCTGTGGAATTGGGATCATAAGGATTTTTCACCGCGCATTGCAGTGGCTTGGGCGCCCGACACCGGCGACGGGTGGGTTTCAAAGATTCTTGGAAAGAAAGACCAGTTCTCGATCCGCGGAGGCTACAGCATTACCTACGATCACTTCGGCATTCCGATCGTGAACAGCTTCGACCAGCACGGCTCTTTCGGCCTCTCCACCGATCTCGGAAATCCCGCCGGTGTGGTAACGGTAAAGGGTGCCCCACGCTTCACTTGCCTCGTTCCCGGAGCGTCCGGTCAATCCTGCTTGCCTGCGCCCTGCGCGTCTTTGAACGGCCCGAGTTGCCTGTTCGGCCCTACGCCATCGGGCGCTTTCCCGGTTACCCCAAGCAATAGCGCCTTTGCCATCAACTGGGGACTGGACCAGACTCTGAAGACCCCTTACGCGCACGTTTTCAATTTCTCGATCTCGCGCCAAATCACGTCCCACTCCTCGCTCCAGATTGCCTACGTGGGCAGTGTCGGCCGCCGTCTGCCTATGCAGGTCGACCTGGCTATGCCCGCCAATCTCACCGATCCCGCCAGCAAAACGACCTATTTTCAGTCAGCCACGATGCTCTCGAAGGCGGCGGCCGCGGGCACTGACGTCAACTCCATCCAGCCCATCCCCTTTTTCCAGAATATCTTTCCTGCCTGGGCTGGTGCCGCAGTTCAAAGCGCTCTGGGTATGAACAACCAAAGCGCAACGAATCCCAGTGGCGACAACTGCGCACCTGGTGCATTACCAGGCAATCCGTCCGCGACACAAAACATATATCAACTCTGGAATTGTTTTCCACACAACGAAACTTTCTCCCTGTTCCTTATGGATTTGCCCGATTCCATTACCGGGTTGAGTCCCGCGCTTCCGAACAGCAAGAACGGTCCCTACAGTTTCTTCCATGACCAGTTCGCTTCACTCTATGCGTGGCGCAATATCGGCACTTCCGACTACAACGCGTTGCAGGTGACCTACAACGCCCGCTGGGGAGCCAACCTGCAGGGGCAGTTTAACTACACGTTTTCGAAATCGTTCGACGAGGCATCGGCAGCCGAGCGCATCGGTCCTTATGAAGGAACGGGAGGAACTGGCGACGACTTGAACGGTGGCGGCATTGTCATCAACGCCTGGGATCCGCTGGCTCTGCGCGGGCTCTCCGATTTCAACGCCTTCAACCAGATCAACGGCAACCTGGTCTATCGCCTTCCCTTCGGCAGAGGACAGGTGCTGGCAGGCGGCGCGAACCCGGTGCTCAACGCCGTAATTGGCGGGTGGCATGTGTCGGGGGTGTTCCGCTGGACCAGCGGTTTCCCCATCACCATCGACAACGGTTTCACCTGGGCAACCGACTGGAACATCGAGGGCGATGCCGAGCCGAACGGGCCGCCTCCGGTGGCGTCCAACCCCAAGAATGCGATTGTGCACGGCGTGGGCATCGGCCCGGACATCTTCAAAAATCCGGCGGCGGCGGAGGCAGTTTTCCGCCCAGAGTGGCCGGGCGAATCGGGGGTCCGCAATAACGTTATCGGCGAGGGACTGTTCAACATCGATACCGGAGTGAGCAAGGATTTCTCTCTGGGCGAGCAGCGGCGCCTGGAATTCACTTGGCAAACGTTCAACCTGACCAACGCGGTGCGTTACGATGTGCGCGCGGCTCAGCCGTCGCTCTCCTTCGACGCGTCAGAATTCGGGAAATACGTTTCGACGCTAACGACGCCGCGGTTCATGCAGTTTGCCCTGCGCTTCGTGTTCTGAAGCTTACAACTCGCCGGGCCAAGCCTGTCGAGTTGTTGCCGGCGCCGTGGAGCAATACATCTCTCGGGCCCGATTGTACTCGAACGGAATGACACACTTCCGGTCTCTCGAGTCAGGGTGACTCGCGAGGCCAACGGTCACTGCGCAGATTTGAGATAACCGCTGAGCAGGCGCCAATCATTTTGGTTCTGCTTCCACGAGAGCACTCGCGCATCCTGCCACCAGCCAGGTCCAATGGCTTCGGCCGGAACTTCCTGCTGCAACGGGTTGGGCTTCTGCAATCGTCCGAGTGTCCTCAACGATTGCAGGCCCACCTCCCGATGGCACATGACGCACGCCTTGACGACTGGATGATATTTAGCCAGCGAAGCATAGCGTCCTGGCGAACCTTCGTCGGGACCGCCGCCACCAAACAGAGTGAAGTCCCGCTCATCCGGTCGCGCCGCTTTCAGTCCGCCCGCTCGATTGGCGAAAAGTAACGGACGACTGAGACGGATCGCATAGAAATCCTGCCCGCTTTTCGTGATCATCTGGTCGATACCCACGGCCGGCGCATTGCTTGGCGAAACCGAGCGATACACACGTATCTGCACGCTTTCCGTGATGGGAGTAGCTGTGACTTTGCCCTGGTTGTCGAACAGCGTCATCTGGCGGACCAGGGCTACTTGAGTGCCGGCGGGAAGCTGAGGCAAATCGGGATTAGGAGCCTCGTCCTGAAGTGGGGAGAAGTGCGGACTCGGCACCAACGGCGTAGGGGAATTCCACAACGTCTTCAGATAATCGAGCGTCGCTTTGCGTCCCCCCGGAAGCCTCAGGAAAACCAGAAAGCTGGAGCGACCGGAGAAAAAAGAATCATGCTGCTCGGCCACTGGTAACGGTTCTCCTCGGCCCTCGAGTTCGACCCACGACCCATGCGGTTCAAACAAGTCAGGCGGAAGAAACGCGCGGTCCCTGTGTTCTGGATCGTATTCTTTCGCGAACTCTCCCGAAGCGAGGGCCTGCGCGTAGTTGTCGGGAAGCGACCCGATTTGCTCCGGCGTCAGTGCCAGGCGGTGCAGCACTTCTCCCAATCGGCCCTGCAGTTCTCTTTTTTCATCATCGGACCCCGGAGCTCTTCCGGCGGACCAATCGAACACCGCCCACAGATCGCGCTGCAGGATGGCTCGCTTCACAGGATCGTGAATCAAATTGTCCGCATGCGTCAGCAGGAACTCATCAAGAACACGCAGCGCATTTTTGTGCGAAGGCGGCGTCAGCAGGTACGTCGTGTGGTACCAGAACGGCGGGTCCAAAGCATCCGGAAGCAGTGCGGTTTCAGGGAGATCCTCACGAACGAAAAATGTGGCGTGCAGCCGGTTCCAGATGTGGCTGGGGTCAGGATCGTAAATGGTGACGGCTCCAGCTGAAATTTCCGATGGAGACCGAGGATCGCTCATGCCAAATAGTGCTGCCGTGAGAATGGCGAAGAGAATCCCTGGGACAGAAAACTTCATATTTGATTCCGGCGGAGGGCCACACTGACCCCGGCCGTTGACTAAGCTCCGTGTCGGCGGTTTTCAGCTACGGCGTGACCTTGAAAGCGACTCCGTAGCCATCCGACCCGCCTCCGAGGGTTACGCCGTAAAGATTGCCTGCTTTGTCAGCGACCAGATTGCTGATCGAGAACAAACCGTCACTGCCGCCGGTAAAAACGTAGAGGGGATCGTAGTTCCAGACGCCGCCTGAAAGGCTCAGCTCATAAACTGTCCCGGCGTTGTTTTGGCCGTCGCAATGTGTCGTGGCATAAATCTTGTCAGATACGACGAGAAGATTTCGATAGCTACCGGAAATGCCCCAGCCGGACAAGCCGTAGAGCTCGCTGAACGTCCAGGCGCCACTCGTGTTCTTAAGCTCGAAAATCGTGCCGCCTCCGTTCTGACCACCCTCTCCGCCCTCGGTGGTGGCGCCATAAAAATTGCCGTCGTAAAAGACCAGCCCGGCATACGGAACCCCGCCGTCGCTTCCCAGTGCGAAATTGTGCAGAATGTTTTCGGTCCAGGCGGGTGTCGACGGCGTCAACTGGAATACCGTGCCGTATCCGGAACGTCCTCCGGCAGACGTTGTCCCATAAAGGTTTCCGGACGCGTCAAATGTGACTCCGGCAATCGGAATCGTCCCGTCGGTGCCCGTGCCGAAGTTGTACAACACCTCTTCCGTCCATTCACCGCCGGTCACGGTTGGGATTGCCAGCTTGAAAACTGTTCCGTTCCCGCTCGAGCCGCCCGCCGTGGTAGTGCCGTAGAGATTCCCCGCCTTGTCGATCGCTAAACCGGCCACTGGCTTTGCACCATCGGGCTTGCCGGCAAAGCTATACAGTACCGTCTCCACTCCTTTGCGCGTGACTTTGAACACCGTGCCGGCATTGGAAACCCCTCCGGCAGTGGTCGTGCCGTAAAAGTTACCATTCCTGTCCATCACCAAGTGTCCTTGGGGATTTGCTCCGTCGGTCCCACCAGTGAATTCGTGCAGCACGGTCTCTTCGCCGTTCGTATTCACCCGGAACACCACCCCGACTCCAGAGCTTCCGCCGGAACTGGCGGTCCCATAGAGATAATCTCCAACAATGAAAAATCCGCCGAGCGGGTTCGCCCCATCGCTGCCGCCGGTGAAGCTGTGAATCACGTTGAAGGTCTGGGCGCTCGCCTGTGGTGCTGCGACCGCGCCGAGCCCGAGCAAAAACGCAAGCGCAAATCCTAGCGCGACTTTAGCCGATACCGATCCTGATCTCACGATGCACACCTCGTCCTTTAGGAATCGTATTTCTTGGGGCTCACCTACGTGGACTCGTGGCGGAGTTCGTATCGAAGTTTTGAGAGTGTCCCACGCTGGCGTGGTGATGTCAAGAATGCAAAAGTTTGCAACCCGCGAGATTATGTCAGTCGCCCCCTTGGTCGGCAGTGCTAGCACTCTCGGGCGGGGTGGCGGGTCAGCGCTTCCCGCCTTGCGCTGCTTTTTGACCTGGGGATTGAAGATAAGGGCTTATTTGAGTTTTGCGAGACTCGTTCTAGCTTTTTAACGCTCGGTGTTGCGCACGAGTTTCCTCTTCTTCGGCGACCGCCTTCTGCTTGGATTTCCGATAGACGTTTGCCACGGCCATCGTCCAGAAGGGCACGAGATCGACGCCGGGCGCGAGCTTGGCAAGAAACGACGGAAGGAATTCCCAGTGCCAGCCGAGAAGGTTTATGAGCAAAGCTGCGATGCCGAAATCGAGGATGTCATCGGCAGGCGATAAAGCGCCTTCGACGAAAAGGGGGAACACAAGGATTTGGATTGCGTCCGCAATCACTGCCAATACCATGGCGGCTCGAAAGCGCGAACCTGGGGAGATCGTGATGGCGTCCTGAGTCATGGCTGGGCCGGTGTCCTGTTGCATACCCTATTCTAAACCGGAGACGGGACTATTTCGAGGACTGCTTCGGCGGTCGAGTTCCGAAGCTTACCGCGCGTGAATGTCCCCTCGAATTACAACTACTGATGCTGCAGGTAATTCGTACGCTGTATCGGCGCTGACATTCTGCTTGACGTGCAGAATCGGCCCGTCCGGATCGGCCATGCCGAAGCTTTCCGCTTCCACCGAAGGTTCCGCCGGATATTCGGCATGTCCCACGAAGCGCGTATGCCCCGGGTGCCATTGATACTGTCCTTTTCCTAACGTCGAAATCTCAACCGCTCCGTCGAACGCCTCGTTCACGTGGCTGGCCTCGTCTTCAAACGCTATCTTCACCCGGTGAGCATTCTGCTGATCGCGATTCACCAGTAGCAGCGACCACTGGCCATCGGGGCGTTTCAGGGCATATGCCGTTACCAATGCATGTCCTGCGCCGTCATCGATGTCACTGCGGGCGGGAAACACATCATGCGGTTTGTCTCCCGGAGCGACCCACTCCAGATTAATCAGTTGGGCCGTGAAGAACTGTGCTAGAGGCTGCTGAATCTTGTATCGCCCGTCGACTGTGAGCATGCCAAAAGTTCCCGGCGAATCGTTGCAACCATGTTCCATCACCAGCGGCAGATAATGAAAATAGTAAACGCCGTTGCCTCCCGCGGTCAGAAATGAACCGATATAATCGGCGAGCCAAAGCCCGGAAAAAATGTCCATATAAGTCTCGCTCGCCCCCGAGGAAAGATTTCCCTCGGTGATGAACATGGGAAGGTCCGGCGGAATTCCATCATCGTGCCACACTTGCATGATGTGGTTGATGAGTTGCGGCTCGTCATAAAGGCTGCCCCAGGGAATCTTGCACGGCTCGTAAGGATAATGCTCGAAAGAGAAAAACGACAGATCGCGCATGCGTCCGTGCAGTTTCAGGTAATCGATGAACCGCCCAGTCCAGGAGACTTTCCCGTTCGCAGCCGGCCAGGTTTCAATATCTTGGTTCACTCCCTGGAATGATGGTCCGCCCAATTTAAGAGTGGGATCAAGCCGATGCAGGGCTGTAGCCCACTGCAGATAAAGCGCTCCGTAATCCTCCGGCGCGGTGTATTGTCCGT
>Ga0187863_10001838_pt1 | contig 16639 bp, 14 predicted proteins | sample June2016WEW_11_1_FD_132975 | JGI IMG/M metagenome (GOLD analysis project Ga0187863, IMG submission 132975) | Peatland microbial communities from SPRUCE experiment site at the Marcell Experimental Forest, Minnesota, USA - June2016WEW_11_10 | ecosystem: Environmental > Terrestrial > Soil >... | reverse complement strand
TGCATCGCTGGGACCCTGCCGCGCACATGGAAGACATTCGCGGGATTCTTGGGCAGATGCTTTTCAGCGGCGAAGAAGGCGCCAAGCCAACCAAGGCGCTCTCCGGCGGCGAACAGGCGCGGCTGGTTTTCTGCAAGCTGATTCTCACCAAGCCGAACATTCTGATCTTCGACGAGCCGACCAATCATCTCGACCTTGAAGCGATTAACGCGCTCAATATCGCGCTGCAGCGCTACGAAGGAACAGTCCTGCTCGTGACCCACGATCACGATCTGATCGACGAAGTGGCGACGCGGCTGTGGAACTTCCATGAAGGTGGGATCGAGGATTTCCAGGGGCCGTATTCTGAGTGGAAGGGCAAGCACAACTAAGGCAAAGCCGACCCATCGAATGAGCGAAAGAACCTGCGTTTATCTTCTGTCCTCTTCCCCGCTTCAAGCTCGCGCTTCGAACACCAGATTGAATGGCGTCTGCGCCGCCCTGCGGAACCGCTTGAAGCCCGCCGCGGTCACCACGTCGCGAATGCGATCCTCTCCTGCCTGCGCACCCAGCGCCGTTCCGACCTCCTGCGCCAGTGAAGCCGGCGTGCAGATCATGGTTGAAGTGGAGTAGTAAATTCGTCCCACCGGATTGTGATTCTCCTCCGGTGTGTCGTTCGCGAAAGGCTCGACGATCATCCACGTGCCGTCTTTCTTCAGCGACTCGAGCACGTGCGCGGCCGCCCCTTTTGGATCGCCCATGTCGTGAAGGCAGTCGAAAAATGTCACGAGGTCATAGCCCTCGTTCACCGGATAGCTTTTGGAACTCGCCACCTCGAAGTTAATCTGGTCAAGAAGCCCGTCACGCCCAGCCACGCGCCGCGCGTATTCGATCGAGCCACTGTGATGCTTCTCGGTTGTTCGGTGAATCGCGCGAAGAGCCGATGCAGTTCGGCCATGTCAGCTTCGAATTGCGTGGGCGCGGTGCCACCGATCCTCTGGTCCCATTCAGGACGTGCCGGAAAGCCGTGCGGCCATGGAAACGGAAGCCACAATGCGGTCCATCGCATGGGCAGGCGCGGAATCCAGCTGCTTGCGCGGCTCGCTTCCCTTTCTCCCATGCTGGAGCGGAATACATCGCTCAAATGGCAGATCATGTGGTGGGCGGACATCTTGCCCCAGCGGTGAGGGAGCGCTGGCCCGATCACTTTCAGCCGCCGGACAATTTCGGCCTTGTCCTTAGGATTGGCGAGGGTCTTCATGCATTCCCGCGATCAAGTTGCCCTTTTGCTTCTCAGTGAAGAGACATGAAGGGTGAGGCTGGCAGATCCTCCGCATTGAAGAGGTTGCATTGCGGGCTGTTGGACCAGCCGTAGCGGACAGAAACGGGCTCGGACACCGATGGGCTCGAAGCGACCACTGTTTCGCCGTCAATCTTCGCCGTAGCGGGGGCAAATTTTCCGTCGGCTCCCGCGACCTCGAAGCCAGTGACCTCGCCTCCCTTGGCGGTGAGTCCCTTGGCATGATCAAACCATGCGCGAATCGATGCGCCTTCGGGCGTGGCCTGGCGAAAGTCCGGGCCTTCATACTCGACCGACTCCCCGTACGTGAGAGCGCGGGCGGCGCGGGCCATGCGCAGGCCCACGTCGACCTTGTCCGTCGGATGCACGTCGTCGGGGTTGCCGATGTCGATGGTGACCGCCATCGCGGTGTTGCGCATTTCGAGTGTGCGGCGCTGCTGTTCACGGAGAGCGGCCCAATCTTCCGCAGGTGTGGATTTGAAATTAGAGATCTGCACGTAGAGAAATGGAAAATCGCCGATGGCCCACTCGCGGCGCCAGTCTTCAATCAATGCGCGAAAGATGTGGTTGTAAAGCGGCGCGCGTTCGAGTGCGCTGTTACTCTCACCCTGGTACCAAAGCACGCCGCGAATGGGAAACGGCGTGAGCGGCGCGATCATGCCATTCCACAAGAGTCCAGGCCCCCAGCTGGCGAGCGGGGGATGCCAGCGGAACTGCGGAATGGGTTGACCGGCGGCTTTGGCTTCGTCCCGTTGTCGCTGTTCGTCTTTCTCTTCGAGCGCGTCCAGGCCGCCGTGATCCGTCATTTTTCCGCGAGAGACGAAGAGGGGTGCGAGCGAGGCATCCTCACCGAGAGCTGTGAGTCGCACCCATGATTCGGCCACAGTGCCGCCCCAGGTGGAGTCAATGACACCGACAGGCACATGTTCGCGCTGCTCAATGTCGCGCGCGAAGTACCAGGCAATGGCTGAAAAATCCTTTGCCGATTCGGGACTGGAGACGGCCCATCCGTCGGTATCGAGATCGGTCTCGGCAAAATCGGAAGCGCGCTTCTTCACCATGAGGAGACGAACGCGCGGGTTTGCGGCATTGGGCAAATCCTGCGCTGCCGTGGCCGCGCGGCTCATCGGAAATTCCATGTTGGATTGACCCGACGCCAACCAGACATCACCGACAAGGACATCATCGAGAACGATCGGGGCTTGAGCGGGAGTGCTACTAGCGGGACCCGTGGTCTCATTCTGCACGGTGAGCTGAAAGGGTCCACCCGCGGTGCCGGGCGCGAGATATACGCTCCACAGGCCCAAGCGGTCGGCATGCGTGGTGCGCGATTGGCCGCGGAAAGTCACGCTGACTCCTTCATTGGGAGCGGCCATGCCCCACACGTGGACGGGGAGATCCCGCTGCACCACCATGTGCGAACCAAGAACTTTGGGAAGAGAGATTTGCGCGGACAAAGTTGAAGTTGGCATCAAAGAATGGAGGGCCAGCGGAGCGAACAGGAAGAACGGGCGAAGTTTTCGAAGTTTCAAGGTAGGCCTCACGAAGGCGGATTCCCCGACAGCTTCGAATCGCGATGTACGAAGAAATTGCCGGAAGAAGAACGTTATCAGAGCTGGCAGGCGGGAGCCAGCCAACCCACGCAAGTAGAAGGCGATTCGTGAGGGAAACATTTTCGGCCGATTGGGGTCGAAGTCATGAGATGGGCGTGAGCAATTGCCGGAGGTTCTTCCCGGATGTTTGCCCCGCGCGAATGGTTGGCCGCTAATGAAAATCCGACGTAATGAGGATGCACCGTTATCCGGTATAGGGTAGGCGGGATGAAGCAGAATTTCGTCATACTAGGAGAAAGATCGACAATTCGACCCGGAGATCGACCCAGAGACAAATGCCCTATGCGCCCCCTTCGCACAGTTGCGTTCGCTCTCATGGCCTTTGCGCTTTTGTCGCTCGTAAGTGCGCGGGGCCATGCCCAAGCCGCCTTACTGATGGAGGAGCCTTACGGCTTCTTCGGCACCGTTAACCCGACGGGGCACACCGCTATTTATTTCGAGCACATTTGTGCCGAAACTCCCGTGAAGCTGCGTCGCTGCCAGCCGGGCGAGATTGGCGCCGTGGTTTCGCGTTATCAGGGAATCAATAACTACGATTGGGTCGCAATTCCGCTGATTCCGTATCTCTATTCCGTCGAGAATCCGGAGTCCGTTCCAACCCATGTGGATCGCGCGATGGTGAATCGGATGCGCGACCGATATCACGAACAGCATTTGCTGAGTCTGGGCGACGATGTGCGGGCCGGCAATTTGCTGCATGGCGGCTGGACCGAGCTGGTGGGCGTAGCCTACGAGCGCAGGATCTATGCGTTCCGCTTCGACACCACCGCGGAGCAGGATGATGCTTTCATCGCAAAGATGAACGACGCGAAGAACCAATCGCATTTTCAATTACTGTTCAGCAACTGCTCCGATTTTGCGCGTGTGATATTGAACGAGTATTTTCCAGGGACGTTCAAGCGGAGCATCTTTCCCGATGCGGGGATGACCACGCCGAAGCAGATTACCTATAAGCTCGTCCGCTACGGTCAGAAACATCCCGACGCCGAACTGAGCGTGCTGGAGATTCCGCAGATTCCTGGGTACCGGCATTTGAGCCGGTCGAACAAGAGCATCTCCGAGTCGTTGATTACGACGGCCTATGCTATTCCGATTGCGGTGTTCAATCCATATTTGGCGGGCGGCCTTTTTGTGGATTACCTGGTGCGCGGCCGTTATCGCCTGATCCCGAAACAACCCGAGATCGTGGAGCCGAATGATCTGTTGGCATTGACAGGCTCCGGTGGGCGCGAGCAGAATCCGGGAAGCGCGAATGACCAGGCCACACGCGCCGCTGTGAACGGCTTTGCGGAGACGCGGACGTCCTCAGCCAATCCCGGCCTGAAAGAATTGACGTCCGCGCATGAGTAAAGCTCCGCAGAGTGCCAAAAACCACGGCAGGTTCGATCCCTTATTCCACTTTTTTCTTGCACCGGTGTCCTTGGCAAACGTGATCGTCGCGATCGTGGCGCTAGTACATCGGCAGGATTTCTTCCATTGGTGGATGCTGGTGCTTTCGATCGCCGCGTTCATCCTGTTGTTCAAACTGCGTAACTATCCTTTGAAGGTGCAGGATCGGGTGATCCGGTTGGAGGAGAGGCTGCGGCTGCAGGCGCTGGCTCCGGTGGAGTGGCACGCACAGATTTACCGGCTTACCGAGGATCAACTCATCGGACTTCGTTTCGCAAGCGACGACGAAGTGGTGGAGCTGGCCAAGCAGGCGCTCGAGCACAATCTGACCCGCAAGCAGATCAAGGAGCGGATCAAGAGCTGGCGCGCGGACGAGTGGCGGGTGTGAGGACTGGCCGTCCAGGCAATAGCTTCGCGTGGCTAGCCAAGGTGTCGGAGGCAGCTTGAATCAGGCCGGGCCGATGAGTTTGAGGTAGTCGGGCTCGTCGGCGATGGTCTGGTAGCGGAAGCCTCGTACGATTCTGCGCTCTTTCAGGAAGAACACGCCCGGCATTTGATGTCCATCTTCCTGAATGCGGCCAATGCCGTATTTGCGCAAGGCGCCCGAAAGCCAGCCTTTCCAGACCTTCAGACTCAGTAGATTCAGATAAGGGTTCATGCGAGATAAAGCGAAGACCGGATTCTGGTAGAGGGATGCATCGGGGTTGCTGACGCGCTCGACGGTGGAGAGCTGGTAGTAGTCGAAGTAGGGCTTGGCGCGCTCGGGCGATCCGAGATGGACGAAGACGGGTTGTGCGCCTCTGGCCGCAACCTGATCCCGGATCTGGGCCACTTGATCGAGCGCCTGCCGGCAAAAAGCACATCCGAAGTGGCGAAGGAAGATCAGCAGAACCGGAGACTGATCGACGACCTCAAGCAGAGAGCGGCCCGTCTCCGTTCGGTACTCGCGCAGGACGGCGACCAGCTGCTCTTGCTCGGCGAGTTGCGCGGTTGCGGGCGGCATGGTCTGGACTCCCCTTGCTAAGATCGGACCGGCACGTCGCTGATCGAATCCCCGCCGGTCTCTGTCTGCTCGGTCAGGTTAACCCATTTGCAGAAAAATTCGGGGCTAAACTGTGAACGCTCGGCGGCCCGCATTGGATTTAAGAAGACAGCAATTCTCTTGGAGATATCGGAAAGGACGAAGAGAGAGGACCTGAGGCTAGTCGATGGAGGATTTCGGGCCAGCGTCCCCAGGATCGTTATCCGACTGCGGAATCGAGGCCGTATCCAGCGAGTGCTCGTGCTTGTATTGCTCGACGGGCATCTTTCCGTCCCACCAGGCGCCATTCATTGGATACACATCGGGATCGAAGAAGACCTGGTAAAAGTGCCACACCACGATCGCCAACGTAGCGAGGATGGCTTCGTAGTAGTGAATCGCAGTGGCTACATCGACCCACCAGCGCGCGAACAGATCGCCCACCCAGACCTTGGCCCAGAGCATAATGCCGGTGAGGCCCATGAGCCCGGTTCCCCAGACTAGGGCCCAGTATTCTGCCTTTTCGGCATAGTTGAAACGGCCGTAGGCCGGCTTCTGTTTGCTCAGACCGAGGTAGTAGAGCATCGTCTTCCACGCGTCGAATGCATCTTGCGGGCGTGGCGCCAGATCGCGGATGAGGCGGCGACCCTCGTACCAAGCAGCGACATAGAGGATGTGGTAGATGCCGGCTCCAATGAGGACCACGCCTGCGATGCGATGGACGACGCTGCGAAGATGTTCGCCCATGCCCAGCAATTCAGCAAACCACGACTCCGGGAATTTGAGGGCAAATCCGGTGATGACCAGAACAATGAAGCTGGTGAGCAGAATCAGGTGCTGCCAGCGCTGATTCATCGTCATGCGCACCATCATCGGATTCTGCATTTTGCGGCGCGCCACCATCTTGCTGCGCCAGATGATGGCGTTGTGAAGGAACATGCCCGTGATGACGAGGAAGATGAGCGCGATATAAACGATGCGCACCCAGCGCACTGCGACGGAGCCGATGTCTTTGGGGTGGGATCCGTCTTCAAGATGAACGCGGGTCAGGATGAACTTCTGCGTGACACCTTTGTGGCATTTGCCGCAGGTAACCTGAAGATTGGCGTGGTTGACGGTGGAGCGCGGATCGCTCGAGGGGAGAATGTCGTGGACGCCATGACAACTGGAACAGTTGGCGGCGACGATGGAGCCGCCTTCGACTGCGAGGCCGTGATAGCTGTCCATGTAACTGGAGACGCGGTTGCCGGGGAGTCCGAATTCCCTGGAGAGACGCACTCCCTCATGACAGCGGGCGCAGGTGTCGCGCGAGACATTCTGCTCGGAAACGGAGGCATTGGGATCGCGGTGATTCTTGATGGAATGAATGCCGTGGCAATCGGTGCAGACGGGGGCGAGGTTGTTTCCGCGCGCAATTCCCTGCCCGTGGATGCTGGCCATGAAGGTCTGCTGGATCGCGCTGTGGCATTTGCCGCAGGTGGTGGGGACATTGAATTTTGCAATCGTCGAGTTCTGTTCGTTGGTAGCGAGAATCTCGTGCGACCCGTGGCAATCGGTGCAGACGGCAGCCTTGGTTGAGCCTTTTTCGACTGCACGGCCATGCACACTTTGCTCATAGGAGACGAAGGGCTGGGCGCTCTCGCCGTTCGACTCCATGAGGAATTTCTGGCCGTGACATTTTCCGCAGGTGACGGGAATGTTGGCGTGATTGACGGGCGAGTGCGCATCGTCTGCAGTAACGATCGCATGCACCGAGCCATGGCAGTCGGAACAACCGGCCGCGGGGCCACCGGCCACAGCGGGTTTTGCATGGGTGCTATGCGAATACGCTGTAAGTGTGTCGGCGTGGCAACCTGCACAGGTGAGTTTCTTGGGCGGTGTTTCGTGGGCCAGACTTTTGACGTCGGTGTGGCAGTCGACGCATGTGAACATGGAGCCGTGGATCGAGTGCTTCAGCTTGGTCGCATCGACAAACAGGCTGTGTGCCTTGCCGTTGACGGTTTCGGTGAGCGTGGCGTCGCCGTGGCAGGCGAGGCAGTCTTCATTTTTAAGCTTGTGCTCGGCATGAAGAGACGGGGCCCAGACGAGAGACGACACAACGAGACTACACGCCAGCAACCAACGAACCGAATTCACGTATTTAAGATGGGCTTGTTGTGGAAGACCTCGCTGTGACTCGGATCACGATCGGCGGCGAACACATGACGAAATGCCGAATTGGGCTGTGAGCGCCGTCGCAGTACCGGCGTTGAGGTTCGTGCTTTCCCAGGTCTCGAGGTCGAGACCTGGGGCACCCATCTTCGTGCAGGAACGGGCAGCGGAAGACCGATTCCCGACTTAGCGGAAATAGGCAGTCAACGTAAGGATCAAAAGAATAAGGCCCACGGAGATCGCGAGAAACCCGACAATCTGCGAGAAGTTGACGAACCACTTCTGCGGCTTCTCGGCGAGCCGGGATTCAAGCTTTCCTTCCGCCACCATGCGCTGATACTCGAGCGGACGCTTGTGTTTGAACTCCTCTTCGCTCTCGACGCCGGTAAAGATCACCATATCCATCGGGAATGAATCGGGACGCAGGTGCGTGTTGACGAAATGGATCGAGAAGATGAACAGGATCGCGAGCAGACCTTCTTCGCTGTGGATGACGAGCACCGCATTCAACGCCCAGCCGGGCAGGAAGTGCGCGAAGAAGGGCGCGAACCACATGGCATATCCGGAGAAGCCGATAACGATCATCCCCCAGAACACCGCCCAGTAGTCGAACTTCTCCCAGTAAGCGTATCGATCGAAATTCGGTCTTTGGCCGAGCCCGATGAACCAGCGCATGTGGGCGAAGATGTCTTTGACATCCTTCCAGTTGGCGACCATGGAGGTGGGTCCCCAGAAGACGCCCTTCTCTCGCTTGACGAGCGCGCGCTGAAAGATGTCTTTGACGTGGACAAGAAATGCGATGGTAAGTGCGATCGCGCAGAACTTATGGAAGAAGAGAATCGCGCCGAATCCGCCTACGAATTTGGCCAAACCGCGCGCCCAGATGCTCTCACTGAACCGCAACGGAAGGCCGGTGGCAGCGAGACCGAGAAAAGTGCTGAAGAGAACTGCGTGCATGGTGCGCTGCGCAGCGGTGAAGCGTGCGAAGTGGCGGTTTCCGGTTGCCTGCTCGGGTGCGGAGGTTGGGGTGGTTTGGACCGAATCAGGCATGGTGGTCTCCTTCAGCCGACTTCTTCTTGATCTGGTCGTACCGTGCGCGGACCAGCCACAGGATGGTGTGTATGACAAAAAACGTGAGCGTGCTGGCGAGCAGCAGGTTCATGAACAGGCGCACAAAGTACAGCGCGGGGTTGAGTTTCCGATCGTGCGCGTTGGCATGTGGCTGGTAGCGGACGAAGCTGGCGTTGGCCCCGGCATGGCAGCGGCCGCAGGTGACGACGAGATTGGCCGGTGCGATCGGCGAGCTTGGATCAGAGGCGGGCAGAATTTTGTGCGCGCCGTGGCAATCCCAGCACCGGGCCGTCTCAACGTAGCCACCGAGCGAACCGAGCTGCGAATGGAAAGTGTCGCGGTAGGTGGAGAGCTTGTCCTTGTGGCAGGAGCCGCAGATGGGTGTGGACTGCATGCGGAAAGCGGATTCTGTCGGTTGCAGGATTGCGTGCGCGGTGTGGCAGTCAGTGCAGACGGGCGCTTTCATTTTGCCCGCAGCGATGGCCTTGCCGTGGGCACCATCTTCGAAATCCGCGTTGATTTTAGCGTGGCAGCTGCCGCAGGTCTTCGGGATGTTGGCCTTGAATGTCGGGCTTGCTGGATTGGTATGGCTCAGGATGCCATGGGATCCATGACAGCTTTGGCAGTTGGCGGCGACGAGCAGGCCCTCTTTGCTGAGCGCGAAGCCGTGGATCGAATCCATGTAGTGCGGAAGGACGCTGGCCAAGCCATGCTTTCTCGCGTCGCCGTTGTCGCCGTGACACTTTCCGCAGGTTGCAGGGACATTCAGGGGATAAACGGCGGAGCGGGGATCAGCCTTGGGAAAGATGGCGTGCGCGTCCCCGTGGCAACTGGTGCAGGGATGCTCTTTGCCGTCGGCATGGACGCTGCCCTTAAGTTTGTCCTGCTCGTCGCTGTGGCATTTGGAGCAGTCAACCGGGGCAAGGTGCTCGGGATGTGGATATTCCTTGATGTCGGCGTGGCAGTCATTGCATTTGAGGCTGCCGTGGATGCTTGCTGAAAATTTCTGGCCGTCAACGCCGATGTTGTGGCCGGCGTCGTCCTTCATGGTGGCGTCGCCATGGCAGGAGAGGCAATCAGTCTGGGCGTGGAGCGGGTCAGTATTGAGAAGAATGAATAGCCCGAAGACTAGAGAAACCGCAGAGCGGGACCAGAGGCTTGAACGGGTCCACAATTGCCCTACGACGAGGCCGCTTTTGTTGAGCGGGATCTTCCCTAAGGAAACAACACCGTGCGTCAGCTTGACCGGGTTTGTGATTTCTGGAGCCACTTTTATTGGGCCCGAGGCGGGTCCTGAGGTTGAATGATGCCCTCGCGGATCGGCTGGCGAGACTGTGCTGCGGGCTACGGCCTGGATCATTCTGCCGTCTGCTTTCTCCGGAACAGAGGGGACCCAAAGGCTGCATGAGAGGCCCGTCTCTCCGGCCCGCGCGTCGCAGGAAGCGGCCGCAGGATTGGAGCTCAACAGGTGATGAGAACCCATCTGGGGTCCGCGGATCAGTGATTCCGATCACGAACGGGTGGTGTTGGAGAGGTGGTCCGGCGGATTGAGAGGAGATGCGGATCACTCAAATGACTAAAGGTTGAATCGCGGGGGTGAGGCAGGACACATGGGACCACGCCAGAGTCGATGACGGGTTTGCCTTGTCAAGGTCGAAGGCCGGATTGCGAGCGCGATTTTTCCACACAGGGACGCAAACACCCACGAGTGCGATACACTGGCGCTCTTCCCGAAGGCGATTTGCACTGGAGGTTTTAATGACACGTTTCCGATTTGCGCCAGTATGGTTGCTGCCTCTCGCAGTTCTGTTTATCACCACGCTTGCATCGGCAGCTTCCGCATCAAGCGACAAGGATGCGATTGCGGCGCTCCTGGAGCGAGGTCGCAAGGCGTTCGATGCCCACGACGTGAATGCCGTCATGGCGAATTATGCACCGGGCGATCAACTTTTTGTTTTCGACGTGGTTCCACCGCGCGAATACCCTAGCTGGGACGCCTACAAGAAGGACTGGCAAGAGCTGTTCGAGCAGTTCCCTGGGCCGATTCACAATACGATCTCCGAGTTGAGTATCACGGTGGATGGATCGACGGCTTACAGCCATTATGTGGAAGACGGGACGATGACGGCGAAAGATGGGACGACTTCGGAGGTGGCCGCACGGATCACGGATGTTTATCGGAAGATCGGCGGGAAGTGGCTGATCGTGCTCGAACATGTTTCCGTACCAGTGGATCTTGCGACGGGCAAGGCGGATTTGCTGTCGAAGCCGTGAGGGACTAGCCGTCCAGGCAATGGCTTCGCGTGGCTTCTCGATAGATCGCAGAGAAGGCGGTCGATATTAAGTGCAGAGAACGAAAGCAGAACTGCATTTGCCCGCACTCGGCGGCGTTTCACGTTCATTTTCCGCTGATTTCGTTGTGTTAGCGTATTGAACGGGAGTTACGAAAAAGCATGTCCGCAACCATCACTTCATTTATCAAGCATCACTATCGGCACTTCAATGCCGCGGCCCTCATCGACGCAGCCCAGGCCTACAACGACCTTCTCGCTTCGGGCGGAAAAATGTTTCTAACCATCGGCGGCGCCATGAGTACCGCCGAGCTGGGCCTGTCTCTTGCCGAGATGATTCGCCAGGATAAGGTGCACGGCATCTGCTGCACCGGCGCGAATCTGGAAGAGGATGTTTTCAACCTCGTCGCCCATGATTTCTACGAACGCGTGCCGCACTATCGCGACCTGACCCCGGCCGACGAAGCCAAGCTGCTGTCGCGCCACATGAACCGCGTGACGGATACCTGCATCCCGGAGATGGAGGCGATGCGGCGCATTGAAAATGAAGTGCTGAAGGAGTGGGTACGCGCCGATCAAGCCGGGGAGCGCTTCTTCCCGCATCAGTTCTTTTTCAAGATTCTGCTGTCAGGTGACCTGAAGAAGAGCTACCAGATCGACCCGAAGAACAGCTGGCTGCTGGCTGCGGCGGAAAAGAATTTGCCCATGTTTGTGCCGGGTTGGGAAGACTCGACGCTGGGCAATATGTATGCGGGCCACTGCATCGCAGGCGATGTGAAGAAGGTGCACACGGTGCGCACCGGCATTGAGTACATGATGGAGCTGGCCGACTGGTACACCAACACGACGGCGAAAACGCCGCTGGGATTTTTCCAGATTGCGGGCGGGATCGCCGGTGATTTTCCTATCTGCGTCGTGCCAATGCTGCACCAGGATCTGCAGCGCACCAACGTGCCGCTGTGGGCGTATTTCTGCCAGATTTCGGACTCGACGACAAGCTATGGGTCGTACTCGGGCGCGGTGCCGAACGAGAAGATCACGTGGGGCAAGCTGGGCGAGAAGACGCCAAAGTTCATCATCGAGAGCGACGCGTCGATTGTGGCGCCGCTGATTTTTGCTTACGTCCTTGGTTGGTAGGGATTCGGGGAACGGCTGCCAGTCTGCAGCTTTGAACGACGCGGCCAGGCAGTTCTGGTCTCGCCCTCGAGACATAGGGAGATAACCGCTATGCGCGAATGCGGCCAAAAGCGGGTTTCTTCTACGTCCCACCCGCGGTCACGACCAGCTGAAACTGTGTCGTCGCCATCGCCCCGGCAGAACTCACCTCAATCGTTGGCATATAAGTCCCAACCATCGCCGCCGGACTGCCGGTAAAAAACAGAGTGCCGGAAGGGTTGGTATCCGACGCCTGGTAAGTCTCCTGAATGCCTCCTGGCAACCCCACAACCATCACGATGGCCGTTTCACTGGTCGAATCGATCTGGATCGGGACCGTCACCTGCATCCCGTCCTGCGACACAACGACGCGAGGGTTTACCAGCGAAACCGAGATTGCCGGCTGGGGAACATACATTGCGTGCCCGCCGCATCCGCACGCGGCCGAGATCGCGGCCAATCCCAGAGCAGGGCCGAGCCAGCGCAGCGGCGTCATCATCCACTCCTGTCGAAGAGGACTATCTTCCGCTGCTAAGTTTCCGCCCGGGGCCAGGGCTCTGTCCAGCAGTTTCCCGCGCCGCTTACTGCTCGGCGATCACCACAAAGGGCACCGACATCTTCCCGCCCGGCACCGCCGCCTCGGCGAGCTTCGGAATCCCGCGGTCCCACACCGGCCCCTCGAGTTCGGGCATGGGCGTGGCGCGAAACAGCTTCTTGCACTGGTGTGCCGTCCAGCGCGCCCACCTCTTCGACTTTTTACGGCGGGCACTGTCGGTCGAAATGCCCGTGCCCGCGTACATCTGCCGGTAGAGCTTCGACAGAAAGATGAATCCGAGACGGGCGCGCAGTGTTGGCGTGCAGGCAGACCTTTCCCAGATGGCTCCCCAGGTGTAGAACCTGTCCCAGACCTTTTGCGTGCGCTCGCGAATCTCATCGGAACTCATGGAAGGGTGAGGCGTGAACATCTTGGGGCGAACCTCGGTAGGGATAAGCCAGTAGCGCGTGATGGGCACGTCCCCCACCATCATGGGATCCTTGGCCTGTTCTTTTTCCCATTTGCCGAAATCGACGGTGCCGGGGAACGGGGTCATCATGACAAACTGCGCAAAGGTCACGCCCGCCTTGAGCGCCATTTCGACAGTGGCATCGAAGGTGGCCGGTTTGTCGGTCGGCAGGCCGAAGATAAACGAACCGAGGACATGAACGCCATGTTGCTTGAAGGTCTGTAACTGGCGGGCGAGAGCTTCACCGGAGTAGTTCCAATCCTTGAAGACGGCTTTCAAGCCTTCGGGGGTGACTGCCTCGACGCCGACGAGCGCGCCTTTGATATTTGCCTTGTGCATGGCGTCGAGATACGTTCCGTCTTCGCCGGCTTCCATGGTGATCTGCGTAAAGAACACCATGTCCTTGGGCAGCTTCGCGAGCTCTTCCATCAGCTGGAATCGTTCAGCGCGGATCGCATTGAGTTCGTCGAGTTTGGCTTGATTCTTTTGCTCTCGAGCCAAGCGAAGATCGGTCAACGTGACCGGATAAAAGTTGTCATCGGCCAGGGCGATAAAGCGAAAACCAATCCGCCGCAGTTCGATGATTTCATCGACCACGCGCTGGTGATTGCGTTGCCGGGGCTTTTGACCATCCGTCCGCCAGACGCTGCAAAAGGAGCAGTGCTTGGGGCAGCCGCGAATGGTTTGTACCGAGGCCCACATGTATTTCTGCGGATCCATCAGGTCCCAGCGTGCGGGCAGAAATTCGCTCCCTTCGAGTCGTCCGCCTGTGTATACGCGCTCGGGCTTGCCGGCTAAACAATCGTTGACGGCTTTGCCCCAGGCGACATCGCCGTCGCCTGTGACGACTGCGTGGGCTTCTCCGCGCTCGAATGCTTCATCTGGAAACAGGGTGGCGTGAATCCCGCCATAGACGGCCCACGCGCCACGGCTTCGGGCCATCCGGCCCACCTGGTAGCCGCGCAGAGCGTTGCCGGTGTGGACACTGATGCCCACGATGTCCCCGGGAAGAATGGACTCCGGCACGATCTGCTCGAGAGATTCGTCGATCAGAATCGGGTCGCCAGCCGTTTGCGGCGTTGCGGCCGCGAGAACAAATAGCCAACGGGGTGTGATGACCGCCGTTCCAAAAGAATTGTCGCTTGGGTTAACCAGGTGGACGCTCATTGAATCCAATCTTTGTTGGCACGAGTTTTGTGGCCCAGAGAGCGTCTCAACGATCGGAGGTATCCATGCAAGAATACGCAGGATTTCCGTTGGCGGACATCCCGCCGGAGATTCCCTTAGACTGTTTTGCTGATCTTACAGGTTTGGTTTGATTCGGTATGGTCAATTCTGACCACTTTGGGATTAAATGATCGCATTCAGTGAAAGCTTAGGGTTATCCTTTGCCGTTCCAATAGGCAAACACGTGAAATTCTAGTATCCCGGTCCCACCAGTCAATGAACGCAGGGGACGCTGCGATCATAACGCCATGGTGGCACAACCTGCATTTTCGGGTCGTGAAGAAATCGAAACAACGCTAGACGCGGCTGCACTCTTCGATCGGAATCGGAACCTGCTCCACGATTTCAAGGCCGAATCCCTCAAGAGCAGGAATGTGCATAGGCGTGTTCGAGAGCAGTCGAATGCGCTGGATGCCCAGATCCGAAAGAATCTGGCCCCCCAGCCCGATGGCGCGGAGAATGCGCCCGGTCCGCGCCTGGGAGCCTTCGCGAGCGCGCGTTGCTTGATGAAGAATAATGCGCGAAGCGCTGCCTTCGGGCGAACTGGCCGGAATGACAGCGCCGCCCGGTTCGAACGTGGAGTCGGGGACAGGCGCGTGGTCGATCTCGAAGCCGCGCGAAGTGTTGTGAAGGTAAAGAATCACGCCGCAACCTTCCTCGGCGATCATGCGCATGGACTGGTCGAGGACCTCGCGGCAGCGGCAGTCGGCCGCGAACACATCGCCCGCAGTGCAACGGGTGTGTACCCGCACCAGGACGGGATGAGAGCACGGCGGCCGCGAGGCGCCATCCGGTGTTAGCAACCCTGAAGGTCCTTCGTGAAATGCGGGGCAGCCTGGACAGAGATCGCCGCGCACCAGTGCGATGTGACTCTCGCCGCCATTCACCTCGCTCTCGTAAGCAATCATGCGGAATTCGCCATGACTGGTTTGAATGAGGGTTTCGCCGGCGCGCACGATGTATCGCTCGTGGCGGAGTCGATAGCGAATGAGCTCGGCGACAGTCAGGATCTTGAGCCCATGCTCCTGCGAGAACGGGATCAGGTCGGGGATGCGCGCCATTTCGCCGTCGTCGCGCATGATCTCGCAGATCACGCCAGACGGATTGAGTCCCGCCATGCGAGCAAGGTCGACTGAAGCCTCAGTCTGCCCCGCGCGGACCAGAACACCGCCTCGGCGAGCACGCAATGGAAAGATATGGCCGGGTCGAGCCAGATCGCTATAGGTGCTTTTCGGATCGATGGCGGTGCGAATGGTCTGGGCTCGATCGGCCGCGGAGATACCTGTCGTGACACCCTCCCGCGCCTCGATGGTCTCCGTGAAGGCGGTGCCAAAGCGCGAGGAGTTCTGCTGGGTCATGGGAAAGAGGCGCAGATGATCGGCGCGTTCTTCCGTAAGGGTGAGGCAGATAAGGCCGCGACCGTAGCGGGCCATAAAGTTGATGGCTTCGGGCGTGACATGCTCAGCGGCCAGGGTCAGATCGCCCTCGTTCTCGCGATCCTCATCATCGACGACGATCACCATGCGGCTGGCACGGATCTCCTCCAATGCTCCCGGAACATCGGTGAATGGAGGTTCGATGGTGCGGACAGTCTCTGGCATGGCTATGCCTTATTCTGAACGATTTAAGCCGGGACAGCAAAAGCGGGGTCCAAGACTGCGAAAAACGGAGCCCACAAAGTAATCGAGACGGCCGGCAGATGAGGAGAACCGGATCTCAAAGCAAAAGCGCCGCCCGAGGGCGGCGCTTTTTGACCTGACCGAGCTAACCCCTACAACGTCGATTCGATCTCAAAGCCCCACGCCTCAAGGAGTGCTTCGGGGATGTACTTTGAGTTCTTGTTCCGGCGTGCCCACTCACGGAGGCGGGTAGACCGGATGTACTGATCCGGGGTAAGTTTGAACTCCTTCACGATCTGTTCGAAAGAGGTTACGGTAGGCACAACAGGCCCTATGGGCTCAGGTTTGCCCCAATTCGGATTTCCACGACGCTTTGCCATTGTTTTTGTTGTCCTTAAGAAAGGAGTGATTTGTCGAAACATCCTCGGACGGCGGCTGGGGACCCTCTCAGTCCTGAGGAACGCTGATGGTCTTATTTTAAGTATTTTTTCTCCAAAAATCAATAGTAAATCGATGTTTTTGAGGCAATTACGATCAGAATTGTGATCGCAGAAAAATAGCTGCCTATATTATTGTGCAATATAGCCTTACTGGGGCTGTGACGCTATCCCGGACCTCACCAATGATCGCAGAAGTTGTGCAAAAGTGGTCCTTCAAAGGCCAGCCATGCAACGATTACTCCTATGACAACAACTCGGGGGACTCTGGCACTCGGATTGGTCGCCCTGGTCACGAGCCTGACACCCTGCCAGGCGGTGGAGCTGAAGGTGGGTCGGGATGCCCTGCAACGCACTCTGCGGCAGCAGCTTTTCAGCGGTC
>Ga0187863_10001836_pt1 | contig 16640 bp, 15 predicted proteins | sample June2016WEW_11_1_FD_132975 | JGI IMG/M metagenome (GOLD analysis project Ga0187863, IMG submission 132975) | Peatland microbial communities from SPRUCE experiment site at the Marcell Experimental Forest, Minnesota, USA - June2016WEW_11_10 | ecosystem: Environmental > Terrestrial > Soil >... | reverse complement strand
TTCCGTTTCACTTCCTTCTTTGGAACTATAGCAGCATGGCGGTAACCATCGCCCTCAATGTGACATAATATTTAAACTTGCCATGAGGTTGCTAACTCGCTGCGCCTTCGCGGCTGCAATGCTTTTTAAGTTGCTGGCAGCCCAGCAGCCAACGCCTGCGCCCGCGCCTAACGACCCACCCAAGGAACTCTCGGACAAAGAGAAGGAAGATCTAGACGCGGGCATCCCCATCACCAGCGACCTGGTGCGCAAGACCTGTTCGCCCTGCCACAAAGCGGATGACAAACAGCGCCTGTCGCGCATTTCCTGGCGCCGCACCACGCCCGAGGGTTGGGAGCAAACCATCAAGCGCATGATCAGTCTGAACGGCGTGAAGATGGAACCCGCCGAGGCGCGCGAGATTCTGAAATATTTGGCGGACAATCTGGGCCTGGCGCCGGAAGAGGCTCGTCCCGCTGCTTTTGAAGTGGAAAAGCGGATGATCGATTACAAGTTTCCTGATAAGGATACGGAATCCACCTGCTCCAAGTGCCACTCCCTAGGCCGTGTGATTTCGCAGCGGCGCACGAAGAGCGAGTGGGAGTTGCTGGTCGCCATGCATCGCGGTTACTATCCGCTATCCGATTTTCAGGCGTTCCGGCGCGTAGGCCCTCCGCAGACTGAGCCCGGTCCCGATGGACGCCCGCCGGATAATCGCCATCCCATGGATAAAGCCATTCCGTATCTGGCCGACAAATATCCGCTGAAGACTCCGGAATGGTCGGAGTGGGCGCCCAACATGCGCGCGCCCAGGCTGGTGGGCCGTTGGGCGTTTTACGGTTACCAGCTCGGCAAGGGGTCGCTGTACGGAGTGACAACCATACGGGCAACTGATAAAGAAGATGAGTTCACCACCGAGACTCGCTACGTTCGCGCCAAGACCGGCGAAGTGGTGACACGGCAGGGTAAAGCGGTGGTTTATACCGGATTCCAGTGGCGCGGGCGCTCTGCCGCGGGCACCGATGATAAATCCGGTATGCGCGAAGTGATGTTTGTGGAGCGCAACCAACGCGAGCTTTCGGGCCGCTGGTTCACGGGCGCGTACGAAGAAATCGGAATCGATGTCACGCTGCGGCGGATCGGCAACGATCCCATCGTGCTGGGACTCGACACCACCGCCCTGCAGACGGGCGCGACTCGCGAAGTGCAAATCCATGGAACGAATTTTCCAGCCGATTTGTCGCCCTCCGGAATCGACTTTGGTCCGGGCGTTACGGTCAAGCGCGTGGTCAGCACGACGCCCGATCTGGTCAAGGTGGAAGTTGAAGTCGCCAAGACCGCTGGAATCGGGCCTCGGGATGTTGGCGTGGCGGGAATGTACCGCGAGGGCGCGGCCGTGGTGTACGACAAAATCGATGCAATTAAAGTGCGGCCGCAAGCTGGAATGGCGCGCGTGGGAGGCATTCGATTTCCGAAAGAGTTTCAACAGTTCGAAGCCGTGGCCTACAGTAACGGCGCGGACGGAAAGCCCGACACCAAGGATGATCTCGATCTGGGGCCAATCGACGTCGCGTGGAGCATTGAAGAGTACACGGCGACCTTCGACGATGACGACAAACAATATGTAGGCACCATCGATGACAACGGGCTGTTCACGCCGAATGTCGACGGTCCGAATCCGAAGCGCAAGAATCACGCCGATAATTATGGCGACGTATGGGTGATCGCGACTTACAAATTACCAGACGGTAGAACGCTGCGGGCGCGCGGGCATCTGCTGGTGACGGTTCCGCTATACATCCTGTTCGATCAGCCGGAGGTCGCTCCATGAGCCAACTGGCGTTGAAAGAGTTTCATTCTTTCCAGGCTGCCGGCAAGGATTTCGTGTATCTTGTTCCGAGCGCGGCAGTATTTGAGCTGGACGATTCGTCCGCCGCGGTCATAAATCGATTGCGGGCAGGGAACCTTTCGCGCGAAGATCTGGCGCAACTGCTTTCTGTTTTGTTTCCCGCCTCGGAAGTGGAAGACACCATATCGGAACTGTTGCGCGTTCGTGCGATCGGCGAAATTGGAGTGCCGGAAAAGAAGGCGCCCAAAGTAATGCCGCCTGAGAATTTCCCGCTCACTACGATGGTGCTCAACGTCACCAATCAGTGCAATCTGAGCTGCACTTACTGCTACGAATACGGCGAAGACAAAATCGTCGACACCGAAAACGGCAAAAAGCCGAAGTTCATGAGCGAGGAAACCGCGCGCGAGAGCGTGGACTTCATGTTGCGCGAGGCCGGCGCCAATAAGGTCGCGCATCTCACTTTTTTCGGCGGCGAGACGCTGATGAATTTCCCGGTTCTGAAATCCACCATGACCTACGCGCGCCAGCGCGCGGCGGAAACGGGCAAGCAGGTGGATTTCAGCCTGACTACCAATGCCACGCTGCTGCGTCCCGAGATCATCGAATTCCTGGCGGAGAATCGGGTGGGTGTCACTATCTCGATTGACGGTCCGAAGGAGATGCAGGATCAATTCCGCGTCTTTAGCAACGGCAAAGGCAGCTACGATATTGTTGCGCCCAAGATCAAGGAGCTGCTGAAGCGGCACCGCAGCCGTCCCATTGGCGCGCGCGTCACCTTGACATCGCAGACGCTCGACATCCGCAGAATCTACAAACATCTCACTGAAGAAATCGGATTCTGGGATGTAGGGTTTGCGCCGGTGACAACTTCGCCGAGCACGAAGTATGCGATCGCGGAATCCGGATTCGATGCCATGCTGGAGCAGTTCCGGGCGCTCGCTGCTGACTTTCTAGAAGCCGCGCTCGATAACCGGCATCACGGATTCTCAAACGTCAAGGACACGCTGGAAGAAATCCACAAGGGAGTGAGCAAGGCGTATCCTTGCGGCGCGGGCTTGGGGTTGATGGGCGTCTCGACCGATGGCGATGTCGCGCTGTGCCATCGTTTCGCCGGCTCGGATGCGCACAAACTGGGGACGGTGCGTGATGGCGTGGACCGTCTGGTGCAAATCGGGTTTCTCGAAAAACATCACATCGACGACAAGACGGACTGCAGCCAATGCTGGGCGCGCCCACTTTGTTCCGGCGGTTGCTATCACGAAGCGCATACGCGTTACGGCGAGACAGCGCATGCGAACCTGCACTATTGCGAATGGATCCGCGGATGGACCGATACGTGTCTCAAGATCTACGCCGAGCTGTCCGTGAAGAATCCAAAGTACTTGGAACAATTTGACGAGAAGGTGGAATATGAAGCATCTCAGGTCAGTTAACACCAAGGCGCGGCGCGTGGAGCGTAGCGCAGATCCGCGGGCTGATGTAGTGGCGTTGCAATCGCCACCGGCGCCGGCGGCGCAGCCGCACATCCCCCTCGGCTGCACGCTTATTTTCTCTCCGGGCTGGGAAGCTGACCATAACGGCGGAACGGCCGGGCTTTGCACGCCGGTGGAGCGCGATATATTCGATTGCCATGAGGGCTGTTTCTGGCCGGCGCAGGTTCCCGATCAGTTGAACCACGCGCCGGATTGGACCGCCAAGTGCGCTTCGGCGCAGAAAGATTGGCGGAAGATCGATTTGGTATTTCCATGACGACGAGAATTATTCACCCGGCGTGCGTGCTGCTATTTCTCTTGGCCTTTTGGCCTGCGCGCGGCGCTGAAGACAAGCTGATCGGTGGGAACGGAACGTTGTACCTGGGTGGCCGGCCGGGTCACATTGTGGTCATCGACGAAGCCACGGAAAAAGTAATTGGCCAAATCCAAATGAAAACCGGGACGCCGGCCGACATCGAGCTCTCGCAGGATAAGAAGCGATTCTATTGCAGCGACATGTCGTTCGAGAATATCGAAATTGTGGATATCGCCTCGCGGCAGTCCATCGACAATTTTAAGTTGAGCGAAGGCAATAAGAAGGCGCGCATATTCGGCTTCGAAGCGGATCCGTTGAATAGGTTCATGATCATCATGACCAAAACGGCCACCAAGCAGCCCGACCGTTGGGAAATCAGCGCCCCCACGCTGCAGCAATACGATCTGAAGGAACACAAGGTGATGCGCACTATCCCTTGGCCCAAGGGCGAGGAGCGCGAATTCGCCAATATGCGTTTTTCGCCGGACGGGAAGCTGCTCTACTTTTTCGGAGACGACATCCTGGTCTACGACACAGTGGATTTCAAACAGGTGGACAAATGGGAGCTGTCCAAACCCATCGAAGATGGCTTCGGCCGCATTGACTTCGGTGCGTTGGACGACAACAACGAAGAGCCGGGCTTTTTTACTGGGTTGTTTACCGTGCAGGACGCGGTGCAGAACCGCAAGATTATGGGCATCGCGCGTGTGAACTTTGAGAAGAAGAGTGTGGATTTCCATGCCATCGGACCGGACAATCGAGTGAGCTTTTCGCTCGCGCCTGGACGCAAGATGGGGTACGGCCTGCATTCGGAGATCGGGAAATACGAATTCTGGTCGTTCGATCTGGCGAACAATCGTCTGGACCGGAAAATGGAGTTCCAGGGGCGCCCGCGCATGGCTTTAAGGACCAGCAGTAACGGCAAGGTGTTGTATATCTGGCAAGCCGGCAACACCATCGATTTATACGAAGCCTCCACGTTCAAATATCTGCGCACCATCACGCTGGATGCCGACTCGACGGGATCTTTGCATGTCATGCCTGGGCACTAAAGATCGTGCCGGAAAGCTCCGCTAAGACGCTGCTCCAGTACGCGCTTCCTTACTGGCGCCGCCTCGCGCTGGTATTGGTGCTCAGCCTGGTCAGTACCGCACTGTCGCTGGTGCTGCCTTATCTTTCGAAAGCCCTGATCGATCGCGGTTTGCTGGGACGCGACACGCACGCCCTGATCGTCATCGTCGCGCTGTTCGCCGGCATAACACTCGTGAGCTTTTTGCTGAATGTGGTGAGCGGGCTTCGATATACCGGCACATCCGCGCAGATTCTTTTCGACATGCGGCTGTCGCTGTATCGCCATCTGCAGCGGCTTTCGCCGCGCTTCTACGCACGAACGCGGCTGGGCGAGATTGTGAGCCGCATCAATAACGATATCGCGGAGATCCAGCGGGTGGCGGCCGAGACAGCGCTGGCGTGGCTCGGGAACGTGCTGTTTCTGATCGGCACGGTCGGATTCATGCTGTGGTTAGACTGGCGGCTTTTCTTGTTGACCATTGCGTTGCTGCCCGTCAGCTTCTGGGCGCTGGTGCATTATCGCCGGCGGCTGGAGGGAAAAGTAGCCACGCTGCGGCAGGCCAGCGCCGACATCGGAAGTTTTCTGATCGAGACCCTGCAAGGTGTGAAGCTCATCGTGACTTCGAACGCGCAGGAACGTGAAGAGCTTCGATTTCGCGGCAAGAACGATACGTTTATTCGGGCCTTGATGTCCATGCAGCTTTTGAGTTACCTCTCTGGTGGATTGCCTGGCCTGATTCTTTCCGGCAGCACCGTTTTGGTTTTTCTTTACGGCGGTCAACAGGTGATTCACGGCGCGCTGAGCATGGGCTCATTTGTGGCATTCCTGGCTTACCAGATGCGGCTGTTCCCTCCGATCCAAGCGCTGATGGGACTCTATACGAGTTTGGCGACGGCGCGGGTATCGCTCGCGCGCGTGAATCAGATTTTCGATACGGCGCCCGAAGTCGTGGAGGCGCAGAATGCACTCGCGCTGCCTGAGGTCCGGGGCGATGTGAGCTTCGAGAATGTCACGCTGACGTTCGATCGCAACGGGCCAGTTCTAGATGGCGTGAGCTTTTCGGTGCGGGCGGGTGAAACGCTGGCCGTGGTCGGACCGAGCGGCAGCGGAAAATCCACCATCGCCGATCTGCTGCTGCGGCTTCTGGATCCGGACGCTGGCACGGTCCGCTTGGATGGGCACGACCTGCGCGACATTCGATTGGCCGACTTGCGCGCGCGCGTGGTGATGGTGGAGCAGGAACCCTTCGTGTTCCATACTACGATCGCGGAGAATCTGCGCTACGCGTGCCCAGGTGCGTCCGATCAGGATCTGGAAGAGGCCGCGCGCGCCGCCGGTATCCACGATTTCATTCGCAACCTTCCGCAGCAATACGAAACGCAGGTGGGCGAACGCGGCATGGCGCTCTCGGCCGGTGAGCGGCAGCGCATCGCCATCGCACGCGCGTTTCTGGCTAATCCAGCTGTTTTGGTGCTGGATGAACCAACGGCCGCACTCGATCCCGTTTCTGAGCGGCAAGTGGTGGCCGGCTACGGCGCTATTATGAAGGGCCGCACCACCATCCTGATTTCGCACCGGCTGGAACTGGCGAGCCAAGCCGACCGCGTAGTGGTGCTGGACGGCGCGAAAATTGTGGAGATCGGGTCGCCCGAAGAGCTGCGAACGGGACAGGGAAGCTTCGCCCGGCTCTTCGGTGTCGCAACGCTCGCGCCGTGAAAACGTCGGTGCGCATCGCGGTGATTGACAGCGGAGTCCATGCGACGCATCCGCATGTGAATGGCGTCGCGGGCGGCGTCTCCATAATGCCAGATGGGCGTGAGGCGGCGGATTTCATCGACCGATTGGGTCACGGCACGGCGGTAACGGCGGCAATCCGCGAAAAAGCTCCCGATGCCGAGATCTATTCGGTTAAGGTATTTCACGATTCGCTCGCCACGCGAATCGATTCGCTAATTCATGCCTTGGATTGGTCCGCGCGCAACAGCGTGCACTTGATCAATCTGAGCCTGGGCACGGACAATCCAGAGCATGAGCCGGTGCTGCGCGCGGCACTGGAACGGCTAATGGGGCAGGGAATCAAGCTGATCGCCGCGTACGAAGATTCGGGTGTTCGTTGGTTGCCCGGCTCTCTTGCTGGCGTTATCCCTGTGGTTGTGGATTGGGACTGCCCGCGCGATGAGTATCGAACTTCGCTGCTGCCGGACGGACGAACGCTTTATCACGCGTCCGGTTTTCCGCGCCCGATTCCGGGCGTAGCGCCTGAGCGTAATCTCAAAGGGATTAGTTTTGCCGTGGCGAATGTGACTGGGCTACTCGCCAGGGAGCGCTAAGCGCTGTCGAAAGACCCAGGATTCCGCGATCGCGAAATTCAGCAGCGCCATCATGATTACGGCCGCCGTATTTGCAACCAACAAAGGCAGCCCGATCCATTTCATCAACAGCAGCGTCAATAGCACGTTTGAAGCGATCGAGACGAATCCGTTGGCGAGATTGAATCGCAGCAGCCGGCGCCAGCGGCCCTCTGTTTCTAAATTGTGCCAGGTCCACGCTTCATGCCAAGCGAAGTTGTGCAAGACCGCAACTTCAACCGCGAGCGCCGTCGCGATTAGATAGTGAATGCCGCATATGCGCGCTAGAACCCACAGGATTCCGAGTTGCAGTGCGAATCCGCCGACGCCGACCAGGTTGAATCTCCACCAGCGGCGCAGCATAGGCCGAAAATTCCGAGGCGGGCGCGCTGGCCGAGGCTCGGCGCGAAAAAGATGCGCTACATGCCGTGCGGTGAGCCAGACAAGCGCTATCAACATTCCGGCGATTCCGCTCGCGCCTCCCACGTCGAACAGCGTCTTGGCGGCATTAAAGAAAAGCGCGATATTGCCCGCGATCAACAGTAGCCGCAACTCAGTGGGACCGAACGCGGCGAACGAAAGCTGAAATGTTCCGACCGTATACGTCGCAAGATAAGCCTCGATGCTCAACAGCAAATACGCAACCAACAGCGCCACTGCGATACGTGGATTCATGTAGCCCGATAGAGCGAGGCCACCGAAAACGAACACGCTGCCGCAGGCGTCCAGCATATGATCCACATAGAATCCGTAGCGTGGCCGCTGCTGGTTACGCACTCGCGCGAGGGTCCCGTCCAGGCTGTCGCCGAACCAGTTCAAAATCAAAAACAGATTCGCCAGCACCAACCCCGCGCGGGACTCGCGAGAATACCAATAAGAGCAGCCCACTCCTATGAGCGACAGGAACGCGAGCAATGTAAGATGATCGGAGTTCAGCCAGGCCGGCAACCGATTCGCGAGCCAGATCAAGGCGGGTTTTTCGAGCCGCGTCAACAAACTTTGCTGCAACCGCTCGGCGGGATGAAAATCAGGATCAGGCTGCATATTGGCTTGGACGGAGGCGCGAGATTAAGGTTTGTTTAGATTTGTAAACCTGATACCATGAACCACTTGGCGCGGCGAATCCCGATATGGCTGTGCGTTTTCTTGGCGTGCCTTGGGTTCGTTTTGACGGGTTCGGTGTTCATCCCTTACCTCGGCATCGAAGCTGACGAGGCGCTGCTCGGCGATCCAATCTTCGGCCCCATCATCGGAGACTTCCGGATACGGATTTCCCACCACATCATTCCGTTGATGCTGATGGATTACGTAGGCGCGCTGAAATCGTGGCTGTATTGGCCGATCTTCGGGACATTCAAGCCTTCGGCTGAGTCGCTGCGCTGGCCAGCGCTGATGATCGGCGCCGTTACGATCTGGCTTTTCTATCTATTGCTCGATCGAGTCGCCGGCACGCGAGCCGCACTAGTGGGTTGCTTCCTGCTGGCGACTGACACGGTGTTTCTATTTACCACTGAGTTCGATTGGGGTCCGGTGGCGATCCAGCATCTTATGTTGGTGACAGCCTGTCTGTTGCTTTTCGAGTTTGCGCGCACAGGCTCAGGGAAATCGCTGCTAGGAGGATTCTTCGCACTGGGGCTCGGCTTATGGGACAAAGCACTGTTCGCCTGGTTGATTTGCGGACTGGGCGTAGCAGCAGTGGTTATTTTTCCCAAGGACGTGATGCGCCGGCTCACAGTTAGAAACGTGGGTGTCGCACTGGCGGGCTTCCTGCTGGGTGCGTGGCCCTTGCTTGTCTTCAACGCGCGGCATCACTGGCGGACGTTCCGGAACAACGCCTCCTTTTCCGCCGAGAACGTGGGGCAGAAGGCGGAGATTTTGAAGCGCACTATAAATGGCTCTGGCCTGTTCGGATTCATGGTGAACGATTCGTCATCCCAGCCAGCAGAAGTTCCGGAACGCTGGTGGGAGCGGGCGTCGACGAACATCGCCAATTTCACCAACGAGCCGCACCGGAATTTCCTTTTGCCCGCGCTGTTGCTCGCTTTAGCGATGGCACCGCTATGGGGAGGGTCGCGGCGGGCGATTCTATTCGGTCTGATTTTCATGTCGGCCACTTGGATCCAGATGGCGCTGACCAAGAATGCCGGAGGAGGTGTTCATCATGCCGTGCTGCTTTGGCCATTTCCCGAGTTTGTTGTCGCGCTGGCGCTGGCCGAGGCCTCCGGGCGTTGGAAGCGCGGCGGAGCCGTAGCGCTGGGTGTGGTGATCGTGTTTCTGTGCATAAGTAACCTGGTGCTGACCAATCAATATCTGGCGAACCTGGTTCGTTACGGGCCGACGGTCACTTGGACTGACGCCATCTATCCGTTGTCCAACTCGCTGGCGAAAGAATCGCGCCAAGTGATCGTAATGGATTGGGACATTTATGATCCGCTATTGCTGATGCAGCGCGGTGGTTTCCCTATGCGCGCCGGGTACTTCGAGATAATGAACGGCGGGCCGGGGCAAGTGGAAAAAGCGATCGAGGGGATGCTCGCGAGCCAACCTGCGGTATTCGTCACGCACACGCCGGAGAGCCAGTTCTTTCCGCTAGTCAACCAGAAGCTGGAGACCACAGCCGCGGCGCTGGGTTATCGCAAGGAATTGCTGCGCGCCGTGGCGGACGGTCATGGACGGCGAGTTTTCGAGGTGTACCAGTTTATTAGGTAGTGGGTCAGTTTCAGAATGACCATTGACCGGATTTGCTAGCCTAGGTACCATGGTCGGCCTTCCTGCAGGGGTAATCGCAAAGATTGAACGGGCCGACCAGCACATTCAGTAGCTCAACAAGGAGACCACGGCTTTCCTTAATACAAACGCTTATCGTACGGTCTGTAGGTGCGATCCTGATAGCGGTGAGCGCGTCTTGTATCTCGTCGGGCCTGATCCCCTACTGAGGTACTCCGTTATGACGGGGGAGATCGTATATCATCTCCGCACGACTCTGGATCATTTCATCTGTCATCTCGTCTCGAAGAATGGGGGAACACCCACTCATAGGCATCAATTTCCTATCTGCGACGCCATTGAGAAATACAAAGCCGCCGTCAAACAGGGATACGTCGAAGGCATCACCGCCGGTTGAGCCACCGTTATTGAGACTTTCCAGCCATATCACGCTCGGGCAGACTTCAAGCGTAATCTGTTGTGGATTCTGCAAGACATGAACAACACCGACAAACATCATTTGCTCATTACTGTGTCCGGTATCGCCAGCACTCACCGCGCTAAGATCGCCGCTGACCGAGCCATTTCGATAACCCACATATCCGCTCCAAAGGGATTTGTGCGCGCTACGGAAGGAGGCACGGAGCTGTATCGATTTACAGTTGATAGTATTGACGCCAAAGTACACCTTGAAGGCGGTCTGGCCCCGCATGTGGCGCTGGATAAGTTTGGTGAATTGCAGAGTCAGCCGGTCATCCCAAGCCTCAAACAACTCCACGATTCCATAGTCGGAGTGGCTAGCCACTTGACAGCAACCCCCTGAGGAAATGCGTTGGTCCGTGCTCGAACCGGGCCAGCACAAGATTGGATGGCACCTGAACCACCGTCAGAATCGGCCTCATCCGATGCTTGACGGCTGGATTGGCTGGCCTAGGGGCCAGTTGAAACTGACCCACCAGCAGTTTGTGAAGCCAGTTTGTGAAGCCTTGACTCAGCCAGCCAATATGGTATGCTTGACCTAAGATTGGCATGCTATCAATTGCGCCACTCAATCCGGAATCCGAGACCCCGTTCTACCGACAGCTCTATGTCCAGATTAGAGATCTAGTTGGATCTGGACGCCTGGGGAAAGGCAGCCGCTTACCAGCCACTCGGGAATTGGCTGGCCAGCTTGGACTGAACCGGACCACCGTGTCGGCCGCCTATGAGCTTTTGGAAGCCGAGGGCCTGATCACTGGCCACGTGGGACGCGGGAGCTTTGTGGCCGGCTCGCCGGCTGCGCACGAGAACGGCGTTCCATGGCGCGAAATTCTGGAACCCTCGGCGCCCATTTCGCCTGCTGCGCCAACCTCGACGCCGATCGCTGGTTTCTCCAGTTCGCGACCTTCGGAGCTGCTTTTTCCGCTCGAAGAATTCCGTGAAACTTGCGCCGAAGTGATTTCGAGTCCGGACGCTCAAACCATTCTGCAGCTTGGATCGCCCTCCGGTTATCCGCCCTTGCGACGATATCTTCTGGAGCTCGCCCGCACTGAAGGTATCGCGCGCGACTCCGACGACATCTTAATCACCAGCGGCTGCCAGCAGGCTTTCGACCTGGTGCAGCGCACGCTAGTCCGGAACGGAGAGACGGTTCTGCTGGAAGATCCGGTCTATCTCGGGCAAAAAAACGCTTTCGAACGTGGAGGTGCGCGACTGGCTGGTGTTCCGATGGGCGCGAACGGGATCGATCTCGAGAGCTTGGAACGCATCATCGCGCGCGAACATCCGCGACTGCTGGCCGTGACTTCGAACTTCCAGAATCCCACTGGGGCCACGCTGCCGCTCGCTTCCCGCAAAGCGCTGCTCCGGATTACCCAGCCGGCCGGCGTCATTGTGATTGAAAACGACATCTACGGCGGGTTGACTTACGAAGGTGACCCGATTCCAACCATCAAGCGTCTGGACGATGCCGGCGACGTGGTTCTGCTCCGAAGTTTTTCGAAGCTCGCGTTCCCGGGGCTGCGCGTGGGTTGGGTGATTGGGCCGCGCGCCTTGATCGAGAAGCTCACCGAAGCCAAGCTGTGGAGCGATCTGCATACCGATCAGCTTTCGCAGGCCGTTCTCCTTCGATTCGCCGAATCCGGACGCTTGGCCGAACATCGGCGCAGGATGCTGGAATCCGGGCGCGAACGCCTGCGCGCCGCGCTGAGCGCCTGTGAGCTGTATCTGCCCGCCGAGGCCAGCTTCACGCGTCCGCGCGGAGGAATGTCTCTGTGGGTAACATTGCCTGCGCCTCTGGACGCCGGCGAGCTGTTGCCGCGTGCCGAGCGCGAGGGCGTCACATATTTACCAGGCCGTTATTTTGCAGTTACGCATCCGCAGTCCAGCAGTTTACGCATCAGTTTTGCCGGAATGGCGCCGGAGCAGATCCGGGAAGGGATTGCCGTTCTCGGTCGTATTTTCAAAGAAGAGCTGGAGCGCGTGCGGGCACATTCGCCGCTCGCCGAAACTCCGGCGATGGTCTAAGGAGCTCAATCAATGTACCTCGACGAAACTTTCCGCCTAAAGGTCGGTCTCGCTGAAATGCTGAAGGGCGGCGTGATTATGGACGTCACCAATGCCGAGCAAGCTGTCATCGCCGAAAAGGCCGGCGCCTGCGCGGTGATGGCGCTGGAACGCGTTCCCTCCGACATACGAAAAGACGGCGGCGTGGCGCGCATGGCGCCCATCAGCAAGATCCGGGAGATCATGCATGAAGTCAGCATTCCTGTAATGGCCAAGGCTCGCATCGGCCATTTCATGGAGGCGCGGATTCTGGAAGCGCTGGGAGTGGACTACATCGACGAAAGCGAAGTGCTGACGCCAGCCGATGAGGAATACCACATCGACAAGCGCGACTACAAAGTCCCGTTCGTGTGCGGCGCCCGCAATCTCGGGGAAGCGCTGCGGCGAATTGCCGAGGGCGCAGCCATGATCCGCACCAAGGGCGAAGCCGGATCCGGCAATATCGTGGAAGCGGTGCGCCATATCCGTACCATCGTGAGAGAAATGAAGCAGCTTACGGTGCTGGGCCCCGAAGAACTGGTGGCGGCATCGAAGACGCACCAGGCGCCGCTCGAGCTGATTCAGTATGTTGCGAAGAACGGCAAGCTGCCGGTTCCGAATTTTTCGGCAGGCGGCATAGCCACTCCGGCGGACGCTGCGCTGGTGATGCAACTGGGCGCAGAGGCCGTGTTCGTGGGCTCGGGCATTTTCAAATCGTCCGATCCGGAAGTGCGCGCGCGTTCCATCGTGAAGGCGGCCACTTACTTCAACGATCCAGCGAAGCTTCTGGAGGCAAGTGAGGAGCTTGGCGTCGCGATGTTCGGAATCGATATCGCTAAGCTAGACCAATCTGAATTGCTGCAGACGCGGGGCTGGTGATGGCCGCGGATGGTCCCGTGAAAAGGAAGATCGGCGTGCTGGCGCTGCAGGGCGATTTCGAAGCTCATGGAAAAGCCCTGGCGCGCGCCGGCGCCGAGCCAGTGGAAGTGCGGTCCGCCGAGGATCTTCAGCAGGTGGACGGATTGATAATCCCCGGCGGCGAAAGCACCACCATGTGGAAGCTCTTGGAAGAAGAGAACCTGCTGCAGCCGTTGCGTGAGTTCGGTGCGCGCCGGCCCGTCTTTGGAACCTGCGCCGGCGTTATTTTGCTGGCTTCGGAGGTGTCGAATCCGCATCAGCCTTCGCTCGGTTTGATGGATATTGATGTCGAGCGCAATGGTTATGGGCGCCAGTTGGAAAGCCGGATCGCAACCTTGCAGCCGGAGGGTCTCAAAGGTGATCTCGAAGCCGTGTTCATCCGTGCGCCGATTATCCGGCGCGTGGGCGCGGACGCGAAAGTCTTGGCCAGTTATCGGGGCGATCCTGTTTTGGTGGAGCAAGGCCGGCATTTGGCGGCGACGTTCCATCCCGAGCTGACCAGCGATACCCGCGTTCACCTTATCTTCCTGGATAAAGTGCAGTAGTCTGCGGGCCATGCGCCTCACTTAGCTAAACTAAGAGTTAGTGTCTCAAACTCGTGTACTTTTCCTGTGCATAGGTAATTCCTGCCGTAGCCAGATGGCGGCGGGCTTCGCACGTACTTATGGCTCCGACGTCCTGCGTGTCCAGAGCGCCGGTTTGGCCCCGGCCATGGTAGTCTCGGCGCTCACTCATGAAGTGATGCTTGAAAGAAACATCGATATTGGCGAGGAATTTCCCAAAAGCCTTGAGATGGTGTTGGCGAACGACACCGACTTGATCATCAACATGTCCGGCCAGCCGCTTCCGGGCCCAACGAAAGTGCTGGTGGAAACGTGGAATATACGCGACCCGATCGGCGAGAGCGAAGAGGTGTATCGCGAAGTGCGCGATCAGATTGAGCAACGGGTAATGCGGCTAGTCCTGAAGTTGCGTGCGTCGAAACCGGCGGTTCCGGCCGAGGGCGCGTGAGTTGACACTTGGCGCCGCACTCCTCGACAATAGAATCGTTCCCCCCGTACGCGGATGTGGCGGAATTGGCAGACGCGCTAGATTCAGGTTCTAGTTCTCGCAAGGGAGTGGAGGTTCAAGTCCTCTCATCCGCACCAAGTAACCAGATAACTTAGAAGAACACGCCGCGAGGTGTGTCTCTCGGAACTGAGCCTTATCTGTGACTTATCGCGGTATAACTTAAGACACGCGGGTGCATCTGGTGGCACAAGGCGCCTGACTGCGAGCGCGTCTCGACCGGAACCACAACCGAGTCCGAAGCGATCGAGTTCAAGATCCGCTAGCTCGCAGAGGTGCGAATCGGTCTGCCCCGCATCACGACGCCTACGAAGGGCGCGACGGTCAACGAACTGCTGGACGCTCATCTCGCCCACATGCGTCGACAGGGCTGGAAGAGCACGAAGGGCGTCGAGCAGGTTTTGCGTCGAGCGCTACCGAGAGGCCAAGGAGGACAAGGTCAAACTGACCACCATAAACCGTCATCTTTCGCACCGGCGCTCCGGATTCGTCACGGGCTACAAGCGCGTCACGCCCAGGCTGGTCGATTTCATTAGGGCGTTCCGCAGCGTGGACGAGTCGCACAACGTGCGGCGGGGCTTTAGTGGACAGCTTGGCAAAGGCCTTCCCCACTGCGTGCCGGAGCCACGTGGCGCGGCCCTGGAGACGGCGCGAACGCAGAGTTTGCGCGTCGGCGTTACAAGATCATCATGCATCACGCGCGAAGGCTGGGGGTAGCGAGCGAAGGTACGGTAGAATCTTCCAAGTGCCCCATGGAAGAGTCCTGAAGTACATTAACTTGAGCATCGCGGTTTTGCTGGTGCTCGGTTTGCTGGCTCTGTATTGGATTGCTTATCGCCCGCTGGCGCAGACGTCGGGGCAGATCGCGGCGCCCATTGCTGCACGAGCTAGCGTGGTGCGGGATGCGCTGGGCGTTCCGCACATCTCGGCAGCGAATTTAGAAGATGCGATTTTTCTGCAGGGGTACGTAACGGCGCAGGACCGGTTATGGCAGATGGATGCGTTGCGCCGCTTGGCTGCCGGAGAATTATCGGAGCTGATTGGGCCGCGTACTTTGGAGGTTGACCGCGAAGCGCGGCGTTTAAGAATGCGGCGAATTGCGGAAGAACAATCGCGGACGCTGCCGGAAGCCGATCGCGCCGTGTTGGCCGCGTATGCGCGAGGAGTCAACTATTTCATCGAGACGCATCGGGGCCGGCTGCCGCTGGAGTTTACGCTGCTGCGCTACGATCCTCGGCCTTGGCACGTCGTGGATAGCATCCTGTGTGGGCTTCAGATGCATCGGAATCTGACCACGACATGGAAAGAAGAGTTGCTGAAACAGGCCATGCTGGCGGGTGGCGATGCCGCTAAGGTCAACTTTCTGTTTCCAACTTGGGCGGGCACGGAGTTCCAACCTGGATCGAACGCCTGGGCCATTTCGGGCAAGCACACGGCCAGCGGGAAACCGATTCTGGCGAACGATCCACACCTGGAATTCTCGCTGCCTTCCACTTGGTATCAGGTCCACATTCAGGCGCCCGGTCTGGATGTGACGGGCGTTTCGCTGCCTGGCGTGCCGGCGGTTATCATTGGGCACAACCAGCGAATCGCTTGGGGCGTGACGAATCTGGGCTTCGATGTCCAGGATTTGTACATGGAGAAGTTCGATCCGCGCAGCGGCCAATATTTGTTTCGCGGGCAGATAGAACGGGCGCGTTTGGAGACCGAGCGCATCCCGGTGAAGGGCGCGAAATCCGAAGAGTTTCAGCAGTGGGTGACGCGGCATGGACCCGTGAGCGTATCTGAGCAAGGCCGGTACTTGTCGCTGCGCTGGTCCGCGGCCGAACCTGGTTCGTTCCAATTCCCGTTTCTGGATGTGAACCGCGCCAGCAATTGGCAGGAGTTCACCGCCGCTATCGCGCGATTCGCCGGACCGGGACAGAATTTTGTTTATGCCGACGTGGATGGCAACATCGGCTACCACGCCACGGGCAAATTGCCCATCCGGAAGAATTATGACGGCGACGTTCCGGTGGATGGAAGCTCGGGCGACTACGAATGGGAGGGCTTCATACCCTTCGATCAATTGCCGGCCTTCTACAATCCGCCGCAAGGTTGGGTGATCACTGCCAATCAGAATCCGTTTCCCCACGACTATCCGTATCGCGTGCATGGGGATTTTGCTTCGCCTTTCCGGTCGCGGGAAATACGAAGTTTGCTGACGGCGCATGAGAAGTGGAAGCCAGAGGAGATGCTGGCAGTCCAGAAGGATGTGTACTCGGCGTTTTCCCGATTTCTCGCGGGGCAGATTGTGGCGGCTTACGATCAGCGAAAGCCGGGCGGGGAGGAGTTGAAGGAGTGCGTCGCGCTGTTGCGATCGTGGAACGGGCAGATGGAAAAACAG
>Ga0187863_10001835_pt1 | contig 16642 bp, 11 predicted proteins | sample June2016WEW_11_1_FD_132975 | JGI IMG/M metagenome (GOLD analysis project Ga0187863, IMG submission 132975) | Peatland microbial communities from SPRUCE experiment site at the Marcell Experimental Forest, Minnesota, USA - June2016WEW_11_10 | ecosystem: Environmental > Terrestrial > Soil >... | reverse complement strand
GTGGATTCGCGCTCAAGGTCGAGCGCGTTCGCGGCGAACTGACCGAAGGAGGCGATGAGGCGCGCTTGCGTCTCGGCGCGGGCTGCAATCGTACGCGGAGCGTGACGTGCCTCCCACTCGACCGCTCGCAATTCGGCGTCGTAGGCGATTTCGCGCGCCTCGTGATCTCTGCGGCTGTATTGCGGGTCAAGCGATACTGGCTCGGGAGCGCATTCATTCCACAGAGCCGCGCAACGGGACCCCTGCGACTCGACCCACAAACCGTTGTAGCCGTTTCCCATCTCGCCGTCGTTACCCCTCTTGCCGTAGGAATACGGATTGCGGACGGTGGGGGTTCCATGGCGAGGTCCGAATGAGAAATGGCGTCGTCCTGGAAGGAGCCGGCCTCATGAGACGCGGCCTTCTTATCCACCGCGTCCACATCGGGTGCTCAACTCGGGCCTTATCCTCATCTATAGAAACCCGCACGTGAGTGACTTCGCCCAAAGCGTGAAGCAACAGGCCGACATCGTCAAGATTGTCGAAGGGTATATTCGTCTGCGTAAAGCGGGCGGCCAGAACTTTCAGGGGCTCTGTCCGTTCCACAAGGAGAAATCCCCCTCGTTTTCGGTGCACGCTGTGCGGCAATACTACTATTGCTTCGGTTGCCACGAAGCCGGCGATGTCTTCAAATTTGTGGAGAAGATGGAGAAGGTCGGCTTCCCCGAAGCGGTCCTGATTGTGGCGCAGAAATGCGGAATTCCACTGCCGAAGCGGGAGTTTTCTTCTCCGGAGGAAGCGGCTGAAGCTCGGCTGCGCGGTAAGCTGCTGGATTTGCACGAGTCGGCGGCGAGCTGGTTTGAAGAGCAGCTCCGCGGACCTGAAGGCGCAGTCGCGCGCGAGTATCTAGCTGGGCGGGGCTTGACCCCAGAGGGGATCAAGGCTTTCCGCATCGGCTATGCGCCGGACAGCTTCAATGCGCTGCGCGATCGACTGAGCGGGATGGCGGACAACGAAACGCTGCGTGCTTCCGGACTCTTCGCCTGGAAGGAACAGGGCGATGGGAGCCAGGGAGCCATTTATGACCGGTTCCGCAAGCGCGTGACGTTCCCTATCTGCAATGAGAGCGGGCGTGTGATCGCCTTCACCGCGCGGGCCCTCGAAACCGGTGAGAAACCGGGCGCCAAATACATCAATTCCCCGGAGACGGCTCTCTACACAAAAGGTCTCGTCCTGTTCAATCTCGACAAAGCGAAGACGGCGATCCGCCAGGTTGAATTTGCGCTGCTGGTCGAAGGACAGATGGACTGCATCAGCGTCTACCTGCGAGGAATTCAGAACGTGATCGCCACCAGCGGGACGGCTTTTACGGAACAGCAGGTAGCGATTCTCAAGCGGCACACGTCGAACGTGGCTGTGAATTTCGATCCCGACACGGCGGGGGCCAACGCGGCTGAAAAGTCCATCGCTCTATTGACCGAGGAAGGCTTCACCATCAAGATTGTGACCCTCGAGGACGGCCTTGACCCGGACCGCTTCATTCGCGAACGAGGAGTGGAAGCGTACACGGCAGCGGTCCGGGCGGCGAGGCGCCAATCCGACTACCTGATCGAGCGTGCGCGGCAGATGTTTCCCGGCGCGAGCGCGGAGCAGAAAGTGAAGGCGATGAATTTCCTGCTGCCGCACATCCGGCGCATTCCCGAAAAGCTGTCACGGGGCCAGTTCGCTGCCGATGCCGCGCAAAAACTGGCTATCGATTCCGCGGTCCTGCGCGAAGAGCTGCGGCAGGCAGCGCTCCGGCGGCGGGATCACGTCGAAGTCCGGACCACGGGTCTGACGGAGGTCGAACGGGTGCTCCTGCGGGCGCTGGCAATCACCGACCCCGAGCACGAGGAAGCCCGACACATCGCGGTTGAAGCCGTCGCCAGCCAAGCCCATATTTTTGAAGGACTTGGTTCGTTTTCTACGCTGCGATCACTGGCCAGCCGGGGAGCCCGGGATCCAATGGAGATGGCCGAGGACCAAACTCAGATGGCTCTTTTGGCTGAGGCTCTGATGGGGGAAACCGGGCCACCGTCGGCTGAAACGGTCCGAGGCGCCATCGAGAGCGTGCAAAAACGCCGGATCGAAGGCGAAATCCGAGCTTTGCGGGCACAGATTGCGGAGGCTGAGCGGCGAGGCGACCATGCCGAATTGGCCGTTTTGACGCAGCGGAAGCTCGATTTGGACCGCGCCTTGCGTCGGCTGCAGGGCTGATGGAGGAGGCGGGCCCTCGATTTCCGATGTTACGTCCGGATATTTGCTGGAGCCCCCGGGCAACCCACTCTTTGCAGCGTTGATACCGTTTTCCGCGTCTAAATGAGTGGGAAGAGAGCGAGTGGGGATGAGGCCGCTCAGCTCAGTCCTGGCCCGGGCTTCGGAGCGGCCGCCTCAAGCGTCTTGGACAGCCATCACATTTGCCTGGGCGGGAGCCGGGTGGAGTGTGGTAATCTATTGATCTCTGTGCGGATGCGCGCCCCCTTTGCCCCACATATGAGCTGCGGCTCGCGGGCGACCAGGCAGAACCTGAAGCGCGATATCCGGATTCCGAGCGATGAATTGAGCCGCTTCGTTAGAGGCCGGTAACTGAAAGTGCGCCCACGGTGCGCAAAATGTTCCACCAACTGGAACATTTTTGGCGCGTGCCGATGGGTGCTGCACCGTTGCGCGACACGGTGCGGAATCTGAAGATCGCGCTGGAGAGCAGGACTGCATTGGCAACCAACGAGAAGTTTGAAGACGATATCCAGAACCTTATCGATACCGGTAAGGAGAAGGGCTATCTCACCTACGGCGATGTGAACGACATTCTGCCGGAAGAGATGGGTACGCCCGACGACCTGGACGATCTGATCACAACCATCGGCACCCAGGGCATCGATCTTTTGGACGCGCCAAAATTTGGCAGCGACAAGGATTTCGAACTGGAAGAAGGCGAGGATGTCGAACTCGACCTGACCCCTGGGACGCTCGAAAAAACCAACGATCCCGTGCGTATGTATTTGCGCGAGATGGGCACCGTACCGCTGTTGACGCGTGAAGGCGAAGTGGAAATTGCCAAGCGTATCGAGCGGGGACAAATGCGCGTGCTCAAGGCGATTTCGCGGTCGCCGATCGTGATTCGCGAGATTGTGGCGCTGGGTGAAGACCTGAAGCGCGGCGTGCGCAACGTGAAAGAAGTGGTGGTCTTCGACGAGGAAGAGCTCACTGAAGACGTGGTGCAGGCGCGCGTTCGTTCTACGGTGACCCGCATTGAAGCGCTGATCAAGCACCAGAAGAAGATTGCCGCGCTTGAAGAGAAACTGGAAGCGGCGAACAGCAAGACGAGCCAGCGCGAACTGCGCAGGACCCGCTGGGCGATTGCGCGCGAGAAAGTCTATGTCTCGCGCATTGTCCGCGAGCTCAAGTACACGGGCCTAGAGCGCAAGCGCCTGCTGGACAAGGTCAACAAGACGGTCGACACGATGCGCACGCTGGAACGGCAGATTCGCTCGCTGGACCAGAAGTACGATGCCTCGAAGAGCGAGGAGCTGAAAAAGGAATATCGGCGCCAGCAAAAGAATTGCAAACTCGACCTCGAAAAAATCGAGGGCGATGCGGGTGTGTCCATTGCCGAACTGAAGCGCACACAGCGCGAAATGATTCAGGGCGACATGGACGCCGAGCAGGCGAAGCGCGAGCTGATTGAAGCTAACCTTCGACTCGTTGTTTCGATCGCCAAGAAGTACACGAATCGTGGACTGCAATTCCTCGACCTGATTCAGGAAGGCAATATCGGCCTGATGAAGGCGGTGGACAAGTTCGAATACAGGCGAGGTTACAAGTTCTCGACCTATGCCACGTGGTGGATTCGCCAGGCGATTACGCGCGCCATTGCGGACCAGGCACGCACCATCCGTATCCCGGTGCACATGATCGAAACCATCAACAAGCTGATCCGCACGAGTCGTCAGCTTGTGCAGGAGCTGGGTCGCGAACCTTCGAGCGAAGAGATCGCGCGCCGCATGGATATTCCTGTGGCGAAGGTGCGCAAGGTGCTGAAGATTGCGCAGGAGCCTATTTCGCTGGAGACGCCGATTGGCGAAGAAGAAGACTCGCACCTCGGTGACTTCATCGAAGACCGCCAGGCCGTATCGCCTTCCGAAGCCGTGATCAGCGTGAACCTGAAGGAATACACCTCGCAGGTGCTGCGCACGCTGACACCGCGCGAGGAGCGCGTCATCAAAATGCGCTTCGGTCTCGAAGACGGTTCGGAGCATACGCTCGAAGAGGTGGGACAGAGCTTCCAGGTCACACGCGAGCGCATTCGCCAAATTGAAGCCAAGGCGTTGCGCAAGCTGCGTCATCCGTCGCGGAGCCGCAAGCTGAAGGCATTCGTCGATGGCGTGAAAGAGATGTAAGCACCTCCACCCCAGGAAACAACGACCGTTCCCTCGGGACCCCGGGCGGACGCGCTTCGCGCCTCACCCATCGCACGCACCTTCAAAGCCGCGGTCTTCGGATCGCGGCTTTTGCTTTTTCGGCACGCACAAGGATGCAGGGATTGCTTAAAAGCCGTAGTTCTTCTTGCGCAGCGCGTTCTTGTAGGCATCCCGCGCCTTCTTGGCAGTCAATTCCGCGTCATGCAGCCGAAATCCGGCCTCATCCCAGGCTTCCATCTGAGTCATGGAATGATCGCCCGTCGCAAGAGCCTCTTCGGCGCGAATTGCCTCTACCCATTGATCGACGGCCTGTTTATAGGCGCTGTAAAGCTGGTCGAAGTCAGTCGTTTCCATGATCGCGACAGTAATCCCGACGATGTGGCACGTCAATCGCGGGCTCTAATTATTCACGAGAGTTTGACGAGGCGGCGGGGCAGCCGATTGCGGAGCCAGCAGGTCGTCCACGGAGGTCACTTGCCATTCCCGCGTGTGCTCTGCTAAAACGTTTTTGCAGACCACTCAGCCACTTTTTGCGGGATCAGGAAGGGATCGAAAGCATGAAGAACCTCACTCGTCGACAATTTGGTAAGGGCGTGGCCGCGACCGCGGCTGCTGCCTACGCCGGTGCTTCTCTTCCAAGGCTTGCATTGGGTGAATCGGCAACGTTCAGCTACCCCAAGGGCTTCCTGTGGGGATGCGCGACCGCTGCCTACCAGGTTGAAGGCGGAGCGAAGGACGATGGGCGCGGACCCTCGATCTGGGACACGTTTTCGCACACGCCGGGTAAAACCTATCACGGCGAGACCGGCGATGTAGCCGACGACTCCTACCATCTCTACAAAGAAGACATACAGCTGATGAAGGCGCTGGGCGTGACCACGCATCGTATGTCGATTTCATGGTCACGCGTGATTCCGGATGGCGCTGGTCAGCCGAATCCCAAAGGTCTCGATTACTACAATCGCGTCATCGACGAGCTGCTGGCGAATAACATCACGCCGTATGTCACGCTCTTTCACTGGGACCTGCCGCAGGCTCTTGACGGCGGATGGCAGAACCGCGCTACGGCCAAGTCATTCGCGGATTATGCGGCGTATGTCACCAGGCGACTGGGCGACCGAGTGCACAACTGGATGACGACCAATGAGTTCATCTGCTTCACCGACATGGGCTATCGCGAGGGGCAATTTGCTCCGGGCATGAAGCTCGCAGCCGGCGAGTGCAACCAGATTCGGCATCACGGCATTTTGGCACACGGGCTGGGAGTGCAGGCGATTCGGGCCAACACGCCAAGCGGCACACAGGTGGGATTGGCCGAGAACGCAATCGTATATATCCCGGTCATCGAAACTCCAGATAACATTGCGGCCGCGCGTGCGGCGACCCGCATCGGGAATGCGCCATTCTTGACTGCGGTGATGGAAGGAAAGTATCCCGCGGAATATCTGCAGCACGAGGGCGCGAACGCACCCAAAGTAGAGCCAGGGGACATGAAGGCGATCGGCAGCCCAGTGGATTTTCTGGGTGTGAATATCTATGTGCCTTTGTATGTGCGTGCGGATGATTCACCGATGGGATATGCCGTTGAGTCGATGCCGGCGTCTTTTCCGCACATGTATTCGCCGTGGCTGCAACTGGGGCCGGAGTGCATCTACTGGGGCGTGCGCAACGTGTGCGATCTGTGGAAGCCAAAGGCCATCTACATCACGGAAAACGGCACCTCTTCCGATGATGTGTTGACACCCGCAGGCCGCGTGGAAGATGTGGATCGCATCATGTATCTACGCAACCATCTTATGCATCTCCATCGCGCCGCCAAGGAAGGCTATCCGGTGCAGGGCTATTTTCTCTGGAGCCTGATGGACAACTTCGAGTGGGCCGATGGGTTCAGCAAGCGCTTCGGCATTCACTACGTGGACTTCAAGACGCTGAAGCGCACGCCGAAGCTAAGCGCCGAGTGGTACAAGGACGTCATCGCGAAGAACGCGGTCGTCTAGAGACAGCGGTCAACTGCAGGGCGGCATTAGGCGGCCGAATCTATTTCCGCAAAGTCTTCCGCGCTGAGCTTCAACTCAGCAGCCGCGATGTTTTCTTCCAGATGTGCGACCTTCGACGTGCCGGGAATGGGGAGCATGACCGGTGAGCGGTGCAGCAACCACGCCAGCAGTATCTGCGCGACTGTGGCGCCATGGCGGGTTGCGAGGGTCCCCAGCGTCCGCGCCGAGGGGTGATCCTCCTTGAGAATTTTTCCGGCGACGATGGGATACCAGGGCATGAACCCGATGCGGCGCTGTTCGCACCAGGCAAGGGCGTCTTCGTGGCGGCGATCGGCCAACGAGTAGCGGTTCTGCACGGTGACAATCTTCACAATCTTTTGCGCTTCTTGAATCTGTGCCGGCGTCACTTCGCTGAGCCCAATGTGACGAATCTTGCCTTGGTCCTGCATCTGGCGCAGCGCGCCCAGGCTCTCCTCGAGCGATGTACGCGGATCGATACGATGCAATTGATAGAGCTCGATGCGCTCCAGTTTGAGGCGGCGCAGGCTCATCTCCACACACTGGATCAAATAACCGGCGCGGCCTACATACTCGGTTTTCGAGGGGCCTTGGCGCGTGACGCCGCCTTTGGTGGCGATGACCAGGCCAGCCGGATAGGGGTGCAGCGCCTCGGCGATGAGCCGCTCGGCGATCTCGGGGCCATATGCATCTGCAGTGTCGATCAGGTTCACGCCGAGTTCCACAGCACGGCGGAGCACGCGGCGAGCTTCGGCAGGATCGGCCGGATCGCCCCACGCGCCGTCGCCTACCAGGCGCATGGTGCCGTACCCAAGACGATGAACCGGAAGATCGCCACCAATAGAGAAGGTTTCGGCGGCAAGAGCAGGGGAGGTAGTCATCACCTCTTTGATGCTACGTCAACTGGGGCGAAGTGTGTTACTCCGGGCACGACGAGACGGAACCCGGAACCCTCCCATTGCGTATAGTTAAATGCAAGTTGGCAGGGGAAGAGTCCTATGAGCAGCGTTTCGTATCCCAATGCGCAGGCAATCTTTTATCAGCAATATGAGGTGGTGCGCCGCGACGAAGTGGTGGGGATTCTGCTGGCACTGTTTCTGGGGACGTTCGGCGTTCATCACTTTTATCTACGCCGTACAGGACTTGGAATCCTTTATTGCTGTTTCTTCTGGACGGGCATCACGTCGGTCCTCGGAATCGTTGAATGCTTCTTTATGCCTGGCCGGGTGCGGGAGTTCAATGCTATCCAGGCAGCGGGAATCGCCGCGGCCCTGGGCATGAGCGTGCCGCCGGTGGGTTGGCCTGTGAATGTGACTGTGAACATGCCGCCGGGGCCCGTTGCCGCGATGGCCCAGCCGGGAACACTTATGGCATGCAGCCGCTGCCAGCGCATGAATCCTCCGGGAGCACGCTTCTGCGCGGGGTGCGGCTCGGCGCTCTAAAACCAGTGAACGGCATCCAGGGAACAGGGATCAGTTGTAAACCGAGAGAAGACCCTCTTTGCCAGCGACTCAAGGCCTGATTCAATTCATCCTGGGCATCCAAGCAAAGTTGAAAAGAGGCCACGCGTGGGAACGACATATCGCGCTGTGATGCTCACGAAGAAGGGCGGACCGGAAGCCCTTCAAGTCGTCGAACTGCCCCTTGCCGCGCCCGGTCCGGGCCAGCTCCGTGTTCGGGTACAGGCAGCAGGTGTGGGCGCAACCGACCTCGTCATGCTGAAGGGTAACTACCCTTTCGCGCCGAAAATTCCGCTTGTACTCGGCTATGAAGCTGCAGGCGTTGTGGACACAATCGGTCAGGGTGTCACCGGCTTCCGCGTCGGACAGCAGGTGGCCGCTCTCACGGTCTACGGCGCGTTTGCCGAGTACCTCACCCGCGAATCTGAGCACTTTCTGCCTGTTCCCAGCGGCGTGTCAAGCCGCGATGCTGCGGCTGTGATCCTGAATTTCGCGACCGCGTGGCAGATGATTCATCGCGTCGCCAAGGTGCAGTCGGGCCAAACCGCGCTGGTTACTGGGGCTTCAGGAGGCGTAGGGACGGCAGCTCTGCAGCTGCTCAGGCTGGCAGGGGTTAAGGCGTACGGCGCGGCATCTCTCAAGAAGCACTCCATCGTGCGCTCGCTGGGCGCAATACCAATCGACTATAGACAAGGACCGCTCGATCCGTTGGTCCGTGTTTTCGAACCTGACGGAGTGGATTACGCTTTCGACGCGGTCGGGGGAGCCAACGTTGGCAAGTGCATCCGCGCGCTGCGCCGGAACGGGATGGTCGTCGGCTTCGGTTTCATGGGGGCCCCAGGGATCGTCTCCATCCTTGCCACATTTTCCAATCTGTTTATCGGCGCGCGGCTCCGTGGCCGGCGCGGGAGTTTCTACGGCATCAGCGCGCTCTACAAAAAGAATCCGCAGCCGCTCCGAGAGGACCTGCCCAAGATCTTCGAGCTTCTCGCGCAGAAGAAGATCGACCCGCTCATCACGCACACGTTCCCGCTTCTTGCAGCACGGCAGGCCCTCGAGCTTTTGGCCGCCCGCTCCGTGGAAGGCAAAATCGTGTTGACCGGCGAGTAGTTGTGCGATGGACCCCGCGCTTCTTTAAGCCGCGGACCAACTACATATTCGCGTGGCCCGAGCGCATCGACTCGTTGAACTGCGGCTTGGTGAAGTTGAGCGCCGCTTCCAGCGCAGCCTGGTACTCCGCTGCTCGCGCCATCAAAGCGGGCGTGGCCGCTGCATATTCTCCATCGAGCGCCACCAATCCGGCGCCGGCTTCATCGCCTGCCATGCGCAGCAGGTCGGCTTCGGTCGTATTCAGATACTGCGCGTCCCGCGGGTCTGCGATCCACACCGGCTTGCCTTCGCCCAGTACCCCTGAGAGCCAATAGACCTTGCGCAGCAGGTAGGCCAAGCGCTCGGCGTCATTGGTCTCGGTGAAGAGAAACTTCTTTTGCCAGCGGCTGTAGTAGCGCGTGGTCACGGGCACGGGCTGGCGATTACCCGACTTCACGAATTCGAGCTGGCCCAGGTCGACCGTCTTGCGAATCGCGTTGTAGACGAAAGTTTCGGCATAGGGCTGCTCCATCGCGGGAACAATCTCCGCGAAGGTCACCGTGACAGAGGCCGCGACCTTGGCATGCAAATTGTGCGCGCCGCCATCTGCCAGATGTATTTCGCCGTGGACGATGTAGGTGTCCGCACCTGAAGAAGAGCGATGGAAGGGCCACTGAAATCTCCCGAAGGCGATGGGCAATCCCGCGAGCGTCACGTAGCACTCGGGCCGGGGATTGTGCAGCCGCTTCGCTTCGGCAGCCAAATGCGAAGTCATCTCCGGCAGCAGATTTGGCTTGCTGAACTCGAAAGCTTCACTTAATTCCAGCTGAAGCGATCGACCTTCGACGCCGGGAATGCCGAGCTGAAACGCGACCGTGGGTTCGCCATTGAAGTCTGTGCCTGACGTGGTGGAAAGCAAGGTCAGTTCGGCCTTTGTGGCGGCCGTTTCGAGGGAACCGACGAGAGCACTCTTCGATTGAACTGTCATGCGTGGGGAATCCTGCGTTGAGATTGTTGCTCTTTCATTCTACGAGAGCGAACGGGCGCGGCAGTTACAATACTCAATGTGTCGTCCGCAGCGTCCTCGCCGATCATCGTCGCCGAAAAACTGACCAAGGTCTATTCTGCAGGCCGCATCCAGGTTTCCGCTTTGCGGGGTGTGTCGTTCGATGTGTCTCCCGGAGAGTTCGTCGCCGTGGTAGGACCCTCCGGCTCGGGCAAATCGACGCTCTTCTACCTGCTGGGCGGCCTCACACGCGCAACCGAGGGGCGCGTCGTCATCGATGGAATTGACTTCGCCAGCCTGAACGACGCCGAACGCACCCGCCTGCGCAAGCATCGCATCGGCTTCATCTTTCAGAAATTCAATCTGCTGCCGACCCTCTCGGCCATGGGCAACATCGAGATTGCGTATGACATTAGCGGACGCAAAGAGGCGATGGATCGCGCCTATCTCGACCACTTGAGCGACCTGCTTTCGATCGGCGGACGCCTGGAGCATCGGCCATCGGAGTTGAGCGGTGGCGAGCAGCAACGTGTCGCCATTGCACGCGCGCTGATCACAAGACCTGCGATCGTGCTGGCCGACGAACCGACCGGCAATCTGGACACCAAGAACTCGGAAGCCGTGCTCGGGATGTTGCAGCGCAGCAATCGTGAATTGGGACAGACCACGCTCATGATCACGCACAATCCTGAAGCTGCGGCGATCGCTGGCCGCATCCTCTACATGCGCGACGGAGAAATCGTGCGGATTGAAGCGGGAAACGGCCAAAATGGCTCAAAAGGCTGCGTAAATAGTGCATCCACCGCGGTTTGACCTGCTTTCGGCCGCCCGGTATACTCAGGGTTGCAACACGCGGGAGTAGCTCAGTGGTAGAGCATCGCCTTGCCAAGGCGAGGGTCGCGGGTTCAAGTCCCGTCTCCCGCTCCAAATCGCCCTCCGGCGCCTGCCGGGTTGGCTACGGCGATGCGGAGCGATCCAGAAGACGACAGCCCTGCCAAGGCGCGGTACCCAAGTGGTAAGGGAGAGGTCTGCAAAACCTTTATGCGTCGGTTCGATCCCGACCCGCGCCTCCAACTCCTTCCTATAAGTTCAAGCGATCGAGCAGAGCAGAATCTGGTCTTCTGTCTTTCGCAGCACCCGTCAAAACATCCTGGTGGGTGGTTTGCTGATAGATATTCCTGCGACGACCGGCCACCGAGCCTCAGAGGACTGTCGGGAAATTAGAGTTCGAAGGCAACGGAGAAACAATCCCCGAACCGGACGAGGGTCTCCAGATCGGGATTGTGTCAGAGACTCCGCCTTCGTCCACTGACCAGATTGACGACGAGGACAATCAGCGCAATCACAAGCAACAAGTGGATCAGGGAACCCGCAACGTGCAGGCTGAATCCCAGAAGCCAAAGGACCAACAAGATTACAAAAATCGTCCAGAGCATGTGCACCTCTTTCTCGTTCGTTTGCGCCCAGGATTCTTAGGTGTCCAAGGCACCCGCAATGCATTCAATGACAACTGTTAGTTGGATGCAGCTGGATCGATCTGAGCAATCCGGCTTAGAGAGATTTGGCTTTGATGCATCGCCACTTTTTCAATTACGCTGATGCGGGGGTGTCGCGGTCGCGCTTACGCCTCCTAGAATGACATTGAAGGAGCGAGGGAGGGGCGTAAGGTGGTTGAGTTCGAGGAGCCCGAATTTGATGCTGCGACCTTTCTAATCCGCGCAGGGCTCGGGCAAAGAACTGTTCAAATCGCGCCCAAGCAGCCCTTCTTTTCGCAAGGGCAACCAGCCGACTCTATCTTCTATCTCCGCAAGGGTCGGGCTAAAATCACAGTCGTCTCGCACGCCGGCAAGGAAGCGACTCTCATGCTTCTCTCGGCGGGTGATTTTGTGGGAGAAGAAGCGCTCGCCGCGGTACCCGGCTTGCGCCTAGCCACGGCAACCGCGGCAACCGCATGCACTGCCTTCAAGATCACGCGAGACGAAATGACCCGCGTGATGCACGAGGTGCACGGTTTCTCCGATCTGTTTTTGAAGTTTCTGCTGGCCCGCAGCATGCGTGTTCAAGCCGATCTTGTCGATCAGCTCTTCAACTCCAGCGAAAAACGCTTGGCGCGCATTCTTCTATTGATGGCGGAATTTGGCAAGCCGGGTGAGCCAGAAGCGTTGATTCCCAAGATATCGCAGGAAACTCTGGCTGAAATGATCGGCACTACGCGCTCCCGGGTCAGCTTCTTTATGAACCGGTTTCGCAAGCTAGGTTTTATCGATTACAACGGTCGCATCAAGGTGCATAAGTCGCTGCTCAACGTAATTCTGCATGATCGCATGCCGAACGATAACGCCGAGACGCCGCCGACATCCGGCTGATCCGGATCCCAATTCATGGGATGTTTACCTAGCCCATGAATCCGAGATAGGGACTGGAACCGAAGTTGCCGAAGTTGGGCAGGACGGTGCGAATCTGGCCATCCGAGAGTCCGAACCACTTTGCCAGGGTTGCCGCATATTGATCCACCGATGTTGTCGGGATCAGGCGCCCCGCGCCCAGGTCATTGGCTTGGTTCACGCCAATCACCGGGTACTGGCCGTACATGTTCTGTCCTTGCACCGCACCGCCGACCACGAAGTGGTGGCTGCCCCAGCCGTGATCCGTGCCGTTGCTGTTGGAGGTCAGCGTTCTGCCGAAGTCAGATGCGGTGAAGGTCGTCACCTGGTTGCCGAGACCGAACGAAGTCATAAGACCGTCGAAGTATTCCAGCGCCTCCCCAAGCTGCGTCAGCAAGGTGGCGTGGAGTTGCGCCTGGTTGTTGTGGGTATCGAAACTGCCAAGCTGCACGTAGAAAATCTGCCGCGTGACCCCCAGTCCTGCCCGGCCGCCAATGATCCGCGCCACCGTCTGCAATGATGCGGCCAGCGGATTGTCCGTTAACTTCTTTGTCGTCGGATCGAGGAATTGCGTGGGGTTGGGAACGCCGCTCGCCCCAGCGGGCAACATCGACGAGGCGAGAGTTGCCTGCGCCTGAATGGATCGCTGAATCACAACTTCATATTCTTTGGCGAAGAGGTTGGCTTCCTCGGCGCTCAGAATAGAGTTGAGCGCGCTCGTACCGGCAGAGTTGCCGAACAAGGGCTGGGCCAGCCCGGAGATGGGAATCGGTCCGGCAGGCGTGCAATTGAGCTGGAAGGACGACTGACCGGAAAGAAACAGCGCAATCCCGGCCGTCGAGATGCACGTGAACATGGAGTTCGAGTTCATGTTCATGCTTTCGATCAGGTCTGCAACCGCTCCGCCCCACCCAACGTGTTCCCCGCTGCCTAGGTTCGAGGCTACGGACTGCCAAGCTGCCGTCTGGTCGAAATGAGAAAACAGGGAATCCGGCAGCGGAACGGAGTTGGCATTCACCTGCGCCTTGGTTGCCGGGACAACCAGTGTTCCCGTGTTCGCCACAATTGCAGCGCGTCCGGCATTGAACAGATTTTGCACTCCGGTCAAGTAAGGATTCAGCGCAAAGGTGCGCCCGCTCTGTGGTGTTTGCAGCGTGATTGGCAGCAGGTCAGTCAAAGGATACGCAAGACCCGGCGCTCCAGACCGTGCCTGTGTAAACGCGGAGTAGGAGTCCGGATCGGTTGCAATTACGGTTCCGTGCCCGTCGTTACCACCCTGCAAAAAGACGCACACCAGAGCCTTGTAGTCAGGGGAGGTATTGCTTTGCGCCATCGCGGCCATCGAGTTGAGGCCCATGAGAAATGGGCTGGCCGAGACACCCGCCATGGAAGCGAACGAAGCCGTTCTTAAAAATTGCCGCCGAGAATGGTCATGCTTGCACATAGTGGGCTCCCTATTGTTGCGCTGTGAAGTCTGGTGAGGCCAACGTCAGATAGACCGCGGTCTGCACACGGGCCGCAAGCGCGGCGTTGATTGCGTTCTGATCGCCTGTCGGGATATCGATTGCGCTGACTGCACTCACAATCTGGCCCTCGAGCGTGCTGTTCATCTGGCCGGCCATCAGCAAGAGATTCAACCGGTCAACCAGTGCAGTGGGCGTCGAGGCAAGACCAAGTTCGGCGTCATACGACGCGAACACATCGGGGCCGTTCTTCGCATCTGCACCAATCGCGCCCTGCATGTAGTTCAGGTAGCCGACAACAGTCGTCACGTTGGTCATCTGGAATTCTGGTCCGACAAGGCCGGCGGCCGCGATGCTCGTACCGGGCGGAACATATCCGGGGGCGAACCAATTGAAGACCGTAGGCGAACGCAAGGTCATTTCACCGAGACCATAGATCGGATCTTCGGTGCTTCCCAGCCAGTACCCGCCGTTGCGCGACTGCGCCGAGAAAGCCCGCGCCCACTCGGTGTAGCGCAGCAGCGACTCGCGGACCTTGCCGTATTGCGGATTGGCAACGGCTGCAGACGTCGTGCGTGCTTCTGAATCGGTCAGGATCGCGGTGATGACTGCCTGCATGTTGCCTCGTGTGCCCGTTCCGTCGTCGATGAATACCTGGGCAACACGATTGATGTATGCGGGACTTGGATTGCTGGTGACAAGATGTTCAATCAACTGCCTGCAGAAGAACGGCGGCAGGTTCGGATGATTGAATAACGTATCGAGCGCCGTCTTCAGGTCACCGTCGGGATCCGCATTCGTCGATGCCGGAATCGTCACGCCGAGAAAATCTTTCTCTACCGTCGAATGATGGTCGGGGTAGCTCACCATCGGCAACAGCTCTTCGCCGAATCCCGTGCCGACATACTGGCAGCAATTCGACCATCCTGCTTCCGTCGTGTCGCCTGGTATTTGCCAGCTGAAGCCCGTAAAGACAGCGGCCATTCCCATCACGTCGGTGTTCGAATAAGTCGGAATGGGATTCCCGCTCCCATCCACCTTCAGCGAGCCGTCGGGGTTCAACTGGTAGAGGCCGATGGTGAACAACTGCATCACTTCGCGGGCGTAGTTCTCGTCGGGATCCGTTGTGGCGTTGCCCTTGTCGTTCCCGAGCATGTTGAGCCACTGGCCCATCATCGGGTTCAGGGTCACATCCTGCAGCAGTGTTCTGAAGTTCCCGAAAGCGTCCTTGCCGAGCATGTCGTAGTAGCTGGCTTCGCCGCGCGGCATGTTCTGTACTGAAGCATTGGTGCCTGAGATCACGAAGATCTCGCTCAGCGCATGTTGCACCCGCTGACGCAACTCATCGGGCGCCGAAAGACTGTTTTGCCAGAACGCGTTCTCAACGTAGTTCTCGTCCTGATTATTCTGGACGAAAAGCGCCGCGTTGCACTTGACGTCAGATGCGGCGCAAGGTGGATTAAGGCTATTCAGAATTACCGCCTGCTCCACTCCAGGCTCCATCAGGGTCTGCGGGATGGCGAATTGTTGAGTCAGCCACGACTGATATCCGTTTTGCGAGACGTTGTGAATCTCCGCATCCGTTGCGCCGAAGGTCGCCTGCTGCAGGAATCGCGATGCATCCGTCAAGCTCATTGCCGGAGGGGTCGTGCTCTGCAGGTCCACGATCAAATCCGACGAGTTCGCAGGCCCGGGGCTCGGGTTCTGTACCTGCAGATCCATGAAGTTGTTGCCAGACTCCGTCGGATCCACCGTCGCTGTAATTTGCGTACCGCCGACCGTGACCGTCCCCGAAACCGGAGTTCCATTCACCAGCACCGACGCACCGGAGATGAAATCCTGGCCCGTCAGTGTCACCTGTGCCGATTGGTTCGGGGTGAACGTGGTCGGAGTCGCTGAGGTGAGAATCGGAATCGGATTCAGCACCGAAATGTTCTGGGTGACCGAGACGGTCGGATTGTCGACGCTGGTGATCGTCATCTGGACGACGTTGTTTGGCTTTGGGACCACTGCCGGCGCTGTGTAGGTGATCGATCCGTCGGTGTTCGAGACCGCCGTGCCGACCGTTGCGTTGCCTCCGGCGACTCCATTGATCGCAAGAGTGACGCCGGTGTTGTTGGTTCCACTCACCATTAACCCGAAGCTGATCGAATTGGTTACGCGCACATCGCTGCCGGTCTCAGGCTGCAACTGAAAAACGACCTGCCCCGGCGCTACTTGGACTGAGGCGGTCGCCGAATTCGCCGACCCGGGATTCGGATTGGTCACGAGCAGCGGGAAGGCCCCCGGGTTGGGTGCGGCGATGGAGGCCACTAACTGCGTGCCCGACACAAATGTGGTAGTAACCGGGGTGCCATTCCACGAAATCTGTGCACCATACACAAATTGCGATCCTGCCACTGTCACTGTGGTCGTACCTTCAGAAAAGCCGGTCGGCGTAACCGAAGTGAGAATCGGAATCGGATTCAAAACACCCAGGCTCAAGGAGCCCGGCGGATAACTCGGATTGCTCGTAGCAGCGCTCGTGATCGTGATGGTGTTGGGCACGGGAACAACGGCAGGCGCAGTGTAAAGGCCGTTGCTGTCGATGGTTCCCAGCACCGCATTACCGCCCGCAATCCCGTTCACAGAGAACGTCAGCGGCACGCCAGAGGCCTTCTGGTTGTTGACGATCTGAAGAGTTTGGTTTACCCGACTCGTAGTGGCGGACGCCGAGATCTTCGCGTAGTAGCTCGGATCGGTCACGTTGAAGGAGCTCGAGCAGCCCGTCAGCAGTGAAATCGCAC
>Ga0187863_10001827_pt1 | contig 16665 bp, 16 predicted proteins | sample June2016WEW_11_1_FD_132975 | JGI IMG/M metagenome (GOLD analysis project Ga0187863, IMG submission 132975) | Peatland microbial communities from SPRUCE experiment site at the Marcell Experimental Forest, Minnesota, USA - June2016WEW_11_10 | ecosystem: Environmental > Terrestrial > Soil >... | reverse complement strand
TTATCTTTGTACCAAAACCTGACCGTCTGCTTCCCAATGTAGGTGATGCGACGCTGCGCGATGGGAGGCCGCCTTACGTAGCGACCGGCGTATTGCAGGAAATGCCATTTGTCCTCAAATGATTGGATCTTGATTATCCAACTGCATTTTTCCTGCTGCGTTAGCAGCTCTTCCATCTGGGCAACGTGCATTTTCGTGTGAAGCTGACCCGCTCGCAGTGCTGCGCGGAGAAGCGCTATCACGGCTCTGCGCCAAGCCTCCATCAATGGGTCCTGCTCGTAGTAGACGCTAGACACCCAGATGTCGGAGGAACCGTGCAGCCCTCCGCCGGTGACCATTGTGTGTACGTGTGAGTTAAACTCTAATTTCCCGTTGAAGGTGTGGAGAATGGCGATGACGCCAACGCGCAAACCATATTTCGCACTCATCCGTGCCTTTATGACCTCCGCGGCTAGAGCAGACAGAGTCTTAGCCAAGGGCGGGTTGTCGCAGAAAAGGGGCCACAGTTGATTGGGCATCGTGAATGTGACCCCCTTATAAAGCGTGTCTGGCAGTGCGACCCAACGCTCGCGCAGCCACTGTACGTGGGCGCGGTAGCCACAACTCGGGCAGGCTCGCGATTTGCACGTGTGGTAGAGGATAAGTTCCTGGTTCTCCGAACAGTAAACCTCGGCGCCCAACTCTGCAGTGCGGCACTGCAACGCCTTGCCAAAGACCCTGCGAACTGCGGGGCGCATCTCATCCCGGTCCCATAACGGGCGCGCCTGAGACAGAATCTTCTTGAGCGGATGATGGTATTTCATGTTAGTTTCAACTCCTTTTGAGAACACCGTCCGGCGAACAGATCCTGACCGACAAGAACAACGGTGCGTTTATGCCGACCGACCCGTACCGCAACCGATCCGGGCTGTTGCGCCTCCTGCTGCTGTAATGCGTCGAGTACGGCGACAAAGTCGAGGCTGGTCTTGTCCTCTTTAGGCCGAGCGATAGACTGACGGATTACCTTGTTCGTAGCGCGTTCCTCGCTGTAACGGATGAACTGCTCCAGCTGCTCGGCCCGGGGCAATTTGCAGAATTGGATCGCGCGGTTGATTGTTAGCGTGCCGTCTCGCAAGGCTTCTTTCAATCTAGGGTGTGCGGTCTGGAGGATCGTTTTGACATTGCTGACGTTGCGGGCGCAAACTCCCGCGGCGCGGGCAATCTCTTGGCGCACTTCAATATGCTGAGCTTCCGGCAAATTTGCCCAACCCTTGTACTTTCCGCCGGCGCGCATGTTTTCGAGCGCTCTCTGCTGGAAATAGGGTTCCAGCGTCAGTGCCAAGCGAATGCGGAAAAACGCATTCCATCCGCGCCGAGTTTGATGGTGGCTCAACATGAACTGTAGGGATTCGTCCTCGCTGAGCTGATATTCGATGCAGGGGATTTCATGCCTACGCTCCAACACCGCTAACCGCCAGCGGCCAAAACCAGCGAGAATGGTGCCGTTCGTCGTGATGAGAATCGGCTCGGCTGCGGACTGATCCTTCAATCGGGCGGCGTCGTTGAGTTCCTCCACCAAGTCAATCACGTCCAGATCGCGTAGTACGGTATGCAGCCGTAAGTTCTCAGGAGAACGAACAACCAGACGGGCCTCCGGCTGGCTCGTTACGAGATGCGGCCGGAGATGGTCCGCAGGGCAGGATCCTCGCTTGCCGTGGTCGTCGGCCGCTTCGATTCCTCTGCTCGGCAGATGGCCGGGAGTTGTGTTGGAAAACCCCGAGGTGTTTGCGATCTCGTTGTGCTGAGATGACTCCAACGGGGTTCTGTCCACCCCGATATTTCCCTGTGCTCGCTTTTGTGCTCGGAACATACGCAAATAACCACCAATTGCGGTATTTTGCGGTCCGTCTGAAGAGAGGTTTGCGTGTCCTATGGCGAGAGGCAACTGATGTAGTTTTAACTACTTGCAGAAACGCTGAGGAAAGCAGCGCGGATAGGATTAGAAGATTCTCAATCTTCAAACCCGGGTTCGATTCCCGGTAGCGCTACCAAATCAACCCTTCTGCTATCAATCACTTGCACCATCCCGTAACACAGTCGCCTAAAACGATGTGACTAAGAATGTGACTTTCCTACTGCACCAACTGATTCCTTTTCTCAATCGCGTCGCGAATCTGCTTCGTGCCTGGATGGTTGTAGAGTCGCGTGGTGTCCATCTTCTCGTGCCCCATCGCATCCATGACCGCCATCAGATTGCCAGTGCCCTCCATCGCATCGGTAGAGAAGCGATGACGAGCACAGTACAACACGACTGATTCAGGCAAACCGGCCATTCGTTTGGCCCGTTCGAATTGCTTCTGCACAGTTTCTAAATGGCCCGACTCGGCACGAGCGGATGGAAATACCCAGCCCTCGTTCGCGTCGGTCTTACGCGCCAGCAATGCCGCCCTGACGCGCTCCGTGATTCCCACAAACCGCTTCGATTTGCGAGACTTACTCCGCGGTACGAAGATTAGCTCCCGCTCCCACTTCACATGCTCCCACCGCAAACGGAAGACTTCGGCCGGCCGCATTCCGGTATCGAGCATGATCAACAGAACGTCGCGAAACGGCTGCCAGCCGTAATTGATCGACTTCGGAGCGTGCTTGCTGGTTGGCGTGCGCGCAATCTCAGTCACAGCTAAGAGCTTCGCCTCCATCCATGGCTCGATCAGTTCTTCTCGGCCATGTTCTTCAACGAGTTTCACGATGGGCACCAAACGGATCATTGTCCCACTCGCACGCTTTCTTCAGCATGCGCCGAAGGGTGCGCAGAGCATTGTTAGTGTTGGCTGGCGACCTGCCGACAACGAGCGAAGCGATGTGGTCCTGAGTGATGTGATCCAGTCTCCGCCCGGCCATGCTCGTTCTCTCCAGCAGTTTCCAGCCCATCCGGTAATACTTTTTGGTTGGTTCCTTCGGCGGCCGATCCGCAGGCAAGGCATCCAGCCATGTAAAGAAGCGAGTTGAAAAATCGGAGAGCGTCAGGATTTTCTTCGAGCCCGGCGCCCTTCCATCCTCGAGCAGTTTTGCCAGTACCAGCGATTCAACTCTCTTGGCTGCTTGCTCTTTCGAGGTCCTGCAGGGCCCCCGATAGCGCTGCCCATTAAAGTAGATCGAGTAGTACCAGCGGTTCTTACGTTTAGTGAGCGACACGGTATTCCTCCGCCGTCGCTCGAGCCTTTGACACGCAGGTTTTACGCTGGACGTAGGATTCCAGCTCAGCCGCATGATACCGCACCAGCCTGCCCATTTTGATGTAATTCGGACCGTCGCCACAATGCCGCCAATATCGGAGCGTGTTGATGGAGATGTTGAAAATTGTGGACACCTGGGTCTCGGTCAAGAGTTTGGGCGACAGCGACACTGCCGAATGGCCATTACTTTTAGTCATCGGCGCGCCTCCTCCCCCGTCCCGGACTTGTGAGCGTTTCGACTCATCGTGCGGCCCCGTTTGCCTTCGCGGAGGGCGCAGCGGGCCCGACCTATTGGCGCGGCTGTCCAAGTAAGCCTTGATGTCCGCCTCGGAGATCCTGATCGTCCGACTGCTGATGCGCGACGCGCGGAGTTCGCCGTCGGCGACCAGCTTTCGGACGGTTGACCGAGCGCACTGGAGTTTCGCGCTCACTTGGGCCACGGAGAGTAGCTTTGAAACCGGCATGTTCTTGTGCTCGGTTCGATTTTCAGGGTGAGCACGACGGTCAGAACATTGCCCGTAAGCTATGTCATTGAGCACGGTGCGTTTTTAGTTGTTGACAGGCGAATCGGGCAACGCTGGATTGACCGTTTGGAGAGTCGTAAGTAATTGAAAATATGGGATCGAGGCTGAGTGACGTTGACCGTTTTTGCCCGTTGCTATTTCGGGGCTGCCCGTTTTTTTGCAATCTCACGGGATAGTGGATATCCCTTTGCGTCTCTGATCCGATCAAGGCAGCGCTTGGCCGCGTCGCCGGGCTGCAGGCCAAAGTCGAGGCGCAGGCGCTTTTTCACGCTTGGGTCTTTCATAATCTCAGCGTTCGTAAGAGTGCGGAAGCGCTCCCCGCCCACCAAGTCGTGGATCTGCAGGTCTCTATCAGAGAGCGGACTGCTCCGCTTTGCCGCGCGCGCGGCCTTTGTTCCTCCGCTTGAGGGGGTTGCTGCCCCTATGACCGACTCAACGGCGGCTAGGCGAAGTGCTGCCCTCTCGCAGTTCAACTCGTTCTGCGGCTCACGGATTGCCAATCTTAACGTCTGTGCCTCATCTTCCGCCGCTTGATTGTCGCCGCCGGTCTCGATCAGGCCTCTGGCTTCGAGTGCCGTTCGAAGATCAGCCGTGGCGGCCGACTTTGAGAATGATAGATTCAGTGAGCTACCGAGCTGCTGGTCCGCGGCGGCGAACAGAGAGCGTTGCCAATCCTCCGCGCGTTCCATGTCATAGCTATTCTTCAGGAACTTGGAAGTCCACTGCACAACCCGGCTCGTGAGGTCCGCGTCTGCGACCGCCTTTGTCCCAAGGGCAATGCCAAGAATGCCGACTGCATCGGAACAAAAAGCCACCGGCAATCCATCAATGACGACCCCGCGACCAGCCTGTCTCCGGAGGCCTTTCTTGAGTACCTCAATCTGTGCTGCACCAAGAATGCCAGCATCTGCGCCGAAGCCTAGAATCGCCACCGTGTGAAAATCCTGCTGCGCTCCCTCCCTCGTGGCCGCCTCACTAACCAGCGAAGCAAATTCGGCATCCGTTTCGGACTCGCGCAGTAACCACGCCGCAAACGCCCTGCTCAATTCCGTCCGGCCAGACTCTGTCAAACGTCTTCGGAGTGCATCGCGGGCATCAGCTAACAGAAAGTCCGACGTGGTGGTCACAGCATCCATCTCGTCGTTCCGATGCGGCCCAACATGACCTCCGGGTTCCACCGATCCAAGAGGGAGAGGTTGCCGAGCGCACGCGCAATCAGGTTCGAATACTGAATCGTCACGGGTACCGATGCCGGCAGAAATGTGCGCCACGAGTGACAAGCGAACGTGAAGACTTGCCTGGTGAGGTAGGTCATGTCGGTAAAAGTGGAATCCCGGTGCAAACTCAGGAACAGCGGACGGGGGATGCCATCCTCTGGGCGTTTGACTTCCCTCGGGCCCGTTAACGACAACAATACCTCCCGATTTCCGAGTTCCAGCACCTGCCTGCCTACTCGTTCTCTATCAGCCTTACGGAAGGAAACGTGGCGAACGAAACATCGGTGGCGCAAGTTCGAAGCTCCTTCGGAGCGACGCTGGGCTTCTCCTCTATCTACAACTCTTACGCTGCGGACAGCTCCCGTACCATCTCCGCTCACAACTCACCCAAAATCCCAGGAGACGTTCTAGCCGGCTATGAGAGAACGCTGCGTTTATAGCTGTATCTACCCGGCTGCATGACATGAATCTCTGCCCGCAGGCCAAGAAGCACTTGCTATTGAAGTAATAGCTTGGGTGGTAAAGCAGAAAGGGTTTAGTTCTTGCCCTCCGCGACTTGGAGGTCCAGGGCAGAACGCTCTCCGTTAATTACTACGGTTCCGGAGTCGAGCAGTTGCTGGCCGGTGCAATCATAGGTGGCGAAGCAGCGCATCATCCGGAAGGGAAAGAAGAACTCAACCGCCAACGGGCTGGAGCCATCGGCAACGTGGATCATACTGCTGAAGTCGACTCCATCGAAATCCGGATCTTGCGGGAAGTAGGTCAGCAACGGCCGCACCAGATGAGACACGTGCTCGTCGAAAGCCAGCGCTGCCAGCTTGTAACGTGAGGTGGCGGCGGCTGCATCCAGCCGAGTGGAGATCGAGAGTTGCAAGTACGCACCTTGGCGAAATCCGATGAAGCTGGGCGGCGCATAGGGCAAGAAGTGGGCCTCCTTGTCGAGGTCCTTGGTCATACGAGTGACTGTGTCATCGTTCTGCCGCTGCAGGTTGGATAACGACTCCTGGGTGAAGATCCGCATGGGCGTCGGCGAGGTCTTCATCAGGCTGGCGGAGACGGTAGGGCTGGTTGGTGTCCCGGGAGTTGAAGCTACAGCAGCGGTTTCGCTGACAGCTGGTTTCTTGGCAGATTCTGGAGGATTTCTTTCCTTCCATTCCTCCGTGGGCGCGCCCCCCTGCAGCCACAGAGAAAAGGGCTGCCCATTCAGAAAGATTTCCGCCTCCAAAACGGCAGCCTGTTTCTGATCGTCGCTCTTCGCCTCTACGAGTTTCTGAGCCACGGGAACCGGAATGATGATAGTGACGTTTTCGGGCACCTCAGAGCTGACGCCCATCATCTTCTGCCGAACGTGATGCGATACCTCGATGGCAAAAGCGGAGAACTCAGAATCATCCGGGAAGCGCGGGACCTCCACTTGCAGCAACGGCATGATTACCTGCTGGAAAGTTTCCTTCAATCGCGCGTAGGAATCCATTCGGTCCGCGGAATAGGCTGCGTAGTAGTTGCCCGTGATCTCCAGCACGGTTTGACCGTTATAAGAGTCGAAGCGGATAGAACGCTGGTCGGCAAGCTGCATCTTGGGAAGATCGACGTCGAGAACGCGACTGAAGTAAAAGGGATAAGGAAACTGATGGGCTTCAATTTCCGTTCCGATCTCCATTAAGGTTCTCAGATGGACTTGTTGGAGGTGCTGCGCCTTGGGATCAGATAACTCCACCGGTGTTACAACCTGGGCGCACACAGGAGTAATCGCTGCCAACGCTGCCATCAGGACCGTAATGCCTTGCGACAACTTCATAACAGCAACTCTCACTCCCGCAAAGAGGTAGTCCGAAGGGCAACCTTATTTCTGGGCGTACACTAACCCGCCGCTTTCATAAGGCGGATCGGCCACGGCGCGGATGTATGACACTAGCGCGGCTACATCGCTTTTGGAAAGCGTGTATCCCCAAGGCGGCATTTCTGCCGATTTATTCAACGCCGGACCGCCGTGGCTGATGATGGCAACCAAGTCGGCATCGCTGATCTTATTGAGCGTGTCGCCCTCGGTAAACGGATGCGGTTTCACCGACAGATTGTCCATGTTCGACACCCGCAGCGGTGTTGATTCCGGATCGTGACAACGAATGCAGTACTGCCCGTTGAGCTGCGCTCCCAGCGTTTGCTGATAGCCAAGCGCGATTTCGTCCAGCGGAAGTTCGAGTTTCTTTCCCGATGCATCCGGCGTGCTGGCAACGATTTTGTATCGCCCGGCTTGCTGTCCAAGCGAGACCGTGCTGGTGACCTGTCCGCTGGAATCAGTCAACGCTGAGGTTGGAGTAAAGGTGACACCTGCTGGTCCGCTGAAGTACACGGCGGCTCCGGCGACCGCGCCTCCAGAAGCGCCGTTCACTTGCACGACGACCGGTTGGTCCAGCGGCATTCCGATATAGCCAATCTGCTTGCCACCGCTGGATTCGACAATTGCAGTTCCGCTGGCTGTGGGCTGAAGGGGGGCGGGCTGCGGCTTGCTCTTGTGCGAGCAACCACCGGTCACCAGCATCAGTGTGCAAATAGCGAGGAGCGCGCGTTTCATTTCTTCGTCGCCTCCTTGGAACCCGTGGCGCTGAGCGACATCAGGAACGCGGTCAACGAGCGCGCTTCGTCGTCGGTCATGTGCTGGTTGGGTTCAATCGTCCCTGGCCGCAGGGACTGAGGGTCCTGAAGCCAATGATAGATCCAAGCGGCATTGAAGCGCTTCCCGGTGCCGGCGAGCGCCGGACCAATGTAGCCCTTGTCTTTCGCATAATCAGCAATGTGGCAAGACTGGCAGGCAAACTTGGAATAAAAGAGCTGACGTCCTTGTTCTACGACCGCGGGTGTGAACTCTGATACGGGCAGAGAATCGCGGTCAAATTGCGGCGTCTGATACACCGTCATCATGTAATCGGCGAGAGCGTTGAGCTCCTGATCGGTGAGATTGAACTTCGGCATACGCCGGATCAGCGCCGGCCGCAGGGTCTCCGGATTTTTCAGGAACTGCGTCAACCATTCCCGCTGCACGGCGGTGCCTTCCCAGGTCAAGTCGGGCGCCATATCGCCACCGTGGCCGTTGATCATATGACACGTCAAGCAACGGAGGTCGCCCATAAGCTGCCCAGCGTGCCCCGCAGGCTCATACTTGGTTTGCTGGACTGAAGCAATGCGCATGGCAGGTGGTTGGGTTTGCGCCCGGTCGGACTGCGCCAGCAGGGCGGTCGTAATGGCATCGACCTGCTGCGGCGTTAAGTTGAACTGGGGCATCTTCAGCGAGGGGCCGAATGCGCGCGGGTTGCGAATCTTCCCGGCTACGTAGCCGGGCAGAGTATGTTCGATTCCTTCCACGAACAGCAGTTGTGAAAGCGGCTTGCTGCCGATACGAGTCAGCTCAGGTGCAAAGTTTTCGGGCTTCTTGATGCCGTTGATGTCGTGACAGCTGGCGCAACCGTTCTCCATCACGAGTCGTTTGCCGTGCTCGATTTGCCCGGGAGTAGCAGGATCGAGATGCACATTGGCCACGAAGTCGGGTTCGGTCTTCGACTCCAGAAAACCGACTAATGTGGCTACTTGGGTGGCGTCGAAACGATAGTGTGGCATCATCGTTTCGGGATCGTAGTGGTTAGGATTCGCCACCCAATCCTGGAGCCATTCCGGTTTGGCCTTTGTGCCAATGCCTGTGAGCTCCGGCCCGACATTCCCTCCGACCAATGACCCGGCGGCATTCTGCATGGCGTGGCAAGATGCGCAAAAAGATTGCCCGTAAAGCGAGGTGCCCGCTGCTGGATCTGCTGCGGCCTTGGTATCGGGCTGCAGTGGCTGGATCGGAGGTTGGAGCGGCGTGCTCTGGGCCATCACGAATGCGGAGATGTCTCGGACATCGTCGTCGCGCAGGTTGTAATTCGGCATGGTCGCCGTACCGGCATACGCCTGGGGATCTTTGATCCACGCATAGATCCACTCGCGGGTCGTCTTGTCGGCTATGTGTTTCAACGGCGGAGGGTCATCATCGGGGAGGATGTATGTGCCGTCACCCCGCTTGATGGTGTGGCAGTGCGTGCAACCGTTGCTGGAAATAAGGTCGCGCCCCTGGTTCAGGAATGGTGTGGCTGTCTGTTTCTCCAAGTGGCATTGTCCGCAGCCGGCCTCGATGTACTTCGCCGGCAGCAGCGGCTGTTCCCACTGCTCGGTACTGTTGTGCGCCTCTTCAACGGTAGTCGCCGCTCCTTGTCCGCGATGGCAAGTCGTGCAGCCAAATTCAGTCAGCGAGTGCGGAACGACCGGATGCTTGCGAAACGCCACCGCGCTGATATCGGCGAGGCTTGCTTCCTTAAGCCCGAGATGGCAAGTGGTACAGCGGTCGGTCACTTGCTGCTCGGGAATCCAGATCTGCTGAATGCCGCCCTGGAAGTGGCGCTCCAAGGTGACGGCATCAGCGCGTCCACGGATGAGATGTAAATATTGTTTCTGATAATGGCGCCACTGGCTGAAGTGATTCTTGGCCGGCGAAATAGCGAGCAACACAAGCAAGATGAGGCTCACCGAGCCGAACGCGCGAGCGCTGTCGCCGAAGAAGAACTGCCACACGGCTTTCAATTGGTTCTTCATCGTCGCTCAGGTCCTCCAAGGTAAGACCCAGGACCATCCTGGGCCGCGGAAGAACGTTCCGATGGCAGTCAGCACAAAAAGTTCCACAAGAAACCACGTCATGATCCAGAAGGAGAGCGGCTGTCCCACTAGCCATCTCTTGAATCCCTGGGCCGTCTGAGGATCGGTTCGAGCCGCCAGTAACATGAATGCCGCGACGATGATGGTCGGAACCAGGGCGACCCAGACATCGAACACTGCCAGGAAAATACAGAAGACTACGACCACAAGGCCGAAGATCCGCAGACGTCTGGAGCGGTTGCGAAGCCACAGGCCTTCGGCTTCCACGTTGATGTTGAAGTACGGGATGATGATCAACGCCATGACCACCAGTCCAGGTATGAGAACGCCGGCAACAACTGGCGGGAAGTAATGCAACAACTCCTGCAATCCGAGGAAGTACCAGGGCGCCTTCGCCGGATTGGGCGTGTGCATTGGATTGGCAAGTTCTTCGAGGGGTGCGTTCCACAGCAGCGATATGACGACCAGCGCGATGGCGAGAACTTCGATGGCCACAGCAGCCCGGAAGAAAACTTCGGGATAAGTCATCACCCGATCTTCATCCTTGACGCGCACCTGCGGTGACGTGCGCTTGGTGATGAAGGCAATCCGCCGCGGTGTTCTTCGTGCATCGGAATCGAGGACGGCAAAGAAATCCTTGGGATCACTCATTCGCTCTTCCCCTCGGTTGCAGGTTCACAGGCATAGATTCCGCCATCCTTACGAATGCGCCAGAAATGGATGGCGACCAAGAGAGTCGCCGTAAATGGCAGGATCACACAGTGCAGAACATAAAAGCGCAGTAACGCGTTCGCGTTGACGGCCGTTCCACCCAACATCAGGAAGCGGATCTTGCTGCCCATAACCGGAACTGCCGATGCGATATTGCTGCCAACGGTGACGGCCCAGTAGGCAAGCTGGTCCCAGGGCAACAGGTAGCCGGTGTAGCTCAGCAGTAGCGTAACCAGAAGCAGCACCACCCCGATGACCCAGTTGAACTCCCGCGGTGGCCGGTACGCTCCGCGATAGAACACCTTGAACATATGAGCGAATACGAGGAAAACCATGGCATGAGCTGACCAGCGATGGAGGTTGCGCAGGAATACGCCGGACGAAACCACAAACTGCAGGTCCTTCATGTCGGCGTAGGCCTGCGGGACCGAAGGATGGTAGTAGAGCATCAGCAGAATGCCGGTAATCACAAGAATCAGGAATGTGCCGAACGTCATTGCTCCCAGGTACCACGTGGCGCTGAATCCGACGGTGCGTTTGCGCGCCTTGACCGAAAACAGGTGGAGGAAGACGTTCTGCTGCACGAACAACGCGCGATGTAGATTGCTCTCGCCCGTTCCACTGCGAAAGATGGAGCGCCAGATGCGGTTCTCGCGTACTTGTTCGACTAGTTGATCGAGGGTGTTTGCCATGGTTATACCCTCACCAGTTGCTTGATTGCGATCGCGTTGGAGCGGTCGACCATGAGGTTGCCATCTTCGCTGAGCCACATGCGCAGCCAGGGCAACGGTCTGGGAGCGGGCCCCTCGATCTTTATCCCATCCTTATTGAATTTACTGCCATGGCAGGGGCAGGCGATGATGCCAAGCTCCGGCTTGTAGGCTGTCAGGCAGCCGAGGTGGGTGCATATGGCCGACAGCGCGAAGAAACCTTCCGCCGTGCGTACTACATAAATCGCGGTTTGCGGGTCGAGCGTCACCGAGTCCGGCGGATAATGGTCCGGCTTTCCCGCGTCGACAATCGGCGACGGCTCATACAGAACATTCGGCGACAAGTACTGATAGCCGAACACCGTGGTGCCCAAGGCCGCGATCGCGACCGACCCAACGCCCATCTTGATGAAGAAATTCCGCCGGCTCATCTCGTCGGGGCTTTCGGTCGTATCTGTTCTCTTAGGGTCTTCAGACATATTTCCTCGTTACGTTCATGCCTTGGGGCCCGGATCGGACGGCCTGGGTCCATCAAAGCTTTGAATGGTAATAAGCCCCGTCGGCTCAGCCGCGATGAAGTGGTACGCCTCCATGGTGATGGTGTTTGCTGGGCACCGCAGCGCACACAATCCGCAGCGGATGCAACGAGTCTCGTCCTTCAACATCGCGGTTCCGGTAATACTGCCTAACTCCTCCGGCTGAATGTTTTCCAACTCGAAGCTGAAGGACTCCGGATGGTTGGCAATCGCGTCGATGACGTTGGTATCGAACTGAATGCGATCCAGCGAAACCAATTCCAGGCAATTCTCGGGACAAACATCGACGCAGCCGCCGCAAAGCACGCAATCGGTGCCATCCGCTTCGCTGCCTTCAAGAATCGTGTTGATGTAGCACTTCAGGCAGCGCTGAGCTTCGGCCGTCGCTTCCTGTTCGCTATAGACGAGTTCGACTTCGGTCATACCCGTCCGGCGGTCGAGCGGCAGCATTGGGATGGCTTGCCGCTTGAGGTTCATGTAGTCCGCCGCCATCTGCCAGCGGTCCAGGACTTGCACTTCGATCTGTGGCTCGGGATGCTTGGTGCCGCGAATGTACTCGTCAATGCCGACGGCGGCGCGCTTCCCGTCGCCGACACTGTCGATGATGAGGCGCGGACCGAAGGCACAGTCTCCACCGGCGAACACGCCGGGCGCTGAGGTCATCAAGGTCTCGCGATGGACGTTGATCAGGCCGCGAGGTGAAACCTGCACAGCATCGTCCGGCCTCAGGAACTCGAGGTTGGGCGCCTGCCCGATGGAAAGAATAATGGTGTCGCACTCAAACTGGGTTTCGCTGTTGTCGTAGAACGCGGGACTGAAGCGGTGGTTCTCGTCGAACACGCGCATCGTTTTCAGGCATTCCAGACCGACAACCTTGCCGTCGCGTCCCAAGACGCGCTTCGGCCCAAACCCGGGATGCATGGTGATGCCTTCGGTCTCCGCCTCTTCGATTTCTTCCAACGCGGCAGGCATTTCATGGCGCTGCTCGAGGCATACCAGCCCCACTTCGCGAGCGCCCATGCGCAGCGCTGACAGCGAGATATCCATCATCTCGTGGGCGGCGACAGCTTGCGCATTCTCTTCCGAAGGAGTTATTTCGCCGGGCGCATCATGCTGGCGCAGCACTTCGCGCGCCGCGGACCGAGCGACGTCCATGGCGACATTGCCGCCGCCGATGACCAGTACTCTCTTCCCGATAGTGAACTTGTAGCCGAGGTTTACGTTGAGCAGAAACTCGATGCCGCGATGCACGCCATCCAGGTCGACACCAGGTATCGACAGGTCGCGGCTGCGATGCGCGCCCACCGCGATCAGCACCGCGTCAAACCCTTGATGCCTCAACTCACCAACGGTGAAGTCGCGTCCGGCGACAGAGTTCAGGCGCAGCGTGATGTCGCCCGTTTCGAGGATCTCTCGTACCTGGGCTTCGACCACACTTCGCGGCAGGCGATACTCCGGGATTCCGAGGTACAGCATTCCGCCCGCAACGGGCGACGCTTCGAAGATGGTGACCGAGTAGCCCATCAGCGCCAAGTCGTGCGCCGCTGAGAGACCAACCGGACCTCCGCCGATCACGGCGACCTTGTAGGGAAGTTTCTCAGCAGCCCGAGTAGTTGGCGCGACCGGATGACGCGACTCCGGCCCATGGCGCTCGGTCAAGAAGCGTTTCAAAGCGCGAATGGAGATTGGGCGATCGATCTGGCCGCGTCTGCATGCAGTCTCGCACGGGTGCGCACAGACGCGTCCGCAGATACTAGCCATGGGATTGGGATCGCGCGCAAAGCGGTAGGCCTCTTCGAACTTCCCCTCCGCAATGAGCGAAACATAGCGGCCGGCATTGGTGTGTGCCGGACACGCCATCATGCAGGGGAAATTGGTGTTCAGCCATTCCCGATCGACTTTCTTCTTAGCGAAACGACCTAACATCAACCCTCTCTGGAGACGAGGCGCGGCTGCTAGCCAATGGACAAAAGGCGGGATGTTGCCCGCCCTTGGTCCGTTCTATTTAGAAAGGGTGAAGTCGGCCTTGCCTGTGCCGGAAACGTCGACAGACTTGGTCAGCGGTTTCATGCCTTCATGCCAGGCGACCACGTTGTATTTGCCATCGGGGACGTTTTCGATCTTGTAATTTCCGCTGGCGTCAGTCTCAGCGAAGTATGGCGTCGGGCTGACAACAATGTAGCCGGCCATCTCCGGGTGAACGTTGCACAGCAAGGACACCATACCAACATTGTCGAACTTAAAAGGACGCTTATCGCCTTTCGGCCATGTACCAAGGTTATGGCCGAGTTTCTTGTTGCCGCTGATCGATGGCCAGAAGACATTGTGTTGCACATTGTCACTATTCAGAAACTCGACCGTTGTTCCTACCTGAACGACCATTACATGCGGGCTGAACATCAAGCCCTTCTGGTCCATGACGGGCTGCTGCGATGGCGCTGGGAATGTTTTTCCTTGGACTGTGTCTACGTACACAACCGAGGATTTACCAGGCGAGACGGTTCCTTCAATTGTGCCCGCGGTGGCTGTAACTGCCACCGCGGCGATAAGCAAAAGCATCAATAGAAAACTGCGCATCATGAGCATTCCTTTCGTGGTTTGTGCATCCTCACTCTAAAACGGTTAATACACCCACTCCAACCCGGCCACGGCTGTATTGCTGTGGAACGGATTCAATGCGACAGGCAATCCGGTCAGGGGATTGGTGGCTATGACTACGGCTTGTGACGGGCGGAATTGATATTCAAACGACGCCTTGATATTGGCGTGAATCAGAAACTGTACTCCCGGCGTGATGCGATTGCGTGTGGAAGAAAATGGTCCGTTGAACGGAGCGCCGGTAAACGAAGGATTGGTTTGCAAGCCATTAATACGATCGGCGGTGGAATTCACGCCATCGTAGCGGATCATCACATACATCCAGGGATACGCAAGCCACTCAGCATCGACGAAACCGCCGCTAAAGGTTGCCGGTGTGCTGCGGATAAAGCCTACAGGAACGGCTGAGCTCAGGTTCTGCAAGGGAATCAACGCCCCCGTGGAATCGATTGGCAGCAGGTTCATGTCGTGTCCGAACATATACAGTGCGTTGAACTGGAGGCAGCAGCGATAGTTGAATGTCACGTTGCCGCCGACACGGTAGAAGGGCTCTCGTGCAGTGACAAGCGATGACGTATTGTCGACAGTTGCGCCCAGTAACCGCTGCACCGAACGTCCGTAAAAATAGTAGGTGCCGAAATTCACATAGGTGTGGTCGCGCGGTCCGGTAGGGCCTGCCGCCTGTATTGCCTCGCGGCTTTCCTTGGCGTGCTCCAGGTTGAACCGATAGTTGAAACTGGCGTAGATGTCCTTGAAGTTCGCATCAGAGGCGACTCCCACGCCGCCCTCGTTGCTTCCGGTCGCCTGGGGGACATATGGACTGCCCGGGTTCTGATCCTGTCCCACGCCGCTGGTGTTCTGGTCAATGAACGCAATCGAGTAGTTGTAGCCCCCAGTGTGCAGTCCGCCGCTGAACTCGACACCCTTCCCCACGTCTGCCATTTGGAACTGGTTGTTTACAAATTGCTGCAGCGGAACCAGTGAGTTCATCGCTCCGATGTTGGCTTGCGTGTAGATGTCGTAGGGACTGATCCAAATGCTTCGGGCTTGCGTAAACGGCAATTCGAGTTCGAACTGGCCGACGCGAAAATTAAGAGAGTTTTTCGGCAGCTTGATGAGGCGGCCTATATTGACGAACCTGAGATACCCATCGCCCAGTTCTCCGCTCGCGTTCGCTCCGCTGACACTGATGTCGTCGTCGACCCAGAAAGCGATGTCGCTGCCGAAATTGCCGGCAGTGAAAATACTAAAGAAGCCCGTCTCAAAGTCTGTGGTGGGCACAAACGGTGGCAACGTTCCCGCCGGCGTGAGTGCGGCAAACTTTCCACTACTGGTTCCGGTGTACTGGAAGTAGTTGTTCATGCGCAACCCGATCGGGGGGATGCCGGGGATCGTTCCTGGCCAAATAGCCTTCGGCCACAGTTCGGCGTTGGCCGGCGCTCCTAGCATGACGGGCGGAATTTTGAGCATCGATTCGTCGTCTTTCGGAAACTTAAAACCGGCATCTTTGAATGCTTTGCCGAAATCGTTCAGCTTAGGAAAGTCGATGTGACATGTGCTGCAACTAGTGCCGTACAACCGTGAGAACGCCGGGATTGCTATGCTCGGGCGGGACGAAACAGTTAAGAGAATCAGAACAAGGAGTGGCAGAAATCTGTTACTCGCACGGAACAACAGCCAACGCATACCGAACCTCCTTGCAGGCGGCGAGGCAAGAATAGATGGCTTGCCTCTGTCCCCACATGCGACTTAGCTAATGGGACAGAAGTATTCGGCTACACGAACCATTTGGCAGTGACGCCCATCACGGAGCTCTGTGACAAGCGCTTCTCTCGCACCTTGGATTGCGGTGCCTGACACGACAACGGTTTCCTGACTACCGAACGCAGAAGTGGGAAAGACTTCAACTACTGGTAGGGCCGTAGCGTCCGAGTTTAACAGGATGATAAAGGCTACTCTCTGAGGCCGCCTGCATGGACTCGAAGCCCGACTGGTGGAGGAGACGGCGGACATCAGGCAGGCGCCAGTGAGGTACCACATTGTGGGATGCAGTTGTGACACGATGTGGCAGCGCGGGGATCATGGCGCGATCCCAGTCACAGGCAGTGGTGACCGTGGTCACTGCGCGTCTGGGCGGAATCTGGCATAAGCGTTGCATCATGAGTGTGGGTGAGCAAAGCCTAATTCTGGAAGCGTCGGATCTCCTTAAAATCTGTCTTGCCGAGATAGGGAAAAAGGAGCATCTTTCCGCCGCCGACATTCTGTTTTGCGAGGACGGCGACAATGCCGGCGTCTTCCTGGTGGTCGGCGGCACAGTGTGTATGAGCGTAAAGAGCCTACCCAGACTGGATCGGCTGTTTGGCAGCGGGTCGTTGCTGGGGTTGCCATCCAGCTTTACCGGGCGGCCTTACACTCTGACCGCGACAGCTATTACCGAAGCAGACGTAATGCACGTGTCGCGAGAAGACTTT
>Ga0187863_10001825_pt1 | contig 16669 bp, 11 predicted proteins | sample June2016WEW_11_1_FD_132975 | JGI IMG/M metagenome (GOLD analysis project Ga0187863, IMG submission 132975) | Peatland microbial communities from SPRUCE experiment site at the Marcell Experimental Forest, Minnesota, USA - June2016WEW_11_10 | ecosystem: Environmental > Terrestrial > Soil >... | reverse complement strand
GACTGCTCTCCGCAATCTTCAACGAGGTCCCCCAGTTCGTTCTGATCTGGCTGGGCGCCCTCCTGATCTCCATCATCGGATTGATCGAGGCCGGCGGATGGTCCGGCATGGTGGCGCGCATCCATAATAATTTTCCGGCGCAGGACTTCACCCATCTCTGGAGCACTCTCGGCTCTTTCCAGGACAATCCCATGGGCATCAACTGGGTGGGTATCGTGTTCGGGTTAGGCGCGGTGATCTCGATGGGTTACTGGACCACCGATTTCCTGGTGGTGCAGCGCGTGATCGCGGCCAAGGACCTGCGCACCGCCAAGCTGGCTCCGGTCATCGGCGCCGCCTTCAAGATGTGCGTGCCGTTCATCGTGATTCTTCCCGGCCTGCTGGGCCTGGCCGTGCTGCCGATGAAGCTGGTGGGCGAAGACGTAGCCGCGGTAACCGGCGGCCACAGCTACAACGAAGTGCTGCCGCTGATGCTGGCGCGCTACTGCGGGCCGGGTTTGCTGGGGCTGGGCATCACCGCGCTGGTGGCGGGCTTCATGTCGGGCATGGCGGGTAACGTGAGCGCCTTCACCACCGTCTGGACTTACGACATTTACCGCCCGCTGATCAACAGCAAAGGCAGCGACCATCACTATGTGAACATGGGTCGCTGGACCACGATCGTCGGCGTGCTGATCAGTGTGGGCACCGCGTACCTGGTAATGCGGTCCGCCAGCATCATGGATTATGTGCAGGCGCTCTTCAGCTTTTTTATTGCGCCTTTGTTCGGCACGGTCATACTTGGAATGTTGTGGAAGCGGGCGACCGGCGCGGGCGGGTTCTGGGGATTGTTATGCGGCACGCTCTCTTCGGTCAGCATGTGGGCCTGGGTGAAAATTGATCCGACGGCGCTGCGTTATGTGGCGCTCTCGCCCAATGCGAAAGCGCTCGCTCAGGATATGTACCAGGCGCTGTGGTCTTTTATTGTTTGCGTGGTGGTCACCGTTGTGGTGAGTCTGGCAACCAAGCCCGTGCCGGAGAGCGCGTTGGCCGGTTTAGTGTACGGGGAGACTAAGATTCCGCCGATCGAGAACGTCCCTCTCTATGAGAAGCCTCTTTTTTGGGCGGTTGTGGTGGCGGTGATATTTGTGATTCTCAATATTATTTTCTGGTAGGCGACTTTCTATGACAACAGACGCGAAAGCGGCGAGTTCCGTCTCGATCTGGTTTTTCATCGGCCTCTCCCTGCTGGTGAACGGACTGCTCATTCTGGGCGCTGGCCTGTACGAGATCGTGCACCCACCTCCGGTAGACCAGCAAGTGGTGCTCTTTCAATACCATGCGAGCGTTTGGTGGGGAGCGCTGCTGGCCCTGCTGGGCGGTTTCTACTGCTGGCACTTCGCGCCGAAGCATGGAAGCGGAGAAGGCATGTAGGCGCGATGCACGCCGAATGCGGTCAGCGACGAGGCTTTCGTTTCAGGGGGTGGCCGCTGCTTTGGCAATCCATGACGCCGAGATCAGCGCCAGAAAGATACATAGACCGCCGGCGCCAATTAGTCCCCAGGAAAACACAGGCTGGCCCGTCGAGTGAATTACGACCTGAATTCCTCTCAGCGTTCTCGCCGTCCCTGCGAGCGCTAACACCAGGCCCGCGCCGATTAGTTTCAGGCGACCATGGGGGCGCACGGTGGCCGGTTCGCGTCGTTGCGTCGAAATCCTCACAGTCGCATGGATCGATGAGCGCCGAACTGAGTTAACCAATCGCGAAAAACGCTGGTGGCCCCGGGCAGATTCGAACTGCCGACCTCCGGTTTAGGAAACCGCTGCTCTATCCAGCTGAGCTACGGGGCCACGGCTAGTAAATATTTTCTTTTCAATACACTACAGTGGTTCGTGCAGGTTGCCGTATTACGCTGCAAACGACGGCTCCCGAAGCGAGTTTCGCACATGCTACACGCTCGGGACAAGCCGCTCGCGAAGGCGAAATTCCAAGGCACTCGAACGAGGACTGCGTCCGTGGCGAGCGCGCGGGCGTGGGGCCTATCGCAGCGTCGACTGCGGGTCATATTGCATTCGTCGGACGTAGTCTTCGAAGCCGGATTAAATCCCTTTCCATAGCGCTTGCAGATGTGGATAATGAATCGTTTCAATTGCGGACTTATTGGCTCTTGCTCGATTCCAACCTCGCGGAACGCGCATTGTGCCGAAATGCAAATTTGCTTGGACGGAATCTGCCAAGGAGGTGCCGGCCTCCTCTGTTCATCCGGATCAAGGGGGAAACGTGACTTTTTCTGCTCTGACTCTTCGGGGAAATTGCCAGCGCATCGTGCGAACTCTAACCATCGCTATTCTCGTACTGCTGCCCCCGGCACTATTCTGCCAAGGCTATTTCGGGACTGTCAGCGGCGTGCTGACGGATCCCTCGGCGGCCGTCATCCAGGGCGCAAAAATCACTCTTCTCGACGAGGAGAAGGGATATCAGTTCAGGACCACGTCGGACAACGAAGGCCGGTATTTGTTTGTTTCGATTCCGCCGGGGTTGTACTCCGTGACGGCGGAGACGCAAGGGTTTCAAAAGACGGTGCGCACTCATATCAAATTGAATGTCAGCGAAAACGCGACTGCAAATCTCACGCTGAAGATTGTGGGAGCGGCGCAAAGTGTGGATGTTAAGGCCCAGGGCCAGAGTGTCGACACTGAAGATGCGGTGACCGGCCAGGTTGTCGACCGCAGGTTCATCAATGACCTCCCGCTCATTGACCGCTTTGTGATGGACCTGACTTACCTGGCGCCCGGCGTCACCGACGTGGACGATCAGTGCCCCAACTGTGGCGGGACCAATTTTGTGTCCAACGGCAGCCGCGGAGCCAGCGCCGATATTTTGATGGATGGCGCCTCGGTTACCAACTTCGAGCCCAACGGCGGCGTCACGCAAGCGGTGTATGTTCCCTCCCCGGAAGCGGTGGAAGAGTTCAAAGTGCAACAGTCCAATTTCAGCGCGGAGTACGGCTTTTCCGGCGCTTCGGTCATCAATATGGTCACGCGCTCGGGCACGAACTCGTTCCATGGAAGCGCCTACGACTTCATACGCAATACGATTACGGACGCGAATAACTGGTTCAACGATCGCTACGGCATCCCGATTCCTCCGGTGCACCGGCACGAATTCGGTGGAACCATTGGCGGTCCGATTCTCAAGAACAAGACATTTTTCTTCTTCGACTGGGATGGAACACTTGCCAGTTCGATGAACACTTACCAGGCAGGCGTTCCCAGCATGGCCATGCGCACCGGTGATTTCGGCGAGGTGTGCACTTCGCAGGGCGGATCGTTCAATTCCGCCGGCATGTGTATGCAAGGGGGAAGTCCGTTGATCGCCGGGCAGCTTTACGATCCCTATTCTGGAACTTACAACATCTCAGACGGCGGACCGGTTCGCAGCACGTTCATCCCCAACAACCGAGTTGACCTTTACAGCAGCCCCGGAAGCCCAGCGCTGGCTGGCACGAACTACCAACTGCTGCCCGGGCCGGGCAACCTGATCGATCCCGTGGCTCAGAAGGTGCTGAATCTGTTCCCGCAGCCGAACATAGCGAATGGTTCGCTCTACGATAACTGGATTGCCTCGGGAGCGACTCCCAGCAATAACGAGCAGTTCGATGTGAGAATTGATCATCGTTTCAATCAGAAAAACCTGTTGAGCGGCAAGTACTCCCAGGAATGGAACGACAATACTCCCTTCAACTGCTTCAAGACTTTCATCGATCCTTGCGCCGGAGGAGCGAACCGAGGCACCGCGCACGTGTTCGCAATTAACGATACCCACACCCTTAGCCCCACCCTGCTGCTGACCACCACTTTCGGCATCACGCGTGGCGCCCTGCGTATTTACGCCTACGATTCGAGTCTGAACCCCCATCCACTCAGTACGCTCGGCTTTCCGTCGTATTTACAGTCGAACGGCTTCAACGGCGTTCCGGCCATGTTCATCAACGATTACTTTGCGGCGGGCTTCCCCAATGCGGGAAACGATCCCTATGGCAATTACAAGCAGGGCCAGACCACCGGTCAGCTGGGTGTGTTTCTGAGCAAGGTCCATGGTCCGCATGAACTGAAATTCGGAGTCGAGGGCCGTCTGCACCAGCAGAATTACATTCAGACGAATGCCCCGCTGGGATACTTCCAGTTCAATAACGTGGGCAGCTCGTTGTGTCCGTTTGTGGATGATCTAACAGATTGCGGTGGAGACTCCATGGCCAGCTTTCTCATGGGCCAACTCTCCGGGGGCGGGAGTAGCTTCTACGAAATCCAGTTCCAGCCCGCGACTGAAAATTATCAATACGCCACCTTCGCTCAGGATAACTGGAAGGTGACTCCCAAACTCACGTTGAATATTGGGTTGCGTTATGACGTTTCGTTGCCCCGTACCGACCGCTTCAATCACCAGAACTGGTTCAATCCCGATGTAGTAAACCCCTTGAACGGCGGCTCGATCAGCTATACCGATCCGCTCACCGGCGACCCTGTGACTCGCGCGCTGCTCGGCGGCGAGGTTTTCGCTAACTCGCATCAGCGCACCACTTATGTGACCGACTGGAGAGACTTCCAGCCGCGCTTCGGTTTCGCCTACCAGTTTGCTCCGAAAATGGTGTTGCGCGGAGGCTACGGCATTTATTACGGCCAGTCACGGTCCGGCGCCAGCGGAGTTGTGCCCTACGGCGGCCAGGGTTTCAACGAATATACCAGCGTGATTTCGACCTACCAAAACGATGGCGCCACGCCTTACCTGCACCTGAACAACCCATTTCCCTATGGATTGAACCAGCCCGCTGGGAGCTCTCTCGGTTTGTTGAACGATATCGGCTATGGGGCCAATGGTCCGCTCCGCATCCGCGCCGCAAACCTCACCCCCTACGAACAGAGCTGGACCCTCGGGGTCGAGCGCCAGCTGCCCGGAAATGTGGTCTTGGATGTCGAATATATCGGAAAAGTAGGAACTCACCTGCCTTTCAGCGGCGCCAATTCGCTTGACATTCTGGGGCCGCAAGTCGAGAGCTACAGCGCGAATCAGATCAACACTCTCAACACCTACGTGACCAATCCGTTCTCCTCGCTGAATGGTGGACCGATCAGCGACCCGAACAGCAGCCTGTCAAGCGCGCAGGTGCAAGCCGTTCAACTGGAGGTTCCCTATCCGGAATTCACCGGAGTCGCCACCGACGTCCAGCTGATTGCCAATTCCAGCTACAACGGATTGCAGATCAGCGCCAACAAGCGCTTCAGTAATGGCCTGGAGTTCGTCGTCAACTACACCTGGTCGAAGTCGATCGACGACGCTTCGGTGGGCGACGATAACGTGACCTGGCTGGGCAGCTTCACCAGCATCCAGGATCCCAACAAGCCGGGGCTGGAGCGGAGCCTGTCGACCTTCGACATACCCTCCGTGCTGAAATTCAGCTACAGCTACGATCTGCCGTTCGGACGCGGCAGGGCCCTTCTCGGCCACATGCCGCGGGCGGTTGACGCCGTCATCGGCGGTTGGAGGACCAACGGCATTTGGCAGATTACCGACGGACGGCCGCTGCCCATTACCGTTTCCAACGGCGGTACGCCGCTGCCCACCTACGGCAGCCAGCGGCCGAACATCGTGGGCACGCCGCGACGCAACTATGGCCCCGATTGGCAGGACAACTTTTTTTCTAATCCCCAGGTCTTCCAACTTCCGGCTCCGTTCACTCTCGGCAATGCGCCGCGGACGATCGCAGACGTCCGGTCACCGCTCTTGTTCACCAGCGACTTGTCGATCATCAAGGAGTTCCTGCTGTCCAGCGTGCATGAGGGCATAAGGATGGAGTTGCGCCTGGAGGCCCAGAACGCATTTAATCATCCGCTCTTCAGTCTGGGCTCGCCTGGCCCCTACGGCAGCAGTACTTTGAATGTTGGCGATCCCAGCTTCGGGGTGCTCAGCAGCATGGCGCCAATCGGGCCGCGGCAGGTTCAATTGGCCGTGAAAGTTAACTTTTAAACATCTCCTAACGCACATCCACGGGCGGCAACGTCGGTGCCTGCGAGCCGGATAAATGTCGTGACGTCGCCACGTCACACCTTGGCCGGATCGCGAGCGCTCTCTTCCAGAGCGAGTTCAGTTTACAATGGCCGGGTTCGACACGGGCCAGCCTGCCAATCGGACTTTCTTCCCGGCGGCACTGGTTCGGAGTTTTCGAAATGGTCACACCCACGCCGATCGATCGGGACAGCGACCTCGGGTTCGCCGAGAGGGCGGCTGGGCCGTGTGTGTTTGTGCTGTTTGGCGCGGCCGGAGATTTGACCAAGCGCAAGCTGATGCCTGCGCTGTTCAACCTGGGCAAAGCCAAGCTGCTGCCCGAGAATTTTGCGGTGATGGGAGTTTCCGTCGACGACTTAAGCCTGGAGGATTTCCGCAGCCAGGTGACAAGTTTCCTGCCGGCGGGGCCAGATTCAGCGGAGGCCCTGGAATGGTTCCGGAAACGCCTCTTCTACGAGCGCGGCGACTTCGCCGATCCGAATACATTCACCAAGCTCCAGGAGCGGCTTGCCGCGCTCGACACCGAGCAACACACCGAAGGCAATTATCTTTTCTACCTGGCGACCGCGCCGAAATTCTTCGCGCAAATCGTGCAACAGTTAGGAACATCTGCATTGTCGCGGCAGGAAAATGGCCGATGGCGGCGGGTGGTAATCGAAAAACCGTTCGGACATGACCTGGATTCGGCGCAGGCGCTGAACCGCGAGATCAAGAAGGTGTTGCAGGAAAACCAGATATTCCGCATCGATCACTACCTGGGCAAAGAAACGGTGCAGAACATCATGGTCTTCCGTTTCGACAACGCCATTTTCGAACCCATCTGGAATCGCCGCTACATCGACCATGTGCAAATCACGAATGCTGAAACCGTAGGTGTGGAGCTGCGTGGCGGCTATTTCGATACAGCGGGAACTTTGCGCGACATGGTCCCGAACCATGTGATGCAACTGCTCAGCTTGACCGCCATGGAGTCTCCTGTATCTTTTCAGGCGGACGCAGTGCGCAACGAGCAGGCCAAAGTTTTGCATTCGATTCAGCATCTGGGTTCGGATGACGTTTTGCAGCGCACCGTGCGTGGCCAATATGGGGAGGGCACGATCGCAGGGGAAAAAGTAACCGGCTATCGTAAAGAACCGGGAGTGGCCGCGGAATCGCGCACAGAAACGTTCGCTTCCTTAAAGCTCAACATCGACAATTGGCGCTGGGCGGGTGTGCCTTTCTATTTGCGGACAGGTAAGCGCCTGGCGCAGCGCCACACGGAAATCGCGATCCAGTTCAAGCGCATGCCGTTCGAATTATTTCGTAACGCTCCGTTTCACAAGCTGCACACCAACACGCTGGTCATCCAGATTCAGCCGGTGGAAGGAATCTCGCTGAGCTTTGGAGCCAAGATTCCTGGTCCGCTGTTGCGTGTAGGGTCGGTGGACATGAGCTTTGAATACTCCAAGTATTTCGGGGCAGATGCCTATACCGGATATGAAGTTTTGTTGTATGACTGCATGATCGGCGATGCCACGCTGTTCCAGCGCGCCGATATGGTGGAGGCAGGATGGAAAGTCGTGGATCCGGTGCTGGACGTTTGGCGGGCTCTGCCTCCGCGCAAGTTTCCCAATTACGCGTCGGGCAGCTGGGGGCCGGCGGAGGCTGATCAATTGCTGGAACTCGATGGCCGCCAATGGAGGAGAATTGCACCATGATTCTTATTGAACAATGATTCTCGCAGGGGAGATCGGCGCAACGCGCACGCGGCTGGCTGCTTTCGAAACTGAAGGCAATCGTCTGCAAAGTGTGGTGGAAAAAAACTACCCGAGCCAGCAGCATGACGGGTTATCCGGCATTCTTGCTGACTTCATCAAGACGGAAGGCATCCCCGTTCACAGTGCGTGTCTGGGCGTTGCCGGCCCGGTGCGCGCGGGACGAAGCAAAATTTCCAACCTGCCCTGGGTCATTGATGCGCGCGAGGTTGCCAAACAGCTCCGGCTGAATTCGGTTGGACTGCTGAACGATCTGGAAGCTTACGCTTATGGAATCGATGGCCTCGAATCAAAAGACTTCATCACGCTGAGCGAGGGCTCGGAAGAGGCCGAGGGCAACCGGGCCGTCATCTCCGCGAAGACTGGGCTGGGCATGGCGGGACTTTACTGGGATGGTTTCCGGCATCATCCGTTTGCCTGCGAAGGTGGGCACGCCGACTTTGCGCCCCGTAACGATCTGCAAATGGAATTACTGGCTTACCTGCAGAAGAAATACGGCCGCATCAGCTGCGAACGAATTCTCTCCGGGCCGGGAATCAAAAATATTTACGATTTTCTGCGCGATGCGCACAAAGCCGAAGAGCCGGAGTGGCTGCGGACACAGATGACCACCGCGCCTGATCCTCCGGCGCTGATTTCACAGACGGCGTTGGCTGGCAAGGCTGCGATCTGCGATCAGGCCCTGTCGATTTTCGTTAGCGTCTTCGGCGCGGAGACTGGGAACTGCGCTTTGAATTTTATGTCGACGGGTGGGATCTTCATCGGGGGCAGCATCGCCGCCAAGATCGTGCCCAAGATGAAAGATCCTGTGTTCATGGAATCGTTCCTGGACAAGGGCCGCATGGAGACGATCCTGAAGGACATGCCAGTTAAGATCGTGGCCAACGACGACGCCGGCCTGATCGGGGCGGCGCGTTACACGCTGGTGCAGAAGGCATTCCGCACGGCGAGCTGAGGGCCGGGACAACAGAAGCACCGCGCAGCTTATGTTGCAGCCCGTGCCCCCGCGCCTTCGAAGTGCGCTTCGATCTCTTCCAGTGTTTTCCCTTTCGTCTCCGGCAAGAACACGGCGGCCGTGATGAAGTAAACCACGGTGCAGGCGGCGAAGCCGAAGAACATCACGGCGTATCCGTGCTTTCCAACGGTCGGCAGAAAGATCGCGGCAATGGTTGTGGAGACAGCCTGATTCAACAACAAAGCGATGCTCATGCCGTTCGAACGAATGCGGGTGGGCATCAGTTCCGAGAGCGCCAGCCACACGCAGACTCCCGGGCCGATCGCGTAAAACGCCATGAACACAAAGAGAGTGATAGCCACTAGCCAGCCATTGTGCTCGCTCGGCACGGGAGTGATTAATGCATTCTCGATTCTCAGCGGCGCTTGCCGCGAGGCCTCGAGATGACTGAAAGGATTGGAGAAGAACGCCACTACTTTGTTCGCAGGCAGGCAGCCGTCACGGGTGATCTCGATGGGCTTTGCCGCCGCATCGTCAGAACGCACGGCGGTGCTTGCGGCGACAAAATCTCCGCACGAATAGATCAATATCAGCGATGTCGGGCGCCCGCTGACCGCGATCGCTTTGCCCGAGCTCGCGTCTCCAGTGGCCGCCAACAGCATATTCGCAGCCTTCTCGTCGTAGAGCAGCGAGACTTTCTGATCGGACGTCACCATGGATTGCACGGCGGCCCGGGAGTCTACGCGCAAATCTTCCGTCTGCCGGAACAGCAGGCCGGTGCAGACCAGCGACGCGATAATGCCCGCGGTGCCGACCGACAACAGAAATTTACGCCCCTTGCGATCTACCAGCATGACGCCGCCAATGGTCATGAGGAAGTTAATCAGGGTAAAGAGAACATAGCCCCAGTGAGCTTGCAAATCAGAAAGTCCACTCTGCAAGAGAATGTTGGTGTTGAATCCGATAATGGAGTTGATGCCCGTGGCCTGGTTGCAAGCCAGAATCACGCAGGCCAGCACGAAGGGGATCACATATTTGCGGCGGAGAAGCGATTCTCTAGTACGGCATCTGGTGGCCGACTGGGCCGTCTCAGCGGCGGCCGTTTGTTCCATCTCCTGAAACTCCAGGTCTGCCTGCTCCGTGGTGCGGGAACGAAGAAGGGCGGCGCGGGCGGCATCGCGCCTGCCATGGCGATACAGCCAGCGCGGAGATTCCGCGACCATGAAACTGCCAATCACGAACAAAATGCCGGGAGGCAGCGACACCCAGAAAATGCTTCGCCAAGCCGTGTTCTTGAAGGCAAAGAGTCTAGCGGGATCGCCGAGTTTTGCCACTTCATCGACCCGATAACTGAAATAGATGCCCACCAAAGCAGCGGCGAAGATGCCAAGCGTGAGCAGCCACTGAAAAATGCCGGTACCCTTTCCGCGGCTGGATGCCGACAAACACTCGGCCAGGTACAGCGGGACGACAACTCCAATCAACCCGGCGCTGATGCCCTGCAGCACTCGACCTAGAACCAACGGTTCGTAGCCGTGCGCGAGCGCGATCATTGGAATGCTGGCGACGAACAGCAGACCGCTGAGCGCCATCAGTAGCCGGCGGCCCATCCAGTCGGCCAGAATGCCGGCGAACAGCGTGGAGATCACGCTACCAAGAAGTACGGCTGCGACCACGTTCGAAAGTTGGCCTGCACTGAACTTGGAAGTGGCCTCCAGGTACGGATAGGCGCCGGCGATGATGCCGACGTCAACCCCGTAGAGCAAGCCTCCCAGCCCCGCTACCAGCAGGAGAAAGCGGTTGTAACCAGCCTTTTCGTCGATCGCCAAATGGGCAGTCCTTTCGCGGATTGCGGAACGCGAAGATTTAATCCCCACGAGGATACATTACAAACTACACAACGCCGAATGTTTACTGCGCCGGTTTGATCGCGGCGGGCTAAATGATTTACCCTCAGCCGCGATGACTAGAACGCCGAAAAACAGTCGAGACAAAGCGGCATCCACTTCATCTTCCCTTTCGTTCTCCCATGCCATGCGTCGTGAAATTTACGAGCAACCGCAGGCCATTGCGAAAACGGTCGCGAAACATCTGAAGAACGACATTATTTTTCCTGGAGAGTTGCAGGCGATCGAAAGTGCTCTGCTGACGTTCGAGAAGCTGATCATCGCGGCCAGCGGATCCAGTCGCCACGCCGGGCTCGCGGGCGAAATCATGATCGAGGATCTTTCCGGCGTGGCCGTGGACGTGGAGTACGCCAGCGAGTATTGCTACCGCTCGACGCATGCGGCGGTAGATCCGATCGTGATGGTGATCACGCAGTCGGGAGAAACCGCGGACACGATTGCCGCGCAGCGCGAGGCGCTCACCCGCGGAGTGAAGACCATCGCGATTTCGAACGTGGATAAGACCACCATCGTGCGCGAAGCCGGCGCGGCGCTGATCACCGGAGCTGGGCCCGAACTGGCGATTCCAGCCACGAAAAGCTTCACCACGCAACTGACCATCCTGTATCTGATGGCGCTCTTCCTGGCGCGCAAGCGGGGACGGATGACTTCGGAAGTGACGCGGTCTTATCTGCAGCGGCTGTTGCGCCTGCCCGAGGCGATTGAGGCGAACCTGGCAATCTGGGATGCTCTGGCGGAGAAATTCGCGGGCAAACATTTTCACGCAGAAAAATTCCTTTACCTCGGCCGGGGAGTGCACTACGCAATCGCGCGCGAGGGAGCGCTCAAGTTAAAGGAAATTTCTTACGCGCACGCCGAGGGATACCCGGCGGGCGAACTGAAGCACGGTCCGAACGCGCTGGTCGACGAGAACTTGCCGGTAGTAGTGCTGGCCACGTGCGATCATCGCGATCCGGATTCGCTGTTGCGATACCGCCGAACGCTGGATGTGATGAAGGAAGTGAAATCGCGGCGCGGGCCTCTGGTAACGGTAGCGACCGAGGGCGACGAAGAAGTGAAGACGATCGCAGACTCGGTGTTCTACGTTCCGGCTGCGCCAGAATTGCTGCTGCCGATCGTGGAAGTAATTCCGCTGCAGCTTTTTGCTTATCACGTAGCCGTAGGCAAGGGTTACGACGTGGACCATCCGCGCAATCTGGTGAAGGCGGTGGTCACAGAGTAGATGTGCGGCCGGCTACCTCAGCGGCTAAAGCCACACTTCGAACGCTCGCTATCGCAGCGCTGAAAGCGCTGCGCCACCCAGCCCGGCTCAGGCGCGGGCAAAGTCGATGAAGCCATGCTGCACGTCGGTGCGAACGAGCTTGGCGCGAAGTTTGTCGCCGACATCGAGGCCTTGCGGTCCCTGCGCCAGCAGCCCTTCCACGTGAGGCTTCTGCACGAGGATGAAGGTTCCCTTTGGCGTGACGCCGGTGACGATGGCGTCAAAGATTTCGCCGATTCGGTTCTGCATCGCGATGGCAGCCAGCCGCTTGCCCATTTCCCGTTCGACTTTTTTGGCGGCATTTTCCTTCAGCGTGCAGTTGGCCGCAATGGCGGTGAGTTCATCGTCCGTGTAGGGATTCTTCTGCCCGGCCAGCGTTGCCTTGATCAGCCGCTGCGTAACCATGTCAGGAAATCGGCGGTTGGGAGCGGTGGAGTGCGTGTAATCCTGCACTGCGAGCCCGAAATGTCCGGGAGCAGTATCTCCCGCGCGTTCCAGAACGTACTCGCCACGGCCGATCAGCTTGATCACCGCTAACGACAAGTCGCCGAAATGGGCGGGATCAGCAGCTTTTTGTTGGATCAGAAAATTGTTCAACGCTTTCGAATCAGGGTCCCCCGGAAGCTTGGTGCCCTTGGCGGCGGCCAGTTGTACGATGCGGTCCCAGCGTTCCGGCGTCCGCACGATGCGGCGCAAGGAAGAAACTTTTTCCAGCATCCGGGCCACGACGCCGTTGGCTGCGATCATGAAATCTTCGATCAGCTCGGTGGCGTGGTTTTGTTCTTGATTGACCACGTCGACCACCTGCTCATTCAGGATGAGCGGACGCAGTTCGTCAGTCTGCAGGGTGAGGGCCCCGTGCTCGACGCGCTGCTTTTTTAACTGCTGTGCGACTTCATCCTGAAGTTTGAGTTGCGCCTGTAAATCGCTTGAAGCAGATACTTTCGCCGGAGCAGGGGCCTTTCCCTCCAACCACGCGCCCAGCGAGTTGTACTGCAGTTGCGCCTTGTTGCGCACGAGCGCGCGATAGAGCTGGCCCCCGCTCACTCCGCCAGACGCGGCCACCACGAACTCGCAAACCACGCCGAGGCGATCCTGATTTTCCAGCAAGGAAGTCAGTCCGGTGGACAACTCCTCGGGAAGCATTGGAAAGTTGCGCACCCCGGCGTAGACCGTCGTGGTTTCTCGCGTCGCGTGCTGATCGATGGGCGTTTGTTTGGGCGCAAAAGCGTCCACGTCGGCAATGCCGACCATCACCTTCACGTCGCCGTTGGGCAAACGCTCGGCGACCTCAATCTGATCCAGATCACGCGACGTATCGTTGTCGATGGAGGACCAAAGGAGCTGCCGAAGGTCGCGCACGCCTCCGGCGGCAGTGAGCTGCGGCGGATGCGCCCGCAGCTGGGCCAGCTGCGCGGGCACCTCCGGAGGAAAATCCGGCTCGAAGCCGTGATCGATCATGATTTGTTTCGCGGTCGCTTGCAGGTCAATATGAGAAGGGCTGGAGGCGTTCATGAACTCCCCGGAAAGCGTATAGCGGATGAAGTCCACCTAGGCTAACACGGGGAGTGGCGGCACAGATTGCACCGCACACAAAGCAGGGCCCCGCGACTCTGCCGAGCGGTCTCGGCTAGCTGGCCGCGTGCAGCCGCTTGACGTCTTCATTAGTGAAGTTGCGCCGCGCCGGCAGCTTATGCGTCTTCCAATACGCCGCGGCTTCGGCGACCGTCACCCCGTGGCCGCGCACGCGCAAAGCTTGGGCATCGACCATCTCTGTGACTCCGCTTTCGACGATGCTGGCCGGAAGCTCCGCGGACGATTCCGACGCTCCCTCAGGAAAACTAATCTCCACCACGGCGGTTGAAACTCCATAATGGTTATCGGCTCCGTAATAGATGGGAATGAGATCGGCCTGGTGTGCGAACTGCGGATTGGCGGTAAACGCAACTTCGTCCGGGGCTTCGGACGCGCCTACGGCCGTCGCTTCGGACGAGGCTTCAGGAACATTGAAGCCGGCGGGTTCCACCGGCGGCAACGGCGCGTTGAGTGACAGGGTTGGCGTGGCGATGGAGCGAGCGAGAATCGGCGAACCGGTGAGCAAATACTGCGGCCCGGCGGAGAAGTTGGTGTCCTGGGCGAAAGCGGAGCCAATCAGAAACAGCAGAAAGCAACAAGGGAGAACGAGAATGCGCATGGAACCTCCGTGAGCGCGCTGCCGCAATTATGGCGCAACCGGACGGGAATTTCCAGCGGCAATCACGCCGATTCCGGCTCCAGTCGCGGGTTTCAGGCAGGCTTTAGCCGAAAGGAGGCGCCGCCGCCACTTTCTGCCGCTCGCGGTGGTTGTAGCGAAGAAGATAGTACATGTAGAGCACGACGGCTATATTGCCCAGGAAGAGCACGACGCGAACCACGGTAATACCCCGGGAAAGTTCGCGAATTTCCAGTGGGAGAAACACCGTTCCGGCGACAAAAGCGATCCACTCGGCCCAGGCGCGTTGCCGCCACAGACCATAGGCTTCAATCAGGCGCAAGCCGCCGTAGGTAAAAGCAACGCTGGCAGCAGTCCAGAGGCGCTTGTCGGTGACGTTATCGGCGAAGTCCAGAAAAACCTGGGCGTAGCGGCGGTCGGGACTGATATGAAGGCGGGCCAGTAAACTCTCCGCGATCAGCCATGCGTCCTTGTGAACCAGCAGCACGGCGCACAGACCCATCGCCATGACGAAAACGCCCTTGCCGAACTCAAACATAGCAACAAAGCGCAGCAGCGGTTTCTGAGCACGGATCGGAAGACGCGGCACCCCGGTGAGCGGCTTACCTTCGGACGGGCGCAGGTGGGCTGAGGAATTCGTCAAGGCAGAGTATCACCTCAGATCAAATCGGCGAAGATCAAGTCGGCGAAGATCAAGTCGGCGTTTCGCGCCGTATCCGGCAAGGGCGACCATTTCACTTTCTCTTCTGCCGAACCGCCGAGCGCAATTCTTCCACAATCTCATGCGATGCCCGAATCGCGGCCGCATGCTGATTCACGTTAAAGGAAATGGCTCCCACGCGGGCATGCCCGCCGCCCCCGTAGCGCTCGCAGATCCGCGCCAGGTTTACTTCCGGCGGTTGCGGCGCCCAGGGATTCGATCCCACGGAAACCTTCACCCGAAAACTGCTCTTGCTCAGGCCCACGCTGTAAATGGATTCGGGATGAAGATAATAGGGAACGAATTTATTGTAGCCTTCGAGATCGTGATCGGTGATGTCGAAGAATATAGTGCCATCTTTACATTCGGTGCGCTGCTTCAGAATTCCGATAGAAATCTCGTGGCGTCTGAGCAGCGGCGGCAGCAGCGGGGCAACGAAAGGCTCTTCGAGAATTTCAGCGAGCGGCTTCACGGCCAGCAGCGGAATCAGGTTCGGGACAAAACCATGGTCGGGCGCGGACTCGATGACCATGGTCAGCTTCATGGCGGGCGCTTCCATTTCGACCGCCGTTTTGGCGTCCGGATAGAGTGCCCCGTCGATGATGTCGGTCCAATGGACCAGATCGGCTACCGGCGCCGGATCAAATCCGAAACGCTGCTGCGCGATCATGGCGATAAAGCTGGTGCAGGACTTGAAATCAGGATCATAAAACTTGCGATTGCTTTGATCCTGCTCGAAGTGCGCGGCGTCGGCCGGGGACAAGAAGGCGCTCTCGTGATGATCGAACCACCACGTGATTTTGGGCGAGCAGGAATATTTGAAGTCGACAATGGCGTTCTCGTCGCCGTCGAAATGGGATTCGTCGAACAATGCTCCGGCGCGATGGACGAGGCCGGAAAAGGTGAACTCGGCGTCTTCGCGGATGCGCTCGCGGTAGAAGCGGGAGAACAACGCGGCGGAGGAAGCTCCGTCAAAACATTTGTCGTGATAGAAGACCCGAACTCGCAATGAATGCCTCTCACTCAAGATTCCCGCCGCGGAAGCTGCGTCCCGGCGCTGACCTCGCTTGGGGTAAAAGCTAATAGGAATGACAGTTTGGAAGGAGAAAGTCAAGGGCGCGCGGTGCGATTCTGGCCCCGCACGCCCAATTCAGGAGGTCACTACTCCAGCCCCAGCCAGAGAATACAACACGCCGGGGCCGCAAAACGAACCGCACTACATTGCGTTGGCCTGCTTCTCGGCGAGATCGCCGATCACCGGCAGTTTATACATCACACCCTGGTTCGCCTTCATGAGCAGGATGATCCAAACAATAATGCAGCCCACGACGAGTCCCAGCCAGAGGAGCAACGCGACCAGGTGGCCCAGAATCGGGATAAACGCCAAAACCATGGAAACAATGAACAGGCCTATCCAAAGCACGATCGCAGCCAGATGCAAAAACAGGTTCTGCCACGAATGGAAGCGGACAAACCGGCTCTTGTTGTAGGGCTCTGTTACGAGAAAGATGATCGCAGGGATGAAGGTGATGTAGGCCAGCATACCGGCCACATTGTCCGCCATTCCCGAGCCGCTGGCCGCCGGCACCGCCGGAGCTTTGCTCAAGCAAGCCGCACAGGTGGTGGTGCCGTCGGCGATCTGAGCGCCGCACAGATTGCAAAACGCCATACAGGGTCTCCTTCAACCTTGAGTCGAAAGCTACATTCTCAATTGCTTCGCGAGAGCGCCGCCCCAAAGAACGTGGCGGCAAAATAGCAGAAAGCCGCGCGCGAAGCAATCCACAAATTTCTCGAACAGGAGAATTGCTTTCTACGGGTGTCGTCCCGGTATCAAATT
>Ga0187863_10001823_pt1 | contig 16684 bp, 14 predicted proteins | sample June2016WEW_11_1_FD_132975 | JGI IMG/M metagenome (GOLD analysis project Ga0187863, IMG submission 132975) | Peatland microbial communities from SPRUCE experiment site at the Marcell Experimental Forest, Minnesota, USA - June2016WEW_11_10 | ecosystem: Environmental > Terrestrial > Soil >... | reverse complement strand
TTGTTGGTCCAGTCGAGAAGGATGTGGCTGAGCGCGGCGATCAAGGCGGCGCAATAGACCCAGGCCCAGCGCACTGGTACCGCGGGCACGGCCACTTCTCGGTTGAGTGCCGCTGCTTGGCGGCGTCGCCGGCTTTCCCACCAAAGATGGAAGAGCCAAATGGCCCCCGTCGCAGCAGCCGCCACGAATGGCACCCCCAGAAACGTGTGCGTAATGCCGCGATGGTGTTTCAGCTCCTCGACGGGTCCGGCAAGGCCCCAGAAAATGTCTAGGTCCGCGGCTTCGGCGGCCAACGTGGCAGCCAGCGTGGCGTAACCTGTTTTGCGATTCAATCCGGCGCGGCCGATGCAGGCGCCGGTAAGGAAGTGCGTGATGGGCTCCATAGCTCGCTGAATTCCATAGTAACCACCTGCGGTGGGGCGGACGCCGCTTGCGCGGCACGCGGGCCATGAGAGGGGTGAGGAGAACGCGATCAGGGCCGGCTGGAACGTGCGTTGGCACAGGGGCAAAGGGCGCGTGGCGCCCCCTATAATCCAGCCCATGGATGAACGAAGCAAAAAGGAGAAGGTGGCACGGCGAGTCGAGGAACTTCGCACCGAACTGCGGCGGCATGAGCACTTGTACTACGTGATGGACGCACCCGAGATTTCGGACGCGGCGTACGACACGCTGATGAACGAGCTGAAAAAGCTGGAGGCCGAGCACCCTGAATTGGTGACGCCGGACTCGCCCACACAGCGCGTTGGCGGCAAACCTGCGGAGGGGTTCAAGAAGGTTCGACACTCCCGGCCCATGCTGAGTCTGGATAACGCCTACTCCGCGGAGGAACTGGCGGACTGGGACCGCCGCGTGCACGAACTGGCGGGAAATCTGCCGGTGGAATATACGGCCGAATTGAAGCTGGATGGATTGAGCGTGGCGCTGACGTACGCGCCGAGTAAAGACAGCGGCGCGCGGCTCGTCCACGGCGTGACTCGCGGCGACGGACAGATCGGCGAAGATGTCTCGACCAACATTCGGACCATCCGTAGTGTGCCGATTTCTGTTCAGCCGGCTGCGCTCAAGAAAGCCAACCTGCCGCAAGCATTTGAAGTGCGGGGCGAAGTCGTGATGCCGGAAAAGGCATTTCACCGGCTGAACGAGGAGCGCGAGAAACAGGGACTGACACCGGCAGTAAATCCGCGCAATGCGGCGGCAGGAACGTTGCGCACTTTGGAACCGAGCATCGTCGCCAACCGTGGCCTCGTTCTGTTCGCGTACTTCCTGCTCATTGAGGGCGAGTACTTCCCTGCCGGCCAGGACGCGACGCTCGATGCGTTGACTGCGCTTGGATTTCGCGTGAATCCCCATCGGGGTCGCGTTCACACGGTTGACCAGATGATGAAGTTCATCGATGCAGCCGAGGCACAGCGGGCAACGCTGGGATACGAGATCGACGGAGTTGTGCTGAAAGTGGATGCACACGCCACGCAGCAGCGGCTCGGCTACACAGGACGCGCGCCGCGCTGGGCGATTGCCTATAAGTTCACGGCGAAATCGGGCGTGACGCAGATGGTCGACATCATGATCACCGTGGGCCGCACCGGCAAGCTGACGCCCACGGCGATGCTGACGCCGGTGTTCATTGGCGGGACAACAGTAAGTCGCGCCACCCTGCACAATGCCGATTTCATCGAGCGCATGGGACTGATGATCGGCGATTGGGTGAGGGTGGAGCGAGGCGGCGACGTTATCCCCAAAGTGGCGGAGGTGATTGAAGACGCCGACCACCCGCGTGGAACGCGGCGTTTCGTGTTTCCGACGAAGTGTCCCGAGTGCGGGAGCGACGTGGTACGCGCGGAGGGCGAAGCGGATCATCGCTGCGTGAATGCCGATTGCCCAGCGAAGCTGCGCGAGTCGCTGCTGCACTTCGGCGCACGCGGCGTGATGAATATCGAGGGGTTGGGCGATGCAGTGGTGGCGCAGTTGCTGGAACGTGGAATGGTCCACAGCGTGGCCGATTTGTACAAGCTGACGGTCGAGCAGCTCGTGGGTTTGGAGCGGTTTGCGGAGAAGTCGGCCACCACGCTGAAAGAGGAGATTGAACGATCCAAGAATGCCGGACTGGCGCGCGTGCTCATGGGGCTTGGGATTCGGTTTGTCGGCGAACGAACCGCCGAATTGCTGGCGCAGGAATTTGGCACCATTGACGCGGTAATGGCGGCCAACGCGGAAGAACTGGAACGTGTGGAGGAAGTGGGGCCGCGGATCTCGGAAGCAATTCTGGAATTCTTCGGACGTGCAAAGAATCGCGACTTAGTCGAGCATTTGCGGGCTGCCGGGGTCGACATGACTGCGGAGAAAAAGCAGCGATCGACGCAGTTGGCGGGGCTTACTTTTGTGTTGACCGGCACGCTGCCCACGCTGACTCGGGAAGAAGCCAAGGCAAGGATTGAGGCGGCGGGCGGCAAGGTGTCCGGGTCGGTGAGCAAGAAGACCAGCTATGTCGTGGCGGGTGAAGAAGCGGGGTCAAAGTTGGACAAGGCCCGCGAATTGAAGGTGCCCGTGCTGGATGAAGCCGGGCTGCTGAAAATGCTGGCTGCGGGAACGCAATAGACTCGCGAGGGCGTTGTCCGCTCGCAAGCATGCTTCAAGCGATTGAGCGCCGCCGCGTCCTGGAAGATGCGGAGGCACTGCGTTTTTCGCGCTCCTTCTCCCGCTTCCAGGCTTCTTCTCGCCAGGCGCGTGAGTTGAAATTGGGCTGAGGCATGGGCGGCGCTTCTGGTTCGTTGCTGAGAGCGATCGGCTTCAGGACGCGCGTCGTCGAGTCGTACCCGTCGACGTAAGTTGCAGGAACCGGCGGAACGATGCGCGCTAGAAGCGGGTGCGCAACAGCCGAAGTCAGGCTGGCATCGGTCGGCACTGGAATCATTTCCGGCAATTCCATCGCATCGTCATCCCTTTCCGCGACCGGAGCGGCTCCTCGCATGGCGAGCGTTCGCGCCATAAAGTCGTCGACCAGCTTATGAAGACAGGTTTGCCCGCAAAGGTGCTTCGCACTTGTGCGCATATGAGCTTGCGAGCTCCACCCACCGATGCGGAGTTCCGCTCCGTGCTCATACGCCACAAACCAGTGGTTGGTTTGCTGCTTGTCTCTTCCGCAGATGTCACACGAAATGGCCTGGCGAATCACCGGACCTTCTTCCTCCAGGGCACAGCTGCCTGCTTCCTATTTCATCGGAGAATGGCGCCATGCGTACAGCCCGCAACCGAAGCACTCGAAGGGAAAACTCAAAAAGGGATGGGACATCCAGATACGGGAAAAGAGGATAGAAATTTCAAAATCGGAAATAGGGCACGCGACTGCTTTGGAGTACGATTCGTGCGGCCGTTATTTCTACTGGCGCGGTGCGAAGTAGCCTTTTTTCGCACGTACCTGGTACCTGCGATCGTTGCAGTAGAGATAGATAGTGCGGAATGCGCCGTTGTATTGGAAGTCGGCGGGCGTATAGGTGAGCGCGTACTGGCTGCGCAATTCCTCTTCTATTTCCTTAAAGCTGTTCGACATTTCCTCAACCGAAGGCGGAAAGAAGACCCGGCCGCCGGTCGCTTCGGCCATGTCGCTCAACACCCTGTCCCCTTTGCCGCGGCTTGGGGTCCAGTTGGTGCTGATGGCATAAATGATAGTTTCGGCGCGCTGACATTCCTTGATTGCCTCATCCGGATGAACGCGGCTCTGGTTATCGTCTCCGTCCGAGATAAGGATCATCGCCTTCCGAACAGGTTCCTGGCCGCGCGAGACGTCCAGCAGTTTGTCGCGGCATGCTGTATAGACCGCATCGAAGAGAGCCGTGCCGCCGCCTGGACGCAGGCGGTTGATGCCGGTCTCGAGCGCGTCGAGATTATTGGTCCAATCCTGTTCAACAGTCGGCGTCACATCGAAACCCATGACAAAGGCGCGATCGCTGCGCGCTTTGAGAATCTCGAGAAGGAACTCCGTTGCCGACTGCTGTTCGAACTGAAAGCGCGTGCGGATCGAGGTGCTGGCGTCGATCACAATGCCAACACGCAGCGGCAGATTGATTTGCTGGCGGAAAGAGTTGACTTTCTCGGGCGCCCGCTGGTCGTCGAGCAGGGCGAAGTCGTTCAGTCGGAGATTGGGGATGTAGTGGCCGTGCTTGTCGGTGACGGTGAAGATGAGATTGACTTCGTTCACGCCCAGCCGAAGGGTCGGCGCTGTCGCAGCGTCCGCATCGCTACCTGTTTGCGCAGCGGGTGCCTGCGTTGATGGTTGTTGCGTCGCAGGTGCCTTCGATGTGGGTTGTTGCGTTGCGGGCGCGGATGCGGATGTTGTGGAGGCCGGGGATTGCGCCGGCGCGGAGGTTGGCGACTTCGGCGCTGGTGATTGCGCGTGCAAAGCAGCGACACAACTGCACGCCGCAAGTACCAAGCCTAACAACTTTTGGTTCATATCCTTTTTATTCTACCAATCCGATATTGAGCGCAAGTTACTTATGGTTGTCGCTCTAGGTTCGTGAAACATGGTCGAGGCATTCAAGAAAGGCCTCTAGTTCCTGAGGAAGCGGGGCCTCAAGTTGCAAGGGCTTCCTCGACGTTGGATGCTGGAATTCCAGTTGTGCCGCGTGAAGAAAATTTCGCCCGAGCCGCAGCCTCTCAGGGTCATGCTTGCGGCTAGCCGGTTGCTGTTCGTTGAGTTGGCCCGCGGCGCCGTAGAGGGTATCGCCGACGACAGGGTGATTGAGGGACGCCATGTGGACTCGGATCTGGTGCGTGCGGCCGGTTTCAATGCGCACACGGATTAGGGTGAATTTACCGAAGCGGGTTGTGAGCCGGCGAATCACGTCATAGTGAGAGACGGCGGAACGGGCGTTTTCGGTAGGCCGCACCGTCATACGCGTGCGACGAAGGGGGTCGCGACCGATGGAGGTACTGATGGTTCCCTTGTCCTTCTCAAGGTTGCCGTGGACAAGTGCAATGTATGTTTTGCGGATTTGCCGGCCGGAAAATAGTTTTGCGAGGGCCGCGTGGGCCGCGTCGTTCTTGGCTACGATGATCAGTCCGCTGGTGTTCTTGTCGAGCCGATGCACGATACCGGGACGGAGGTCGCCACCCGTGGATGAGAGAGCGCGAAAACGATGCAGGAGTGCGTTGACCAGGGTGCCACGGCTGCGTGCATCTTCATTTTGACCGGAGCCGGCATGCACCATCATGCCCGCCGGCTTGTTGACGACGGCAAGATCTGCGTCCTCGTAAACCACGTCGAGGGGAATGTCTTCCGCTATCGCCTTGAGCGGCGCCGGATGCGGCTCACCGGTGATGACGATCTGCTCGCCGCCGCGCAGTTTGAGCGAAGCCTTGGGTTGTACGCCATTCACAAGTACGTCGCCCTGTTCGAGGAGCAACTGCACCCGCGAACGGCTCACCCCCTCGAGTTGAGTGGCAAGAAAGTGGTCGAGACGCTGACCAGAGGCTTCCGGCGGCACAATCACCGTTCGCGCTTCAGACATGCGGAACCTCGGCAGCATCGGGCATGGTAGGTACGGCAATGCGTGCACTCTCCCGCCGTCGGAGAACAACCGCACCCATCAAGACGAGCACAATCGCGGCCAACTGCGGTCCGTCAAGCGCGCCATTGAGCAGAGTGCCACGGCCTTCGGGGTCTCGCCAAAACTCCGTGAAGTAAATGGCAGCACCAAACGCGAGAAAACCTATACCGGCGACTTCACCCCGCTGTCGCCGATGCGGCATCCACAGCAGAAGTGAAACGGAAATTGTAAAGAACGCGAATGCGGCATAGGCCTGCACCGGATGAACCGACACGAACAGTGGTGTGCCGCTCCAGCGTGCAGCGAGTGGATGCGTATAGACGACTGCCCACCGAGCAGCAGTTTCGGTCCCGTAGCCCACGCCGGACATGAGAGCGCCCAACTGCTCGCAAGCCAGAGCCAGCGCGATCGGCGCGGCAAGCGCATCGGCAGTGGGTCCGGCAGGCAGACGCTGCCAGAGCACGTAAGGCACGGCGGCTGCCAGCGCAAACACTGCGCCAATCCCCGCGAGTAATGGGTGGTGCACCATGGCCAAACCGAGCAGCCAGGCGGGATGACTGCGCACCACCGTCCAGTTGAGGACGAGGAGCAAAACGCGGGAACCAGCGAGCGCTGCGAAGAGCGCAACGATGGAGAGATTCCACAGCCGATTGGGATTCAGACCCACCATGCGAGCGGTGCGCACGAGCAGCATCAGCGCGAGTAAAACGCCAAGCGCCGCAAGCACGCCGTACGAAGGAACAACGACTGGACCGAAGTGGAACAGAACCGGATGCACGTAAGAGAAGGATATCTTCTCGAGGCAGGAGAAAAGAAAGCCGACCCACTGGGCCGTAGGCGATGCGCTGGTGAACCCGTCCTAAGACGGCGGAGCTCCCCGCGGTTCATTAGGCATTCCGGACTGGCGGACACGGCACACAGAACCGAATTGGACGAGTAGAGCCCCTGTTCATTGAATGTTGGTTCAACCAGCGTTGACCACCCACCTGCTTTGCAGGCCGGTTTCTATTGCGGATAGTAGGGGTACTGGCGAAGAATTGCAAGTCTTGTGCGGGGTAACCAAGGTGTGGTACGTTTTCGGCCCATCTCGATTTGGGACGGTTGGGCGCAAACGGGAACCAAGGTTGGACGCTTTAAAAACTGATGCCGCACCATTTACGACCCGGTCTTGCGCTCCTCTTCAAGCACTTCATCCAGCAGGCCACGCAACGTCAGCGCGCGTGCGTGGCCTTCGCGCATGTCGGCGCCGGCGGTCTGAGCAAGCTCGTCGGCAAGATTGAGCGCCGCAAGCACGGCGACCCGCAAGGAGTCTACAGTACGACCTTGCGCCGCAACGGCACGCATCTTTGAATCGACCAACGCTGCCAGCCGGTGGATATGGGCCGGATTCTGGCCAGTGAGGTGATAGGCCTGGTCATAGATGCTCACAGTTGTGTAGCCAGGGGGCGCGGCCGACTCATTTTTCGCCATGGATCACCTCAAAGTTCGAGCGCATCGAGTTGGGAAAGCAAACGTTCGACGCGCTGGCGCACCTGATCGCGCTCGGTACGCAGAGAGCGGATTTCCTGTTTCATCTGATCGACGAGGGGGCCCTGCTCTGCGAGCTGCGCTTCTGCTCTGGCGGCGCGTTCATCGGCTGCAGTGCGAGCCAGGCGCTCTCGCTTGACGAGTTCGACGGCGCGAACGACACGTTCTTCGAGGGCTGAAAAATCATCTGCGCTCAGCGCGAGTGCTGCCGTTTCGCTTTGGGGATTAAGGGTATGTTGGGCAGTCTTGCTTTCCTCCGCAACCTCGGAATCAAAGAATGTTTGCGACATAAAAACAACCTCCGCGCATCCGCGCTTCGTGCAAGTATACGGCAAACGAGGGACGCGATGCCTCGGCCATACGGGCCTGATCCGCTGCCAAAACGACTGCGCGTACTCGATTGCATCGGCGGCGCGGGAGCAGTTTTTGGGTTGCAAAAACTATACGCGCCAAAGCGCGGGAGCGCTCAAACATGTGGATAACAAGGGCGAATTACGTCCGTAAGCGCGCCCCTGCCTTGGCCACGGCGCCGACGATTTGCGCTTGGAAGTCTTGCAACTCTTCCTCGCGAAGTGTTCGGTCGGGAGCCTGAAAGGTAACGCCGAGCAGAAGCGAATACTCGTGCGCGCCGAGCTTGGCATCGTGGAAGACCTCGCGTGCGCGCCACTCGACGATCTCCGGAATCGGAAGAGCAGCAAGCGCCTGGTCAATCATTTCCCACGTGACACTCTTATCGAGCACGAGCGAGAAATCCCGGCGAACGGGCTGGAAGCGCGAAATGTCGCGCGCGGACGGTTTACGCAACGGCAGCTTGTAGAGCCGGTCGAGGTAGAGTTCGCCGAGAAGCACCGGCTCCTTAAGTTTGCGCGCACCAGCGTCATTGGGATGCAGCTGCCCAAACCAGCCCACGGTGACGCCCTCCGCCACCACACGGGCCGCGCGATACGGATGCAACCATGCCGGTGTAAGGCCTGCGTCGGACTCGAACCGGTCGAAGTAGACAGTGCGCGTCTGGAAACGCGAAAGGACTTGCTCCACCACGCCCTTCACGTCGTGGAATTCGATCGCGCGCGGCGGATGAAGCGCAGACTGCTCGGGAAGCGTTCCCACAGCGGCAAAAGCGAGCGCGGGCCGTTCTTCAACTTTCTCCGTGGTCCCGCTGAAGACTGTGCCGAGTTCGAACAGGCGCACATCGCTGACATCGCGATGCAGGTTACCCGCAACCATCGTGAGGATGCCGGGAATCAGCGAGGGGCGCAGCACGCCGGCTTCTTCACTGAGTGGATTGCCAAGGGGCACCACGAGACCTGGTTGCGGCGCGGTCAGCGCTGCTTCCGCAGCGGAGCAGAAGGTACTCGCGATTGCTTCGTGGAATCCGGCGGCCAGCAGGCTGCGGCGCACCGCGGTCTCGCTTTCGGCCCAGGGCAACGACCGCACCCCTTCACCAAAGGCAGGCAGCGTGTTGGCGAAACGATTGTAGCCGTAGACGCGGGCGACTTCCTCAATCAGGTCTATCTCGCGTTCAATGTCGAGCCGCCAACTGGGGAGGACCACGTTCCATGCAGGTCCGGCAGATTGCGCGGGCGTGAGTTGGCAACCGAGGGCGGTGAGAAAATCTTCGACCGTTGCAGCGGTGATGCCTTCTTTATCTTCCGTCTTACCGAGGATGCGATGCACTTCGCTGAGTTCGAGACTCACCGGCTTGCGATGCGCGGTGCGAGCCTCCCAAGCAGGAACACGCACATCGACGAGGTCCCCTGCGAGCCAGCCACCATTCGCAAGCAAAATGCGGCTGACGAGAGCCGACGCGACCGGAGCAGCGTTGAAATCCGCACCCCGTTCAAAACGATGACTGGCATCGGTGTGGAGGGCATGACGACGCGCTGTGCGGCGCACCGCCATCGGCTCGAACCAGGCGGCTTCGACGAGGACATTGGTCGTGGAGGACGTGATCATCGTGTCCCATCCACCCATTACGCCGGCCAAACCCAATGGCTTCGCGTGATCGGCGATGATGAGGTCCTCTGGATCGAGCGTTCGTTCTACTCCGTCCAGGGTCTTGAGTTTTTCGCCTTTGCGGGCACGTCGCACGATGATGCCGCCTTCGATCTTATCGAGATCGAAGGCGTGCGTGGGCTGGCCCATGGCGAGCCACGCGAAGTTTGTAGCGTCCACGGCGTTAGAGATTCTCTTCTGTTCGAGCAGACCGAAATAGGTCGCGACTTCCGCGCCGGGAAACCAATCGCGCGATTCGCCGACACTGATGCCGCGCAGCACGCGCGCTGTGAATCGGCCGCAGACATCTTCGGCTTGAATCGTCACTGGGTAAGGTTTTGCGGACGATCGAGGGTCAGGCAACGAGAAATCGAGCGGCTTGAGTTCCACGTCATAGATGGCTGCCGCCTCGCGGGCGATGCCGTAGTGGTTCATGGCATCGACGCGGTTGGTGGTGATGTCCATCTCGAAGAGGGATCCGTTGCCGGGACCCAGATCGTAAATGCCTTCGACGGCGATGCCGCGCAGAGTGAGGTCTTCGGCAAGCTGGGCATCGCTCACCGAGAGATCGGACAAATAACTGCGAAGCCACTTGGTGAGAATCTTCATGCGAATTGCCCCAGGAACCGCATATCGCCTGCGAAAAACTGCCCAATATCGCTCGCGCCATACTTCATCATGGCAATGCGCTCGACGCCCATACCGAACGCGAAACCGGAGATCTTCTTCGGGTCATACGCAGGTTGCTTTTCCGCCGCGAAGACGAAGACCGCGGGGTCGACCATCCCGCAGCCCAGTAGTTCAATCCAGCCGGAGTGCTTGCACTTGCGGCAGCCCTTGCCTCCGCAGAAGATGCAGCTGATCTGCACATCGGCGCTCGGCTCGGTGAACGGGAAGAACGAAGGGAAGAACCGAGTCTTGACCGAGGAGCCGAACAGCGCCTTCATGGCGTGATCGAGCGTGCCCTTCAGGTCGCTGAATGTGATATTGGTATCGACGCAGAGACCCTCGACCTGATGGAAGGTGGAAGAGTGAGTCGCATCGTCCGCCTCATTCCTGTGAACTTTGCCGGGAATCACAATACGCACCGGCGGCGGTTGCTGCTCCATGGTGCGCATCTGCACCGGCGAAGTGTGGGTGCGCAGAAGCAGGCGGTCGCGCAACGGGCGACGCTCCTGGTTCGCAATTACCAGTGTGTCCTGCGTATCGCGCGCGGGATGGCCCGGCGGAAAATTCATGCTCTCGAAGTTGTAAAAATCCGTTTCGACCTCCGGACCAACGCCGACCGAATACCCGAGCGAGGCGAAGACAGAGACGATTTCATTCTGCGTGCGCGTGATCGGATGCTCGGCGCCTGTGAGGCGACGCGTGCCTGGCAGAGTGATGTCGATGGCCTCGGCGGCAAGCGTGGCATCGTTCGGCCCAGCTCCTTCGGCTGTTTCGCGCAAGTCTTCAACGTGTTTCTTGAGGTCGTTGAAACGCTGGCCCAATGACTTCTTTGCTGCGGACGGTGCAGCCTTGAGCCAGCGGTCCGAAACATCCTTGAGCAGGCCCTGCTTGCGGCCCAGCCAACGCGACTTGAAGGCTTCGAGGCCGTCGGGATCAGTGAGAGCAGCGGCTTCGTCGCTAGCCTGTTGTTTCAAGGCGGCAAAGGCGCGATCCAATGCATTGTCGTCGAAGGCCGACAGATTAGGAATTGCTTCGTTCGTCATTGCGAATCCCCAGAATACCCGATTCAATTGAGGCACTACGCCAGCGACCGTCGCTGTTCTAATTTCGCTGAGTCGGGCAGAAATGCGAACGGCCCGAAGCTGAGCTCCAGGCCGTTTGCGACTCCACCAGTCCGGGTGTTGTCTTTATGCTGCCTTGGAGGCGTGGGCCGCTTTGGCCTGCTCGGCCAGCTTGGTAAACCCCGCGGCGTCGTGGACAGCAATGTCTGCCAAGATCTTGCGATCCAGCTCGATGCCGGCCTTCTTCAATCCACTGATGAATTGCGAGTAGCTAGTGCCGTTCAGCTTGGCGGCTGCCGAGATGCGCACGATCCACAGGGAGCGGAACTGGCGCTTCTTCTGGCGGCGACCGGTGTAGGCAAACTTGAGGCCGCGCTCGACAGCTTCCTGAGCGGCCTGATAGAGCTTGGATTTGGTAAGGAAGTAACCGCTCGCGCGATCGAGAATTTTTTTGCGGCGGTCGTTGCGCTTGGTACTGCGTTTTACGCGGGGCATTTGCGTCTTCTCCGTTTGTGTTGCGTTTGTTTGGCGGCTGGAGGCAGGAGGGCCAATTTCGTCGGCCGGTAAACCTCTTCACTCGCTCTGCAATCCTGAATCTCTCGCCAGCGCGAACGCTTTTCGCAACCAGCGGGGGCCAATATTCTAGGCCCATCTGCAGTGGCGGCACGAACCCAAAGGTCCGCCCCACGCAGTGGTCAGGCGTAGGGAATCATGCGCGCTACCTTCTTGTAGTCGCCGTCGGAAACAAGCAGGGTCCTACCCAGCTTGCGCTTCGTCTTTGGCGACTTCGAAGTAAGGATGTGCCGCGTCTTCGTCTGGCCCCGCTTGATCTTGCCGGTGCCGGTCTTGCTGAAGCGCTTGGCCGCGCCCGAATGAGTTTTCAACTTGGGCATTGTTTTTCTCGTTTTCGACGAAACTGGTATGTCCGTCGCAAAGTCTGTAGGCGCAGGGACTTCCCTCTGCCTTTGAGGCTCTTTACAGTATATCGCAAGCACGGATTCGCCGCTACCTGCGCACCGACAGCTGGCGATGCGGCCAAAATAGCCGGGTTCCGCCCTTGGAGAACTTCAATCCGATGCGTCCGGGCCCAATCTGCAGGCGACCTTGAAATCCGGGTGCATTCCGGCCATCGCGCCGGCCTTCAAGTCAAATGCCAGTCGCACGTTGTCGGAGCGAATCCCCACGGGACCCTGCAATTGCTGCGCTTCCGGTCCGAGGCCTCCCTCCCACACTACGCGATTATCGACGAACACATGGAGTTCATCCTCATCCAGCTCCGCACCAAGTGTGTGGGTATCGCCCGGTCGCAAGGCCGGTACCGCAGCCGCCCGGCGAGGCTTGATGTTCTTGTAGCCGCGGTTTCCGCACTCGGAGCTTCTGGTCTGGTCGGGATTTCTTTTGATGGAAACCACGACTTTCGACTCGGGCTCTAAGCGCCACATGGCGTACACCAGGTTACAGGCGTTCTGGGCGCGGAGTTTCAGCCCGAACTGGCGGCGTATTTCGCCCGAACCCAGTTTCGTTTCTTCGGCTGTGGGTCCAAGATAGGTGAACCTCGCCTCGATCGCCTGCGATGTCCAGGCATTCACATACGCGCGCATTTTGGGAGCATCCACTGTCAGGCGATCCCCGCTGCTGTTCTCAACAGCCCCTTCCGTCACGCAAAGGTTCCCGCTGCCAACTGCTATTTTCTTCGCAGTCATCTGCGCGTGCGTCACACAAGAGAATAGCGACAACAATATCCCCAGCGTGGAAAGTCGAATTTCAAGGGCGTTCATTGACTATGCCTCCCTTGCGAATCGAATGCGAGATCGTGCATGGAACACCAATCGCTCAACAAGAGCCAAGCGCAATCCTCAGCAGCCTACTCAAAACGATAAAGTGTCACCTTTTCCGTCCTAAGTAGGCGCGAGTCGAAGCGCCAGCCCTTGCCCTGGTCGTTTTCATCGCCGTTCAAACGTCGGCCAGGAATCCATTTACCGTCATCGCCGAAGCTACCTTCGTCGACAGCGGCAATGCCCACCTGCTTGCCTGAGCGCGGCGTAAAGGAAACGCGGAAGCCTTTGCCGGCGCCGAGGAATTCATCGGGACCAGTGGCCATGACGATTCCGTAGCCGGTCTCGGAGTGACTGCCGAAGATTTCGTCCAGCGTAACGCGGAGCGTGTAGCCGCTCATGGTGAAGTCGGCCGAAGGATGGCTGTGGTCGAGGACGAAACCATGGATGGAACCGTCGCTTTGATGTTGCGCGATGAGCGAGGACAATTTCGCAAGAAGCAAGTAGCTTGCTGCCAGCTCCCCCTTGGCGTCGATTTCACTTTCAATTCCAAAGGGTGAGAAGCCGAAGCCTGCTTCCTCGCCGAGCGCGTAGAAAACATTCGCGGCGCCCGCGTCACCGCCACGCGTCTCCGGCATGAAGAGCGGGTTGTCGGCGCGGTGATAGCGCTTGCACCACAGGGCAAAGTTCGGATCGTACAGGTCGGGCGAATAGAGATCGATAGCGCTGCCCGCAGCCCTCCACACGTCGACTACCCATGGCTCGGGGCCGCCGCTGGGATAATTCCCCGGCGTGGTGTCATCGCCGGCGAGCCAGGTATTAACGTACATCGGAATATCGTAGGCCGCCTTGCCGCGGGCAGTGACCGCCTGGATGAAATGAGCATAGTGCCACGCCATAAAGAGCTCATCGGCGCGGTAAGTGTCACCGAAAACTTCAGCCCAAGTGCCCGATGTCTTGTCGCCGTTCGCATCCCATAGCTCTCGAAGCATCGGGTAGAGGCTCTCGCGATGCGCCTGAAGATAGCGCGTCAGCTCCGCCGGAACGGGTTCGGAAAACGAACGATTTGCAGTCGCGGAGTGGTCCCGCGTATCGCCGAGCACGCCGACTTCGTTTTCAACCTGCATCATGAGAGCGGTGTGGTCGCGGCTGTCGGCCTCTTTGATGTGCTGCATCAGGGCGGCAAAAGCGCGCGCGTCGGCTTCTTGCGTGGCGCTTCCCTGCGGGCTCAGGATCTCAACCTCGGCGCCGTTTTCAACCACGCGTGGGAAGCGCCGCGTATCCTGCTTGACCCAGACCGGCGCATAGCTCGACATGCCGTTCTTCCACGAGGCAAGCCAGAGAAAAACGATGCGCACATGAGCCTGGCGCGCTTGCTCGAGGAGGCCGTCGACCAACGTGAAGTCGTATTTGCCCTCAGTGGGCTCGACGAGTTCCCAGCTCAGTGGGGTGACGACAGTGTTGAGGCCCATCCCGGCGAGTTCCGGCCACAGCGGCTTGATGTAATCGAGGCTGGACGAAGAGGAGTTGTGCAGCTCCCCGCCCAGAATCAGGAAAGGCTTGCCGTCGACGATGAGCTGGGTCGCGGACCCGCGCTTCTCGAGGTGAGGAGCCTGATTTTCTTGCGCAAGGAGAACCGCAGGCGAGAGGACGACCGACAGGAGAAAAACTGGCAACAAAGCAGCAGACATTCGCATAACGTGAGGGAGTCTAGCACAGGATGTAAGCCTCAGTTTGTGAGGGCAAGCGAACGTCGACAACACGAATTCGGCGGCTCGTCGCGAATTGGCTACACTGAATCTGTGAGCACTTCGTTTCACATCGAGAACTTCGGCTGCCGCGCTGCGCGAGCCGATGGCGAGGCGATCGCCGATCGTCTGCGCGCGTCCGGGTCCACCGAACGGCGGGCTCGCGAAGCTGATGTGATCGTCGTAAATACCTGCAGCGTGACAACTGAGGCTGATCGCGCGGCTCGCGCATTTATCCGCCGGGCCCACCGTCTCAATCCCGAGGCGCGGATCGTGGCGACGGGCTGTTATGCGCAGCGCGCGCCTGGGGAGTTGGCAGGGTTGCCAGGCGTGGCGGCTGTTGTGGGCAATAGCCACAAAGCATTTGCGCCCGAGATTGCGCTCCGACTCGCAAAGGCGGCTGATCGTGCGCCTTCGGAATCGGCATGGGTCAGCGCGGCCTCGCTGATGGCAGGGAGCGAGTCGCCGCTCGTACTTGCCGATGATTTGTTCGCGCATTCGTTTCTCGCCGAAGCGCAGGTGGTTCCGGGCGCACAAACGCGGCCGAACCTGAAGATCCAGGAGGGATGCGGAAACCGGTGCTCGTTCTGTGTGATTCCGCAGACAAGGGGCTCATCCAGAAGTTTGCCCTTGGCAGACATTCTCAGGCAGGTGAATGGATTCGTTGCGGCGGGCGGAATGGAGCTGGTGTTTTCAGGCATCAACCTGGGCCGGTGGGGGCGCGATCTGAATCCGACGCCGGTTGAGCCGCAGCCCAGGCTCGCATGGCTGTTGCGGCAAATCTTTGAGCAAACAGAATTACCTCTCCTGCGATTGAGTTCAATTGAGCCGATGGATTGGGACGGGGAATTGATCGGGCTGATGGCGGAGTTTGGCGGATGGCGACTCGCCCGCCACGCGCATCTGCCGTTGCAGTCGGGGTCGGACGCCGTCTTGCGCCGCATGCACCGGCGCTACCGGCCATGGCACTACGCTGAGAAAGTGGCTGCTTTGGCGGGGGCAGCGGGATCGGATCTAACGCTAGGTGCGGATGTGATGGTGGGCTTTCCGGGTGAGACGGATGCCGAGTTCGAGGAAACGCTGGAGTTTGTGCGCGCGCTGCCATTCGGCTATCTGCACCTGTTTCCGTTTTCGCCGCGGCCAGCAACGCGCGCATGGGCACTGCATAAAGAATGTCCAGTGGCGCCGGGTGCGGTGGAAGAACGAACGGAGGCGATGCGTGCGCTGGCTGCGGAAAAAACCTTCGCCCATCGAATGCGCTTTGCAGGGCGAGAACTGGCTGCGATCACGATGCGCACGCCGGAGGCACTGGCCCGACTTGGCCGAACCACTGGCTTGACTCAGAATTTTCTGCCTGTGGAACTAAATGCAGAACTTCCCGCCAACCGTCTCGTCCGGGTGCGTGTGAATGGACTCACCGCGGAAGGCACGCTGGAAGCGAAGATCGTCAATGAAGCGACTGAGTCGGTGACTACCGGTTCGTCTTTCAGCTGGAGCGCTGTCGCAGTTTAAAAGGACTATCGCGCCGCATTCCCTCTGTCCGCGCCGCCGATCCAGGAGGTTCTCGGGCCGTAAGCGCCGCCTTTTTCGCTCACTGCCGTGTCTGAAAGGGCGGTCAAGCTGCGTCCGAATGAGCCAAACCAATGCTATACTCAGGGTGCGTTCGCGGGCTTTTTGCGGTTCCGGATGGCCCCGGAACGGAGGCTGCGAACCCCAAGTGGAGGAGCACCATCGCACTCGATAAACGTTCGGCCAAGTCTTTTATCCGCATCAACGATCGCATCCGGGCACGCGAAATTCGCGTCATCGACGAAAATGGCGAACAACTGGGAATTCTGCCGCCTTTTGAGGCGCTGAAGATCGCCCGCGAGCGCGGGTTGGATCTGGTGGAAGTTTCGCCCACAGCCGTTCCGCCGGTGTGCCGCATTCAGGATTACGGCCGTTTCCTCTATGAGAAGGAAAAGAGCGAACGCGCCGCCCGCAAAAAGCAGAAGGTCATCACCATCAAGGAAGTCAAGTTCTCGGTCACGGTGGACGAGCACGACTACCAGACCAAGAAGAACCAGGCTGTTCGCTTTTTGAACGAGGGCGACAAGGTGAAGGCCAGCCTGCGCTTCCGTGGGCGCCAGATGGCTCACCGCGAACTGGGATACGCCATCATTAACCGGCTGATTCAGGACATCGGCGAAGCGGGCACGGTTGAGTTTATGCCGCGCATGGAAGGAACCATTCTGCACGCGATTCTGGCGCCCTCGAAAAAGCAGGAAGCTCCAAAGCCTAAGCCCGCTCCTGCTCCGCAGGCAAGCACGCCGGTGGCGCAGGCATAGGCACACTCAGTTTTCAGTACACGCAGGCCGCCCGCT
>Ga0187863_10001821_pt1 | contig 16697 bp, 27 predicted proteins | sample June2016WEW_11_1_FD_132975 | JGI IMG/M metagenome (GOLD analysis project Ga0187863, IMG submission 132975) | Peatland microbial communities from SPRUCE experiment site at the Marcell Experimental Forest, Minnesota, USA - June2016WEW_11_10 | ecosystem: Environmental > Terrestrial > Soil >... | reverse complement strand
TGAGCTTCCCTTTCATCATGGACAACCAGCGGCTGTTCATTGCCAATCTGTCCAAAGGCAAAATCGGCCATGACAAGGCGAACCTGCTGGGCTCGCTTTTGGTGACACAGTTTCAACTTGCAGCCATGCGACGATCCGGCCAGCCGGAGGAGGAGCGCCGGGATTTTTACATGTTCATTGACGAGTTCCAGAATTTCACCACGGACAGTTTTGCAGCGATTCTGGCCGAGGCCCGGAAATACCGGTTGTGCCTGACGCTCTCAAATCAATACGTTGACCAAATTCCGCTGCCCATCCGGCAGGCGGTGTTCGGCAACGTCGGCACGCTGTTTTCATTCCGTGTCGGCAACACGGACGCCGAGGTTTTGCAGAAGGAATTCGCCAATACGTTTATTGCCCAGCAGTTCGTGGATTTGGAACGGTTCAATGTGATCGGCAGGATTTTGGAGAATGGCACGAACAAAGAGCCGTTCAAAGGGACAACGCTGCAACCATTGAACAACAGCCTTGGCCGGGCGGTGGCCCACATCAAAAACTCGCGCCAAAAATTCGCCACAGCCCGAACGCGGGTTGAGTCCAAATTGAACAAATTGGCTAATTCCCGTTAAGACAGGATTCCACGAATGCGATAAATTTCTTGTTTTGGAAAATTATCACTTTTTCCCAAATCGCCTTTGGAATTGGACATGAGAAAAATTCCATCACATCGGCTTTGAGCCCTTCCGGTGATTGAAACATGCCCTCGCCAATGGCTTGATAGGCGCTGTTGAGGTGAAGAATCAAGAACCCGACAAACAATTCCTCTTCCTGGGTAATCGGTTTGGCATGCAGGTCCGGCTGGGCGTCCAGCACCCGGGACAATTCAGAACGGTGGAGAAGTTCCCTCCAAATGTTCCGCTGCTGTTCGGTCAGGGTGATTAGGTTCCCAATCCGCCGGGCTTTGGTGTCCGTCCGGAAGGACACCGCAGCGAAAATGAGGCTGCCGATGATACCGGCACCCTCCAAGGCTAAATACCAATTTATTGCCAGCCAGCCGGTAAATTCCATTGCCGGCCATTATATCGCAAATGGCTGAAATCGGCTAAAGGCGGTCAGGAATGTCCGCTTTGGCAAGGATGAGGGTGCGCCGGGGAATCTTCACAATCCGCTCATCCGGCCCGCAACCAGCAGTTGGGGGCAGTTGCGGCTCAGCCACCGCTGTAATGTCCACACCGATGACCGCAAAATCGCCGTCCCCGAGTTGCCAGATGTCCGGGCAACCGCGCAGAGCGGGCGTTTGCAGACCACCCGCGTGCGGATCGGGGCCGATGCGTTTTACGAACATACTTAAACTGCTACTATAGTAGCATACAAAGTCAAGTCTTTTTCGCATAATTTTGCGTGTGATCGAAAATCATTTGCGACAGGCCATGTGTTCGCATGTTGCCCGCCTGTTTCGGGAAGAACGCCAGCGGCAGAATCTTTCCTTGAACGCTCTGGCCGCGCGGGCTGGACTTTCCCGCCAGATGGTGACCTTTGTGGAAAAGGAGGAGCGGAACCCCAGTTTGGACACCGTGTTAAGACTTTCATCGGCTCTCGGTATCAAGTTCGAGGAACTGCTCAAGCAAGCTCGACGCGCATCCACAGTTTCCAAACGGAAATGACCGCCTGGATTTGTGTTAAAATGGCCGAATGGAGTGCTACCGCCTTCCCCGTTTCATACGGTCGCCGGAAATTCCGGCGTTTCAATTGACCGAACGTGACCGCGAGATTCTTCGCCACGTCCAGCGTCATCGGTTTCTTCGTTCCGACCACATCGTGGCGTTAAGCGCCGGCAGCCGGCAGCAGGTGTTGCGGCGGTTGCAGCGGCTTTTTCATCACGGCTACTTGGAACGACCACGGTGCCAGATAGATTATTACCAAAGCGGTTCACGCCGGATCGCCTACGGTTTGGGCAACAAAGGCGCAGCCTGGTTGAAACGGGAATTGTCACTGCAATTCCATCAGCTTGATTGGAAACAGAAAAACCGCGTCCGCGGACAGTTCCTTGAACATGCCCTGCTGGTTTCCGACATCATGGTGGCGGTTGAACTGGCGTGCCGGAACCGGAAAGACATCCAGTTGCTTTCGGCGGACGATTTGCAAATCCCGGATATGCGCGAACCGTTTCAATGGAAAGTGGACATCGGCCAGCGTCAAAAATGCGGCGTCATTCCCGACCGGGTTTTTGGGTTGGAGGCCAACGGGAAACAATGTTGGTATTTCCTCGAAGCCGACCGTGACACCATGCCTATCACCCGCAGCGACCTTGACCGGACAAGTTTCCAGCGAAAACTGCTCGCCTACGAAGCAACTTGGTCACGAAACCTTCATCGCACCCGATTCGGTTGGCAGCGGTTTCGTGTTTTGACCGTCACCACCAGCAGACAACGGGTTCAAGGGATGATTGAAGCATGTCAGGGGTTGGCCCACGGCCTCGGGTTGTTCCTGTTTATAGACGCGGCGGCGCTTGCCAAGCATGGGGACATCCTCACAGTTCCGTGGCAGACCTGCCGCCCTGAAAAGATCGCTACTTTGACATAATCGCCGTTTTGTTGCCTGCTGTTGTCGCCCTCTAGTTTGGTTTTCTAATTCGTGTTAGCGTGCGATCAGAAGCCGGATTCCCCGGCTTTGTTCCCCCAAAACAGCACATTGAAAGGAGTATTCCCATGCCTAAAAATCCCTTCGTAGATTTTCGGGAGGTTCGGTCCCGGATCACCATGGAAATGGTGTTGGAACACTACGGTGTTCTCGACACGTTCAAACGCACCGGCACCCGCCTGAGCGGGCCATGCCCGATTCATGGCGGAAGCAACCCCACGCAATTCCGGGTAGAAACCGAAAAAAACATTTGGAATTGCTTCAGCGAATGCAAGCACGGCGGCAACGTCCTGGACTTCATCGCCAAAAAGGAGGACGTGTCCATTCATGACGCGGCCATCAAAGCCTGTGAATGGTTCAACATCCCGCTGGAAGAAGTCAAAACCAACGGGCAGTCAGCACCGGGAACGGAAGAACATGCTCCCACAGCAATAGCCGCCAAGCCCAAATCGGCACCAGCACCGACATCGAAGGCGGACGACAACGCACCCAATCCGCCCTTGAAATTCAAGCTGGAGAAATTGGATCGCTCGCATCCGTATTTTGCTGAACGCGGCATCAGCCAAGAAACCATCATTGATTTTGGCCTCGGGTTTTTTACCGGGGACAAAGGCTTGATGGTTGGCCGAATCGTCATCCCGATTCACAACGCCAAAGGCGAATTGGTCGCCTACGCCGGTCGCTGGCCGGGTGATCCGCCCGAGGGCACGCCCAAATACAAACTCCCGACCGGTTTTCGGAAGGGGCAGGAATTGTTCAACCTGGATCGTGCCATCAAGGAACCGGCCGACAAACCGTTGGTCATCGTCGAAGGTTTCTTCGATTGCATAATGCTCCACCAGCACGGTTATCGGAATGTGGTTGCGCTCATGGGCAGTTCCCTGTCGCCATCGCAGGAAGGGTTGATTCGCAAACACACCAACAGCAACAGTCGCGTCGTCGTCATGCTCGACGAAGACGAGGCGGGGCAGGCGGCGCGAGAGGAAATCGCAGGCCGGCTGGCCAAATTCTGCTTCGCCAAAGTCCATGTGTTCGAGGAACCCGGCACACAACCGGAACACCTGACGGCTGACGAGGTGCAGCAGTTGTTCCTTTGAAAGGAGGCCGATATGGATGTTCATTGCACGACCTGTGGCGAACCGTGGGATGTTTATCATCTGCGGCACGACGCCATATTCGAGACCGATCTCGACCACGCGGAAGCCAAGGCGTGGTCGGGGTTGTCTCCGCAACTGCGGCTCTCGCAGCGGTATCGCGAGAAGTTCAAGGCCGCCGGATATGAATTCGGTGCCAGCGTCATCAACGTGATGCGTTGCCCGGCCTGTCCGAAAGACGCCAAGTCAGACCCTGATAAGGCGGCACTGAAGGCCGGCATCGTAGAAATCCTGGGTGACGACGAAGACGGGATTGTGGCCGCAATGGAGGATTTTGGGCTATGAGCGCACACGCCTGTCCAACATTCCCTTTGGGGCAACTGGTGGCGACGCCAAACGCCCTCGAACATATCACCCACGATGACATCATGGCTGCCTTGCAACGGCATGTGGCCGGCGATTGGGGCGATGTTTGTGCCGAGGATAAACAGTCCAACGACCATGCCGTGGCAGATGGGACGCGGATTCTGTCCGCATATCGCGCTGCCAATGGCACGAAATTCTGGATCATCACTGAAGCCGACCGTTCGGTAACAACGGTTTTGTTGCCAGAGGATTACTGAAATCACACCTCCCTCTCGTGGGAGGTTTTTTGTTGGGATTCGAGTCCCACAGGCACGTTCCGCTCGCTGGCCAAAGAATTCAGGAAGAGCAACGATCAAATGGGAACAAAATGATCATATACTGCCAACAAAATTGGGAACGCTCCTGCCGAAACGGCGTTCCCGATAAAAGAAGCCACCAGACATTTAGCAATTGATGGTGCAGTGAATTCTGGTTTGGCGGAAGCCACAAACCGGCAAATCAAAAAAATCAGGCATCCCTCAATTATCACAATCAATCCTTCGCCGATGCCGACCGCAAAAGCTGGACGTATGTTTTGAAGCAACCAAAGCATGCCCATGAAGGCCGGATAGGTGAACAGATGCATCCCAATCAGCCAAAGGATGAAAAAGCGCGGCTTTCGAGCACGCCGGAGAATCAACCAAATGCAAGTGACCTCTAATAGAATGGCGAAACCGATAATGAAGGAAATTTCCGGTGTGATGGATTTTTCAGGCAGTTCAATCGGGTCGGCCCTCGCAGGCAGAACCAAAGATAATATCCCCGCTAAAATTCCGAACCAGCGAAGGTATTTTGTGATGTAGGATTGCGCTTTCATTTGATTCCCGCTCTAGCTGCCACGATAGAGTCAATATCTTTAAGTTCATTCGTTGCGTTTCTACGGACATTTCCGTCCGGATCAGCCAACAGTTTTACGAGCAAAGGAATCACCTGTTTGCGTTGGTCACGGGCAAATGGACTCTCCCTCAAATAATGGGCGGCTTCATTACGCACATCGGGAAATTGGTTGGTCAAGCCTTTGATCAAAAGTGGCACGGCATTTGACCCCGTGCCGCATGAGGCAACCATGGCATCGAGGGCAATGTCGCGGTTGGTGCTGTCCATGAGCGTCTGTAATCGGGGGAGCGCTGGCACGGCCTGCTCGCCCAAAACGATGAATCCTCTTGTGGCATCCATGTTGACATCAAATGCACGCCAACCAAAGGGCGGCCGCACATAGACCAGCCGCTTGAGCAATGCAGGTATGGCATTGGTTCCCATGTGTTGAATCGCCTCAGTCGCGTCTTTGGAAAATGTCCCATCACTGTCATGCGCCTTTAACCAGTCACCCAGCGGTTTGCCTCCGTAACTCGGTTCATTCGAAAACAATAACTCGTCCGGATGCGCTTTCCGATATTGGTCGGTGATGAACGCTTTTGCTCTGCGGGCGAGTGTGGGGTCTGAATTTGTAGCAGCACGTTCGATCGCGGAGCGGATGTCAGCGGTTTGTACCGGATAATTGCAGAGCAATCCAAACGACACGTGTCGGAGCATTGAATTCGAGGATTGCAGAGAACCGAAAACAATAGGCAAGGCTTCCTCCGGCGCAATAGCAACCAGAGTTCTCAGAGCCTCTTGAGCCGTGGCATCAGCCCCGTCGTTCACCACCACGTTGCTTAATATCGGGAATGCGATCAGAGCATTTGTGCCGAAACCGGCGAGAGATTCCGCCGCTTCTCGCGAAACGCTTCCATCCGGTTTTTCCAACTCAGTGATTAAGATCGGGATGACACGTTCCGGCAAGGAGGTCTGGGCACCAATTCCGTCCACGGCTGCGGCGCGAACGTTGCCTTCGGGGTCATTCAGGCTATTTGTTAATCGACTGACATACACCTCAGCGTCATCCGTCACCGGTGCCAGAGCGGATATGCTCCATGCCCTCACAAGCGGGTCTTGATTGGTCAGAGCGCGGCAAAGGGACATTTCCGTAGATTTGCCAATCGGCAGCAGGCATCTGAAAGCAACAAAAGCATTGTCTTTGTCATCAAGCAGCGGTGTGAGTTCGCCAACAGCACAGGTGGCATTTGTGCCCAAAGCCTCAAAACCGGCAATTCCAAATTGCTGTAAATCTTCCGCTGAACGCCATTTAAGAAAGCTCAAGTGAAATTCGTCGCTCGTGGCCATGATCCAAGGACTGATTGAATCTTCCTTGGCTTCGACCATTTTGAGTAATCTGGGCAAAACCTTGTCGAGTGGCATGGCACGAACGGCTTGTTGTGCTTCGGTGAGCCGCTGGGTGTCGTTCAGCGGGGTTTCATAGCACTGCTGCAACCAACTGGTCAGCGGACGTCCCCGATAACTCGGTTCGCGCCCCGAAAGTACCAGGACGACTCCAACCAATGCTGTGATCAGAATGATGAAGAGAAATACGCGCCGAGTTTTCATCCATGCGTTGCTTCAAAAGCGGTTGGGCGCACGGTTCACGGATAACGCCCCTTCTTGCTTCGCAGGCAGAAAAACAGCACGACAAAAGCAGCAGCCAGAACTCCCCACTCAGCATATAAAAGAACCGGGCGCAACGCGCCGCCCTCATCAAAAGGAACTGGTCGCCAATATGGGGAAATCATGTAACCGAGCTTGGGACCATTATGAACGCGCCAAGGCACGAAGAAAAAGGTTAGCGGAATAATCGCTACGGTCACATAGGTCAAAATGCGCTGTTTGTGATTCATGGTCTCGTGCGCCTAACGTTCCAAAGCTGAACCACCGCCACCGGCGGCCAGCACAGCAAAGTAGAAATGATAATCGAAATTCATGGCTAGTCCGAAACTGAAGGGGCAGTCGGCGTTGGCTCCAGCGCGGTGTTTGGCGGCCCAAAGCGATTCTGACCATCCGTGCCCGGTAAAAACCCGCACTCAACAAATGACCAAGTCGTGCCGACAAGTGGAACGAGGTTGATGAGATTCCACCAACCAGATTTATCGCGGTCATGCCAACGCTTCGTAGAAACTGCGAGGCCAGGCCAGATAATCGCAAGCCAAAGTAGTATAGACCATCTGCGGTCGTCATATATTTCAGCGATGATGCCGACCAAAACAAATGGAATCGAGGCAAACCAATAGGTGGCTCGTGGGATTCGTCCTGAAAATCGGAAGTAAATGTTAAAGAGTGATGTCATAGCCGCCTAACGACAAAAGCTCAGGCACGCGGGACCAACCAGCGTGAACCGCGAAGCGGAACTGAGAGCGCCATCCCGTGTTGCCTGCACCGATTTGTTAGGCATCGTTTTCATGGCTTCCGAAACCAAAAATGCCCGCGACGATAAAAGCACAAAGCTGGCAAAACCGCCAACAGCAAAATCGGATACCAAAGACTGAACATAAAAGTCCAAATCGGGTGACTCTCGTAAAAGTAAGAGACCTCACGGAACCGGGTGCCTGGCAAATTGAAGATAGTCACAACAAGCGGGCCAGAATCTGATCCATGACTATCAACGGACGTACTATGGTAAAAACCGTAATAATCTCCGATATGCCAACCACTCACGACAGGCTTTGGGGCGTTGGTGGTGGACAAGCTTATGATGCCGTCCAACCACGGCTGGTCGTGGCTATAAAAATAAGCGCCGCCACCAAAAAAACCGATGTGAAATGAAGGCGTCACGCTGATGCCTTGCGTCCGGGAATCACGATGATAGCTAACGGCATAAAGAACCACCAATATGACACACAAGATGGCGGACGCTAACGGTGTGACAACATTGTTTTTCATAGCGTGTGCAACGTGGCCCAACGATCTAAAGCTGAGCCACGCCGACCGGGGAGTGGCTCAGCAAGCTCGATAATCGTTGTATAACTCAAACCGTCCATAAACTCAAGGGGCAGTCGGCGTTGGCTCCAGCGAGGTGTTAAACGGCGTTTTGCTTGGAAGGGTCTTGTCAGGCACAAATCTTTTGGCGCTGAGGACGTTGCCAGTCTTGTCGTCAACAACTACTCGAAAGCCTTCACTGACATTCCGTTTCAGCCAAAGGATGTCCCACTGTCCAGTTCTTGAATCGAAATCTGCCATCGGTGGAAAATAATTCCCCGAATGTACATCCTTTTCCGCCAACGCTTCTCCGGCAATGTCGCAGGCTTGAAACATGGAAAGGCGTGCACCAGCTTCCCGTTCCGCTAAATTATTGTAGTAAAGCGACTCCAGTGTGCCACTGTCATCACAATACTGCTCGTCCCCGATCTCCAAAAGCTCACCGTAAATATGAACAGAGGCTAGAATGTTTGTCCCTCGATAAAACTTCAATTCCCATTCAAACGCTGTATCGGTAGGGGAGCAGGGCTTCATAGAAGACATAATCCTCAAAACATTTTTCACAGATTTTCCTGAAATCGAATGTTCAAGCGCACCATTCACGGCCATGATGCGGTCAGCATGAGCAATCAGGTGATTAAGGTGGGCCTGAGCTTTTATTTGCCCAGTCAACTCACCCAACTCACTGGGTGATCGCTGCTCATTGGGAGATGGCTGCTTACAACCCGCCAGGAACGCCAGAAAAACCATTAAGCTGATGATACGCATAAAACGCGAAAGCCGCCTAACGTTCCAAAGCTGAGCCACCGCCACGGGCGGTTGGCTCACGACTGCAATAATGGCATCCAATTTTCATCGCTCAATCCAAAACTCAAGGGGCAGTGGCCGTTGGCTCCAGCGCCGTGTTAGGCGGACACAATTTCCAAATCATACGCAAATAACAAAAAGAAATGCCAACACAAGCCAACCAAGCATCTCTGCCCACCACCACCGCCTGCCAAGAATAAAAATGCACAACACTGGCGCAAACGTCGCGCAAAGAATCCCTAAAAGAAGCATGGGCTGCGGCTCAAGGTAGGTCCGGGGTGGAGAGGTCGAACGGTCAACAACGAATCTGCCTATGTTTGGATACGCGACGCCAACAATCACTAAAGCAACCAGCATCGCCAAACTGCCGCTCAACCAAGGAATTGGTCTACGCGATTTTTCCATACGCGGTGTCCGCCTAACGTCCAGAGCTCAGGCACGCGGGGCTGATGACGTGCTCCGTGATAGCGGAACTGAGAGCGCCATCCCGCGTTGCCTGCAGCGATTTGTTAGACCAATTATTCATCCCACTCAACTTCAACGCTCTTGATTTCATTTTGGTTGTATGCCGTTACAAGGGCGGCGACATGTGTGCGCCCCCCTGACGATTGCATGCTCATAGAACTGACACAAAACTTGTATCCAACTCCAACCTTTAACTTGGCTTCTGCACAGGCACGCTGGGCGCTCGCGCCGTGGAACATAAAACCTAGACCGGAAACGAGAACGATGACAAGTAATGCGCCGACCAAGAATCCGTTGCGTGGACGCCTCCAGAATGATGCGTAGCGTGGATACTTCTCGACAATGGCAGCCGTAACCAAAGGCGCAGTCAAGCGGCCGTAAATCCAGCCCAGGAGAACCAAAATGAAAACAGCCAGCATTGAATAAATACTGAAGGAGGCGGGATAAACTCTTAGATAAGTCTGCACAAGACCAAACGGCATAATTAACGGGAGAACGAGAAGCCCTCCTATAAAACCGCTCAACATGAACGCACTGAAGAAGGCAACAACATTCGCTGTCCTCAGTCCGCCGCGAACAAGCAGGATGCCTGCAATGACGGCAAAGATGTTGAAACTTGATGAATAGCTCACGCCATTGGCGATGCAGTAAATCATCCAACCAATATCGAGAAATCCCACAACGATGAGCACAATACCAACGACTCTTATCGATTGGCGGTAATCATTCATATTGGTCTAACGTCCAGAACTCAGCCATGCCGGATGTCTGATGTCAACCGCGAATGCGGAACTGAGGCGGCCAACCGGCATTGGCTGCAGTGAATTGTTAGGCATCGTCATTTGTCTAACCAAACCTTCTTCCGTGAAAGCTGTGGTAAAATCTCCTCGACGAACGGCGCAATCGCTCTCTGAACTCGTGACTCGTCGCGCTTCTGCAACCGACGATAACTCCGAAAGACCACTCCCAGAGCATGACCTGCCAACTCGGTCAATATCCCGCGCAAAACTAGCTCTTTGGTGAAACCTCGTGACTTCACGAGCAGCGAGCCGTCTGGCGGATGAAAGAAAGCAATGATGGTCGGATTCTCGCCGTGCGAAGCGCTCAGCCTCACCGTCCGAATGCTTGCCGTCCACTCTGGCGGCAAGGAAGAAAGAATCACCGGAACGTCCGCCTTGCAGATGGCGTGAGGTGGATAAACCGTAACTTTGTCCACGATGACTTTCATGGTGTCTGAAATCTCGCATGGCGCAAGATGCCTAACGTTCCAAAGCTGAGCTACGGCCACCGGCGGCCAAGCTCCGAATACAATCTGGACTCTCAATCTTCATATCTCAACCGAAAACTCAAAAGGCGGTGGCCGTTGGCTCCAGCGCAGTGTTAGGCCACGCGCTCGGAAGCTCCATATTCAGTAGACGCAGATATGCAAATAGCCAAGAAAATGCCAATGATGAGTGCAAAAACGCCAAATGCGATGCTCCATATAGCTGCCTTGCGCGAGTATTTGAAAAGCTGAACTAACCCAACAATCACCTGCACCCCTGCTGCAAGGAAATACAAAAAAGTGACAAAAAAAGCCACCATTCGAAGATCAGAATAAGCGTAAATCCACGCTCCCTCAACGCCGGGTTGCATGGACGGCAACATTAAATACCAAATGAGTAGCCAAACAACCGCACCTACGCTGAAAAGCTTGAAAGGAAACAAAAAGGCCGCGATCCAGGCTTCTGGAATCTCGATGCGCTTGGTTAAAAGCGGATACATACGATGTGGCCTAACGCCAAAAGCTCAGGCACAGCCACGGGAGCCGGGCGTCTGATGCAATGATGATATTCAATGTCGCGTTCATCGTCAAAACGGAATGGCGCATGGCTGTTGCCTGCAGCGATTTGTTAGGCTCCATCGCGACACTCATCTGCCATGCCTCCGAATCAGCTTTACCACGAACAAAATAACAAAGAGAGGGGTAATAACAAATATCTCAAACAGGACGCCCCAAACAAATGTGGCTATCGGACCCAAATTTGAAAACTCCATACCTAACGCCGAGTAGATAAGAAGAATCGGAAAAAAGATAAGGATACCGAGAACGATAACGACCGCAGAGACCAAACAATATGTCAGGACAAGCTTCGGAAAGCTTGCGGCATCCAGCCATTTAAGCAGCTTTGTCATGGAGCCTAACGCCAAAAGCTCAGGCACGCGGGACCAACCAGCGTCATCCGCGAAGCGGAACTGGACCGGCCATCCCGCGTTGCCTGCAGCGATTTGTTAGGCGTTTCGTTCATGTCGGCACCTGCTTCTGAAGTCTGAGATATTCGTGAAGTATCCGCAACCCTGCACAATAAAGCTGAAATAGCTGATGGCCCTGCACTCGTAAATCGCTCTCGGAAGCGGAAGCGGTGAAAACGCCTGAATCCGTGCGAAGGTAGAAAACAACCTGTCCAGTATTCGGTGACGAGAAATCAGTGGTGAGCCTCATCTGCGGCTGAGAAATCTGTGCCTGCTGCAAAAACCCTCTGCCTGCATTCTGTACTGACTCGTCACCACCACCAAAGAAGCCGCCACCAGAACTACGCAACACACTGACGGTGCCATCGGAAAAAGTCACGGTGGTCACTATTGCCTGGGGATAACCAATCTCCATGATGACGCCCCAAGGATCGGTCGCGCTCGCCGGAGCGGGAAAATGGTCCGCTCGCTCAAGCGCGAAATACTTGGCGCGAAGGTCAGCGAAAACGTTGTTCATGGGCGGTGCTAGAAACGCCTAACGTCCCAAAGCTGAACCACGCCGACGGGCGAGTGGCTCCGCAAACTCGATAATCGTTGTATAACTCAAACCATCCATAAACTCAAGGGGCAGTCGGCGTTGGCTCCAGCGCAGTGTTAGGCCGACGCGCCGAATGTGGTGAACAATCAGGAATCATCTCTAATCTCTTTGGACAACTTCCAAATCAAACGTGAACAAAAAATCAATAGAATTGATAGTCCTGGAATTACAATAAACGTGGCTACCTTGATAATCACCCTCATGTCGTCAACCAGCTCGGCGTTGAATGCAGAGCCAGACTTTAGAAAACTGCCTCGCAAATACCCATGAATGCACCCAACTAGAGAAATGACCGCCACGCCGAAGCATGACACGGCATAAAATTTAGCTTTTCGTCTGCTTACCGAGCTTGGCCTTTTGTAGTCGCTCATATTTTCCTGTATGCCCGTCGGCCTAACGATAAAAGCTCAGGCACGCGGGACCAAATGACGCGAACCGCGAAGCGGAACTGGACCGGCCATCCCGCGTTGCCTGCAGCGATTTGTTAGCCAGCGTTTTCAATTGAGTGGATTCTCTGTCCTAGTGCTCACTGTATACCGAACCCCCTGCTTGTCGAGTGACTGCTCGAACAATGATGCCATCTTCCGCGCCTTCGTGAAATCATCAGAAACGCAATAAAAACTTACGCCATCTTTCACAATGTAGATATTCAAATAACCCGTCGGACCACCTTGGTGAGCCCGTGCCGTATACTGGATGACGGACTCATGGCCACGTGGTTGTAGGACTGGTCCCTCGACAGCGAATCCAAGTTGGCGTGCAACGTCTTGAAAAAGCTCAACTGCATTTGTTGATGTAATGCTCCCGGATGTGGATGCCCCTACCTCAACCCGCCGAGCTGATATGTCAATCAAACGTTCTCCAACACATCCGCTGGCAAGTACTAATAACAGACTCGTCAATGCCAATGTGCCGCACGCCTTCATGATGCTGGCTAACGTAGAAAGCTGTGCCACCGCCGACTCGCGACGTGAACCGCGACAGCGGAACGGCCAGCGCCAACGGCGGTTGGCTCCAGCGACTGGTTAGGCCGCCAATCTCGTAAAATAATCATACATCTTCTTGTCCCTGAATAAAATGATAGCTCCACAAACAGGTAAAGCTAACCAGATAAAAAGGAAAAATGGAGTAAACAGCCACTCCACCCAATCATCATGGCGGGTCACAGTAAATATGCCGACGGAGACAAAGCCGGGAATCAATATGCCGAAAACTGACAACACCCAGCGCGAGGCAGGCAAGCGAATGCAAGTCGCGAGAAATCCAAGCAAACTACATAAAGGCAAACCAACCAAAACCAAAATGCCAGAAACCGGAATGCTATGATGAATGAGCCGCAGATACGAACTGAAATAAATGAGGCAAACCACGAAAAAGCAGCGATACACTTGAATCGCCCACGGTGCTTTAATGACGGGTGAAATACTCATGCGCTGGCGGCCTAACGTCCAGAGCTCAGGCACGCGGGGCTGGTGACATCCGCCAACCAGCGACTTCTCGGCAAACTGAAAGCGCCATCCCGCGTTGCCTGCAGCGATTTGTTAGACCTCTTTTCCATCGGAAGTGCATGGAATAACTGAAACCACCTCGCCCTTGCGAGCCGAAAATGAGCCTGACATGTCCATGGCAGAATCCAGAACAACTTGAAAAGACGAACCATCACCGCTTGGAGAAAGCTCCATCCCAAACAAAATATTCTTCGCAGCAAAAGCATCCATCTCCGTGTCATGTATGCCATCAAAGCGAAATGAAACCAGCGCGTGCTTCCGCAAAACAAAAAATCCCTTTGCGTCCACCTCATCTGTCATCTGCCAAGTATGGAGGGTGAAACTAAGGGACTGGCTCTCTGGAGTCGGAGCGACATAAACTGGAACCTTGGCATCGTGAAACAACGGCCACCGGCCATAGAAATCAACGACAGCCTTATGGTTCAAAATATATGCCGGAACATCCATGTGGCTAGAGGTCTAACTTGTTATTATACGACTATTGGTTGTATATCCAAACCGGACTTCGAACCCAGGTTGCATTGTTTAAATCGTTCGTAATCAACGAAACTTGCCTCTAATATACAACCATCGGTTCGTTTATCACAAAAATCGTTAAAGGCAAGTTCAAATCCTCTAACTCCTTCATATTCAACGCACTGGTTTTCAATAAACGAACCAATGGTTCGTTTAATTCCAGTCCCTTGGACCGTATTTGTCCAAGGGCTTCTGTCAGGCTCTTGATTCATTATGAAACTAGACCTAGCCATCGAACAACTGCGCTGTGTGCTCCGTCGCCAGCACAAAGCCCTTTCCACCGAATCCACCTACATTTTCTGGCTCCGTAGGTTTGTGACGGCGCTGGAGGCTATGCCCGATACCCTGTCCAGTGAACAGAAACTCGAACGTTTCCTAACCGGGTTAGCTCGCCACCAGGACGTGGCAGCTAGTACCCAAAACCAAGCGCTCAATGCCATCCTATTCTTCTACAAGGAAGTCCTAGGCAAACCCCTACAAGGCATTGACGCCCTCCGCGCCAAACGACCGCCTCATATGCGTCATGCACCCACAGTCGCCCAAACCCAGGCTTTGCTCCAAGCCGTCCCAGAAATCTCTGGTTATCCCACCAACCTGGTGGCGCGCCTGCTTTATGGCTGTGGATTACGTGTGGCTGAACCGCTCAACTTGCGGATCAAAGATGTAGACCTGGAGCGGCCTGCCCTGTTCATCGTCGGTGCCAAGGGTGGCAAGGATCGCGTGGTTCCCCTCCCTCCTTCCCTGGCCCCCGAATTGGCCCGGCAAATCGAATTTGCTCGTACATTCTGGGAGCGTGATCAACGAAACCGGATTCCCCTCATGCTCCCGCATCAACTGGCAAGGAAATATCCCGCTTACCAATTTGCCTGGCCTTGGGCATGGCTTTTCCCAGCTCAATACACCTGTCGCCACCATAGGACTGGCGCTGTGGTCCGCTACCGCATGCATGAGGCCAATGTCCAGCGCGCCATTAAACGGGCGCGGGAACAACTTGGCATCTCAGTTCTACCGCATGAGCTCAGGCATGGTTATGCCACCCATTGTCTGGAACGGGGCACCAATCCACGGGCAATTCAACAGGTCATGGGTCACTATTCGCTCGAAACCACCATGGGCTATTTGCACGCCGAAAGCCTGAGCGTCCGCAGTCCCTTGGAAACGGTTTTGGCCGGAAATCTCCCACCAATTCCTGCGACCTGAAAGCGGCAAGCCCCTCGGTGGACACAAGCTCCGCATTTGCACCGGTGTAGGCCCAAAGTACAGCAATACACTCGACCTAAAATTTCTGAACACTTTCGAGTCAGAGTAAAGCACCCGAGCTGAATTCCTACAAGCCATTTTTTCGTGCATTAATCTGTCGAATGGTTGGGTTTCCCAACAGAGCCGCCATGTCCACAGGTGGTTCCGATACATGGTAGTTGTCGGTAAACCCGTGGATACCTCCCGCCCCTCTCCCAAAATACCGGTGTCCGTGATATGATGTACCGCCAGAGGGGACTCAATTTCTTTTGAGTCCGTCATTCGTTCAACCCCCAGCACATTGAAAGGAGAATCCCATGAATGCTCACAACTTTGAGCAGACACATCCAAGCCGTTTGAAGGAGGCTTTATGAGACACACGAGAAGATATTTCCACGACCCGGCGCAGGCTGAGTTCGTTGGCATCATTTGGCAGCCCTTGCAGCATCCGTTCCGGCTCCATGCCGGCGATGTCATCCACTCGTTCTTCCACCATGTGGCGCTGCATGAACCATCTGCCGGCGCAGTGGCCCAACGGGTCTTGGCGATCCAGAGCAAGCGTTGCCCGAAAAAGCCGGTGGACTTTTTGACACGCGCCGAAAGCGAGGCGGTGTTGGCCGCACCGGACCAAACTACCTGGTCAGGCCGCCGCGACCGGACACTGTTGCTGGTGGCATTGCAGACCGGTTTGAGGGTCGCGGAGTTGATCGGTCTCCGCTGTCAGGATGTGGTCTTGGAAACCGGTGCGCATGTGCGCTGCACTGGCAAAGGCCGCAAAACGCGCTGCATCCCGTTGCGCAAAGATGTGGTGGTCGCTTTGCGTCTCTGGCTACAGGAACGCAACGGTCAACCTGCCGATGCCGTGTTCACCAATGCCCGTGGCCAAGTTCTCAGCCGCGATGGTGTTCAATACATCCTGTCCAAACAGGTCAACAAGGCACGCGAACGGTGTCCGTCGTTAAAAACCAAACGTGTTTCTCCGCATGTCCTGCGCCACAGCACCGCGATGAACCTGCTGCAAAACGGCGTGGATCGCTCGGTCATCGCTATGTGGCTGGGGCATGAATCCATGGACACCACGCAAATCTACCTTCATGCAAGTATTGAACTGAAGGAAAAGGCACTCGCGAAAACTGAGCCGTTCCGGGGTCAGCCTCGACGGTATCGTCCACCAAACCAGCTCTTGGCCTTTCTGCAAGCCCTCTAATAATGCCGAGTTAAAAAATAAAAACAGGGCGATTCCTCAATGATTTGAAGAATCGCCCTGTGTGCTCGGCATTACCAAGTGCTACAGAAAATATCCCTTATGCCGAGCTCGGCATAAAGGCTATTTCGCAGTCTAAAAACAACCCCGACCAATTTTGGCCGGGGCTTTTTGTCGTCCACAAGCGCAAACATTAAGACACATTGCCCGCGCTTCGCGCCTAG
>Ga0187863_10001820_pt1 | contig 16697 bp, 28 predicted proteins | sample June2016WEW_11_1_FD_132975 | JGI IMG/M metagenome (GOLD analysis project Ga0187863, IMG submission 132975) | Peatland microbial communities from SPRUCE experiment site at the Marcell Experimental Forest, Minnesota, USA - June2016WEW_11_10 | ecosystem: Environmental > Terrestrial > Soil >... | reverse complement strand
GCGAACCACCTGCCGCGCCTGACGCCGCGACATGGCAAAGCCCAGGCGGAAGGCCACGTTGTCCAGGCGCCGCTCCAACTGCTGGATCAGCAGCTCGCCGGTGACGCCGCTGGCGCGGTTGGCTTTTTCGTAGTACTCGCGAAACTGGCTTTCGAGGGTAAAGTACATGCGCTTGGCCTTCTGCTTCTCATGCAGTTGCAAGCCGTAGCCCACAATCTTGGCCTTGCGGTCTTTACCGTGCTGGCCGGGGGCGAAGTTGCGCTTCTCCAGCGGGCAGCGGTCGGAGGCGCACTTGGCGCCCTTCAAAAAAAGCTTGGAGCCCTCGCGACGGCAAAGGCGGCAGACTGCTCCGGTATAACGAGCCATTTCTTCTCCTGACTTCGGATGGCGGCCGGTTTACATCCGCCGCGGCGGACTTCTTCCCGGCCCGGATTAGGGCTTAGGGGTTAGCGATTAGGGATTAGGGTTAGCTCTTGCGGCAAGTAATCGCGCTTTTGACTAACCCCTAACCCCTGATCCCTGATCCCTGCTTCTTACACTCTCCGCCGCTTTGGCGGACGGCAGCCGTTGTGCGGCACCGGCGTCACGTCGCGGATAGTGCGCACCTCAACCCCGGCGGCAGCCAGGGCGCGGATGGCCGATTCGCGGCCCGAACCTGGACCGGAGACCCGCACCTCCACCGCGCGCAGACCGTGATCGCGCGCCATGCCGGCGGCGGTCGAGGCGGCTTGCTGCGCCGCGAAGGGTGTACCCTTGCGCGAACCGCGAAACCCCAGCGACCCCGAACTCTTCCAGCTCAGCGTGTTGCCCACCTGGTCGGTGATGGTTACGATGGTGTTGTTGAAGGTCGCTTGAACGTAGGCAATGCCGAACGGCACATTCTTGCGTTCGCGCTTCTTGAACTTCTTGTTCTTGCCGGCCTTCCCGGCTCCAGTTTTGCCGGTTCCAGCCTTGGCGGACCCAGCCTTCTGCTCTGCTTTCGCCATTAGGTTTTACCCGTCGCTTTCTTCTTGCCGGCAATCGTGCCCTTGCGCGGGCCTTTGCGGGTGCGGGCGTTGGTATGTGTGCGCTGGCCACGAACCGGCAGCGAGCGCCGGTGACGGGTGCCGCGATAACTCTGGATGTCGATGAGGCGCTTGATGTGCATCTGGACGTCCTTGCGCAGGTCGCCCTCCACATTCCCTTCGTCCTCAATCACCTGGCGGATGCGGTTCACCTCGTCCTCGCCCAGATCCTGGATCTTCTTGAAGGGATCGACATTCGCCTTCTCCAGGATGGTGAGCGCGCGGGGATTCCCGATGCCAAAAATGTACGTGAGCGCGATTCGTGCCTGCTTGTTGCGGGGCAGATCGACGCCAGCAATACGAGCCATTCGAATTCCTTTGCCGCTTGCGGTTGTGTGCCCCCGGCCTCAGTCGGTTCGCACGGGTTGCGCGGATGGTCTCCAGAGGTTCAACGCAAGCCTTGACTCAAGCTAACTAGCCTCGGACCGAGGGGTTAGGGATTAGAGGTTAGGGTTTAGTCGCGTTCCCGGTGCATTCGCTCTTTACTAATCCCTGATCCCTGATCCCTAACCCCTTTCGTGGAGCCTTCCGCCTCTGCCAGCCTCCAACTAGCCCTGGCGCTGCTTGTGCTTTGCGTTCTCGCAGATCACCCGAACCACCCCGCGGCGGGTGATGACCTTGCACTTGACGCATATCTTCTTTACCGATGCCCGGACCTTCATGCTTGCTGCCCTTCTCCGCGATTGGTTCCACTGCGCGGGTGATCGAAAAACCTACTTGTAGCGATACACGATCCGCCCGCGATTCAGGTCGTAGGGACTCAACTCCACTGCCACGCGGTCGCCGGGGAGAATGCGAATGAAGTTCTTGCGCATCCGGCCCGAGACATGGGCCAGCACCTCGTGATTGTTCTCGAGCTTCACCTTGAACATGGCGTTGGGCAGCGTCTCGGTGACCACCGCCATTACCTCAATCGCATCTTCCTTCGACAAACCGCATCCCACTTCCGCCGGCCCGCTCGTGCACTACCGGCCTGTCATCCCGAGCGTGCTACTCGGTCAAAACTCTCGCTCCGGTAGCGGTCACCGCCACCGTGTGCTCAAAATGAGCGCTCATGCTTCCGTCAGCGGCCACCGCCGTCCATCCGTCGCCCAGTACCTTCACGTCCGCCTTGCCGGCATTCACCATCGGTTCGATGGCAATCACCATTCCTGCCCGCAGCTTCATGCCGCGGCCCTTTACGCCAAAGTTCGGCACCTGCGGATCTTCGTGCATGTGGACCCCGATCCCGTGGCCCACAAAGTCCCGCACCACCGAGAAGCCTCCGGCCTCGACCACTCCTTGAACCGCGGCACCCACATCGCCCAGGGTCGCCCCCGGCCGAACCGCCGCAATCCCCGCATCGAGCGACCTTTCCGTCACCGCCAAGAGCCGTTCGGTGTCCGCGTCGATCGCTCCCACCGGCACCGTAATCGCCGCGTCCCCGTAGTAGCCGTCCACCACCGCCCCAAAATCCAGCGAAACGATGTCCCCGGCCTTCAGAACCCGCTTGGGCGACGGTATGCCGTGGACCACTTCGCTGTTTACCGAGGCGCAGAGCACACACGGAAACCCGTGATAGCCCTTGAAGGCGGCCTTCACGCCCAACTCGTCCAGCCGCCCTGCCGCGGCCTTCTCCAAATCGAGAGTCGTGGCCCCCGGCTTCACATGACTGCGCACCAACTCCAGCACCTCGCGCACCACCTGGCCCGCGCGGCGCATCTTCTCGATCTCCTGGGACGACTTCAGTACAACCGCCACTAACCCAGCTCTCAGTTATCGGTTGTCAGTCTTCAGTGGTCAGTGTTAAGCCCGGTAAGCGGAATCTGACAACTGATCGCTGAAAACTGTTCTCTCGCGCACAAACCTGCCGTCCGGCTGCGCTAACTCCGCAACCGCTCGACGGCGGCAACAATGCCGGACGCGATCTCAACGATCGGCCGGCTTCCATCCACTTCCGCAAAACGTCCCAAAGCCCGGTAGTGCTCGACAACCGGCGCGGTCATGGCTTCGTAGGCGCGCATGCGCTCCGCGAACACCTTCTCCGTGTCGTCGGCTCGCTGGACCAGCGCCGCACCTTCAACGTCGCAAACCCCATCCACCTTCGGCGGATTGCCAAAGACGTTGTAGATGCGCTGGCAGACAGGACAACTCCTGCGCCCCGTAATCCGGCGCAGTAACTGATTATAATCCACTTGGATGCTGACGGCAATCACCGGCAAGCCCTGCGCCAGCGCGGCCAGACGGCTGTCGAGCCAGTTGGCCTGCGGCAGCGTCCGCGGAAAGCCGTCCAGAATGTACCCGTTAGCGGTGTCCGGCTCTCCCAGGCGCACCGCGACCATCTCATTCACTAGCGTGTCCGGGACCAGTTCCCCGCGCCCCATGATCTCCTTGGCGATCCGGCCCAGATCGGTGCCCTGAGCCACATTGGCGCGCAACAGGTCGCCGGTGGAGATCTGCGGAATCCCCCACAGCTTCACCAGCTCCTTGGCCTGGGTTCCTTTGCCCACGCCCGGCGCGCCCAATAATAGAATCGGGCCGGGAGGGGTCTTGCGACCCGTCTCGCGGCCCTGCTCGACTGCGTTTACAGAGGAAGACATTACCAGGTTTTCCTTCCGCGTATGCGACCGGAGCGCGGGGAAAAGCCGTCATAGTGCCTCATGATCAGCTGCGATTCGATCTGGTTTACCGTATCCATGGCCACACCCACCACAATGAGAAGCGAGGTGCCGCCAAAGTAGAAGTTGACCCCCATGCCGTGCGTGACCCATGCCGGCAGAGTCTCAAAAACCCGGCCGATGAGCCACAACTTGTCGAAGCGGATGCCCGAAATCATGAACGTCGGCACCAGCGTGATCGCGATCAGATAGATTCCGCCCACCAGCGTAAGCCGGGTGAGAATGTCGTTGATGAAATCCGAGGTTCGCTTGCCCGGCCTGATCCCTGGAATGAACGACCCCGACTTGCGAAAATTGTCGGCTATGTCATCCGGCTTCATCACGATCGAGATATAGAAGTAGGCAAAGAAGATGATGCCCAGCATATTCAGAAAGACGTACCACGGATAGCCGGGCGCGAGCGCCTGAACGATAGGCTGGAGAAAGCGATTGTTCTGCACCCACTCCACCTGCGCGAAGAGCATGGGAGCGGAAAGAATCGAGCTAGCGAAGATCACAGGCATCACGCCGCCGGCGTTCACCTTGAGCGGCAGATGGCTGGATTGCCCGCCCATCATGCGCCGGCCCACGATGCGCCGCGCGCTCTGGATGGGAATGCGCCGCTCGCTGCGCTCGACAAAGACGATGAAAGCCACCACCCCCGCCATAGCCGCCACCAGCGCCAGAACCCCGATGAAGGTCAGTGAACCCCAATCGTTTCTCTGAATCTTCTGGATCAGCTCGCCCACGCCGCGCGGCAGGCCGGCTACGATGCCGGCAAAGATCAGCAGGCTCATGCCGTTGCCGATGCCGCGATCGGTGATTTGCTCGCCCAGCCACATGATGAAGGCCGTGCCCGTGGTCAGCGTAAGAATCGTCATCAGGCTGAAGGGAATGCCCGGATGCAGCACCAGGCCCTGCTTGGTGAGAATGGCCGCGATGCCGATCGATTGCAGAGCGCCGAGAATCACGGTCAAATAGCGGGTCCACTGAGTGATCTTCCGCCGCCCCAGCTCGCCTTCCTTCTGGATCTTCGCCAGCGGCTCATAGACCACGGTGAGCAGCTGAAAGATGATCGAGGCTGTGATGTAAGGCATGATGCCCAGCGCAAAGACCGTCATTCGGCGCAGGTTGCCGCCGCCGAACAGGTCCATCAGCCCCAGCGACGACCCGCTTTGCTGGTTGAAAAGCTGCTCCAGCAGATGGCCGTTCACGCCTGGCGTGGGAATGTGCGAACCGAGCCGGTAGACGGCCAGAATGCCGAACGTGAACAGCACCCGCTTGCGCAGATCGGGAATCCGGAAGATATTGAGAAACTTATCGAGAAAATTCTCAAACATGATTGCTTGTCCGCTTCAGGGCGTTTGCCGCCACTTGAATCTCTGCCACTGATTATCTTACCCGCAACTGAACCGCTGTGTCCCCACTCAAGCGCCTCGGCGCCCCAGGTCCCGTCCTTGAGACCTGGGAACCAGCAACCTACTTCGATTTCTTGGAAACCAGTTTTCCCTTGGGCGCTTCGGTATCGCCGCCCAGAACCACAGCCTTGCCGCCCGCCTTTTCGATCTTCTCCACGGCCGATTTTGAAAACTTGTGCGCGTGGATGGTGATGGCCGCCGTCAGCTCGCCCGAGCCGAGAATCTTGATCAGCGCCTTCTTGCTCGACGCCAGACCCAGCTTCTCGTAGTCCTCCAGCCCGATCTCAGCCACTTCCAAGGCCGCAATCCGGTCCAGGTTCACCACCGTGTACTCGGTGCGGAATATGTTCGTAAATCCGCGCTTCGGCAGCCGGCGATGCAGCGGCATCTGGCCGCCCTCAAAGCCGCGCATCAGGCTGAAGCCGGTGCGCGAACCCTGGCCCTTGTGGCCGCGGGTCGAGGTTTTGCCCATGCCGGATCCCATGCCCCGGCCCACACGCTTCCGCGCCTCGTTGGCCTTCCTGGGCGCGCGCAGACTCGATAGATTCTTTGCCATGATTTCCTCGCTGTAGCGCCGGACAGGCGTCTCATGCCCTGCCGACTCGCGTTAATGCAGTTGTCGGTTATCAGTGGTCAGTTGTCAGTTAGACCACCTTGCCGATGTTGAGAACTGACAACTGAAAACTGATCACTGACAACTGAACTACTAGTTCTCAAGTATCCGAACCAAATGCGGAACGGCCTTCACCATGCCGCGAATCGATTCGTTGTCAACGCGCTCGACGATCTGGTTGAGCCGCGTAAAGCCCAGTCCCTTGACCACGGCCTTGTGCTTGGCGGGCGTGGAATTCTTTGAGCGGTAATACTCAATGCGAATCATCTTGGTCTCCGCCATGGCTCAAAGCTCCTCCACGGTCTTGCCGCGCATGTTGGCCACATCGGCCCGGTCGCGCAACTGGACCAGGGCGTTGAAAGTGGCCTTGAGGACGTTGTGCGGGTTCGGCGAGCCCAGGCTCTTGGTGAGCACGTTCTGCACCCCGGCCGAGGTCATCACCGCGCGCACTGCGCCGCCGGCGATCACGCCCGTGCCCTCGGGAGCCGGCTTCAGCAGCACCTGTCCGGCGCCGTAGCGGCCCAGAACGAGATGCGGAATCGTGGTATCGGTCAGGTTGACCCGGATCAGGTTCTTCTTCGCCGCCTCGATCCCCTTGCGAATGGCCTGGGGAACCTCCTTGGCCTTGCCCGAACCGTGCCCCACCACTCCCGCGGCTGCGTCGCCCACCACCACCAGCGCGGCAAACGACATGTTCTTGCCGCCCTTGACCACCTTGGTCACGCGATTGATGGCCACCACCTGATCTTTCAGGTTGTACTGGTTGGCATCGAGTTTCTTCTTCAAGATCGTCATTGCTCTCTCGTTTTCCAGTTGTCGGTCGTCAGTTGTCAGTTGTCAGAACTCAAGCAAATCCAGCACGAACAAACCGATCGCTGACCACTGAGAACTGACCGCTGTTTTTAGAACTCCAAGCCCGCCGCGCGGGCAGCGTCGGCCAGCGCCTTGATCCGCCCGTGATAAAGGTAGCCGCCGCGATCGAAGACAACCCTCTTGATACCCTTTTCGACCGCCTTCTCCGCCACCGCCTTGCCGATCTCCTTGGCCGCCGCCACGTTGCCGCCAGTCTTGAGCTTCAAAGCCAGAGACGAGGCCGAAACCAGCGTCTCGCCCTTCTGGTCGTCGATCACCTGCGCGTAGATGTGCCCCAGCGAGCGGTACACGTTCAGCCGCGGCCGTGCCCCGGTGCCCGCCAGCTTGCGGCGGATGCGCTCGTGAATGCGCTGCCGGATTGCGTTTCTCTTGGTCTGCGTAATCATGTTCTCTCTCACCTATCGGCGGAGCCGCCCGGCGACTCCGTTCGGTTGATTTAGGGGTTAGGGGTCAGGGGTTAGGGGTTAGCCGACCCGGTAAGTAGCGGAACGATGCGCTAACCCCTAACCCCTAATCCCTAATCCCTGTCTTTACTTCGCCCCCGTCTTGCCGGCCTTCTTCTTCAGCTTCTCGTCGGAATACCGCACGCCCTTGTTCTTGTACGGGTCCGGCTTGCGCAGCGAACGCATGTCGGCCGCCACCTGGCCCACCTTCTGCCGGTCGATGCCGGAGACGACCAGGTGCGTCATCTTGGGATCGACGCTCACCTCAATGCCCGTCGGCAGCGGAACCTCGATGGGGTGCGAATAGCCCAGCGTGAAGACCACGGTTCCCTTGCCCTTCAACTCGGCGCGATAACCGATGCCCACAACGTCCAGCTCGCGCTTCCAGCCCTGAGTCACGCCGTGAACGGCGTTCTGGACCAGCGCCCTGGTCAGCCCATGGACCGCGGCGTGCGCGTCCGAATCGCGTTCCACATGCAGCTCCCCGCCCACCGTCCTCAGCGAGATGCCCTCGGCGATCAGCGCCGAAACCTTGCCCTTGGGCCCCTCGACCAGCACGGTATTGCCCTCGACCTTGTACTTCACGCCCGCGGGCAGCGGGATCGGCTTCTTTCCAACACGCGACATCGTTTCAGTCCTTCTTGCGGCTTGCGAGTCCCGCCAGGGCGCATTCCCCCCCGCGTTCCACTGCAGCCCGTAAAACAGGGGTTAGGGGTTAGAGCAAAAAATGCGCCTACGAAACCTGCCGAAACTAATCCCTGATCCCTAACCCCTGATCCCTGCCTTTACCACACTTCGCACAGCAGCTCGCCGCCCACGCCCTCGCGGCGCGCCTGACGGCCGGTCATCACGCCCTTGGGCGTGGTCAGGATGGAGATGCCAAGCCCGCCCTGCACGCGCTTGATCTCGTCGCGACCGATGTACACCCGGCAGCCGGGACGCGAGATGCGCGCCAGGTCGCGAATGGCCGCTTCCGTGCCGCCGTACTTCAAATACACGCGCAGCACCTGCTTGCCTTCCTCTTCCTGCGTCTTGTAGTTCGAGATATACCCCTCCTCTTTCAGGATGCGGGCAATCTCGGTCTTCAGCTTCGAAGCCGGTACATCCAGCTTCTGATGACGCGCCCGGATCGCATTCCGTATCCGCGCCAGAAAATCCGCTACTGGGTCGCTCAGACTCATTCCCTCTCCTTCATTCCCCGTTCGCTCCCCGTTCGCATTCCACTCTCTTGAGGGAGAACCCGCCGGAATGTCTGCCGGCGGCTCGCCGCCCCGGCCATTTCGTGCCTTGCAATGCCGTCCTTCCTCGCGGAAGCGGCTCAAACTGGGTCTTCAGTGGCCGGTTCTCTGATCCCTGCCCCCTGATCCCTGCCCCCTGATCCCTGCCCCCTGATCCCTGAACTGCTACCAGCTCGACTTCACGACGCCGGGAATCTCTCCCTTGAGCGCCAGCGCGCGGAAACACAAGCGGCAGACGCCGAACTTGCGCAGAAACCCGCGCGGCCGCCCGCAAAGCTGGCACCGGTTGTGCTTGCGGCAGCTGAACTTCGGCTTCCGCGCGTCTTTCACCCGTTTTGCTGTGGTTGCCATAAACCCTCAAATCCCCCTGCGCGCCCTACGCCCCTTGCCGGAACGGCATTCCAAAGTGCTTCAGCAGCGCCCGCGCCTGGTTGTCGTCCTTGGCCGTCGTTACGATGGTGATGTTCATCCCCTTCAGCTTCTCCACCTTCGAGTAATCGATCTCCGGAAAGATCAACTGGTCGCGCAGGCCGAGCGTGTAGTTGCCGCGCCCGTCGAAACTCTTCGTGGAAACGCCGCGGAAGTCTCTCACCCTGGGCAGCGTTGCCGAGATCAGCCGGTCAAGAAACTCGTACGCCATCTCATTGCGCAAGGTCACCATCGCGCCGATCGACATTCCCGCCCTCACCTTGAACGCCGAAATCGACTTCTTCGCCTTGGTGGTCACCGGCTTCTGTCCGGCGATCGCCGTCAGATCCGCCACCAGCGGGTCCAGCAGCTTGGTGTTCTGCGTCGCCTCGCCCAGGCCCATGTTGATGACGATCTTGTCCAGCCTCGGCACCGCCATCGCATTCTCAAGCCCCAGCTCTTTTTGCAGAGCCTGCCTGATCTCCTTGCGATACTTCTCTTTCAGCCTTGCCGCCATTTTGCTTCGCTCTCTTTCTTCCGGCGCCCGGAGTAGGTCGTTCGCCGTGGCGAACGACCCGTTTACCGTTGCGGAAGTGCTTGGGTGCCCCACCCTCGCCGCGGGTCGCCGCGGCGACTTCTTGCGGCTAGGGTGGGAGGACCCCTTCTTACTTCTTACTTCTTGGTGGGCATCGGCTGCCCACACGTCTTGCAGATCCGCGACCTCAATCCGCCCTCGACCTTGTAGCCCACGCTCGCCGGCCCGCAGTTGGGGCAGACCAGCACCAGATTGGAAGCATCGATCGGAGACTCCTGCTCCGCGATGCCGCCCTTGGTGCGCTTCCCCTGCTTGCTCGAAACCGTCTTCTTGACCACCCGCACGTGCTCCACCAGCACCGTGCCCTTGTCCGGGAAGACGCGCAGCACGCGGCCCGTCTTGCCGCGGTCCGCGCCCGTGAGCACCTTGACCGTATCGTTGCGATGAATACTCAAACTCGGCATCTTCTCTCCAAATTCAGGGGTTAAGGATTAGGGGTTAGGGGTTAGAACATCCGTACCGCAGGACCGGGCTAACCCCTGATCCCTAACCCCTAATCCCTGTTCTTAAACCACTTCCGGCGCCAGCGAAACGATCTTCAAGAACTTCTTCTCGCGCAGTTCGCGGGCCACCGGCCCAAAGACGCGCGTGCCCACCGGCTCGTGGTCGTCGCTGATCACCACCGCCGCGTTCTCGTCGAAGCGGATGTAAGTGCCGTCGCGCCGCCGGTGCTCCTTGCGCGTCCGGACGATCACCGCCTTCACCACCTTGCCCTTCTTCACCGTACCGTCGGGCGAGGCTTCCTTCACCGCGGCGGTAACAATATCGCCCAGGCCGGCCTTCTTGCCCAGCCCGCCGCCCAAAGGCAGAATCACTTGCAGCTTGCGCGCGCCGGAGTTGTCGGCAACCGCGAGCATGGTTCTCATTTGCACAGCCATGGGTTCTTCTCCTTAACTCGCTCGCGTTACTCGGCGGCCTGAATACCGGCGTCGATCGCCACGTCCTCGATCTGGCCCAGCGCCGAGCGCCGGACAATCTCTTCCAGCGACCACCGCTTCAGCTTGCTCAGCGGCCGCGTCTCTCGAATCCGCACCACGTCGCCCAGCCGCGCCGAACTCTGTTCGTCGTGGGCATAGAACTTCTTGGTCGAGCGCACAATCCGCTTGTACTTGGCGTGCGCCTTGCGCATCTCGACCTCGACCACGATGGTCTTCTGCATCTTGGTCGAAACCACCTGCCCAACCTTCTCGTTGCGCCGCGCGCCAACCGCCGCCGGCGCCTGCACTTTCTCTTGAGTCGCCGTCATCTAGCGGGCTCCCTTCTTGGCTTCCGCGGCCGGAGCGGCATCCAAAGCCGCGCCGTGGATGTTCAACTCGCGCTCGCGGGCCACGGTCTTGATCTGCGCGATCTCCTTGCGCAACTGGCGGAGCTTCTTCACTCCGTCGCTCTGCCCCAGCGAGACCTGAAAGCGAAGCCGGAAAAGCTGCTCGGAGGTCACCTTCTCCTGGTGCGCCAGTTCCTCGTCGCTCAAATTGCGAATCTTCTCGAGTTCCATCTCTTCTTGGCTCCTAGCCTCTAGCTATTGGCTCTTAGCTTCGTCCTGCTCATGCATAGCCCTTCATTCCAGCGCTAATAGCAAAAGCTGCTTTTCTACTCCGTCGCCGGCGCTGCTGCTTCCGTCTTCTCCGCGCCCGGCCGCATCACGAACTTGGTTCTCAGCGGCAGCTTGTTCGATGCCAACCGCATGGCCTCCTGCGCAACCTGCGGAGCCACCCCTTCCATCTCGAAGAGGATCTTGCCCGGCCGCACCACCGCCACCCAGTGGTCCAGCGCGCCCTTGCCCGAACCCATGCGGACTTCGGCCGGCTTCTTGGTGATCGGCTTGTCCGGAAACAGCCGCAGCCAGATCTTGCCGCCGCGCTTGATAAAGCGAGTCATGGCGATGCGGCTGGCCTCGATCTGCCGGTCGGTGATGTAACCGCACTCCAGCACCTTCAAACCGTATTCACCAAATGACAAGGACGACCCGCGCCACGCCTTACCGCGCCTCTTGCCCTTCTGCTGCTTGCGATACTTCACCTTCTTTGGCATCAACATAGCGAAAACCCTCGAAAAACCAGGGATCAGGGATCAGGGATCAGGGATCAGTCTCGATCCGCGCCCCAATTTGCATCCCGGGCCACTTGCAACAAACCTTGACCCCACTCCACTCACGATCATCAGCCGGGAACCCTGACCCCTGATCCCTGACCCCTGATCCCTGCTCTTAGAACACGCTCGTGCCCACCGGCGGCGTCTGGCGGCGCTTCTGCTCATAGATGTCGCCCCGATATATCCAGGTCTTCACGCCAATCACGCCGTAGGTTGTATTCGCCTCGGTAAAGCCGTAGTCGATATCGGCCCTGAGCGTGTGCAGCGGCAGGCGCCCCTGCAAATACCACTCCGAGCGCGCGATCTCGTTGCCGTTCAAGCGGCCCGAAACGCGCACCTTGATCCCTTTGCAGCCGAAGCGCAGCGCCGAGTCCACGCTCTTGCGCATCGCCCTCCGGAAGCTGACCCGCTTTTCCAGTTGCAGGGCGATGTTCTCCGAGACCAGTTGCGCGTCCAACTCCGGCTTGTTCACCTCGATGATGTCGATGAACACATCGCGGCTGGTGCGCTTGCCCAGTTCCGTCTTGAGCTTGTCGATCTCCGCGCCCTTGCGGCCGATCACGATGCCCGGCCGCGCGGTGCGAATCAAGAACCGCAGCTTGTTGCCCGGCCGCTCGATCTCCACCGAGCTCACCCCCGCGGCCTTCAGCTTCTCGCGCAACTCCGCCTTCAATTTGACGTCCTCGACCAGGAGCTTGTCATAGTCGCGCTCCGAGAACCAGCGCGAACGCCACGGCTTGTTCACTCCCAGCCGGAATCCGTATGGATGGACCTTTTGTCCCATGCTTTCCTCTCAAAACCCTCTAGGCCTTCTTGCCGGCCTTCTTCGCTGCCCCTGCTGCCTTCTTCTCCGGCTTAGCCGCCGCTTTGCCTGCCGCCTTCGGCTCCTCGACCGTCGCTTTCGCCGCCTTAGGCTCCTCGACCTTCGCTTTCGCCGCCTTAGGCTCCTCGACCTTCGCCTTGGCTGCCTTCGGCGCAACTGGCAGCTCTTCCACCCTCGTCACCAGGCCCGCCGCCGTCTCGCGCTCGGCTACCTAAAGCACAATGTGCGTCAGCCTGCGCTGGTAGCGGAAGGCCCGTCCCATCGGCGCCGGCCGGATGCGCTTCATGCGTGGTCCGTCGTTGGCCAGGGCCAGCTTGACGTAGAGGTTGTCCACGTCCAGACCGATGCCCTGCTCGCCGGAGACGTACTTGGCGTTGTCCACCACCGACGTCAACAGCTTGTGAATCACCGGGGCTATGCGCTTCTTGGTGAAGGCCGCGACGGTGAGCGCCTCCTCGACCCCCCGGCCCTTGATCAGGTCCAGCACCAGCCGCGCCTTTTGCGGCGACACGTGCTGGAACTTGGCCTCGGCCCGGTATTCCTTTGTCTCGACTGCCATTGGTCTCTTCCTCAATCTCTTCGCTGACCGTTCTCAGTAAACTGACCACTGATCACTGTCCACTGTTCACTGTCTTCCCTACCGCGGCTTGGCGCTCGCCTCGGCCGTCTTGCTGCTGCCCCCGGTGTGTCCCTTGAAGATGCGGGTGGGCGCGAACTCGCCCAGCTTGTGCCCCACCATGTTCTCGGTCACGTACACCGGAATGAACTTCTTGCCGTTGTGGACGGCGATAGTGTGGCCCACAAACTCGGGAAAGATCGTCGAGCGCCGCGACCACGTCTTCACCACTTTCTTGTCGTTGGCCCGGTTGAGCGCCTCCACCTTCACCGTCAGGTGCGCATCCACGAATGGGCCCTTCTTTGTCGAACGTGCCATAGACCTTCCGCTCCTCTACTTCGCCCGGCGGCTGACGATAAACGCATCAGTCCGCTTGTTGTTGCGCGTCTTGTAGCCGCGCGTCGGCTGGCCCCACGGGGTCACCGGATGACGGCCGCCGGAGGTTTTGCCCTCGCCGCCGCCGTGCGGATGGTCCACGGGATTCATCACTACGCCGCGATTGGCCGGGCGGATGCCCAACCAGCGATTGCGCCCCGCCTTGCCGATGGACACATTCTCGTGGTCCGTGTTGCCCACCTGGCCAATGGTCGCCATGCACTCGGAGAGCACCTTGCGGGTCTCGCCCGAAGGCAGCTTGAGCAGCGCGTATTCGCCCTCTTTGGCCACCAGTTGCGCCTGCGTTCCCGCCGAACGCGCCATCTGCGCGCCCTTGCCCGGCCGCAACTCGATGGCGTGAACCGTGGTGCCGGAGGGAATGTTTTTGAGCGGCAGAGCGTTGCCCACCAGGATGTCCGCTTCCGGCCCCGAGGTCACCGTCGCGCCCACCTTCAACCCCACCGGCTGCAGAATGTAGCGCTTCTCGCCGTCGGCGTAATGCACCAGCGCAATGCGCGCCGAGCGGTTGGGGTCGTACTCGATCGTCGCCACCCGTCCCGGCACTCCGTACTTCTCGCGCTTGAAGTCGATCAGCCGCAGTTTCTGCTTGTGGCCGCCGCCCTGATGGCGGATGGTCAGGTCGCCCGTGTTGCGGCGTCCGCCCGTGCGCTGCTTGACCGCCAGCAGCGGCTTGTGCGGCCTGTCCGTCGTCAGGTCGTCGTTCACCAGCGTGGTCTGGAACCGCATCGTCGAGGTGGTCGGTCTGTATGTTTTGATTGCCATCGTCTTTGTCCTTGACGAGCTGCTAGCTTCTAGCCTCTAGCTCCTAGCCCATCCTGCTCAACAAACTTCTTTGCCTACGTTCCCAACTCCTCGCCTGGCTTCCGCACTTCCGGAGCTAAAAGCTAGGAGCTAAAAGCTATTAGCTGCTTTACAGGTTGCTCACGTACTCGGGCAGCTTCTGGCCGGCCTTCAGCCGGACGTAAGCTTTCTTCCAGTCCGGACGGAAGCCCGTGTACTTGCCCCTGCGGCGTTCCTTGCCAATCACGTTCGAGGTCCTGACCGCGGCGACCTTCACCTTGAAAAGGCTCTCCACGGCCTGCTTGACCTCGGTCTTGGTAGCCTCGGGGGCGACGTCGAACACCAGTGTCCCTTCGGTCTCCTTCACGGCCAACCCCTTCTCGGTAATCAGCGGGCGGCGAATCACGGTATAAAGTGTGGCCATTACGCTGCCTCCGTCTGCGCGGCGCGCCTGCGCTTCGACACGTTCTTCTCCAGCATCTCGGTGAGCTGCTCGATGGCGGAGGTCGAAAAGATGGCCCGCTCATAGCGCAGCAGATCGTAGGGATGCACCTCGTTGTTGAGCACCAGCTCCACGCCCGCCAGGTTGCGCGTGCCCAGCAGCAGCGCATGGCTGAGCGTTTTGCCGTTTTCCACCAGCAAAGCCGTGCGCGTCACTTCCAGCTTGTCCAGCGCCGCGCGATAGAGCTTCGACTTGCCTTCGGCCAGCTCTAGCGTATCCACCACCGTCAGCTTGCCGTCCGCCAGCTTCGAGGCCAGCGCCGAGCGCAAAGCGCCCAGCAGCTTCTTGCGCGGAAAGGCGTAATCGTAGCTGCGCGGCTGGGGTCCGTGCACTGTATATCCGTGGCGCCACAGCGGCGAGCGCACCGATCCGATGCGCGCCCGGCCCGTGCCCTTCTGCTTCCACAGCTTCTTGCCGGAACCGGCGACCTCGGTGCGGCTCTTGGTCTTGTGCGTGCCCTGGCGCAGCGAAGCGCGGTAGTGCTTCACCGCCTCCCACAGCAGAGCCTCGTTTACCTGGTCGGGCGCATAAAGCGCGTCCGCCAGCTCGATCGAGCCCACCTTTTCGCCGTTCAAATTCAATACATCCACGTTTGCCATCGTCTTCTTCTTCCGCCGGAGCCTTCTCCGGCTTCAATTTCCCTGCGCCCAACGGGCGCGCCCGCAATCCTTTGTGCGCCACAAGGCGTTCGCCGCGGCGAATCCCACCGCAGGTGGCTACTTCCTCTTGCCGAGCTTCTTCGAAGCCTTGAGCGGATCGACTGTGCCGCTGCCGGCAAAGCCGCGGCGCTCGCGCGGCGGATTCTTGGCCTTCGATATGAGCACATAACCCTCGCGCGATCCGGGCACCGCGCCCTCGACCATCAACAGATTCTCTTCCGTATCGATGCCCCGGATGCGAAGATTGCGCACCGTCACCTGCTCGGCGCCCATGTGGCCTGGCATGCGTTGGCCGGGAAAGACTCGCGAGGGGAAGCTCGATGCCCCGATCGACCCCTGCACCTGGAACATGTGCCCATGCGACTTGGGCCCGCCGCCGAAATGGTGACGCCGCACCACACCGGCAAAGCCCCGCCCCTTCGACGTGCCGATCACGTCCACAAACTTGGCATCCGTAAAGATGTCCACCAGAACCCGGTCGCCGGCCTTGGTGGTTTCGGCGCCCTCGGCGTCCACCACCAGATCCACTTCCTTAATCACCTTCACCGGCGGCGCTTCCGTCTTGGCGAAGTGGCCCTTCTGCGGCTTGGTCACGTTCTTGGCCTTGACGAACTCCACCAGGCCGATCTGCGCTGCTTCGTAGCCGTCCTTGGCCAGGGTCTTCAACTGCGTGATTACGCACGGGCCCGCCTGCAGCACCGTGATGGGATGCACATCGCCCTTTTCGTCGAAAACCTGCGTCATGCCGATCTTCTTGCCCAGAATTCCTGCAACTGCCATCTCTTCCTCGCCTCATCATGCGATGTTGAACTCATCGCACTGCCGGAATCAATTCAGGGGTCAGGGATCAGAGATCAGGGGTCAGTCTGTTGCTGCTGAATCAAACTGCCGATGCAATCGGCCGGCCCGTAACCTCGATGTCCTCACCCTCTTCTCTTGTGGCTCGAGGCCAACGCCCCGGCCAACTCTCACTTCACTGCGCGAAGCCAGCCGATCGCGAGACAGAAAAACTGATCTCTGATCCCTGACCCCTATTTCTCAAACGCCTTGATCTCGACATCGACGCCGGCCGGCAGGTCAAGCTTCATCAGCGCGTCCACCGTCTGCTGCGTCGGTTCGAGAATGTCGATCAGCCGCTTGTGCGTGCGAATCTCAAATGCCTCGCGCGACTTCTTGTCCACGTGCGGCGAACGCAGCACGCAGTACTTGTTCTTGATCGTCGGCAAGGGAATCGGCCCGGCCACCGTTGCTCCGGTGCGCTTGGCCGTCTCCACAATCTCGCCGGTCGAGGTGTCCAGCACGCGATAGTCGTATGCCTTCAACCGGATGCGAATTCTCTGTCCTACCATGCTTGGCCATCCCTGAACTAAAGAGGTCAGTGTTCCGTCGTTCCGATCCCTGACCCCTGATCTCTGTTACGCTACTTCAAAATCTCGCTCACCGTGCCCGCGCCCACCGTGCGCCCGCCCTCGCGGATCGCAAAGCGCAGGCCCTTCTCGAGCGCCACCGGCGTAATCAGCTCCACCTGCAACTGAACGTTGT
>Ga0187863_10001815_pt1 | contig 16712 bp, 20 predicted proteins | sample June2016WEW_11_1_FD_132975 | JGI IMG/M metagenome (GOLD analysis project Ga0187863, IMG submission 132975) | Peatland microbial communities from SPRUCE experiment site at the Marcell Experimental Forest, Minnesota, USA - June2016WEW_11_10 | ecosystem: Environmental > Terrestrial > Soil >... | reverse complement strand
CCATCGGTTGGGTTTACGACTGATGAGTTTGTAATAGTTGATGTGACAAGTCCTGTTTGTGCATTTACACCAACATTAAACCCTGTAGGAAATTGAACCGCACCCCAATTACTTGGGTTACTGAGCGGGTTAAGCCCTGTATTTCCGTCACTTAATGAGCAAAAAATATTAGCAACACCACCAGATATTACACTAACGACGTCACCAGTATTGTATGTTGTACCAGAGTCCCACTCAGCCACACCGCGTTCTAAAATATAGGAAAGTTGGTAGCCAAATAGATAACAAAGCGCGTTCATGTCTTCGATAGCGGGACTATAGACACCCTCACTCGCGGCGAACCAACCTTGTAAATATTCAGATAATGATTGAACTATTGCGGGTGTTATAGTTGACCCAGAATAGGTCATAGGACTTCCAGCCGCATAGGAACCATATTGCGCCATTTGATTTGTACCGGCACTCGTTCCGAATGGGGTTTGTGTGTAACGTTGAAAACCAGCCATGAAAAATCATCCTTTACGAAAAAGGTAAAACAATGTTTGAATAGGATAACCAAAACCAAGTTTTGTTAAAACTTGCGTAAGTATTCATCGGTTTAACCGCTGGGTTTGGGTATCCTTGGAAATATGTAAAAAATCCAAACAAGTCATAGACGTTTGGAACAACCGTGATGCTCAGGCCAACGGCCATAGGTTTCGGTATTTTGTTCTGTGCGATTAAAACGTAAAACAAATTGGCACTACCAAGTGAACTGCTTAATAAATAAGCCATTTGCATATTCTTGTAGTCGGTAATGATGAACTGCCCATTAAAAAACAGATTCATGTTATATTCGATGTCGTACAGTGAGCTTCCAGCGGAATTTTGTACGATGGCGAATTTGATGAGTGTTAGAAAATCGCTGTCAGAAAGTGTGATATTTCCGATTGGTGTTAGGGCTGACCGTGACACACCGGTATATTTTCCAACTACGTCAAGCTGTTTCCCAACTGCGATAGGAATAGGATTACCGTTTGAGTCAATGAGACCGGGTAAAATGTTAAATGCATTCTGAATAGCAATCGGTAACACGTCAAAAACATTTACCACTTGTTCAGCAACGGTAATTGTAACCACCGGCACAAGGCTGTTATTTGAAACAGTTAAAAGTAATGCGTCCACGACACCGTCAAAAATTACAGTGAAACCACCCGTAATGGTTGTGTTACCTGTAGGCACTGTAACTTGAACACGACTGAGTCCTGGTAATGCTTCTAAATCAGCCTGTACCGTGGCGGGTGTGTCATTCCAATTTGTCGGTACCGTGTTGTTACCATTGTAGGCGAGTGTGAATGTTCCACCTGTTGGTGTTGGCGAAAACGAAACGAGCTGTTGTGAGTTCTGCGCCATGACTTCTGGTGTGACGCTTGTTGAAATTGTAGCCGACGCATTAGGCAAACCATTATATTGAATGATTAAAAGGTTTGCATAATATTGTATGAGTTCGGTTACAGTCATCGTTATTCAACCGCCATTGTTGCATGACCAAAGTTTCCGAGTGCATCTGTAACTATGATGATGTCGTCACCAGAACCGTTGCCCGATGTGTATAAAACCGTAGTGGATGGGCTTTGTGGGGTCAGTGTGCATCCGCTCTGATTTTGAACAATCGTGTAAATGTAAGAAGCATTGGGGTCATTATAGTAGCCACCAACTGCGCTGAGGACTTGTTGTGTATTGGAGTCCAGGGTGATAGATGTTGGTGACAAAATCATTGTATCAAAAAACGGCGCAACCGGCGGAATTGTAACCACAGTGTTTTGGGACGTTGGGAATAGCTGATATTTTCGTGATGTTGGTGATAAAATTCCCACTATGTTTTCGTTGTAACTAAAGGTAACGCCCAATGTGTTTGGGTATGTTGGATTGTCACTCACTGTTATGAGTGTTTCACATGAAACAATATCAGGAATTTGAATAATCAATTGTTTGGAAGCCAGTGACCCTGTAACTAGAGCTGTTCCTAAGCCGCTAACTGCCTGTAATTTTGTTTGTATGGTTGATGTGGGGTCATTCCAGTTAATTGCCGCTGTAACCCCTGAACCACCATAGGTAAGAGAAAATGAGCCGCTTGATGGTGCCGCTGACAGATTAAGTGTTTGTAAAAATCCATTACTGAAACCTGCATTTTCAACCACTGTATTTGGGTCAATGGATTGCACAAGCGTTCCGAGTTCGGTGATGTTCACAGACTGATTTTGTTCGGGAATCAGGAGTGCGGGTAATTGTTCTACGATTGATTGTATGTTCGGCGGTGTGATGCCATTTAGGGAAACAGCGGTAAAGAAGGTAAACAAATTTTGTTGAGACACGCTATCCCAATTTACCGTAAATTGTGAGCCGTCGATTTGAGTAACAACATAGGATTGTTCCCCAAACATACCACAACCGGCATTACGTTTATAATAAATAGCCATAGCCACTGAATTATAAACGCCCCAATACAGAGCATTTGGTGGCATGTGGTTCAAGTTATTGTTTTGCCAACTTATGTAATTGACTCCACCCTCACTCGCTACTTGTCCCCAAGAATAGGTTACGGCTGAATTCCAAGCACTTGCGAGCGGTATTTCTGGCACACCATTGATTAATACCCAGATACTATGACCCGGTACACCTTCTGAATCTGTCGTGCTTCCGTCATTTTCATAGACGCTTGATATTATGTTTGGTATGTCTGCGAGTTCGGCATATAGGCCAGCAAGATACCCTTGACTTGCTTGTGAAACTGATTGTTGTCGTCGGACTCGTAATTGGGCGTCTGATTCTTCATTAGTTCCAATGACCGTTTGTGTGGATGGATTGTTGACAGACGTAACACCAAGTATGACAGTCACAGGTATGTTAATGGTGTTTGGAATTGTCAGCACTTCACCCGGTACTGCGGACTGAAATACTGCAACAAAATTTCCTGACGGCCCCACTTCTGTTTGAGTGGTTAACAACTGCCACTGATTTCCGATGTTATCGGAAACCGTGTAAATTGGTTGGGTTGATTGGTCGAGACCGTAGAGTGTGACAACTTGAGACAACACAAGTGTGATGTTTGTTTGTGAATAGGTACCGGCAATCCTCTGTATACCGTTGATTGCGACATGTTGGTCAAGCACAACACCGACTGCGTTGTCTGGGTCAAATGAATTATAAACCTGGGTAATTAAGTCGAGGTTATCCAAATTACCTTGCGTAAGTATGTTTAACCACTGACCATCACTTGTGCTTGATGACAAATTTATGTCTGACCCATAAATGGTCAAAAAATTATTGACATAATAGGCAATAAGTTCGTCGTAATTCTGTGTGGTCAAACCCAGTGCCGTTAATGAATTTGGCATTTGTAGTTAATCCGGTAAAAGGTTACTAATGTCATATTCAAAGATGTCACCAGTAATCGAATAAGTTGTTTGTACTGTGTAAGAAACAGAGAAAAGCCGTGTAATGTGGTTCAGATTTACGTTAAACTGTATGATTCCCGTGACGTTTGGTGTGTTCAAAATTGTTGAAGATATCGCCAAATTTAATTGTATGACGTTCTTACCACCAAGAAATTGAAACCAGTCGATACCTGTTGTGGTGTCAAAAAAACAGTCACCAAGGAACGAAAGCACGCGAGTCTTGATTAATTGACCCACGGCAAGATTGCCCTGTAGGTAATTGCTCGCACCTTTACCAAACGTCCAATCATTAGTTGACGGATTATTTGACCTGACCCGCATTTGTTTTCTTTCTCTGAATTTGAGACTATTCTAACAGATTAGATAGGGTTGTGGCAATATTTGTAATCTGCGTTGCGATGTCTGAGAAAGTTGGTGCGTTAACGGGTGTGCCACTTGTCCCTGTAACTGCTGTGGGCGTGTCCAATGCGGGTACTGTGACCGTGAAGGTTCCGGAACTGATTGTTAGATTTGTGATGGCTGTGGCTAAGTTTTCAAGCTGTGTGCAGAGGTTTTGAAGCTGCGTTCCAAGTGTGGTGCTGGCATTTTCTATTGTCGCCAAATTATCATTATTGTTTATGCCAACCTTTATGGTTCCATTCGTTATCCAAGCGTGGACAGTGTCATAATTTTGGATGAGGTTGGACAAATTTTTTAATCCCACTAGAGCTATCGCGTCGGTGAAGTTGTGGAGTCTCGCGGTTGGGTTCGGTAAGTCGTTGTTTCCTATCCACCAATTGTCTATGTCGCGGTCATTAAAGAGTAAAACACACTGGTCACCGGGCTTAATAGGAAACGTAAGGTTTGCGCCACCGCCACCGAGAACAATTACAGGACACTCTGCGAGAAAAGGATAATCTTTTGACACCGCTTTCGGTGGATTGAGGTCGTTCGTGTACTCGTAATATGTTTTTTTATAATTGATGCTGACTTTTGCCGTTTGTTGTTCGACATTAAATGAAACCACGGTTCCAAGATGATGACAATTAAGCTCGATAAAAATTTGTCGTAAGTAAGAATCAAAGGCATCTTTGAGATTTGGTTTCGTTACGTTTGATACATTTTGTCGTGCGGTTGGTGGATTTAAATTAGCCATGCTATTTATCCGTCACTGGAATAAGGTCACCGAGTGCGTAGAAAGCCTCAACATGAGTGACTAAGTCACCGCACACGGCTTCACTAATCATGCCTTTGTGATTTACTAAGTTAATTTTATATTCTGCGTTTAATCCTGCGGGAAGGTATGCACTACTCAGACGAAAAATTTGAGCTGGTGCGAGTGATGGTTCAAATAACATGTCGAAACTTATGATAGTGTTTTCAAGATAAGGTGTTGAGAGTAATCCATCTTGTGACGTAATAACTTTAATGGAACCACCATTTGTTCGACCTTCATTGTTACCCAAAATAAATGATATTCCGTTGTCAATAAAAAACGCATTGGGTATGAGTTGTTTTATGAATGATATGGTGTTTCCTGATGGTGATATGGAACGGTTTAGGGTGAAATCTGACCCTGCCGCGTTTTGGTAAACACTGGGCCCGATTGCGCCAAAAGCCGTGTAAGGTAACAATGGATTGTTGACGGCAGTGTAACCTTTCCCCATGAGATATTCGTACACGCTAAGATAAGTTGTACCGCCCGGTGGAGTGTAATTTGATGGAATCGTACCAAGCGTGTTTGCTAAATATCCGTCAAGGCACTGCACCGTAGTAATGTAGTTTGTACCTTCGCGGAAACTCCACGCCTGATAAATGATTCCTGTGTAGACAAGCGAAAGCTCTTCACCATAACCGGCGTAAAAGTAAAGCTCTCTGACATTATTTAAGGTGGAAAAGTTTGCGTAATCGCGCCGTATGAGTTCACGGTGATTTGTGTTGAGATTGTAAATGCGAAAGTGACTGTAGTTTAGACTACCTATAACGTAACGGGTTACGTCAAACTCAATGGTAAACGGCAACCTGACTTCAAGAAAGGTTCCGTCTGAGAGTCTCATAACCAGTACATAATTTCTAGTAAACTTGATAGCCATAAGTTATAAAATCAACGTAGTCCTGAACTTCTGCTTGACTCAGGACATACAGCTTGCAATCTCCACTTGTGAAATCTTCGAGTAACATTGGTTCACGGTTATTGACTGAAAAACAACCCAACCCAAAAGGTAAAAAATTGCGCCACTGTAAAAGCATATTTGGGCTAGTGGTTATCCTAAGACTGTTCAAAACAAAATCACTATAGGTCAAATTTTCGATAAACCAGCCCTGTTGCTGAGGCTTGTACCGAACGTTCATGGTAAATATGTCCCCGTTCGGTAACGCTACCGTCATGTTCTGTTTTGGTTCGAGTGTAAGTTGGGTTATTTGTAACATGATTTTTAGTTCGCCGGTTCCTGATAACTATTGTAATACTGGCCGAGTAAACTGCCAAGTGACGGTGCCGGTGCTGTTGGTGCATAACCTTTATTTACTACTGTGCTTGATTGAGCGACCAAACGTAATTGTGACACCCTACTACGTGGAATCGCTGGGGCTAATGGAACCGTGAGGGACAGCCCTGGTCTTGCCGGAAACGTAGGCGTGAGTGGTAAGGCTTCGGTTGTTCGTATTTGTTTGAATGTCAGTTCAAAAGTGGTGACAGTTCGAGTCTCAGCACTCTGTACAGGTCTTAGAGTTTTTATCGCCATGTTTGTAAAAACAGCCCACGGCGTGGTGACTTGAAACAACGTGCGACTCGCCCACCATCCGTAAAATTTTGAAAATGCATCCTGTTGAGCTGTCTGAATCGGTGACCCTGGTTGATACGAAGCTGCTACCTGAGCATTCGCAGTTATGAGAGGTGGCGTTGGACTGATGGTTTGTGAACGTAAACTACCCCATGCACTTACAGCGGCACGACTCGCGGTCATTGCGGTTTGGTACACCTGTTTAGCTGTATTGTAGAGTAACTGTGCGGTCACGGTTAATTGTGGTACATAGGCCGAAACACTCTGTAATTTTTCAACATAATCATATAGAGTGCCAAGTTCCGTTGGTACAACATCAGTTAACTCACCACGGAAACCTTGTGTTGTTATCATGACAGGTTTGAGAGCTATTTGGTCTGCAATCGCTACGTTTAATTCTGTGTAGTGGTCTGTAATATCTGAATCACAAGTTACTGTTTGTTCACCTTCATAATCAAATATAAATATGTCTTGAAACTGATTGTTGTTAAACGGAAATCCAAGTGAGCCCGGTGCGTAGGCTTGGTACGCGCCCGTGTTACGTGTGGGTTGAACTAACACAAGATTCGCCAACGCTCGTGCTGTGGTCGTCCAACTTGAAAGGTCATTTAAGCTAGGTAAAGCCATGAATTATGTCACCTGTGTCGCTATGTAACCCTGACGGATTGCTAAAATTGCTTGCTGTGTACCGTTGTAGGCCGCTTCCATTACTTGTTTAGGATTCGCAACATCTCCATTAAAGTTAAATGATTGGTTAATACTTGGTGCGCCTTCTTTCATGAAAGGTGGTGGCACAGGCCATTTTTCATAAGGTAAATTAGGTGTGGGTATTTCTTCTTTTGGTGGTAAAAGTTTTGGTTTAAAAATTTCTTCTGTGTAAGATTTTTTTTGTTCAAGGGATGTGGATTTTTTTGTTTTCAATTCATCAAGAGCTTTTTTTTCTTGTTCGTTTAAATTTTTAAATAAATCAATACCGCGGTGTACTTGTTTGTCTATCCACTCATCAATTTGTCGTCTGGTGCTTTTTGTTTCATTTAGGAGAAGTCTTAAAGGTTCAAACAATATTTTAATGATAGGTAAAAATAAATCCTTAAGGTCAACTAAAATTTTTATAAAGTCTGCTAAGACTGGTATAACTTCAACTGCTAACGTCGCTCCAAGTAAACTTAACTGTCTTTTAAACTCATCAAGAGTTCTTAAGTCTTCAACGCTTACGATTGGTGCCCGTGCTATATTTTTTTCAGTAAATCGACCTTCGGAAAGTGCTGGGATAAACGCACCGAGTCCCATGATTTCTGCGGCACGTGTCGCAATATTTCTGTCAGCGAACCATAATTTTTGTAATTGTTTGACCGCATAGGTTGGGTCTTTTAACGCTTCCTGATATTCAAACGGTACGCCAAGTGCCGCGAATGGTGCGCCTATTTGAGCGTAACTTTCAGGGTGTAGGAGTTTTGAATACAGGCTTTCAAGAGCTTTTGCCGTGGACTCTGCACTAACACTAAACTCACGGTTAATGAAAACCATGCGCTCAAGATTTTTAACCGAAGCCCCAGTGATTCTTTCGTAATCGATGAAGTTGAAAGCATCGGAAATAGTAGTACGTCCGAGCTTCTGCATTTCATAGACAATACCGACAATAGCACTGCGTAATAACAACGATTTACTGACGGCGTTACCAATTTCACCGGTCACGTCCTTTAGGCTGCCGATGACTTTATCTGCACCTTTTAGGCCAATCTCAATGAATAATTCACCGGCTCGCAATCTGTTTTTTCCTTTGACTATTTATAGTTCTTGGATTTAATGATAACAAAATATATATTGGATGTACAAAAAATGCGTGGAAAAAATTAAGACTTTCTATTTAACTCCAAAAAAGCGGCTTCGTAATCAGTACAGAACTTCTCGTATGCTAGGGCTTGCATTACTTCTCGTGCGGTCATTTTTTTCGCTTCCTCAAGACCACTCGCATAACCCGCCTTACATAGTTTAAAGTATAATAATAAGTTACTGTCCTCGGCCTCTATTTTGGGTTTTTTGTATTCATCATTTTTAAGAATGTTTGAAACTCGGCATAGAGGCCGTTCATAAAAGGCTCGATGTTTTCCTTTAAGACTGCTACACAAACCGACACATAATCCTTACGAGCTTCCGACTTTTCAAACGTACTGGTGTCAATCTTTAAACCATTGTACAAACACCGTTTCATACAAGGTTCCAAAGCCGCATCAACTTTTTTACTGGAAAAACCAATACAAGCGAGGTCTTTGAAAACCGCTGTGAGGTCGGAATCAAAACCAAAATTCACAGCTCTCATTTCATCAAGCACGGCTTGGTAAAGATTTTTCGCGTCTGAGAACGGTGCCTCACTGATTTTTAAAGCTGCCCCGCTGGGTAATTTTACTTCCTTCATGTTATGTTATCGCCCGTGGTGACAGACCAAATTTCATTTGATAAACGCTCACGGACTGAGTCGCATCACCTTCAACGTTGCTTAGACCTTCAACTTGTTTGATAAAAACACCACCACCTAAAATGTAGGTGTCGTTAATAATATTCCCTTGACCGTCACCTATTTTTTTAATAAATGAGCCTTGCATGAGAACGGTTTCGGCAAAGTTATTGTATTGAAGATTTAACAACTGGTTCATGAATATGTCATCGTTTGAACCACGAATAAGCCTCATTTTTAAGTCACACTGTTTACCCATTTCATTCAGACCGTAAATTGTGTTTCCATTTTTACCAGTCTTAACGTTGGCAATATCGTTAGGAAATGTAAGCTCTACGACATTACCTTCGGCAAAATCATTAAAGACATGGTCATTGATTACTACTGTGTCATTACCTGATAGAGCTACTGTACTCACGTTTCACCACCTTAAAAAATTACGGATTAATAAAGACCAATACGGATGAACTATTTATGCCCCCAGCCTCTTTGAGAGCAATTTGAACCAGTGGCGCAACACGATTCATACGAGCTGCCGCCGCTTGTTGGCTGATTGGTAATGAGTAAATGTAGTAACCGTATTGTAAGACGTTATCTAAAAACAGTTGTTGATTTCCAAACGTATCTGGGCTTGTCCAAGTTCCGGGCGCACTGTACTGATTTGTAACCGCTTGGTCACACACAGCACGGTAAGCGTTTTTCAAACCGTCCATACCAAGTTCTGTTTGTGGAACCTTGGTGGCGGTTTGAGCTAGGAAGTTGAACCCAGCCACTTGTAACGCGCCGACAAACCACAATAGGTTATAAACTTGGTCAAAATATTTATTTTCACCGCTTGTAAAGACTGCCGGTACACCTTGCAGTGAAACGTAACAATCAGCACCCGCGTTTTGAGCATAGTTTAAAATTGTTTGTGTCATGGTTGGGTCTGGTTGAATACTAGGCAAAACCTTCAAGTGCATGTTGATTGTTGTGTTAGAACCGTTGAAGTCTACACTTAAACCACGACCCGCATAAGCGGCCATCATGAGGCTCGCATTGAGGCCACCATTTGAACTGTCACCATAGTATAGGCCGCGACTTTGTGTGAAGCTTCCTGAACGTAATAGGTCAAGCATTCCACCGGGCATGATGTCAGCCACGTTGTATGAAACAAAGAAGCCCATCAGGGTATTTTGTGATTGTATGAAAGCGGCAGCGGCGAGTAAGTCCACTTTTCCAATGACTGCGAGAGTTTGGTTTGGCATGACACCAAAGTAACTAACTAGGTCAACCGTGCGTTGTAAGACTTGGACAAATTTTTCACCCACGCTAACAGTGGCCGGTGTAATAACTGTGGCTGGTGATAGAGTGTTGTTTGCAGTGCTAATTGGTAATGCGACACCATAGACGCCGTTTAGGTAAAGTGTAAGTAATCCACCGGCAATCGAGCCTGTAACTTGTACGTCCTCAAGCCCCGGTACGTTCGCCTGTAAATTTGCCTGTATGGTTTGGGCTGAATCGTCCCAGTTAATCTCGGCACTCAGGTTACTGTTATAGGAAATTTGAAATGTACCGCTTGTTGGCACTGCGGAAAATGCTAGTGTCTGTACTGAAACTTCGCTTAATATGACAATTAGCTGTCCACCACCATTTAAAATATTAGGTGCTTGACTGAACACTGCAACGGCTTGTTGATAGGTTACGCTACCTGTACCAAAGTCCACACCCACTTGGGTTGGGTTGAGATAAAAGGCAAAACCACTGCTCGCGCCACTCCATGTAAAACTTGTAATAGAGATAGATGTTGTTGGTGTAAGAGCATTACTAACAACAACGGCCACTGGCACTGCACCGAGCTGCCCTGGTTGTGAAAGTACGACTTTTTGACTCGCTATAGAACCACTCACAATTATTTGTGAGCAACCAGAAACTGTATTGACTTTACTTTGGATGACTGCTACTGAATCATTCCAGTTAATCGCCGCGGTGGTTCCACCGGGAAACATTAACTCAAAAGTACCATCCGTAGGTGCTATACTAAAAGATAGTGTTTCCGACGAATAGTTCGGTGATTCATCCGTAACAATCGCAAGGTTACTTGTGTTGTATGCGTTAATTCCCGGGCTAACTTCTGCCACGGAAATTGTTACGACATTAGTCAGCGGTAAAAAAGGGATTGTAGCCATTTAAGTCCTCATTCATTAATAATAACTTGAGGTGGTATTGTAAATTGGTCGAAATATTCACTCAATTGTACCAGAGGAACAAAATATTGTAAATTAAACTCCAACCGCCACCGGTAGGGGATTGCTGCGCCATCGACTTTAGACAGATTCAAAAACGACAACGGCAATTTTCCGATGAAAAAACTGTTTAATTCTTGTTGTTGTTCCGCATATTCGCTATTCAAAGCCATAAGAACTTGAGGACACGTCACAAAAGCTGCGGCATTACCACGGCTAAACACGTCCACACTTATGATATCACACATGTTCACTGATTGGTTTTGATTCGCGTTCGCTGAAAAATAATTTGTATTGCCAAACGGTTTTGAATATGCGACACCAAGAACGATGTATGGTAAATTGTCAATAGGCTCAAAAATCTTTTGGTCCCAGATATAGATATGATTGTTATCTAGCCCTAGTTGATTTTGTAAAATGTCACAGATAAGTAAAAGTGGATAGCCGACAAGAATGCTAAAAGTTGCAGTAGCCGAAGTTGTGTCCGTAACTTGTATGACATCATAACAATTAGCAGGGTTAGCAGGAACAATTGAAGGACTACTGTAAAGACCTGTAGAAGCATTAATACTGCCACCCGCACCACCCGGCATTATAGAATAAGTATAAGGAGAAACACCACCAACGCCAGTAACAAAAAATTCAAGATTTGCCCCAACGGCACTGTATGGTGAAAAAATTGATAGTGCTGTCATGATGATGACGGCCCCGCGCCTGTATAATCAGTAATCAAATGCCATTCCATGTATTGGTAAAGTTCCCAGTTTTTCCGTAACATCACCCTGTATTGACGCGGAAAATAGTTTGTACCCGGTGTTACAAGGCTTTGTGTTGCGTGGTTTCCTTCGATGTAAACAATAACATCGTCTGGGTTTAAAAATGCGAGGCTGGAATCACTGAACATGTGTACCCAGTTCCATTTACGTTCACCCTCTGGTTTTATGAGAAGTTCACGACCATGTAAGGGCATCCAAATACCGCGAAACGTGATGAGCTGCATGTTTTCGATGACTTGGTAATCTTGGTTCATTTTATTCACGAGACCGAAAGTCATGGGCTGAAACAGGTCTAGTACCGCTTCTGTCATGTCAGGCACGGTGCCACTATTGGCGTAAATTGGTTCACTCGCCGCACACTTGATAAACTGGGCTGGTATTGTGGGTAGAGTTAGAACCATGTGTGTTATTTCACGTCATACGAAATAGAGTTACGAAGTTGTTGAGTCGCAATCAAAATGTCGAGGACTAAGCCATTTTCCATTTTATACTTTAACGTTTTTTCGCTGAGTGGCGGCCATTTACCATCACCACCCGTTTTAAACGCCTCAAGCACACACTCAACGCCAACGATACCTAGTAATTCTAGGTATGGTCGCAAACTGTTCTCTGCAATGCACTTTTCTTCGAGTCTTTTACTTAAGATTGTAGAGGCATCTAGTTTCTTTTTCAAGTTATTGGTCACAGGCATTCTTAGAAATGATCGCTGTGGAATACGTTGACTTGGACTGCCAAACTCATGAACCAAACCTATTTCTGCATTGTTCATATCACTATCACCGCGTCGAGCGGCATGTGAACCCAAAACACCAACACGCGCCTTAAGTTTGTTGTTGTTGAGGATGGCTGTAAATTTTTCAAGAGGCTTAAAGTTTGTGTCTGCCATAAATTATTATTAAAAATTCTATGATGTCTAAAAATGGTGATAGGAGATGTAGGATTTGTTTTAATGCATTTCATATACAAAAATACCATGAACGTAAACAAAAAACAAAAATAACCTAAGCTTTCGTATGGCCACGTCCGGTGTAAATTTGACCAACAAGACGCGGTAACAGAAGCTCAAGGTACTTCGCGCCATAACGAGTTTTTGTGTACATGGCGAAACTTGGGTTATCGAGAATGCGTGGCGGAATACTAAAGCTTGTAGATACGGCACCCACACCTTTTGAGTTTTCCAGAAAGTTATATTGACCGGCAATACCCTGACTCCCAGCCCTTAAATCTGTTACGAGCCAATGCGCCGCAAGCCAAAGGTAACCGAGTGTATATTGTTGCTGGTTTGCAAACAGTCCAGGGTTGATGGAAAAGTTAACTTGACTGTAAGATTTACCGATGTCGGCGTCTGTTACAGAAGTTTGTACGTTTGTACCGTAAGGAAAATCACGGGTAAAATAATTCTGAAAGTCGCTTATAATCGGGTTTAAAAATGGTTGAGGCGGCGTTGACGGCCAGCATACGCACAGCATTTTTTTCTATTCTCCAATGTTTTATTTTCATCCTACCACATTTAACAGTTCGTCAGAAGTATGTCAGTGTTGAAAATGAGTGACAGGTAACTGTCTCCCAAAAAAGGGAAAATCGCATGTGTTCACCTTAAAAAAGTGAGTGTATGCGATTTTTTTTGTCTGAAAAATTGACTACACTCATACTTCATATTTAACTTAAAGAAACAATTTAAACATAAGGAACAAGTCATGCATAAAGATTACAACGGAATGAGCTGGTTCAAATGTAAAATTTTGAGTATACGCGATTCTAAAAAACAAAAAAACCCTCTGTATAAATTCGCCATCGTGACCGTTGAATTTTACAATACAGGGTCTCAGAATGAACTTGAGTTTTTTTGTAATGGCGGCATACTTGACAAATTTAAAAACACTTTACAGGTTGGAGATTCTGCCATACTTGAGTGTTGGATAGGTCAGAGAAAAAATGGGCTTCATTGTCCTTGTGGAAAGCTCACTGAAGAATTAAAAAAAATAGATTGTCAATGTGGCGTGTTGGAAAAAATACCAAGTTTTACAATTCTTAAATTTGAAAAAGTATATGCCCATGAGGATGTAAGCATAGGTGATTTAATCCTAGAACAACCCCGACCCATTTCAAATGAATACCCAGAACGATTACTCTTTAAGCCGCGTGAAAGGTCTTTGGCGGCACTGTATCCGCTCATGGGAAAACCGTTATTGAATTTCCACGCGCCCGATGACAGACGTCTTTACTTCAAACTTAGGAAACGTTTGGCGTTTCATTTAACACATGATAAGGATTTATCGTGTAATGACGTGGCTAACATCATGAAAATAAATGTTACAAGTGTCAGTAAATACTCAATAGAATATAAAGATAAATATTATGCGAAAGACAGGTACAGCGCACGAACAAAATCTTGATGCCATAGCTGAGAATTTAAAAAGTATATTTGAGAAGTTAGAGAAAATCTCAGTCCATCTTGAACAGTTGAATAAAATTTTAGACACAACAAATAAAATTTTAGAAAAACATAGGTTGCTTGATGACATTAAAGACAAACAGTCGCTTAATCCGTTTCCCGGTATGAAACGCATATAATTACCATGCTCAAGCCCTATAGAACTTTAAATCAAACATTTCTTTCCACCTTTCGTTAGTGATACCATACAAAAAATTTAAACGGTTTTTTTCACGCCACTTCCGTGTTCTTTCAACGTTTCGTTTTGCGTCCTTTTTTCGGTACTCACTCATTTTAAAGTTGTTTTTTATACGCCACTGTTTAATGGTTTCCCGTCGTTGGTCTTTGTGCGTTTCTCTTTCTTCTTTTAGGCACAGTTTGCAGTACGAAGTAAGACCGTCACTCTTACACCTGTTTTTGGAAAAATTTTCAAATGGTTGAGGATTTGTTAAAGATAAACACTTACCAGATTTGTAACGCCCACACGTTTTCATATTGTCTCCTTTGTGATAACTTTCGTAACAGTTCAGGAGACAATTATCAAAAGAAAAATAATCAATAAATAATTATTGAATAACTTTTCTTACGCAGGGAAGGTAAAGTACAGTAATTCCAGAGGGCGGTATGTTTGAACTCCAGTCCACTGCCCGTATCCGACGGTCTGGAACATAAAATTGTCGAGACTATTCGCAGTTGTGTTAGTGTAATCGACAGGGATGTCCATACGGACACTTTCTTCGTCATAGTTCAATAACACGTAAATTTGATAACCGTTGATTGGTTGTACGCCGAGGTGGTATTGATTGTCACCATAAGCGTTTGGCAAAATACGGAATTGTTTGTTACGACAAATTGTTTGGAACATTTCTTCTAACAGTTCCAAAGTGGACTTGATTGGGAAGTCAGGTGATGCCTGAGATGCCAAACCGTTGTAGTCACTTTCAGGAATGATGAAGTGTGTCGGCCATGCTGTACGTTGGTTATTTTCGCGATAGGCTTCTACCACTTGATAACAAAATACTTTCAACTGTGCCGGTGACATTTGTGAAATCGACATAGTAATGACATTAGTGTTGTTGGCGATACCAGCTTGGTTATAGAGACCAAGAACAGGGCCCCCAGCATAGTTAAGGCCACTTGCCCCAAGGAATGCAACCCTTTGTATACCCAAGTCCCAATCTTTTTTACGTGCTTTTTCCTTCGCAGTAACCAAGTCCCAATTACCTGACTTAGCGGCAATTTCCAAGTCCATGATAGACCAACCAATAGTCTTCGCCCAGTTCATGATTTGGACAGTTACACTATCCACACCAGCGTCAGCGGCAGCGAGACGGGAGTTGTTGGCACCCAAGTTTACGATACCATCTTCAAAGTTACTTGACAGAAGGTATGAACGGTAAGTGACAAGATTTGTAGACCATGCACCCTCTCCAACCCTTACTGGCAGATAGTCTGCTGGTGCAATTTCAAAGAACTTTTGTTCAGTGATTTTTTTGATTATGGTTGTCAGAGTCGTGATTGGAATTTCATAACCCAAACTATTTTTAATTTTGCGTTCCCAGTAATTCGCAATAAATTTTTCTCTGGCATTCAGGACTACTGGTTGCCCATTGTCATTTGTGATTAAACTTTCGTTAATTTTAGATAGGTGCATAAACCATTAGTCTCCTGTTAAGATACTGTTTTGTAAGATGGAGTTTCGAGATACACGCGGAAAAGGCTGCCGTAAGCTGCGGCACCGTCGAACGCCCAGCCCACAACTGTATTTCCAGCCACACCGGAAGAAATATCTTGCACTGCTCCCATGCTTGTGACATCAAGGATAATTTGGTCACCGCGGTTGATTTGTTCAGTTGCGTAGAGCCACATAACGGATTGTTGTATTGCAATTTCCACACGGTTACCGACAACGTAGGAAGAACTTTTTACGTCGTACACTACGAAGCCGAAACAGTTGTCGTCATCGGAAGTACAGGCGGCAACCTTTGGAATGTTACCGTTGTTGTCCACAACCTTAACGGCTGTGCCCGCGAAGATTGGTGTAAGTTGGCTTACGTCTACTGCACCGGCCACAACGTTTGTCGCGCCCACTCTAAGGTCAAGTTGACCCAGAAATGGTGCTTGCATAAATTGGTTGATGCTTTGACTTGGTGCTTGTGTCGTAAGTGAGGACTGTAACGAATTTGCTGTTTGAGGAGTAGGACTAGTGCTATCAGTATAAACCACAACATAGTAATAAACAGTGTTCGGAATTAAATCTGAGTCGCTCAGTTGTTGTTGAACTGCGCCAGGCAATAGCGTTGAAGGGCCGGGAGAAAAACCGCTAACTGTAGACCTGTACCATTGAAAAAAGTAAGGTTGAACACCACCGCTTGGGGGTGTAGTCGACAATTGTGCTGTATTGCTTTGAACCGAGATTAAACTTATGACGCCCGGAGTTAGAACCATTGTATGTATCCTCTCTTGTTTTAATTAAATTTCCCAGAGCCGTAACGAGACTTTCCGCGTGACAACTGTCCGAGGTCTACTTTTGGAAAAGCGTTTTTGGCTGTTGTGAATGGTGCCGATTTAAGGTCATTGAAAAAATCAGGCGTTGAATTTTTCATTTTTTTGTGAAATTCCT